>Ga0265293_10003454_pt1 | contig 29354 bp, 19 predicted proteins | sample Munlanlewell138R_FD_192505 | JGI IMG/M metagenome (GOLD analysis project Ga0265293, IMG submission 192505) | Leachate microbial communities from a municipal landfill in Southern Ontario, Canada - Leachate well 138R | ecosystem: Engineered > Solid waste > Landfill > Unclassified | place: Canada... | reverse complement strand
CGTGACCAGTGATTCCGGAGAACCACCCAAAATCGGTCACGATAAAACGGAATCAGCGGTCACGATCGCCCGGAACAGGCGGTCACGTTGAAACGGAATGGGTGGTCACGATGGCGCGGAATACGCAGTGCCTTTAAACCCGGCGAGCCCAAGTGCAACCAACAACGTGATCGCTGTATCAAGCCAGGCCCTTGTATCTGATCAAGGACAACCGCCACCAGCTCAACATCATGCAGCACCGCCGAAAGAACAAGATATGTACGACGTCGACCACAACCAAGGCGCGACCCCAAACAAGCCGACTCCCAGCTCACTCAGCAACAGGTCCAGCAGCCAGACCAAGCCAATGAGCGCCTTCGAGCTCGCAATCGAGTTACGAGAGAAAAGGCGGAAAGATCAAAATGACTGAATTTGCCATGGACAACCTCGCACACCACTCGCACGGGAAACCAGCTGCAGCATTCCATCACAATGAGCCATTTTTTCATTTGGTATACCAAAAAGATCACCAAGGAAAAACTGAACCGAGATAATCACAATAAATTCAAATAGTTACACACTTGATTCAGATTACGCCGGCACCAAAAACAAAGCCCCAGCTGGCAACAGCTGGGGCTTTTTCTTTCTCCCATCGCCTGCTCAAGCCAGTGACTGTAATTCCCGCTTCAATACCTTGCCCACTGAGTTGCGGGGCAATGCGCTGACCCATTCCACTCGTTTGACGCATTTATAGCCCGCCAGTTTTTCGCGGCAGGCGTTGATGACATCGGCTTCACTCAGGATTGCCCCTTCCTTGCGCACGATGAAAGCGACCGGGACTTCGCCATAACGTTCATCTGCCTGACCAACCACAGCCAGCTCAAGAATGCCATCCAGTTGACCGAGTACCGCTTCGATTTCCGCCGGATAGATATTCTCGCCGCCGCTGATGATCATGTCCTTCAGCCGATCGATCACATGCAGGAAGCCAGCGCTGTCGATGCGCCCGATATCCCCCGTGCGATACCAACCATCTACCAGCACCGCCTCGGTCGCCTCGGGGTTATTCCAGTAGCCTGAAAACACCATGGGGCCACGGAACCAGATTTCTCCCTCACTGCCCTCTGGCATGCTCTGGTGAGTGCTCGGGTCGACTATCTTCAGTTCGCTGTTCAGGACAGCCAGACCATGGGAGTCCTTGTGGGCCATGCCCATATGCTGAGTCCAAAAGGTCAGTGCGCCGCAGCATTCGGTGATACCGTAAACCTGCTGTACCTGAATACCCAGTGCCGCACCGGCCTCGATAAGCTCGGGCGGCACCATGGATGCGCCACAGATCACCCAGGCCAGGCTACTGGTGTCCACCTCACGGCTGCGGGCGATCTGGAACATGGCCTGCAGCATCAGCGGCACGGTCATCATCATGTTGATGCGCTCGCGCTGGATAACACCCCAGATCCCCACCGGGTCAAAATCCGCCGCCAGCACGCAACTGCAACCACGCAGCATGTTGCATATCAGCGGAGCCACCAGCAGGAACCGATAATCGCAGTTCCAATCCAGGGTGGCGGTGGTGCTCATTGCGGTATTGATCAGCGCTTCATGTGACAGCATGGCGCCCTTGGGGCGACCGGTTGTGCCTGAGGTGTACATGATCACCGCCGGGGCATCCGCTGCTGCAGTCCAGACGATGCGTCCAGTTGCTGGAGTCTGCTGGATGCTGTCGTAGCAGGTGCCCAGTGCGCCTTCGCCTGAGCCAACCAATAGCCACCCGGGATGTTTCTCGACAACAGGTTCCAGCGCCGGGCTGAATACGGCTTCGGAGAGCAGAGCGACCGGCTTGCTGTCGCTCAGAGCGTAATCCAGCTCTGCGCTGCTCAGCCGCCAGTTGAGTACGACCAGGGTGGCGCCCAGGTGAGCGGCAGCAAACAGGGCGGCACAAATGAACTCGCCGTTCTTGGCACAGACAGCAATACGGTTCCGCGGCTGAACACCGTTTGGCCACGCCACGGCCTTCCTGCCCTACCAGCCAGGCCGTAGCACCGAGGAACTCCACTTCAGATGAGGCGTTGCTCCAGTCGCCCAGCTTGTCCTTCAGGCGCTGGACACGCACCGCATTCAACGAGCCGTCAGCGAGTACTCTGGGCAGCAGGAAGCAGCCGATGCCCTGCCCGGTCTGCGCCAGCACCAGATGTGCATCACACATGGGGGCGGAAAAAAAGAACTTGTGTCCAACCAGCCGATAACTCCCATCCGCTTGCGGCAGCGCCTGGGTGGTATTGGCTCGCACATCCGAACCGCCCTGCTTCTCGGTCATGCCCATGCCAATGGTGCAGCCACGTTTCTGCTCGGCAGGTAGCGTACGGGGATCGTATTCGGAAGACAGCAAGCGCGGCAGCCATTGGCTGGCCAATTCGGGGCTATGGCGCAGGGCGGGTATCGCTGCGTAGGTCATGGTCAGAGGGCAACAGGTACCCGCATCAGCCTGGCTGTACAGATACATGAGACCGGCCCGCGCCACATGGGCGCCGGGCTTCTGTTGATTGCTCCAGGCGAAGCTATGCATCTGGTTGGCCATGGCCGCGCCCATCAATTGATGGTACGCCGGGTGAAAATCCACCTCATCGATCCGTCGACCATAGCGGTCAAAGCTACGCAGCTCCGGGCGGTGCCGGTTAGCCAGCTCCCCCGCTTCCATCAATTCGTGCCCGGTCAGCTCGCCCATGGCATCCAGCGCTTCGGCCGCCCAACCTCCGCCATGGCGCGCAATTGCCAGCTGCAAAGGCAGATCACTGCGCCACAGGTTATAGGCCGGCATGGGCTCCGGCTGATTATGAACTTCGTGGGTCTGGAACTGCGCTTCGACTGACATTGTTATTTTCCTCCGCAGGATAGGCCTTGAAATTACACATACCATTCGGAAGATGCCACAAGGAGAACCGGTGAGTCAGACGAGATGTCAGGACATCCCTCGCCCGCCGTCCCCATCGGGCGAGGGGTGTCCTGCTCAGATATCTGCTGAGAAGGTGTCGCACTGGCCCATATCGCCACTCTCAAATCCACGCTTGAACCAGCTTACCCGCTGCGCCGAGGTGCCATGGGTAAAACTGTCTGGCACGACATCACCGCCACTGCGTTTTTGCAGCCGATCGTCGCCGATGGCCGCAGCCGCCTGTAATGCTTCCTCCAGATCACCCGGTTCGAGCATGTTGCTGTAGTGATGTGCGGCATGACCCCACACACCGGCAAAACAGTCGGCCTGCAATTCCTGTCGTACCGACAGCGCATTGACCACCGCAGCGGACTTGCCCTGACCGGCGCTACGTACTTGCTGGCTGATGCCCAGGATGGTCTGTATGTGATGCCCTACTTCATGGGCGACGACATAAGCCTGGGCGAAATCACCGGGCGCACCGAGTTGGCGATCCAGATCGCGGAAGAAGCTCAGATCGAGATATACCTTGCGATCCGCCGGGCAGTAAAAAGGCCCAACAGCAGAACTGGCTGAGCCACAGGCGGAGGCCACGCGCTGGTTGAACAGCACCAATACCGGCTCCTCGTACTGTTTACCCGACTCGGCAAAAACCGTCTTCCAGGTCTGTTCAGTATCGGCCAACACCACGGAGACAAACTCGGCCAGCTGCTGTTCTTCGGCAGAAAGACTGACGGTCTGCTGCGGCATCGAGCCACCCAGTTGTAACAGGTCGATACCGAGCATGCGCGCGCCGATAAAGGCGACAACACCAAACCCCAGCAGGACGCGTCCTATGCGTGTGCGCAACAACCAGGGCAATATCCGCAGCAGCATCATTATCCCAGCGCCACCGCCACTGCCCTGCAGCGGTTGCCCACGCCGGTCTTCAATATTGCGACTCTGTCGCCTGCCTCGCCAGTCCATCCCTATCTCTCCTTCGGCTCTGTCTGGAGCCAAGTGTAGCGCCCCTCGGGCAATAACGATCCGTTTGCGCCGCTCATTTTTCCAACTTGCGAATCATCCCAGCCAACCTACTCTTAAACGATTGAACGCGTTATACCTACCTGAAAACCACAGGACACAGGAGCTGTCATGATTCCTTTCCGACATTCGCTGATCTTTCTCGCCACACTCGGCCTGTTGGCCGCCTGCGACAATTCGGCGGATTCTGACACCCAGACCACCACACCTTCGCCCGCTGCCACGACGCCGGATACCGGTACGCCGGCTGACCCTGAAGCCACAGCAGAGGTGGCCCGCGATGCAGAAGAGGCAGCCGCCGAGCAACCAACCGCAGACCCAGGAACCGACGTACTGCCCTTTAGCGTAAGCGAAGTGGCCCGGTTCGACTCTCCCTGGGCCATGGCATTTTTACCGGATGGCCGCTTGTTGGTAAGCGAAATGGCCGGCGCTCTGCGATTGTATGATCCAAACAGTGATGGTACCGGCACGATCAATGGCGTACCGGAAGTAGAGCATGTGTCCCAGGGCGGCCTCGGAGATATAGCACTGCACCCCCAATTCGAAAGCAACCAGTTCATCTATCTGAGCTTTGTCGAAGCCAATGATGAGGGACGCGGCGCCGCCGTAGCGCGAGCCCGATTGGTACTGGATGGCAGCCTCGAAGACCTCGAAGTGATCTGGCGCCAGACGCCGAAAAAGAGCGGCGAGGGACACTTTGGTTACCGCATCGTCTTTGATGACGATGGCATGCTGTGGATCAGTTCCAGCGAACGGCAGGAGTTTGACCCAGCACAGGACATGAACACCAATCTGGGCAAGATCATTCGCCTGAATGACGACGGCAGTACACCTGAGGACAATCCTTTTACTGACCTGGGCGAGGTCGCCAGACAGGTCTGGTCACTGGGCCACCGCAATATTCTGGGCATGGCCTTTGATGCCGAAGGACGTCTCTGGGCCCATGAAATGGGCCCCAAGGGTGGCGATGAGCTGAACCTGATCGGCAGGGGCGAAAACTACGGCTACCCGCTGGTTTCCAACGGCAACCACTATGACGGCACTCCCATCCCTGATCATGACACCCGCCCGGAGTTCAAGGCCCCGGCAATTACCTGGACACCGGTCATTTCGCCCGCCGGCTTCATCATCTACGACGGCGAGCTGTTTCCTGACTGGCAAGGCAGCGGCTTTATCGGCGGGATGTCATCGAGGTCGCTGGTACGCATCACCTTCGACGGCGAAACTGCGCAGGAAGCCCAGCGCTTCGATATGCAGAAGCGTATCAGGGAAGTCGAACAGGGCCCGGACGGGGCGATCTGGCTGCTGGAAGATGGCACCCGCAACGGCGAAGGTTCATTACTGAAGCTCACCCCACTGAGCAACCAGGCGGTAGCAGCCGGGCGCTGAGGCGGCCCCGGCCGCAATCACTCCGCCATCTCTGTATCAGAATGGATATCAGCCACCGCCTGCCACTGTCACCTGCAAGACAGTCCGCCGCCGCTGCCCTCGACTAAACTGCTGAAAACCCATTCAGGCCAGTGCGCTGTAGTACTGTTTGCCAATACCAACAAGAGGGCCAAACCGATGAACGCAATACAGAAATTACCCGTGCTGGACATGAGGGATCAGGTGAGTGCTGAGGAATGGCAAACCCGGGTCGATCTGGCCGCCTGCTACCGACTGGTAGCGCTGAACGGTTGGGATGATGTGATCTTCACGCATATCTCGGCCAAGATACCTGGCACCGAGCATTTTCTGATCAACCCCTACGGCTTGATGTTCGAGGAAGTAACCGCGTCGAATCTGGTGAAAATTGATCTGCAAGGCAACAAGTTGATGGACTCGCCATACGAGATCAACCCTGCCGGATTCACCATTCACAGCGCCGTGCACGAAGTACGTCATGACGCGGGTTGCGTACTCCACACCCACACCGCTGCGGGTGTCGGCGTATCGGCACAGAAGGACGGCATTCTCCCGATTTCCCAACAGGCGCTGTTTGTATTGAGCAGTCTGGCCTACCACGAATATGAAGGCGTGGCGCTGCGTGAAGATGAGAAGATGCGTCTGCAACAGGATCTGGGCAAAGCGAAGAACATGGTGCTGCGCAACCATGGCCTGATGACTTGCGGCCGCGATGTAGCTGAAGCCTTCTTGACCATGCATACCCTGCAACGCTGCTGTGAGATACAGATCAATGCCCAGTCCGGCGGCAGTGAGCTGACCACTATTGCGCAGTCCATTCTGGATGGCGCGATTGAAAGCATGCGCCAGGTCACCAAGGGCGCGGGTGCCAATCTGGCTTGGCCGGCGCTGCTGCGCAAGGTACAACGGGATAGCCCCGGCTTCGATAGCTGAGTGTCCACCCTGTCGCTGCAAACCAGCCGCGACAGGGTTTCCCAGCAGGCCGAACCGGGCAACATGAATATTATCTGACACAAACGCAAATTAATTGAGTTTGTTTCATGGCCTTGCAAGGACAACAATCTTCTTCAGATTATTTACTGGAGAAGATTAATGCCCCTTGCCCATAACCTCGGTTTCCCGCGTATCGGCCGAGACCGCGAACTGAAAAAAGCACTGGAAGCCTTCTGGAAAGGCGATCTTGATGAAGCCGGCTTGTTGCAGGTCGGTAAACAGCTGCGCGCCGACCATTGGCAACTGCAGAAGGAGGCTGGCATTGAGCTGTTGCCGGTCGGTGATTTTGCTTGGTATGACCAGGTATTGACCCATTCGCTGACCTTCGGCGTCATCCCGACACGCTTTCTTTGCGACTCGCAGAAGCCGACCCTGGATACCCTGTTCGCCATGGCCCGCGGCACCGCAGGTAGCGAGCGCCACTGCTGTGCCGGTACACATGCCCAGGAAATGACCAAGTGGTTCGATACCAACTATCATTACCTGGTGCCGGAGTTTACCGTCGATCAGCAGTTCAAACTGAGCTGGGAGCAATTATTCGAGGAAGTCGATGAAGCCATCGCGCTGGGCCATCAGGTCAAGCCGGTGATCATTGGCCCGCTCACCTATCTATGGCTGGGCAAGATCAGAGGTGTTGAGTTCGACAAACTCGACCTGCTGGAAGAACTGCTTCCAGTGTACGGGGAGATATTGCAACGCCTGGACAAGCAACGCGTTGAGTGGGTTCAGATAGACGAGCCCATCCTGGTACTGGATCTGCCTGCAGACTGGAAAAACGCCTTTGAGCGGGCTTACAACCTGTTGCAGAAGGAACCACTGAAAAAGCTCATTGCTACCTACTTCGGCGGGCTGGAGGACAACCTTGGGTTGGCCGCAGGTTTACCGGTGGATGGTCTGCATATCGATCTGGTACGCGCCCCGGAACAGTATCCGACCATTCTCGATCGCCTGCCCTCGTACAAGGTGCTGTCATTGGGCTTGGTCAATGGCCGCAACATCTGGCGTTGCGATCTGGAGAAGGCATTAAATGTGGTGCGTCATGCCCACGACCGTCTGGGTGAGCGACTCTGGTTGGCGCCTTCCTGCTCGCTGCTGCATAGCCCGGTAGATGTGGTGAGGGAAGACCAACTGGATGCGGAGTTGAAAAGCTGGCTGGCCTTCGCCACGCAGAAATGTGCCGAGGTTGCTACGCTGGCCCGAGCGGTGACTCAGCCGGACGCTGCGGTGGTACAGGCAGCTCTGGCCGAGAGCCGCGCGGTTCAGCGCAGTCGTGCCGAATCCAGCCGTATTCACGACCCAGCCGTGCGGGCGCGCCTGGCGGATATTCAGCCGCATCACAGTCAGCGCCGATCGCCGTTTGCCCAACGTATCGCCAGTCAACGGGCGGTTTTGCAGTTGCCGCTATTCCCCACCACCACCATAGGTTCCTTCCCGCAGACACCCGCTATTCGGTTGGCCAGGCAAGCCTTCAAACAGGGCCGGATCAGCGAGGCGCAATACACCGAAGCCATGCACAGCGAGATCCGTTATGCGGTCAGGCTCCAGGAAAAACTCGGGCTGGATGTGCTGGTACATGGCGAGGCCGAGCGTAATGACATGGTCGAGTATTTTGCGGAACAGCTCGACGGCTATGCCTTTACTCGATTTGGCTGGGTGCAGAGTTACGGCTCGCGCTGCGTCAAGCCTGCTGTCATTTATGGCGACCTGAGCCGCCCCAAAGCCATGACGGTCGATTGGGTCAGCCATGCCCAGGCGCTGACGGACAAGGTCATGAAAGGCATGCTGACCGGCCCGGTAACCATGCTGATGTGGTCGTTCCCCCGGGAGGATATCTCACCCCCTGAGCAGGCCCGGCAATTGGCGCTGGCGATCCGGGATGAGGTGCTGGATCTGCAGGCGGCAGGCATCCGCATCATTCAGATCGACGAAGCAGCCTTCCGCGAGGGACTGCCACTGCGTAAGGCCGGCTGGAAGGCCTATCTCGATTGGGCCACGGAAGCCTTCCGCCTGAGCGCCAGCGGGGTGCGTGATGACACGCAGATTCATACCCATATGTGCTACAGCGAGTTCAACGAAGTGATTGAATCCATTGCTGCCATGGATGCCGACGTCATCACCATCGAAACCTCCCGTTCGGATATGGAGCTGCTGGAGGCCTTTGAGCAATTTGCCTATCCCAACGAAATCGGGCCGGGCGTGTATGACATTCACTCGCCGCGGGTGCCCGACACTGAACAGATAGTCAAACTGCTGCGCAAGGCCGCACAACAGATCCCCATCGAACGGTTATGGGTCAACCCCGACTGCGGTCTGAAAACCCGAGGCTGGACGGAAACGGAAGCCGCCCTGATTAACATGGTGGCAGCCGCCAGGCAGTTGCGAGCGGAAGCCACTATCGCCGATTGAATCGGCTTGAGAGCCGCGCCTCGTAGCGAAGGATCGCACGCGGGGCCAGCGGCACGCTCAACCAGACTCAGGGCATGTCTGCGCTGGAGCGCAGAATACCCACCACGTCGCCTGACGACATGCGGTAGGTTTTCATCAGCGTCTTGAGTTCATCAGCGAATTCCCGCGCTTCGCGCAGGCGTTCCGTTTTCTTACTGGCGTCGAGTTGCGCCAGGCTGTCGGCGAGCTTGCGTTCGATCTCTCGGAACGCGGTGTTGTTGGCCATGGTTAACCTATCACGAGTCAAATACATACCTGTCACACGCACAGTTACGCACAGCGGCGGCCGCCGCTCATGCAGGTAATAACGTATTTCAGAGTAGGGCTCCGTGCATGGTGATTATCCCCATGCTGCAGCCAAGCGGGCTGCCATATCGACCTGACCAGTGCGCTGGTTTGAAGTTCAATGCTTTGATAACAATCGCAGCGGCGCGGGGGGCGGCGGCATGGTGACGACTTCAGAGCAAGTCCTCACCCATCACACGGACTCCAACCGACTTGCTGGAGGGCAGAAAGTCTACCATGAAAACGGGCTGTGAGGTCAGTCCCTGCCCCAGTCCAGAGCCAACCCACTTACCCGGCGCACGGATTGCGCTACCGCCATTTCAAACATACCCACGCGGGTTTCAACCAGACTGAAATGCTGGCTGGCCCGGGTAATTGCCGTGTACACCAGTTCCTTGGTCAGCAATGGGCTGCGGCTTTCCGGCAGCACCAGCACGGTGTGGGCAAACTCCGAGCCCTGGGATTTGTGCACCGTCATCGCAAACACGGTTTCCACATCAGTAAGACGGCTGGGCAGTACAAAGCGTATGCCTCCGGAACCGTCATTGCGCGGAAAAGCCACTCGCAGCATCAGACTTTCCGGCTCACCCGGTTGCAACGCGGGTTCCTTGACGCTGAGGGCGATACCGATATCCCCGTTCATCAAGCCCAGAGAATAATCATTACGCGTTACCAGCACCGGGCGCCCTTCGTACCAGCCACTGGGCTCAGGCAGCAAACCCCGGCGATGCAGCAGACCTGGAATCTGCTGATTCAGTCCCTCGATTCCCCATGGCCCCTTACGGACGGCGCAGAGTACCCGACACCGGTCAAAACCCTGCAACGCCTGACGCGCCCACGCCTCCCAGCACGGATCATCGGCGGGCAGGTCAGCGGATGGGCGGCCTTGCTGCAGGTCTTCCAGATAGGCAGCATATCCCGGCAGCTTATCGGCTCCCAGAATCAGCCGCGCCCACTGCGGGTCAGCGTCACCCTTCAGGCTGTGCTGGTGAATGTCCTTGTAGATTGCATCGTTCAGCACCCGTCTGGCTGCCTGCGGGTCGGCACAGTTAACTGCTCGAGCCAGATGACCAATACCACTGGTAGCGCCAAAGCGCCGGGAATGACGCAGCATGACCGTCTGCTGCGCCAGCGGGTGACGCTGCGCATCTCCCGGCTTTAAGCCGGTATCAGTCAAGGATTGGCCACTGACCTGTTCCAACCAGCGACGGGTATCCTCGCTGTAGCATCCTGCTTCGGCGTCCCGACATAGATCGCCCAGCACCGCCCCGGCTTCCACCGAAGCCAGCTGATCCTTGTCGCCCAGCAGAATCAGCCGCGTACGCTCCGGCAACGCATCCAGTACGCACGCCATCATCTCCAGATCGATCATTGAGGCTTCATCCACCACCAGTACGTCCAGCGCCAGCGGATGACCGGCATGGTGACGGAAACGGCGGGTATCCGGCAGGCTGCCGAGCAATCGATGCAGAGTGGTGACCTCACGCGGAATCTGCTCACGCACACTGTCATCCACCGGCAGCCGCCCCAGCTGCCCCCCGATGGACTCGGTCAGTCGTGCCGCCGCCTTGCCGGTGGGCGCAGCCAGATGAATACGCAGCGGCTGCCCGGCAGCGACCGCCGGAGCCTGCAGTAATGCCAGCAGCCGCACCACAGTGGTGGTCTTGCCGGTGCCGGGGCCGCCGGTGATGATGCTGAACGCACCCCGGGCAGCCAGCGCACAGGCCAGTTTCTGCCAGTCCGGCTGCTGTTCGCTGTCAGCGAACAAGGCATCAAGTCGCCCAGCCAGATCCTCCGGCAGCGGCAGTGTTGTGGCCAGCCGTCGACGCAGGCTGGCAGCCACCTGCTGCTCGTAGTTCCAGTAGCGGCGCAGGTACAGGCGCGAACCGCGCAGCACCAGTGGCGGTTCGGCGTCCATGGACGCAACCCCCTGCACCAGCGGGCTGGTACTCAGCACCTGCTGCCATTGGTCAAGACCTACCGTGCGCAGCAGCTCAGATGGCAGCTGCACCCCCTCACCGGCCTCCTGCCCTTCCGGCGGCAGTGACAGGCTGTCGTCCGGGGCGTTCAGCGTCTCGCTCAGATCCAGGCAGACATGACCATGCCCCAACTGGTGGCTGGCCAAGGCTGCTGCCAACAGGGTAAGCGGCTCAGCGGCCGGCTCCATGTCGCGCAGGAATAGTACCAGCGCTCGATCCAGCGCCCGCAACCAGCCGACTTCTACCCACTGCTGCAATTGATGCAGCACCTGATCCAGGTCGGGCTGATCGGGCACGCTGGCCGCGGCAGCCAGCAAATCCAGTTGCGGATGCCCCTGTTTATCCGTGACGTTCATGGGGATACCTTCTGCAGTTGCCCGGCAAACAGGCGATCCAGACGTTCGATGAGTTCCCGCGGCGGACGGTCATGCCAGATCCCACCGGTCTCGGCCTCGGTACCGCGGATGAACCAGTAAAGCGCACCGCCCACGTGCTGGTCATAATCGTAATCCGGCAGTCGGGCGCGCAGTTGCCTATGCAGCGCCAGCAGGTAGAACACGTATTGCAGATCATAGCGGTGCTCAAGCACCGCGGCGGCCATGGCAGCGCTGGTATAGGCCTCCACCGTGCTGCCCAACCAGTTGGATTTGTAATCCACCACGTAATAACGACCCTGATGTTCGAACACCAGATCGATAAAGCCCTTGAACATGCCGTTGAGTTTGTCCCGCAGCAAAGGCGCCCTCGGTTGTGCCGCCAGGGTATGCGCGCTGATCAACTGATCCACCTGTTGCACATCCACCCGCGCGGCGCTGAACATGAATTCCAGCTCGACCTGATACTGGCCTGTGCTGAGGTTCGCCAGCGCCAGCCCGGTACCGGGTATCAGGCCGGGGCGACTCAGCAGATCGCTCAGCCAATCGCCGAGACAATCCGACCATTGTTCCCAGCCGCGGCGAACACAGCGCGGACGTAACCGCTCGCGGCTGACCGACGCGTCGGCAAACAGGGCAAAGCTCTCCTGCCCGGCCAGCTCCAGCAGACCATGCAGAAAGGTGCCGGCCTGCGGCCCGCGCGGGAAGCGGTGAATGGTCGGCATCTCTCCCGGCCGCAGCGGCATGAACTGCTGGCCGCGGTCATCATCGGTCATCTGTGCGGAAAAGGCCGAGTCCGGTGCTTCGCTACCGACAGCAAGCGCACTGTAGGAGCTGATCCACCAGGACTCGAAAGGCTCATGAGTCGGTTTGCGCACACGCAATGCGGGCAGGTCCTGCTGCACGCTCTGGTAACCGTCCTCGGTTACTGCTGGCGCGGTAGTGACCGCGATACTGGACACATCCCACCGCGCCAGCCAGCCGGACAGGCCATCTGCGTCCGCCAGCGGCTCACCGCCATTCAACAGCCAGGCCACCGCACTCTGGTGCAGCACCGAAGCGTAGGAATTGCCGCGCTTCAGGTTGGCCAACCCCAGCCAGCAGGCGTGCTGGGCCCGGGTCAGCGCCACGTACAACAAGCGCAGATCTTCGCCCAGCCGCTCACGGTCAGCCTGCGCGGTCTGCTCCTCGGTCGGCTTCAGCACCCAGCGGCTGGCCTCGCCGTCGTGCAGACGCACCGCCTCGCCGGCTTTTACCGGACGGCTATGGGCGATGAAGGGCAGAAATACCAGCGGGTATTCCAGCCCCTTGGATTTATGGATGGTTACCACCTTGACCAGCTCGGCGTCGCTCTCCAGACGCAGTATCTGTTCATCCGCTCCACCGCCCTCTTGCGCCCGGCGGATGGTCTCGGCCAGATGGCGGATCAACGCCTGTTCGCCGTCCAGCTCCCGGGAAGCCTGCTGCAGCAGCTCGGCCAGATGCAGGATATTGGTCAGTCGGCGTTCGCCGTCGCCATGGCGCACCAGCCGAGCAGGTAAATGAAAATCGTGCATGAGTCGGTGCAGCATGGGCAGCACGCCCTGCCGCGTCCAGCATTGGCGGTAGCGACGGAACTGATCCACCCAGCGCTCCCAACGGCGCTCGTCCTGGTTGATCTGATCCAGCTCAGCCCAACTCAGCCCGAGGGTCGCGGTACCAAGCGCTGCGCGCAGCAGCCGGTCATCTTCGGCGCCAGCACAGGCGCGCAGCCAACGCAGCACATCCTCGGCTTCCTGCGTCGCCAACACCGAGTCCTTGTCCGACAGATAGACGCTACGCACCCCCCGGGCGGCCAGCGCCTGACGGACACATTGGGCTTCCCGGCCGGTGCGCACCAGCACTGCCATATCCGCCGGACGCACCGGCTGCAGCCCGCGCTCAGGATGAGCAAAGCCGGCACTGCCCTGCTGCCCACCGCGCAGCAGCTTGACCATGGCGCTGGCGCAACGCTCGGCCATGGCCTGGCGATAATCGTCGCCGGAAAGGGCCTTGTCCGACGCCAGATGCCAGACGCTCAATGCCGGAGCCGGACTCCCGTCCACCGTCCAGACCTCGTCCCGCCCTCTGGCACCCACCGCATGAAACGGCAGCTGGTTGTGCTCGCCCTGACGAAACAGGAAAGCACCGCTCGCCAGGCGTCGATCGGCATCGAGGAAGACATGGTTGACCGCATCGACCATCGACTGGCTGGAGCGGAAATTGGTGTCCAGGTTCTCGTGCCGTCCTTCGGTCGCTTGCCGCGCCCGCAGGTAGGTATGGATATCCGCCCCGCGGAAGGAGTAGATCGCCTGTTTCGGGTCGCCGATCAGCAGCAGTGCGGTGTCCTGATCGTTCTGCTCAACCCGGTATATGCTGTCAAAGATGCGATATTGCAACGGGTCGGTGTCCTGGAACTCGTCAATCAGGGCTACCGGGAATTGCCGACGTATGACCTCGGCCAGCCGCTCGCCATTCGGCCCCTGCAAGGCGGCATCCAGACGCGTGAGCATATCGTCGAAGCCCATCTGCGCGCGGCGCCGCTTTTCCCGCTCGAAGGTTCGACTGATCCAATAGGCCGCATGCATGAGTGCCTCTTCGCTCGGATCCGGCAGCGCCGCCAGCCGCTCTTCGAGCGTCGCCATGTCATCCAGTGCCGCACAGACCGTCGGCGGAATATCCAGCTGCACGTTTTTCTTGCATGCGTCGAGCAGCCCTTCGTGGGTAAATCGCTTGAAATAACCGTCCTTGAAACTGAGCTTGCCCTTGCCAGCGCACCAGCTGCGCAGCATACCGAGCCGGCTGAGGTATGTTTTCGGAGGGAGCTTGTTGCCGTTGAATTTGCCCGCGGCGTAACTTTCCTCCATAAAGGTCTGCAGCGGCTCCAGCCAATCCAGCCAGAGCGCTTTGATAGCTGCCAGCTCCGCCGCTGCGGGCAATACATGGGGATCAAGCACAGCCTGCAGGCTGCTCTGCTCCGGCGCAGCGGCACTATCCAGCCAGTTCCTGGCCTGCTTGACCAACTCCGCCGGAGTTTTCCAGTATTCGTTGACCCAGTGCAGCGCCTCACCGTTCAGCGGATAGCAGTGTGCCCGCCAGTAGTCCCGCGCAACATCGGCCATAAGCTCGGTTTGATCGGTCTCCAGGCTCTGCTCGAACAGGCTGCCACTGTCAAAGGCATGCTCACGCAGCATGCGCTGGCACCAGCCGTGAATGGTGGAAACAGCAGCCTGATCCATCCACTGTCCGGCTATTTCCAGCTTGTGGGCGCAACTGGAGTGAAGAGCGGAGGGAATGTCCTCCAACAGCGTGCTCAGAATCGGGTCGGGGTCGGCCAGTTCGCCGCGAAACGCCTTGGCCGCCTGTACCAGCCGCGCGCGGATACGATCACGCAACTCCTGAGTGGCCGCATCAGTAAAGGTCACCACCAGAATGTCCGGAGGCAGCAGCTCACGAATAAAGCCTGCTTCCTCCCCGTGACCCAACACCAGACGCAGATACAGCGCGGAAATGGTGAAGGTCTTGCCGGTACCGGCACTGGCCTCGATCAATCGGCTGCCACGCAACGGACAGCGCAACGCCAGCGGCGTCTGCTCACTCATTCCTGATCCTCCATGGCGCTGCTGACGACCACCTGCCCGGAACGCTCCGCGTCTACCAGGGGCTGATACAGCTGGCTGGCCCAGCGGCTGAATTCTCCGGTCTCCCACATGCTGGTGAAATCCCCATGGGTGCGCTGCAGCACCGGGCTCCTGGCCACCTCGCCGGGATGGTAATCAGATCCCTCATAACAGCTGCGGGCCTGTTTCTCACCATCACCTTCCTTGGCTGTCAGGTAGGCGAAAGCACTCTCCACGGCGACCGGCAGCGGGCGCTGCATTCCCTGCTGCCAGGCAGCCAGCCAATCAGCGAGAATCTGACGGGCAACCTCGCTGTCCGGCGGGGCCATGACGACGGTGCTATCGGCCGCTACCAGAATACTGTGCAGACGATGCCCACTGGCTGCCGCTGCTATCTGCACACACCAATCCGCCAACAGCTTGTCCCAACGCGGCTTGTCCTTGCGCAACAATTGGCTGGGCACCAATCTGATCCGCGCCAGTCCGCCGCGTTCGGCTGAGGCACGCAGTTCGGACAGAGTGTCACGCAGCTGCACCCCGGAACCCTCGCCGTGCAACAGCAGCACCTGTTCGACCGACTCTTCCCATTGCTGGCGTTGAGCCGCATAGCGTTGCAACTGATTGTCCAACGGCTCCAGCACCTGCTGCTGCGACAGCGAAGCGAAGCCAGCCAACGGCAGCGCGCCACGGGCCTGAAGTCGGGCAGCCTCCAACTGCAATTGTTCTGACCAATTCTGCTCTGGCGTGACGGTCACCTTGGCCAACAGCCACTCGCGCAATTGGTACTGCTGCAATCCGTTAAGGGTGAAGGGCTCGTCATCGTCCATGCTGTCATCCAGCTCGCGCAGAAACACCTTGAGCCGATAGGCGAAGAAGTGCTCGGCAGGGTTGCGCAGAAAACGCTGCAGCGCGGCGAGATCGATAGGCCCGGCGCTGGCCAGTGCCTCCAGCGGCGCATCAAGCTCAGTGGCCGGGCTGCTCTCATGCAGCGCTCGCCATTCACGGGCATAGCTGAACAGCCTGTCGCCACCATCAAAGTAACGACGGCTAAAGGGCTGCAGCCGGTGCTCGACCGTCAGCGCCGCCAGTAGATCACTGTCATCGGCAAGCCGCCAGCCAGCTGCAAGATGGTCACGCAACTGACCGACCAGCACCGAAGGTGTCCGCTCGGTATTGTCGCGGATACTGCGCCCTACCCAGCTGATGCTCAATTCATCACGGGCGGACAGTAATGCTTCAAGCAACAGATAACGATCATCCTCGCGCCGGGAACGATCCCCGGGCCGGTAGTCCGCCCCCATCAGGTCGAAGTCCAACGGCGGTTGAGCCCGCGGATAATCCCCGTCATTCATGCCCAGCAGGCAGACATGGCGAAACGGGATGGCACGCATGGGCATCAAGGTGCAGATATTCACCGCGCCAGCCAGAAAACGCTGCCCCAGCGAGCTCTGCCCGATGCTGGCCAGCCAGGCCTCCGATACGACTGTCAGTGGCAGCACCTCCTCCAACTGTACCGATTCACATAACTCAAGCCAGCCATCGAGCGACTCCTGCAACTGCGCCAGCAACAACTGATCATGCTCGCTTTCAGCAAGGAAGAAGTCCTCCAGCAGCAGCCGCAGGCGTTCCCCCCATTCGGCGGGATAAGCCGGCCGGGCGAGGCTGCGTTCATGATGATCCAGCCGCTCCAGCAACTGGCCGAGCGGCCCGATAAGCGCGGCATCCAGTCCGCCCACCTCTTCGTAGGGCTCCACTCCCGCCCAGGCCGCACCCGCGCCGCTGGCATACCCCAGCAGCATGCGCCGCAGGCCGAAGCGCCAGCTGTTGGCCTCCAGTCCCGCAGGCAATCCCCGCGCCTGCCGGCGTTGCTGATCCAGTCCCCAGCGGATGCCTGCGCCCTCGATCCACCGTCGCAGGGTTGGCAGATCCGCTTCGCTCAGGGCAAAACGCGCACGCAGCGCAGGCACATCCAACAGGTCGAGTACCTCACTGACCGGTAGGCGGCTATCTGGCAGACCCAGCAGATGCTCCAGCGCAATCAACAGCGGCTGCTGACCACGCTGGCCCTGGTCAGTCAGGGTGAAGGGAATGTGCCGTGGATCGTCCTTGGCGTACTGGCCGAATACCGCCTGCACGTTAGGAGCGTAGGTATTCACGTCAGGCACCATGACGATCACGTCCCGCGGTTTGAGAGTCGGATCACGATCAAAGGCATCCAGCAGCCGGTCATGCAGAATCTCGACCTCCCGCTGGGCGCTGTGGGCCAAGTGAAAACGCAGCGAGGTGTCCGTCTCCGGTGTCACCGCCGGCCATAACGCCCGGGATTCGGCCAGCGGCCGCAATTCCAGAATATCCTGTTGCAGCTGTTGCAACAGGGTATTGCCCGGCGGTACATCAAACAGATCCACCCGACCGCCATTGATCGCGGCGAATCGGGACTCATAACTGGCTCGCTCATCGTGCTGGTCGAGCAGATTGATATAGTCACGCCCCTGTTTACCCCAGGCGGCGAGCAAGGGGTGCGCGTGCTGATGCAGGGAAGTCTCGTCGAGCATCAGCGGCACACCGGGGCGTCGCTGCTGGCGACGATACTGATGGCGCAGCAGATCCTGATCAGCGACGATATCGCCCCAGTGGTATTGGCAGGGGTTGAGCACCGCCAGCAACACCTGGCTGAAGCGTCCGATGGCGGCCAGAGCTTCCAACGTCTGTGCCGGCAACGACGATATGCCGAACACCACCACCCGCCGGGGCAATCCCGCCGGGCATTGATCGACAGTCAACAAGCGATCCACGAAGCGCGGATGAATACCGGCACGGCTGTCGCTCAGCCGCTCCGCGCCCACGTCCTCCAGCACCGCCCGCCATAACGCCGGCTGCCAGCGCTCTTCTTCCTCCAACGGGCGCATGCCCTGACGCGCCAGCCCGATGCGATCCTGGCCCGCAGCCCAGTCATTCAACCAATCAGCCCGATACACCTGATATTGATCGAACAGATCCGCCAGCCGCTGAGCCAATTGGTAGCGTTTGCGACAGTCATGGTCATCAGCGAGAAAACGCTGCAGAGGAGCGAAGCCAGGCAGCTCAAGCAGGCCGGGCAGCATCCGCATCAGGCGCCAGCTCAAGGGCTGCTTGTCCAGCGGCGAGGTCTCGGGCACGGCTTCACGGCCCAGTACGCTACGGTAGGCATCCCAGAGAAAGCGCGCGGGTAACTGCACATCCACCGCTGCGGCAATCCCGCAACCGCCCTGCTCTGGATCTGCCGCCAGCGCCATCTGCAACCACTGCGCGATGCCGTTGCTCTGCACCAGCATCACCTCGTTTTCGAGGGGCTTCAGCGGATTGGCGCGCAGCCAATCCACCACCAGCTCCCGCAGATTCTCCAAGCGATTGCCGTGGATGATCATCAGACCGGGAGCGAGATCCTGGGCGTCCGGCATGGGCACTCCGTTAGTTCTACGTTGGAAGGAAGCAAAGCAACAGCCTACCGCATATGGCCGGGCACAGTCACAGCGTGCCGCGGCCATACGACCGGGAGTGTCAGTCAGACCTGACTGAGGTAGCGCCGCTCCCAGGGACTGATTTCATCGAGGAAGCTTTCCAGCTCCAGCTCCTTGCAAGCCAGGTAACCGTCGACGAACTCCGGCGTAAAAAACGCGCGGGCGACCTCGCTGATGCGCAGTCGACGGATACCCCGGTGCAGGGTACAACTCAGGCGCAGATCGTCGGGCACCTCGAAGTCACCCTGGGCCGGCAGATCAGGACGCAGCTGCCGTTCGATGCCGTGCAGGCCAGCAGCCAGCGTCGCAGCAATCGCCATGTAGGGGTTGGCATCGGCACCCGGGACGCGGTTTTCCACCCGCCGTGCATCAGGCTCACTGGCCGGCACCCGCAATCCGGTACGCCGATTATCCTGCGACCAGCACAGGTTGTTCGGCGACGCGTACACGTGACAGTAACGTTGATAGGAGTTGACGTTGGGCGCCATCAGCAGAATCAGATCTCCCAGTCCAGCCTGCAAACCACCAATGTAATGGCTGAACAGTTCGGTCGGGCCCTGGCTCACGGGATCGGTAAAGATGTTCTGTCCATGCACATCCACCACGCTCTGGTGAATGTGCATGGACGAGCCGGGCATCTTCGACAACGGCTTGGCCATGCACACGGCGATCAAGCCGTGCTTGATGGCGATTTCGTGCAGCATGAATTTAAACAGAAAGGTCTGATCGGCAATCAGCAGCGGATCATCGTGAATGAAGTTGACCTCGTACTGGCTCAGCCCCATCTCATGCATGACCGCTTCACAGGGAATGCCCAGCGCTGCCATGCTGCTCTTGAGTTCGGTAAAGAACGGCTGCAGCGCGTGCGTGGCACCAGCAGCAAAGGCCTGGTTGCCAATCTCCCGCCGCCCATCAAGCCCGACGGGAGGACGAAACGGCTGCTGTACATCCGGATTATGCTCGAACAGGTAGAATTCCAGCTCGGTAGCCACCTTCGGTGACCAGCCCCGCGCTGCGTAGCGATCCACCACCCGCTGCAGCATGCTGCGTGAAGACAGGCGTGACGGCGCGCCGTCCATTTCCAGCACCTCGCACAGCGCCAGCGCCCGAGGCTCGGTCGTCCAGGGCGTTACATGCACTTGCCCCGGGATACTGCGCAGGCTGAAGTCGCTGTCGTCGTAGCCGTAATACTGCGGCTCCGGATACTCCCCCGTGAGGCTTTGCACCAATACCCCATGGGCCATCTGTACCCGTCGCCCTTCAAGATATGCCCGGGCATTGATCAACTTGCCGCGCGGAATGCCATTCATATCGGCAATTACGCACTCGACCTCGACAACACCTGCCAGACGCTCGGCCAGCGAGGGGGCTGCGGATGGAGAAGTCATGTAAAAGAACCTTGTTGCGACAGCTAACTGCCCGGAAAGGTGCCGATATTACCCCATTGAGGCGCGGGAGAATAATCCAGACGGCTCAGGGGAAATATTCACACACCACCTAGCACCTCAATCCAGCATGCGCTAATGTAATCAGCCGCATGAACGAACATTCATTCCAGAAAATAACAACAGGATGTAAACCCATGATTGGACTCAAACCCGCACGCTGGTATTTGCTGTCGGCGTGCCTTGCGATCACCGGCTGCTTCAGCGGTGGCGGATCAAGCAGTTCCCCGATGTCGCCCGACACACCCACCCCGCCACCGGCTCAGCCGCACGTCAGCCCGACCCATGTGGAAGCCATTGGCATCGGCGTCCCCGATCTGGACGCAGCGGTTACCTTCTATCGCGCCGGCCTGGGTATGCGCGAAATCCAGCGACTGCAACGGGACAACCGCATCGAAGTGATCATGGAGTCAGCGGATCGCCGCGGCTCACATATCCATTTGATGGAGTTCACCGACGGCGTCGGCCGCAACTATCAGCAGAACCCCGGCAAGTTGGTGTTTTATGTCAAAGACGCCGAGGCATTCACCGCACGCTTTCATACTGCTGGCGGTCGCATTACCCTGCCGCCGGCGCCCGTTGCCGACTTCGACAATGCGCTGGTCGGTTTTGGGCGAGACCCGAATAATAACCTGATCGAAATGGTCGAGATGCCCTCCCTGACCGACTCCTACCTGGCAGCCGTCGGCATAGGCGTAAGCGATCTCGAACAGGCGCGCACGCTGTATATGGACGCACTGGGACTTGAAGAACAGGAGTTCCTGAGCATCCCCGGCCTGTATGACGAATACATACTCCAGTCGCCTGTTCCCGGCGGATCCGGTCTGGTGCTGATGCACTGGAACAATGGCAGCTCGCCGAACTATAAGGACAATCCGCTCAAGCTGCAATTAGGCAGCGCCAATCCGCAGCGCCTGGCTACCCTGCTGGCGGAGGCCGGCGCCGAGGTACTGGTTGAGCCCGAGGCCAGCAGCGAAGCAGACCTTGCGCCTGCCGTTGTCGGTTATGCCGCAGATCTGGACGGTACCCTGTTAGAGCTTCGCCAATCGATTCGCTCCTCGCTGGGTGCCGCCGGTATCGGCGTGGAAGATCTGCAGGTTGCCGAGGACTTCTATACCAGCGGCCTGGGCATGCGCGTTGTCGAGCGCCGCACCCGCGATGATCGCAACGAACTGGTGCTGACATCCGCAGATGCTACCGGCTCGCAACTGGTGCTGATGGAGTTTACCGATGGGCAGCCGCCCAATGTGCGGCGCAACCCGGGCAAGCTGGTGTTCTATGTGAAGGACATGGTCTCCTATATCAGTGACTTTACCGCCGCCGGCGGTCGCGTCACCCTGCCCCCGACGAAAGACCCTGCATTAGGCGTTACTGTCGGCTTCGGCCGGGATATCTACAACAATCTGATCGAGTTGGTGGTAGACACCGCTGCCGAGCACTCCTATTTCGGCGCCTTCGGCATCGGCGTCAGCGACCTGGAGGCGGCCCGCGCCTTCTATGTGGACAAGCTCGGCTTCCGGCAGCTGATGTATCTGCCCATCCCCGGCATGTATAACGAGTACATCCTGCAGGGTTACGGCGGATCGGCGCTGGTGCTGATGAACTGGACCAACGGTGGCAGCCACCACTACCAGGACAACCCGCTGAAGCTGGAAGTCTTCAGCATCGCCCCGACCGCCTTTACCCAAGCAGTGGAGCGAGCCGGCGGCATGGTGGAACAATCACCGGAGGAGGACACGAGCCTTGACGGCCAGCTGGTCGGATACGCATCGGATCTGGATGGCACTGTGCTGGAAGTTCGGCAGGCCGAGTGGGGCCTGGATTAAACGGCAGAACGCAAGAACCCCGGCCAGCCGGGGTTCTCTGATGGCACAGTAGCGCTTCAGTAACTCAGCGGACGATCGCCGTCTTCATCCTTGATGCGCGTCGGCAAACCAATCTCATTGAGCAGATTGATGAAGGGGTTGCAGTCCAGCTCTTCAACGTTAACCATCTTCTGCACATCCCATACCCCCTGAGCGATCAAAATCGCTGCGGCCACCGGCGGCACACCGGCGGTGTAGGAAATGCCCTGACTGCCCACTTCCTCGTAGGCTTCCTTGTGATCGGCAATGTTGTAGATAAAGACTTCCTTATCCTTACCGTCTTTCTTGCCTTTGACGACGTCACCAATGCAGGTCTTGCCGGTATAGCGCGGCGCCAGTGACGCTGGATCAGGCAGTACTGCCTTGACCACCTTGAGCGGCACCACTTCCAGACCTTCTGCCGTGGTGACCGGCTGTTCAGACAACAGGCCCAGGCTGTTCAGTACCGTGAATACATTAATGTAATGATCACCAAAGCCCATCCAGAAACGAATGTTCGGCACGGCCAGGTTCTTCGATAGCGAATGCAGCTCGTCGTGACCGGTCATGTAGCTGGTGCGCTGACCGACGACAGGCAGATCATCGGTGCGCTTGATCTCGAACATCTTGTTCTGCACCCACTGACTGTTCTGCCAGCTCCAGACCCGACCGGTAAATTCACGAAAATTGATTTCCGGATCAAAGTTGGTAGCAAAGTAATGACCATGGTCACCGGCATTGATATCGATGATGTCGATGTCGCTGACGCTATCGAAATGCTCCATACCCAGCGCCGCGTAAGCATTGACCACCCCAGGGTCGAAGCCAACACCCAGAATCGCCGTGACCTTGTTTTCCTCACACAGCTCGCGGCGTTTCCACTCATAGTTGGCGTACCACGGTGGTGTCTCGCAGATCTTTTCCGGATCTTCGTGGATGGCGGTGTCGAGGTAGGCAGCGCCAGTCTCGATACAGGCCTGCAAGACCGACATATTAATGAAAGGTGATCCGACGTTGATGACCAGTTGCGACTGTGTCTTGGCAATCAGAGCCTTGGTCGCTTCAACATCCAGCGCATCCAGGGCATGGGCTTGCAATTCACCGGCAGTTTTAAGGCTGCCCTTTTCCCGCACGCTGTCGACGATCTGCTGACACTTCTCGACAGTGCGCGAGGCGATGTAGATATTACCCAGAATGTCATTATGTTGAGCACACTTGTGCGCAACCACCTGGGCAACCCCTCCGGCACCAATAATCAGAACGTTTCTTTTCATTACTTTTCCTCTATACGCCTCCTTGGGCTGGAACCATGACCTCAGGAGAGGCCACTTTCAAAGTCGTCGTAACCAAATTCACGCACCAACTCGACCTCACCATTGAGTTGGCGCACGGCAATGGATGGCATCTTCACACCATTGAACCAATTCTTCTTGACCATTGTGTAACCAGCCGCATCGATAAACGACAATCGGTCGCCTACCTTGAGTTCACGATCAAAACGGAACTCACCGAAAATGTCACCGGCAAGGCAGGATTTGCCACACACCATGTATTCATGCGGACCATCGCACGGCGCCATCTTCGCCGGTTGACGGTAGATCAACAGATCCAGCATATGCGCTTCGATTGAGCTATCCACAATCGCCAGCTGCTTGCCGTTATACAGCGTATCCAGCACTGTCACTTCCAGCGAGGTGCTGTTGGTAATGGCCGCCTCGCCAGGCTCCAGGTAGATCTGTACGCCGTAGCGCTCGGCGAAGGCTTTCAGCCGGGCACACAGCTTGTCCAGCGGATAGCCTTCGCCGGTGAAATGAATGCCACCACCCAGACTGACCCACTCCACCCGCTCAAGCAGCGAGCCGAAGCGTTTCTCGATCTGCTGCAACATGCTGTCGAACAGCTCAAAATCGCTGTTTTCACAGTTGTTATGAATCATGAAGCCGGAGATCTGATCGATCACCTGCTCAACCTTCTGCGCATCCCATTCACCCAGACGGCTGAAGGGACGCGCCGGGTCGGCGATCAGCCAGTCGGAGCTGCTGACCTGGGGATTCAGACGCAGACCGCGCACATGGTTGGCAGACGCACCGGCAAAGCGCTGCAACTGGCCGATTGAGTTGAAGATGATCTTGTCCGAGTGGGCCAGCACCTCCTCGATCTCATCATCGGCGTAGGCAACGCTGTAGGCGTGGGTTTCACCGCCGAACTTGCGCTTACCAAGCTTGACCTCGTACAGCGAGGAGGAGGTTGTGCCGTCCATGTACTGGTTCATCAGATCAAATACTGACCAGGTGGCAAAGCACTTGAGAGCGAGCAGCGCCTTGGCACCGGAAAGTTCGCGCAGATAGGCGATCTTCTCCATATTGCGCAGCAACTTGCTCTTGTCGATCAGGTAATACGGCGTCTTGATCACGGTGTCAGCCCTCAATCGATCCGGCGTCAGGCCGGGCATTAAGCAAACGCGCGATTATAGAGCATTGGGGCAAGAACTTGGGGGAATTTTGACCAGAAGGTCAGAGGCGTACCGCTAAGCTGGTTCCGCAAGCCCGGGGGTTTGCCCGGGCCAGGTCGGGATCAGAAGTTGTAACGCAGGCCGACGGAGGCCAGGTCGATATCTACATTCAAATCAACCTTATCGGCCACATCATCATAGCGCTCGTACTCTGCTACCAGCTCGAATTGCGGAGTGACAGCGAAGGTGGTGCCCAACGCGTAAGACGTGACCCAATCCTTCTCTGAACCGCTCCACACTGTGCCGAAACCATCCAGCTTGCCGCGAGCTTCAAACTCCATCTTATGGTAACCCAGTTTACCGTATAGCTTGACTCGATCCAGCGGGATAGTGCCCACCAGGTTCATGCCATAGCCTTCGACTTCTACCATTTCCTTGTACCCAGGCTCCTTATATGTCGCTTCGCCCAGATCCACGTACTGGAACTCGATGCCAACGTAAGAGTTCAATTGAATGCCAGCACCAATCTTGAAGGCGGTATCTGTGTCATCTACCGAGCCGATAAATGGTTTAAAGTAATTACCTAAGTCATAATCAGCCTGACCCACATTACCAAACAGATAGCCATTAACCTGGTTATCCGCCGCTTGTACGCCAGAGACCATCAAACCAGAAACCAGTACCGCCAACAGTGTTTTACGCATCATGCGTTCACTCCGATCAATTCATATAGGCCGTCCCCATGACAGCCAGTCCCTTACACGTCATCGACATGCGCCCCGAATGGTAGCTACTGCCGCAGGAGAAGTCACCATAACATCATGGCAACATCACGGAACCGTCATATCATTGCCGCCGGATCATCCATCTCCCCAGCTTGCCAATGCAGGGTATGCGGCGTATGGGCATCGGCTTCTATCGCATGCGCCACTTGCGGTACCGCAAAGCACTGGCTGCCGCGACTGGGCTGCCAGCTGTTGAATTGCGTATGGGTAATACCGACTTCCCATAACTCATCAGCTTGCCAGCCAGCGGGAGACAACTCCAACCGCACCTCAGCGCCCACCAGACTGACGGACTCAATCCGCAAGGGTAGATGGGCATGGGCTGCAGGTGTGCTTTGTAAACGCACTTCGTGGGAACGCATGTACAGCTGTTGTTGCGCCGATGAAGGTGCTTCGGGCAACCGCACCCAGGCGTCTCCCTGACGCAGCGTTGCGCCCTCGGCGGCCCCCGCAAATACGTTCACGTTCCCCAGGAAATCAAACACGAACCGACTTGAAGGCTGTGCGTACAGCTTCTGCGGGCTGTCCACCTGTTCGATTTGCCCCGCACTCATTACCGCGACCTGATCAGACAACTCCAACGCCTCTTCCTGATCATGGGTAACGAATACACTGGTAAAGTGAAATTCCTCGTGCAGTGTGCGCAGCCAACGTCGCAGATCCTTACGCACGCGGGCATCCAGCGCACCGAAGGGCTCATCCAGCAGAAGAATCTGCGGCTTCATCGACAACGCGCGGGCCAGAGCGATGCGTTGTTTCTGTCCGCCAGACAACTGAGCAGGGTAACGCTGGGCAAGGTGGCCCAGCTGTACCATCTCCAACAATGCGTCCACCCGCTTACGGATTTCCGCAGCAGAAGGCCGCTCCCGGGAAGGCAACACGTCCAGCCCGAAGGCGACGTTCTGCGCTACGGTCATATGTCGAAACAGAGCATAATGTTGAAATACAAACCCCACACGACGCTCGCGCACATGCAAGCGAGTGACATCCTCGCCGTGAAACAGGATGCGTCCTGCGTCAGCTGTTTCCAGCCCGGCTATGATCCGCAGCAAGGTGGTTTTACCGGAGCCCGAGGGGCCCAACAAGCCGATCAGCTGACCGTCCGGAATATCCAGTGAGATATCCTTCAGCGCCTTGAAAGATCCAAAATTCTTGCTAATACCTTCGACAGAAATACTCATCAGCTATTATCCACCAATTCATCCAGAGCGGCATGCTGACGAGCCTGACGCCACTCCACAAAACTTTTCACGACGATCGTCAACAGCGCGATCCCGGCCAGCAAGGACGCACTGGCGAAAGCACCCACTACGTTGTAATCCTGATACAGCAGTTCCACATGTAATGACAGTGTGTTGGTTTCGCCGCGAATATTACCCGACACCACCGACACCGCACCGAACTCACCCACAGCGCGGGCGTTGGTCAGCACCACCCCGTACAGCAGAGCCCATTGAATATTGGGCAGGGTGATACGACGGAACAATTGCCAACCGGTAGCACCCAACACCACACCGGCCTCTTCCTCTTCGCGCCCCTGCTGCTGCATCAGCGGAATCAGTTCGCGAGCAACGAAAGGGCAAGTCACGAATACGGTAACCATGACGATGCCCGGCCAGGAGAACATCAGCTGAACATCGTGATTCATCAACCAACTGCCGAGCCAGCCGTTGCTGCCATACAACAGGAGATACAAGAGACCCGCCACGACCGGGGAGACCGCGAAGGGAATGTCGATCAGAGTGATCAACGCCTTGCGCCCCGGGAATTCAAAGCGTGTGACCAGCCAGGCCAGAAACACCCCGAACACAAGGTTGATCGGCACTGTCAGTGCGGCAACCAGCAAAGTCAGGCCGATAGCGTGCACAGTGTATCGGTTGGTCAGGTTGTCCCAATAGGTGCCGGTTCCGGCTGATAACGCCATATCAAAAATCAACAGTAACGGAATCACCAACATCAGCATGGTAGTGATGAACGCCAGAGCAATCAGCGTCCATTTCACCAGCGGCTGATCACCTGCACGCATTACCTTACGTTGTAGCATCAGCATTATCTCCCATGCAGTCGGCGCAGATAACGCGCCTGCCAGAGGTTGATGCCCAGCAGAAGTACCAACGAGGCCATCAGCACCACCGATGCAATAGCGCTGGCTGCGGCATGGTCAAACTCCTGCAGGCGCACGAAGATCATCAGACTGGTGATTTCACTGACATAGGGCATGTTACCGGCGATAAAGATGACCGCACCGAACTCACCCAGACTGCGGCAGAATGACAGGCCAATACCTGTCATGAGTGCCGGCCAGATCGCTGGAAAAAGAATACGCCGGAACACCGTCCAGTCTGTTGCGCCCAGACTTACCGCTGCCTCCTCATCCTCCGGAGCCTGATCCTCCAATACCGGCTGCACCGTACGCACCACAAAGGGCAGACTGGTAAAAGACATGGCAATGATAATGCCCAGTGGAGTGAAGGAGACCTTGATGCCAAGCATGTCGAAAAACTGACCGTACCACCCGTCCTGGGCAAACAAAGCCGCCAGGGTAATACCGGCCACCGCCGTAGGCAAAGCAAAGGGCAGATCTACCAGCGCATCCATGATGCGCTTACCGGGGAACTCATAGCGCACCAGCACCCATGCCAATAAGACACCTACCAGAGCGTTGATCATGGCTGCCACAGCAGCAGTCCACAAGGTCACCTTATAGGAAGCCATTACCCGTTCATCAGTAATGACGGCCCAATACTGCTCCCAGCCCATCCCCGCGGTGTGAGCGATCAGACCGGTAACCGGCAATATCAACACGACACTGATAAAGAACAGCGAAATGCCAAGACTCAAAGCAAAACCCGGCAAGACACGCTTGCCGGGTTGGCTGGAACGACCCGGCAACAAGCCGGAGAGAGATCGATTCATTGTATGAAGGCTAGCTTACCGACGTTGAAGTAGATCAAGTTTACCACCGCTGGCGAAATGTTCCTTCATCACGTTCTCCCAGCTACCGCCGATGTCTTCGACTGTGACCAGCTCCAGCTCGGGGAACTTGTCAGCGAACTCTGCCTTGACCGTCTCGTTGTGCACCCGGTTATAGAAACCGGCGATCAGGCGCTGTGCCTCTTCGCCATACAAACCTTCCAGGTAGGCTTTGGCCAGCTCTTCAGTGCCGTTTTGCTTGACGCTGCGATCGACCCAGGTAACCGGGAACTCGGCCATGAAGCTGATCTTCGGTACCACTACTTCGTAGTCGGGATTCTCTGCGGCAATGTTGTTCACTTCAGCTTCGAAGGTCAGCAGCGCATCGCCGATGCCACGCTCAACAAAAGTGGTAGTCGCGCCGCGGCCGCCGGTATCGAATACCGCTACGTTACCGAGGAAGGTGCGCAGGTAGTTATCAATCGCCTGCTGATCTTCGCCGAAGGTCTTCTGTGCATAACCCAGCGCTGCCAGATAGGTGTAACGTCCGTTGCCTGAGGTCTTGGGGTTAGGCAGCACAGTGCTCACCTCATCGCGTGCCAGGTCGTCCCAGTTCTGGATGTTCTTGGGGTTACCCTTGCGCACCAGAAAAGCCATGGTCGAATAATAAGGCGAGCTGGCATTGGGCAGGCGCTCACGCCAGTTTTCCGGAATCAGGTTGCCGCGCTCATGGAGGATATCCACATCGGTAACCTGGTTATAGGTCACCACATCGGCACGCAGCCCCTGAATGATCGCTTGAGCCTGCCGGGAGGAGCCGGCGTGGGACTGCTTGATCTCCACGGTATTGCCAGTCTGCTCTTTCCACTGCTCGACAAACAGTTCGTTGTAAGCAGAAAACAGTTCACGGGCAATGTCATAAGAGGAGTTGAGCAACTCCTGATCCGCGGCCTGTACGTGACCAATGGAAAGACCCGCGCTTAACATCAACGCACCACCCCAACGGCTGGCTCGCTTGAACAGGGAAAGGTGAGTTGTCATACATCCTCCGGATAGCATACTGCATGAAATTAACTGTCCGAAAAGCATAACCGCGGGGGTTTTATATAACAATAACCGCTTTAGACCGATTTGCTTATCACTCAAAACGATAAGTAATAAGAAAAATAAAATGCATGACTAATTTTTGTCAATATCGAGTAGGGTGAGGCGTCGCCGCCTCATCCCTCTCACAGAGATCCTTGCCCGAGTTGCGGCGGGTCATCCACTTCAGTTTGGTTTTCAGTCCCTTCAGCTTCGTCATCTGGATACGCGTATAGTCACGATGAATGACTACCCCGAGGAAGGCGATGCCTTCCCG
>Ga0265293_10003453_pt1 | contig 29356 bp, 30 predicted proteins | sample Munlanlewell138R_FD_192505 | JGI IMG/M metagenome (GOLD analysis project Ga0265293, IMG submission 192505) | Leachate microbial communities from a municipal landfill in Southern Ontario, Canada - Leachate well 138R | ecosystem: Engineered > Solid waste > Landfill > Unclassified | place: Canada... | reverse complement strand
CTATCATCATTAAAGTGTTCTCTTCTGGCTCTTCTTTGTAGATAGCATCAAAATACTTTAAAGCTAAATTGTACTCTTTTTGGTAAAGATAAATTGAGCCTAAAATATTTAAATTTTTAACATTTTTCTCTTTTTCTAAAAGCTCTTGCATAACAGTTTTTGCCTCTTCTATCCTATCTTGTCGCAAAAGCCAACCTGTATAAGATCTAGCTATATCCCCTTCATTTAAAAGCTCTTTTAAAAGATCATCATATTTAGGATCTATGGGTAAGTTCGCACTAAAAGAGCTTTTTAAAACCTCTTTTAAATAGAGCCTATTTTGTGTTTTATCAAAAAGATCTTCAAACTTAGAGATTGATTCAACATACTCTCCTCTTTCTTTTAAGTCTAATGCTTCTAAAACCAATAAAGATTCATTTTCAACTTTTGTTGGAGTTGTAGAGGGGGCGCAACCATTTAAAAAAAGAGTTATAACAGTTATTATAATCGATATACACCTGGACATTCATCCTCCAATTCTTTAATATTTTTTTTAAAATGCTCCCAAAATGGGAAAGTTTTACACTGGTTTGGTCTTACAGGATAGATTGTACATTTTAAACCCTTTACATCAAAAAAAATGCAAGCATATCCTAATGGTGAAAACACTTCTTTTAGGCTAAAATCTCTATTTTTTTCAAAAATATACTTTTTACCAAACTCTTCCACGCTGATATTTAAAAAATCAGCTATCTTTTTAATCTCGGGCGGATCTACCCAAATATACCCACTCTCACCAACACAACAGTTTCCTTTACATCTACTACACATTGCTGGATCAAATCCAAAATTAAATCCTGATTTTTCTATTCCCACTCTACACTCTTTGTCTTAGCATTATCAAAAATCTCTTGAACTTCTTTAGAATATTTGCCTTCTTCATGCACGATAAGAGGTGGCAATACTTCGCACATAGATTTTGAGTTTTTTCTTAGCTCAACCATTAAAAGCGTTGCTTTACTAACTAAGTTTGGATGCACAAATCTAATTGCAGTAACTCTAAAGTTTAAATTAGTAGCGTAACTTAAAACTAAAGGAAGTTGTTTTGCATCATAGCAAAATATCACCCTACCCTCATTTATTAAAGTTTTTTTACATTTTAGTAAAAACTCATCAAGTGGCATATTTAAACTTGATCTGCTTATGGCTTTATGCTCATTTTCGCTAGGAACTGCACCAAGGTGATAGTATGGCGGATTGCTTACGATTAAGTCAAATTTTTTGGAAAAATCCATATTTAAAAAATCACCCTTAAGGATATTTGCCAAAATAGAGTTATTTGAAAAGTTTTTATTAGTTATATTGATATTTATGGGTTGAATATCCACTGCCCATAAATCGATGTTTTCTTTATCTTTTTTAAGTAACGCTCCAACTATTCCACACCCACACCCAACATCTAAAACTACGCCTTTAAAACCTCTTTTTTTTATAAAATCATATAAAAATATAGAGTCGCTATTGTACCTATACCCATCTTTTAACTGAGAAAGTAGCACTATTTATAAGCCCTTATCACAAATCCGCGCTTGTTTTTAGTCTCTATTATTTCTGATGGAAAACTTACAATTTGTTTTTTATCGATAACTTCATCAAGTAGCTCTTTAGCGCTATTTACCCTATCTTTACTAAGCCCAATGTTTGATAACCTTGTGAGGCGTTTTATCTCGCTATCTTCTATGCCAATATTTGAAATAGATGCCTTTTTTAAAGCAGCAAAACCGCCCCCATCAATAATAGCAACGATTTCAAATATTTTACTATTTTTATGAGTATTTAAAAACTTTAAAACCTCTTCTTTGCACTCATTAGTCGGGCTATTTACCCCGCTTTTCATATCATCACAAGTTACGCTTCCAAGGAGTTCATTTTCAAAGCTATTTTGAGATAACTTCTCTTTCTCATCTTGCTCTATCAGTAAAAGCTCATTGAGTTTAGAGATTTTATCTTCATAATCCCTCTCTTGCTCTTTGTAGCTATTTGAAAGAGTTAAAAACTCATCTTTTAGTTTAGCTAATTGCTCATTTTGAGATAGTTTTAAAGAGTTGTTTTCATCATTTGTCTTTTTTAATTTCTCTTCTAAAACTTCTATTTTTCCTTCTAAATTTACTTTTATTTCAGATGAAACGCTATTTTCATTAAGCTTGGTTAATTGGTTTAATATACTATTTTTTTCTTGCTCTAATTTAACTATCTTGCTATTTAAAAGATCATAATTTTCTAAATGTTTACTCTCATTTTTAGCCAAACTTCTATCTTTCTCTTTTTTTAGCTCCTCTAATTCACTCTTTAATTTCTCTAATTCACCCTCTTTCTCATCTAACGCAATTTGGCTTTTTTTCAACTCTTCATTTGCTTCTTTTAGGTTTTTTAATTGATTATTTTCTATTGAATTTTTTCTTATCTCATCAAGAGTTGCTAAATACTCATCTTGTTTTTGTTTTAATCTTTTATTCATGCTCTCTTGTTCATTTTTAAGTTCATTTTGCAAGTTTAAGATTAACTGCTCTAATTGAGCTAACTTTTGATCTTTTTTACTATTTTCTTTAATTAACTCTTCATGCTCTCTTTTTTTAATATACTCTTTTTTAACCACTTCTTCCTCAAGATTAACTATCTGCTCTTTTAAGGTTTTTTTCTCTTCATTAAACTTAATTAAACTAGCTTCAAGCTCTTCATTTTTTCTATTTACTTCACTTAAAAGATCTCTTTTTTCTTCATTTGAAGCTTCAAAGTTTTTTGAAATAATCTCATTTTGCTTTTTTTCTAAATCTAAAATCTCTTTTGTGTGCTTAGCTAAAGCTAGACTATATTGGCTCTCTTTCTCTTCAATTTGCAAATTTAATCTTTTTATCTCATCTTTTAAAGATTGTAAAAATTTATCTTTCTCATTTAACTCATCAAAAAGCCTATTTTCAAGCACTTTAACTTGATCTAAAAGATACCTATTTTTCTCAGCCAAAGTTGAATTACTAACTCTTTGCTCTTTTGTAGCAGCTGCTATTTTTTCATTTTTAATGCTTTTCTCTTCTCGTAAAGATCTCTCTAAATCTCTAATGCTATTTTCAAGCTCAATGATTTTATTCTCATATTTTCTAGCTTTATTCATAGACTCTTCTTGAAGATAATTTATCCTTTTAGTCAAGTCATTTATGTTTTGATAGTGCTGCTCTTCAACTAAATTCATAGCTTCAAGATGCCCTGTTGTTAGCTTTTGCCTCTCATCTTCAATGTTTTTTTGCTCACTGTTTAATTTTAATGCTAAATCCCAATTTTTATTTGAAAGATCAATATTGTCTTGATATAAAAAGTTATTTTTTTCTCTAAGAGTGACTATCTGTTCTTTTAGCTCATCAATATTATCGCTTAATGGCTCATCTGTAGTGATAAAAAGCTCTTTTGTGTTTGTTTGAGAGACAAGCCCAAGTCTTTCTAAGGATTCAAGATCTTTTTTACTTATGTACTCATTTTGGACTTCTTTTGGTAAGTCCGCAAAAGTTAAACCGTTTATAAAACTCTCACTACTACTTGGCTCTTTAACACTACTTGATCCATAAGTGTAAGCAAAGTAAATATTTAAAATAAGAAGAGCTATAAAGCCAAAAGCGATAGTTTTTTTGCTCATCTATTTTTTACTTGCAGCGTGTTCAATGATTTTAAAACTATGATTTAGTGCTAGTGCGATGGAACCCCCATCTTTTGCAGCTATATCTCCACTAAGATATAATCCTGGCACCTCTGTTTCATAATTTTCATCAAAAATAGGACTATTTGACTCATCAAAAGTAACTCCGCACTTTTTCAAAAACTCTATTGGAGTAGTTCCGCCAATGGCATAAACAACTCTATCATAAATTGTAAAATTACCATCATCATAATAAACCTTAACCTGCCCTGACTCATTTTCAAGCGCAGTTATGTCTATGCCAAGCCTTAATCTTAAAAGCTCTTGCCCATCATACTCTAAGAGCTGTTTTTTATTTACCTCATTTAACCTTGTAAAAGAAGCTTTTCTATAGTTTAAAGTTACAGTATTAATTCTTGAAAGCTCAATTGCATACTCCGCCGCAGTATTTCCACCACCTACAACTAAGATTTTCTCCCCTTGGGAGCATCTATCTAGGTTAAAGTTAACAACTTGTCTTAATGAAGGTGGGATTTTATAATCAGGCTTATTTGGTTTTCCCATCTTTCCAATGGCAATTACAATGGCTTTAGCTTGAAAATCATTTTTCGCGGTAGTTACGCTAAAAATATTTCCCTCTTTTACGATAGTTTCAACCTCGGTATTAAAGGCAGTATCAATCTCTTCATTATCTAAAAGTGAGTCAAAATAATCTAGTGTGCTCTCCTTAGTTCCATCTTCAAAGCCAACATTTCCCTCTATTTGGATGATTTGCCCTTTCCAATCTTTATCAACCCTTTTTCTATCTTTGTAAAATTTTCTAATAGTTTGAGAATGGTTGTCGCCTTTTTCAATAAGTAAAATATTTTGCATTCCTCTAGCTTTTGCTTCAAGTGTTGCGCTAATGCCGCCAGGCCCGCCACCAATTACAATAACATCATAAATCTTTTTCATTTTTAATTCCTTTTTAATCTATTATCAGCCATAAAGGTATAGAAAGATAGAATTTAGCAAGTTTTTCATTAAAAAGGAAGAAAAGATGGAGAAAACATTAGAAGTTGCGAAAACTCTTACTACTAAGCTAGCAAATCTCTCACCTAAAGTGAAAAATTCTCTTTTAGAAAAGATGTCAAAAGATATTTTAAAAAATAAAGAAGAGATTTTAAAAGCTAATGAGAAAGATTTAAAAGAGGCAGAAAAAAACAGCCTTCCAGAAGCTCTTGTAGAAAGATTAAAATTAGATGAAGATAGAATTTTAGATATGGCAAACTCCATTTTAGAAATAGCAAAATTAAATGAACCTTTAGGTAGAGTTCTTGAAGGGTGGGTTAATAGTGATGGGCTTAGGATTGAAAAAGTAAGCATTCCTATTGGCGTAATTGGGATAATTTATGAAAGCAGACCAAATGTCACAGCTGATAGTGCTGCGCTTTGCATTAAAAGTGGAAATATCGCCATCTTAAAAGGTGGAAAAGAGGCAAAACACAGCAACAGTATCATTGCAAAAACTCTTCAAGACTCAATTAAAAAGTTTGATTTAAACCCAAATATCATAACCCTTTTAGAAGATAGAGAAGATGTTGCAAAACTGATTAAACAAGATAAGTTTGTAGATTTAATCATCCCAAGAGGTGGTGCAAAACTGATTGAGTATATAACTAAAAACTCCACAGTGCCAGTTGTGAAGCATGATAAAGGATTGTGCCATATCTTCATTGATAAAAGTGCAAACTTTAATGAAGCAGTTAAAATTGTAAAAAATGCAAAATGTCAAAGACCAGGAGTTTGCAACGCTTTAGAGACTCTTTTAATTCATGAAGAGATTGCAAAAGATATTTTACCTATGGTTTATGAAGAGTTAAAAAAAGAAGGGTGTGAGTTTTTTGGATGTGAAAATGCTCAAAAAATAGTTAAGATTTCTAGCGCTAATGAAGACTCTTTTCATACAGAATACCTATCTAAAACTTTAAATATTAAGATTGTAAAAGATGTAAATGAAGCGATATATCACATTCAAAAGTATGGCTCAGGACACTCAGACTCAATCCTTACATATGATTTAACAAATGCAGAGCTTTTTTTAAATAGTGTTGACTCTTCAGTTGTATATTTAAATGCTTCTACAAGATTTACTGATGGGGGAGTTTTTGGATTTGGGGCTGAGATTGGGATAAGTACAAACAAGCTTCATGCAAGAGGCCCAATGGGGATTAATGATCTTTGTACATACAAATATAAAATTTATGGCTCAGGTCAAATTCGTGAATGAAGTTGTTTTAAAAATTAGCGATTTAGAGTTTTATTACAATAAAAATCATAAGCTATTTACAAATTTTAATCTTTCATTAAAAAAAGGGGAGATTGTCTCTATTCTTGGATCAAGCGGTTCAGGTAAAAGTACTCTATTTGAGCTTATTTCTGGGTTTTTAAAGCCAAAAAAAGGGTTGATTGAAAAGGAGAGTTTTTCACAAGTTTTTCAAGATCCATACTCATCTTTTCACCCAAGTTACTCAATAATTTCACAAATAAAAGAGGTGGCAGATTTGGCAGAGCACTTAAAACTTTGCCAAAAAATGCATTTTGATCCAAATTTACTTGAAAAAAAACCAAGAGAGTTAAGTGGAGGAGAGCTACAAAGAGCCTCCATTATTAGAGCTTTACTGATGAAGCCAAAACTTCTTTTAGCAGATGAGCCAACCTCTGCATTAGATAATATAGTACAACTTCAAGTCATGAAAGAGTTGCTACTAAATTTAAGCTCTTTTGGATTACTTTTAATAACTCACGACGAGGCTTTAGCTTCATGGTGTAGTGATAAAATCATAAGGTTAAGCTAATGAAAAAAATTTTACTAACTCTTCTTCCACTCTTGCTTTTTGCAGAAAATGGAGCATTTCTTACAGATAAGTTTAAATTAGGCAAAGGCTTAATAGTTGTTTTATTCATCATTTTTTTATATATAGTTATGTTAATCATTAGATATTTTTCATATAAATATATTAGAAAAGATGATAATGAAGAAGCGGTTGAGCACTATATTTTCATTAAAAAAGCTTTAAATATCTCATTTGTTCTTATATCTTTAATTATTATTGGGTTTGCGTATAGCGAAAATTTTGCTCAAGGTTTAGCGATATTTGGTGTAATAGGAGCTGGTTTAACCATTGTCTTAAAAGAGGTTGTTTTAAGCATGGTGGCTTGGGTAATGCTAATGACAAGAAACTCCATTAGGCTTGGAGATAGGATTAAAATAGATAGGCCTGCAAGCCCAATTATTGGGGATGTTATTGACATATCTTTAACAAAAATCACACTATATGAAAACATCACAAATGACGGTGTTGCTAGTCATAAAAGAGCTGGAAGAATCATATTTGTTCCAAACTACTATATTTTTACAAATGAGATATATAACTACACTCACTTAACCATGAAAACTATCATCGATTTGGTGGAATTAAATTTAACTTATGATAGTAATTTTGAAAAAGCTGAAAAAGTGACTACTGAAATAGTAGAAGCTTATAGTGGAAGATACGCGGACATGGCCAAAAGACAGTACGATAAGTTAAAAGATAGATACACTTTAAGAAATATGCCCTTTTACCCTAGAGTTGTCTTTTATCCAAATCTTGGTGGAGATGGAATCACTATGGCCATCTGGTACATAGCGCCATATAGAGAGATTTTAAAATTAAAAAGCGAAATCACAAAAGAGTGTGTGAAAAGATTGAATAAAGAAGAAGATATTAAAATCCTCTACTCAGGTACCTCTTTATTTGTAGAAGCTAGGCATTAACTAGCTTCCTTTTGCAAAACCACCACCTTAATACAAAAATCCAAAAATCCAAAGTGGAATTTTGTTTGCAAACCCTATCTCTATATCATCACAAACTACAAATGAATTTTCTATATTTTTAATTTGAGAAAAGCCTTTATTTTTTTCACCAATTTCTACTATATATTTCTCATTTACTAAAAAATCACCACTTTTAACATAAAACAGACTGTAAGAAAAGAGTTGTGAGGCAAAAAAAGTCTCTCTTATAGTGCCTATATCACTATTTAGTGTAAGAGACATTAGTAGATTTGTATTTGAAATATATAATTTATCTGGCATTCTAAAAGCTTTAAATCTTTTGCCCTCAAATACAATATGTCTCAAAAGTTCAGCTTTATGCAAATAGCCTATATAGTTATATAAAGTCACTTTTGAAACCCCAATAGCGGCACTAAGGCTCTCAATAGAGAGTTCTAATGGCTTAGAAATGGAGATAGCATATATTAGTTTTTTCAACATTTGAATATTTGAAGCACTCACATTATGAAGCAGGGCAACATCTGAATGTAAAATTGTATTTATATTATCTGTAATTTTTTGAATATAACTATCTTTTGCAGCAAAATAAAATGGATAAGCCCCAAATTTTAAATAATCACTATAAAGCTTTAATATTTTTTTCTTTTTAAGTTGAGTTAAAATACCTTGAGCTATGTTTTCATGATTTTTTAAAATATCTTCAAGCAAGAAGCTATCTAAAGAGATGCCAAGTGATATTTCGCAAAACTCTCTAAGGGATAAAATTGGTAGTTTAAACATAGCATATCTTCTAGTAAATGAGGCATTTGTTATCTTTACTGCGCTTGAGCCTGAGAAGATTATTTTAATATCTAAAAAGTCGTAAATCGATTTTAATTCCTGTTCAAAATCCTTAGCTTCATGTATCTCATCTACTATTATGCACTTTCCACCAAACTTATAAAAATAGCTTGCAAATTCAAAAAGACTTATTTTTGAAAATAGTGGATGATCACAAGATATATAGATGGTCTCAGAAGCCTTAAAATTCAACTCTTTAAGAACTTGTAACATTAAAGTTGTTTTTCCAACACCCCTACTTCCATATATTCCTACTATTTTATCATTACTATTTTTTATCTTTTTAAATAAAAATCTTTTGTAAGCTGGTAAATTTAATCTTAATTTTTGGCTTGAAATGTTTTTTAAAACTTCAAATGTATCTCTCATAATTCACCTTTTAGTTTAATGCACTTTACTATTATAGCAAATTTTAGTTTAGTGCATTAAACTAAAATAGAGATATATTTTTAGATATGTTGGTAAATTAACCAATTTATATTTTTATACAGTACACTCCTAACTGTTTGTAGAAGCTAGGTCTTAGCTAGCTTCTACCTACCCTATCTCTAGCTTTTTTAAGTGAGTTTGCTATTAAAAATGAAAGCTCAAGTGCTTGATCTGCGTTTAATCTTGGATCGCACTGTGTTTCATATCTTGAGCTAAGAGCCTCTTCTGTTACTGGCTTTGCTCCTCCTACACACTCAGTTACATCTTTACCAGTCATCTCCAAATGAACTCCGCCTGGGAAAGTTCCCATAGCTTCATGTACATTAAAAAATCTTTCAACTTCTAGCAAAATATTGTCAAACTCTCTTGTTTTGTAGTTTGTTGAAGCTTTAATGGTATTGCCATGCATTGGATCAATGCTCCAAACTATCTTTTTCCCCTCTTTTTTAACAGCTTTAATTAGTCTTGGTAACTCTTTTTCTATCTCATTTGCTCCCATTCTTACGATGATATTTAACCTTCCAGATTCATTATCTGGACTTAAAATATCGCAAAGTCTTAAAAGATCATCCTCTTTTATGCTAGGGCCTGCTTTAATTCCTATTGGATTTTTTACGCCTCTTAAAAATTCAACATGAGCACCTTTTGGATCTCTTGTTCTATCTCCAATCCAAAGCATATGAGCAGAACAGTTATACCAATCCCCTGTTAAGCTATCTTCCCTAGTTAAGGCTTCTTCATAATTTAATAGTAGTGCTTCATGAGAGGTGTATAGAGCTGTTTGTCTAATGGTTGGGGCGTTTTCTGAAGTTATGCCACAAGCTTCCATGAAAGCTAAAGACTTTGTAATTTGGTTTGCTATTTCACTATATTTTTCGCCAAGAGCACTCTCTTTTATAAAGCCCATATTCCATCTATGTACCTCATTTAAATCCGCAAGACCACCTCTTGAAAAAGCTCTAAGAAGATTTAATGTTGCAGCAGATTGATTATATGCTCTTACCATCCTTAAAGGATCTGGCACTCTAGCTTCTTTGGTAAATTCAAAACTATTTATAATATCACCCCTATAGCTAGGTAAACTTACTCCATCAACTGTTTCAAGATCAGATGATCTAGGTTTTGCAAACTGTCCAGCAAGTCTTCCTACTTTTACTATCGGGCAACTTCCAGCAAAAGTTAAAACAACCGACATTTGCATTAAAACTTTGAACATATCTCTAATATTATCAGCACCAAAGTCTGAAAAGCTCTCAGCGCAATCCCCACCTTGGAGTAAAAAAGCCCTACCTTGCTCCACATTTGAGAGATGTTTTTTCAAATCTCTCACCTCTCCTGCAAAAATCAAAGGGGGAAGTGCTCTTAACTCTTTTTCTACAGATTCAAGTATGGTTTTATCCAAATAAGTAGGTTGCTGTTTTATAGGTTTTTTTCGCCATGAATCAGGGCTCCAGTTTTTCATATATTTTCCTTAAAATAAAAATTTATCTATTATATTCACTTAACATTCCTAAGTCAAACAAGTTTCATTTAAAGCAATCATAGATACAATTACCAAAAAAAGTTACAATTTGAAAAATGATAATGAAACTACAAAAGAAGGGGTGGTTTACGCCCTTTTAGCTTTTACATTTTGGGGACTTGCTCCAATTTACTTTAAGTTACTTTTAACTGTCTTACCAACTGAAATCTTACTACATAGAGTTTTATGGTCACTGGTTTTTTTACTGCTAGCTCTTATTTTTACAAAAAAACTTGGCAGGGTTTTGTTTTATTTTAAAAGTCCAAAAATCATACTTTTATTAACCACCACTTCTTTGTTAGTTGCTACAAACTGGGGGATTTATATTTGGGCTATAAATAATGATCTATTAATTGAGGCAAGTTTAGGTTACTATATAAACCCATTAGTTAACATTCTTTTAGGTTTTATATTTTTAAAAGAGATACCAACAAAAGCTGGGAAAATAGCAATCCTCTTAGCTGTCATAGCTGTTTTGTATCAAGTTTACTCAATTGGGAAACTTCCTATCATTTCACTCTCTTTAGCAACACTATTTGGCTTTTATGGACTCATTAGAAAAAAGATTTCTCTACCCTCTCTTGATGGGCTTTTCATTGAAACTGCGCTCATAACTCCTATTGCTTTAATATATTGGGCTTATCTTTTTTCATTAAATGAGAGTCAATTTTTCATAAACTCAACTACAACTTTTTTATTGATTCTCTCAGGTCCAGTTACTATCTTGCCACTTTTAGCTTTTAATTCTGCTGCCACAAGATTAAAGCTGAGCACAATTGGTTATTTTCAATACCTTGCACCTACCATTAGCTTCTTATTGGCGATAATTGTCTATAAAGAGCCATTAAGTAAAGAGAAACTTATAACTTTTTTGCTAATATGGCTTGCACTTGCCTTAGTCACTTTAGAGACATATTTTAGGCAAAGAAAATATTATAAGAGGAAATAGATGGAAGCTTTTTTACCCGCAATTGTTGCTGGAGTTTTAGTTACAATGATAATGATTAAACAGATAAAGGCAGTGACCAATAGGCTTGATTCAAGCTCATACGCTACTGGAGAGATTTACTCAAAATTTGCAAGCTTAATTCAAGAGATAGTTAGAGAGATTAAGTATGAAATAGATCCAGAAAAAGAGGTTAAAAATCCTAGATTTATTCTAACTAAAGAAAGTAGCGTTGATGAAGCTTTGGAAAAATTATCAGATATGATTAGGACTTTAGTCTTTTTTGAAACTATGAATGCAAAAAGAAAGCCTCCAAAAGAGGTTGAGGGGGATCTTTTTGCTCTTTTGGAGAGTTTAGATAATTTCCTAACTACTAAGATAGAAAATGGTGAAGTTTTAGCTGATGAGATAAGAGAAAAACTCTCCAGTGCATTTTCGGATTTAAAAAATTAGAAAGTCTCTACAAAACTATATCCACCCTCTTTTAGTTTCATCCTCACCTCCTCTTGATGCTCTTTTCCTTTAGTTTCAAGGGTTATGGTGATGTTTGCATCCCCATAAGATAGAGTTGTAGAAGTTCTATCATAATCAATTTTAATTATGTTTGCATTTGCTTCTCTTAAAATATCAGTAAGGTTCATCAAAGCTCCTGGTTTATCTACCAAAGTTACTGAAATGATCATTTTTCTTGCAGATTTGATTAAACCTTTTTCTATAATGACTGATAAGATTTGAACATCAATATTTCCACCGCTTAAGATGATGCCTATTTTTGATTTTGGTTCATAATCAAACTTTTTATGCATCAAAGCTGCTACTCCAGCAGCTCCCCCGCCCTCAACAACAATCTTTTGTCTCTCAAGTAAAAATAAAATAGCAGTTGCAATCTCTTCATCGTCAACTTGAACTACCAAATCTACGCACTCTAAAATATGGGCTAGATTTTTTTCACTTGTATCTCTAACTGCAATCCCATCTGCGATTGAGCGCACACTTTTTGAGTTTATAACACTTTTTGCCCTATATGAGTTAAATAAAGCTGGAGCACCTTTAGCTGTAACTCCTATCACTTTTATATCTGGATCAAGTTGCTTGATAGCTGAGGCTACCCCACTAATCAACCCTCCACCGCCTATTGGCACAACCACATAATCTAAATCATCAACACAGTCAAGCATCTCTAATGCAACTGTACCCTGCCCTGCTATGACGGCTTCATCTTCAAATGGATGGATAAAAGTTAAACCCTCTTTTTTTGCCACTTCCACTGCGTGGGCAAAGGCTTCATCATAATTATCTCCCTTTAATATAACTTCAGCTCCAAGCTCTTTTGTTCCTGTTACTTTAAGCAAAGGTGTAGCTTCTGGCATGACAATGATAGCTTTTACACCAAACTCTCTAGCACTATAAGCAACACCTTGAGCGTGATTTCCAGCACTTGCGGCTATCACTCCTCTTTTTTTCTCATCTTTATTAAGTGAAGCTATTTTATTATATGCGCCTCTAATTTTATATGCACCAGTGATTTGTAAATTCTCTTTTTTTAAAAAAACTTCCGCATCACACATTTGGCTTAAGATTGGTGATTTTGGAAATGGTGTTTGATCCACCACATTTGAAACTACTCTTTTAGCTTGTACGATATTACTTAAAGCTATCATCTTTTTCCCTCTGCCTTTCATGTTCAATTTTTATACATCTATTTTGTACAACTTTTATGCCTAAATCTTGAGCTTTTTTTGCTGCTTCATTATTGACAATTCCTAACTGAAGCCATAAGCATTTTACATCATCTCTTAGGGCAATCTCTTTTACTAATTCATCAGCAATTGATGGTTTTCTAAACATATTTACTGTATCAATCTCATCTTTTATCTCACTAAGTGATCTATAAACTTTTTCACCTAAAATACTCTCTTCTTTTGGGTAGATTGGATAGATTTTATATCCAGCTTCTTTTAAATATTTGCCAACTTTATGAGAATCTTTTTCTGGATTTGGTGATAAGCCGACAATGGCTATTTTTTTACACTCTTGCAAAATATTTTTTAACTCTTTTTGTTCATTTATGTTGATTGTAGGCATAGGACACTGCACTTTCTTCTCCTTTGAAAACCTCTATTTTACTCTATAACTCTTTGATTGGTTTTAAAATAACACCGCATTCAAGATGATTTGTGTATGGAAATTGATCAAAAAAAGCAAAAGATGAAATCTTATGAGTTTTTTTAAGTAGATGCAAATCTCTAAAAAGAGTTGAAGGATTGCATGAAATATAGATAATATTTTGAAAATCTTTTATAAAATTTAAGCTCGCTTTATCTAACCCAGCTCTTGGCGGATCAACTAGAATGTGAGAAAAATTGTACTCTTTTAAATTAATGCTACTAAGCCTTTTAAACTCCCTACTCTCATTTAAAGCTTCCACTAACTCCTCGCTACTTAACCTTACAAATGAAATATTTTTGACTCCATTTAAAATCATATTTTCATGCGCAGATTTAATGGATTTTTTAGATATTTCAGTAGCTAAAACTAAATTAAAGCTCTCGCTTAGCGGAATCGTAAAGTTTCCATGGCCGCAGTAAAGCTCCAATAAATCACTTTTTTTATGAGAATTTATCTCATTTTTCACCCATCCAATCATCTTTTCATTAACACTTCTATTTGGTTGAGTAAAAGAGCCTTCATAAAAATTAAAGTGATACTCTTTTTTTAAAATATTTAATCTCTCTTTAACAAACTCTTTATCTATTACTATTTTTACGCCCCTACTTCTGCCTATTACTCCTATCTTTAACTCTTTTGCTAAGAGTCTTGCCTTCTCTTCCCACTCTTTTGTTAAAGGTTTATGGTAGATTAAAGTTATTAGCATTTCATCTTTTGAACTTAAAAATTCAACCCTAAAAAGTTTATTTGATAAAATTTCACTACCTTGCAAATACTCTTTTAATTTTGGCATAAGAAAATTGATATTTTCATCTGCTTTTGGGCAGTTTTTTATGGTTGTATATCTTGTTTTTGTACCACTCATTGCAAAATCAATTCTATTTTCTTGATGAAAGATTTTGAACTCTGCTCTATTTCTATAAAATGATCTTTTTGACTCAAAAGTGGAAAAAACTGGGATGTCAAACTCTTTTTTTAACTCACTGATTTTAAAATTTAACTGGTTTTCATAGTTAAGCTCAAAAAGTGTACAACTTCCACACTCTCCAAAATATGAACACTCCATCAAGCTCCCTTTTTTGATTTTGATAGTTGTAGCATGAAAGTGGCTAGTACAGAGAGTAAAATTCCCGGGATTAAAACTAAAGATATGCTTTTTCCCTCTAAAAAAAGCATTAAAACTGCTACTATGATTGGATTTAGATAGACATAAGACATCACTTTTACTGGCCCTAAAACTACAGTCGCACTTTGTAAAAGATAAAGAGTTACTATGGTTGTAGCAATGGCTAGATAGAGTAAGCAAAATATAAATTCAATATTAATTGAAAAACTCCCCCATCCTGTTTTAAAATAGAGTGTTCCAATACCCATCCAAAAAATTCCACCAAGAAGTGTGGAAAAAACCAAAACTAAAAGATCATCATTTTTATAGAGTGCTTTTAATAAAATGGAGTAGATGCACATTGATAAAGATCCAAAAAAGAATAACCCATCTCCTTCTTGGAGGTTAAACTTTAAAAATAGCTCTAAATTCCCCTCAAAAATAACCCAAAGAGTCCCTATCACTCCAATCAAAAAAGCAAATAGTCTCTTTTTATCAATCTTTTCTTTAAAGATGAAATATGAAAGAAGAGCTGTAACAAATGGAACTAGAGTGTAGATTGTTCCTGTGTTTAAAACTGTTGTAGTTTTTAAAGCTTCAAACATTATCATAAAGTAGAGTGAATAAAATAGACTTATGATAAAGGCTCTAGGAAGCGTGGTAAAAAGCTTAGATCTTCTATTTGGACTTAAAAAAACAAATGGAGCTAAAAGTAAAACTGCTATTATAAACCTTAAAAGAGTCAATGCTGCAGGAGTTAGAGTTCCAACAAGTTTTTGCGAGGCAAAAAATGAACCAGAGATTAAAATGGTAGCTGTAATGACATAAAACTGTGCCTGTTTGTGGCTTTTTGGAAGTGAAATCATGAAAGATTATATCTAAACTTAAAAAACATAAGCTTTAAAAAATTTTTAATCAATAAATTAGCACATTAAGATATAATGAATATTTTCAAAAAAAGCATATAGGGTGTTAAATGAAAATATTGATAGTGGATGATTCAAGACTCTCCAGACAGTGGGCTATACAAGCTCTACCAACTACACTTTTTAGACAAGCTGAAATTTTAGAAGCTGATAATGGTGAGGATGCGGTTAAAATCTACAAAGAGAATAAGCCAGATTTAGTTTTAATGGATATTACTATGCCAAAAAAGAATGGTTTTGAGGCTTTAGAGGAGATTTGCAAATTAGACTCTAATGCTTTTGTAGTTATGGTTTCAGCAGATAGACAAAAACTCACTAAAGATAGGGTTTTAGAACTTGGGGCTAAAGATATTTTATACAAACCAATAGATCAAGAGATTTTAAGAGATGTGCTTTTAGCTCACATCAAAAAGGGTTAATAAGTGGAACTCTCGCTAGTGGAAAAAGATGCTCTTCGTGAAATTATAAATATATCCTTTGGACTATCTGCTTCATTAATTGGAGATATGATAGATGAGTATGTAGATTTGCAAGTGCCAAACATAGAGACAATCCCCATATATAAACTTCATGATACCATTGTAAACTCTTTAGAAAAACCAGGTTCGATTTTTGTCACAAAACAGAGATTTTTTGGAGATTTTAGTGGAGAGGTACTATTTTCATTTTCAAGCGAATCAGCAAAATCTTTTGCTGCTCTTTTAGTAGGAGAAGAGTGTGATGATGAAAAAGAGATAGAAGGCTCAATACTAGAACTTACAAATATATTAACAGCAACTTGCATTGGAAAACTTTGTGAAATAGTTGATACTAAATCTTTATTTGCAGTCCCTGATGTTCAAAAAATATCTAGTTCTGGCTCTTCAGCTTTGCATGAAGCTTTAGAGTACGATAATGCCATAGTTATCACAACTATTTTGGATGTAGCCAAACAAAATATTCAAGCTTATATGTTTATACTTTTCAATAATAAAATGCTTACAAAACTTTTAAAAACACTTAAAGAGAGCTCACTATGCTAGAAGAAAAAGATGTGATAGATTTAGTACAAGTAGGCATAGTTGTTTTAGACAAAGAGTTAAGTGTAAAGAGTTGGAATAGATGGATGTCTATACATACTAATATAAAAAAAGATGAAGCACATGAAAAAAAACTTGATGAGCTTTTTAGCTTTACTCCCTCACAATTAAAAGGGATAAAAAGAAAGGTTAAAACAGCTATAACTATGCAAAATCCAACCTTTATAGTGGCTAGTACTGATAGTTTTCTTTTACCAATTGAACTTCCATTAAGTAGTCAAACTAGCTACACATATATGCAACAAGATGTAACCATTATGCCGTGTGAAAAAGGTCATGTGATGCTACTAATTTACGATCAAACTGCCCTTATGGAGTCACAAAAAAGAGAGAAAAAAAGAGCAGAAGATTTAGCAGCTATCAATGAGCAAGCCAATAAAACTATTGAAAAATTAAAAGCTACAGAAAAATTATTAGTTCAACAAAGAGATTTAATTTTTTATCAAGCAAATCATGATCAATTAACAGGACTTACAAATAGACATCTTTTTCAAGATAGATTAAATATGGCCATAAAAGAGTCTAAAAGAAATAACTGGCCTACCTCATTACTCTTTATAGACTTGGATGATTTTAAACAGATAAATGATAGGCATGGGCATGAGGTGGGTGATGAAGTTTTGATAAAAATATCAAACAGTTTAAAAGAGACAATTAGAGAAAAAGATACTGTTGTTAGATTTGGTGGAGATGAGTTTATTATCTTGCTATCAAATACAGATGAAAAAGGAGCTATGGTAGTTGCAAATAACATACTTAAAAAAGTTGATGCCATAGAATTTTCAAAAGAGGATATAAAGATGACACCAAGTATTGGTATAGCTTCATATCCTAAAGATGCCTCTAATGCAAAAGAGTTAGTAACCTTAGCTGATAGAGCCTTGTATCAGGCAAAGTTTAAAGGAAAAAATCAAGCTTCTATCTATGAAAAATACTAATTTTTCTTTTTTAACTCTTCTTGGTTTTTCTTATGGATTGCCGCTTTAGCCATTAAGTGAGCACTAACTGGCGCGGTAATAAAGAAAAATACTGCGATTAAAATTTCATGCAAACTAATGGTTTGTTTATAGGCTAGGTAGTATAAAGTTGAAGCTATTAAAATAGAACCAACTCCTAAAGTAGTAGCCTTAGTTGGAGCATGTAGTCTCATAAAAAAATCTGGTAATTTAACTAATCCAATAGAGCCAACTAATACAAAAAACGCACCAACTAATAGAAAAAACGCAATTATAAAATCCATCTCTTTCCCCTACTCTATAATATTTCCACGAAGTAAGTACTTACTAAGCGCAACAGTACCTACAAACCCCATTAAAGCAATCAAAAGTGCTACTTCAAAATAGAGTGGATTAGCAAGATAAAAACTAAAAATAATTAAAAGAGCAACAGCATTAATGTAAGAAGTATCTAGTGCTAAAACTCTGTCTAAAGTATTTGGCCCCATAGCTAGCCTATATAAATTTAAAACTAATGCTATAGAAATCATTATAAATGCTATTGGTAGTGCTATATTTAACATTATTCAAAAACCTCCATTAATGGTGCTTCATATCTATCTTTTATAGATTTAATCTCTGCATCCACATCCTCAAGATGCAGTGCATGAACTTTTAAAGTTTTTTTATCTGGACTTAAATCAGCTGAAACTGTACCTGGTGTTAAAGTAATAGTGCTAGCTAAAATACTAATTCCCATTGGATTAGTAATATCTAGTGGAACTTCAAAAAAATCTGGTTTTAAGGCTGAATTTGGGCCTAAAACCTGCTTTGCTACCACAATATTTGCAACAACAATATCATATAAGACTATGAAGCTATATTTTAGTAAAACTTTAAAGTTTTTAACTCTCACCTCTCCAGGCCAAAAATCAGAGGTAAACCATGGTATCAAGATAGCTAAGATTGCTCCAAGTACTATATGTCCTGGATCGGTAGTATTATTTAAAAGTAGCCACGAAACCCACAATATAAGTGATAATACTGGACGAGAAAACCAACTTCTAGATCTTTTATTTTCCATTTAAAAAACCTCCACCGCTTGAATATACTCTTTTACATTAAAAATCATTGTGGCAGTTGTGTCCGTAAAGCTGCTTATAGGATTTGCTAAAACAACTAAAATAAAGCTTAGCGCTAAAAAATAAAAACTTGGATAAAAAATTCTCATAGATATTTTTTTTCTAAGTGGAGCTGTGCTTTTATCGCTATCATAAAAAATCTGCGAACCACTTTTTGTAAGCGAAACAATAATACATAAGCTAGTAAAAAGCACTATAGTAAATACAAGCCATGCGTATCCTTTTTCCATTACGCCTGATAAAATCATTAACTTTCCAAAAAATCCTGAAAGAGGTGGCATTCCAGCAATGGCAATAGCATATAAAAAATATAAACTCCCGCTTAATATCATGCTTTTAAATAGAGGTGTTTTAATGATATTATCTTTAAACTCTTCTCTTAAAAGAGATAAAGTATCTGCAAAAATAAAAAATCCACCTGCAATTATGGTTGAGTGAAACATATAATATAGTGCTCCACTTAAAGCTTCTTCACTGTTAATTCCAACAGCAATTAATAAAGTAGCAATGGATGTTAAAACCAAATATGCAACCTGCTCTTTTAGCCTTGTTGAAGCCATCACGCCAACTGTTCCTAAAAGAAGAGTGAGTAGTCCAAAACCAAGCACCCACGGGAGGTGGTAGTAGCTTAATATTCCTGCTTCTTGTCCAAAAATAGTGCCATGAATTCTAATAATGGCATAAATACCAACTTTAGTCATGATTGCAAAAAGAGCAGCAACTGGAGCTGATGTTTTTGAATAAGCTCCTGGCAGCCAAAGATAAAGTGGAAACATTGCAGCTTTTAATCCAAAAACTAAAAGTAGTAAAAGCCCAGCAGCTGCAACTACTCCATTGTTTTCTGGAGCTAGTTTACTTACTTCAAGTGCTAAGTCTGCAATATTTAAAGTTCCCAAAACTCCATATAAAGCCCCAACTCCAAATAAAAATAGACTTGATCCTACTAAATTAATAATGACATAATGAAGTCCATATTTTGTTCTTTCTTTTCCATTCCCATGTAAAATCAAAGCGTATGATGCAAGAAGTAAAACTTCAAAAAATACAAAAAGGTTGAAAACATCCCCTGTTAAAAATGCTCCGTTTATCCCAAATAGCTGAAGTTGGAACAGCACATGAAAATGCTCCCCTGCCCCATCTATATTGCGCGCAATGGAGTACCAAAGAGCACCAAGAGCTAAAATAGATGTTAGAAAAACCATTGAAGCAGACAAGTTATCTAAAACAAGAGTTATCCCAAATGGCGCTGGCCAGTTGCCAAGTTGATAGACAAAATAGCCAAATTTTATTGTATTTATCAAGTTCATAACATTAACTGCTAAAAGAATAAATATAAGAGTTATTGAAAGAGTTCTTTGAGTTTGTCTATTTAAAACTTTAGAAAATAAAACTGCAACAGCTCCAAAAAGAGGAATTATTATGGGAAGGATTGATATATGACTCATTTTTTATCCCCTAAATGTTGCTTAATGCCTTTGCCATCTACATGATCATTTCCAAGTTCATGCAAAGAGCGCAAAGCCAGTACAATCACAAAAGCACTCATCCCAAACCCAATAACTATGGCAGTTAAAACAAGTGCTTGAGGTATTGGATCAGTATAGGCAGTTGAGGTTTGAGTAATGATTGGTGGGAGATTTACTTTTACTCTTCCCATAGAAAATAGAAAAATATTTACTGCATAAGAGATAAGAGTAAGTCCCATGACTATTGGGAAAGTACGCACTTTTAGTATTAGAAAAACACCACCACTAATTAAAACACCAATTATTATAGCAATTAACAGCTCCATATATCCTCCTCACAACACTCATCTTTATCTAGTTTATGGGAGTTTAGAGTCAATTTACTTAGTTCAACTAAAATCATTACAGTAGCTCCTACTACAACTAAAAATACTCCTAAATCAAAAGCAACTGCACTTGCTATCTCAAATTCACCAACTATTGGCAGATTTAAAGTGGCAAAGACTGAAGTTAAGAAAGGAAAGCCTATTATCATTGAAACTACACCTGTTAATCCAGCAATCAATATGCCAGATCCCACTAAAAAGTGTTTATCAACAGTTAATCTCTCTCTTGCCCATGAGAGTCCATTTGAGAGATATTGAACTATCAGTGCAACAGAAGCTACAAGTCCTGCTATAAATCCGCCGCCAGGAAGATTGTGTCCTCTTAAAAATATATAAACAGCCACTAAAAGCATCATAGGAAGAAGTGCTCTCATGATAATTTGCATAATAGGCGGATGCTTTTCAGTCGTCCATGGAAACCCTCTAGGATCTACTGGCCTAGAGTAGAGTTTTAAATCTTTTAACATTGCAAAAATGGCAATGCCTGCAAGGCCTAAAACAGTTATCTCTCCTAAAGTATCAAATCCTCTAAAATCAACTAATATAACATTTACAATATTTGTTCCCCCGCCACCACTAACTGAGTTTTCTATAAAATATTTTGCAATAGTTGTGTACTCTCTTGTATATACACTAAGAGCTAAAATAGCCACTCCAACTCCAGCTAAAATAGAGATGATGGCATCAGCTTTAAGTTTAAATGAGGAGGATTCTCTTCTTGTAAAAGCAGGTAGATAGTAAAGAGCTGAAAGCATTAAAACTATGGTTACCATTTCAACGCTTAATTGAGTTAGGGCTAAATCTGGTGCAGATAGCTTTACAAAAGCCAAAACAACAACTAACCCAACAATTCCAACTATAATCAAAGCAAGCAATCTTTGGTGGTGTAAAAGTATAATGCTTCCCACGCCAATGATTAAAACCATAGTCACTACAACACTTATTGCATCAATTGGTAAAAACTCTCTATCTCCAAACAAAGCTCCTTCACCATAAGTAAATCCGCAAACTCCCAAAATCAAACTTATGAAAATAAGAGCATAAATTGAAGGATGAAGCAATCCTTGATGCATAAAAGAGTGAAGTTTTTTTGCAAAATTAAACATCCCCTCAACCATGAGATTGTAAGGATTTCTAGCGTCTAAATTTATGAAATACTTTTCGTAAATAATATCTACATACTCTTTTTTCATATATATTAAAACCCCGCCAATTAAAGCGATGGCACTCATAAGTAGTGGCAGATTAAACCCATGCCAAATTTTTAAACTATACTCAGGAGGTGTGGTTTGTAAAATTCCAAGAACTGATACAAAAAGTGTTGGCCCAATGACAATTGTAGGGATAATCCCAACTAAAAAACATATTGAAATTAAAAAATCTATCGGTATTCTCATAAGTTTTGGTGGCTCTTTTGGACTTTTAGGTAACTCTTCGCTTTTTGGTCCAAAAAATGTATCTTTAACAAATCTAAATGAGTAAGCTACTGAAAAAGTAGCTGCAATTGTCGCTAAAATAGGAATTAAAACCGTGTAGTAAGAGCCATCTATTAGTGATCTTTCTAAAAACATTTCCTTACTCAAAAAACCATTAAATAGTGGAACACCAGCCATAGAAGCAGCTGCAACCATGGCTAAAGTAGCAGTATGAGGCATGAGTTTAACCAAGCCTCCAAGTTTTTTCAAACTCCTAGTTCCAGCTTCATGATCCACTATACCTGCAACCATAAATGAAGAAGCTTTAAAAGCAGCGTGATTCATAATATGAAATATAGCTCCAACTGCAGCAAGCGGACTTGAGAGCCCAAAAAGAAAGGTTACTAAACCTAAATGACTAACGGTTGAGTAGGCTAAAAGTGCTTTTAAATCATCTTTAAAAAATGCAATGAAAGCTCCAATTAAAAGAGTAGCAAGTCCAGCACTAATTACAATGGAGTTCCACTGAGGAGTTGCACTTAAAACTGGAAAAAGCCTAGCTAGTAAAAAAACTCCTGCTTTTACCATAGTGGCAGAGTGAAGATATGCTGAAACTGGCGTTGGCGCAGCCATTGCATGAGGTAGCCAAAAATGAAAAGGAAATTGGGCTGATTTAGTCATGACTCCTAAAAGAATCAAAATAATTGTAGGTGTAAAAAGGTGATGATTTATAATAATATCCCTACTATTTAATATGACGCTAAGCTCATATGATCCTGCAATGTGCCCAAGAAGAAGCATTCCTGCCATTAAAGTTAACCCGCCAGCCCCAGTTACAACTAAGGCAATAGTAGCTCCATCTCTTCCTTCTTTTTTATATTGCCAAAAGCTAATTAATAAAAATGAACTAAGAGAGGTTAACTCCCAAAAAACAACTAATTGAAGTATGTTTTCTGATAGAACAATTCCTACCATAGATCCCATAAAAAGAAGTATATATGAGTAAAAACGACCCATTGAGTCTTGTGCACTTAAGTAGTATCTTGCATAGACTATGATTAAAAAACCAATACCTACTATTATGTAGGAAAATATCATTCCAAGTCCATCTAGTCTAAAAGAGAAAGTAAGACCAATGCTTTTTATCCAAACCCAAGATTGGATAATGGTTTTTCCATCAAAAACATTTACACTTAAATGAGATAGTAGTACCAAACAAATTGCCGCTACAAAGCCTGCCCCCCACGCACTTGTAATGCGATGGGCTTTAGCAAGATATGCAACTATTCCCGCTCCAAAAAAAGGAAAAAGAGCCACTAATGGCAATCCTATCAATTCTAAAGTCATAAACACCTGCCAAAAATTTTCTTTGAGAAAAAATCATTATAACTATTTTTCTTTAAATCAACCAAAAACCATGCTATAAAGCCACTAAGGTTAAGAAAAAATTTATTTTATAACCTCATATCTTTTAATGAAAAAGGCGTGGAGCCAAAGAGAAAAAAGCATAACTAAACTACCAATTATTAAAAAAAGAAGATTTGTAGGTTTATCCCAAATTAGTAAATTTACTAAAAGTCCTGCTGGGATTAAGGCATTGTTCATTATGGCTAAAGTGCCTGCATCAACCAAACAAGCTCCCCTATTCCACATAAAATATCCCGCCCCAGAAGCAACAATTCCTAACCAAAGCAGTACTCCCCACTCTAAAGAGCTAGGATAGATTTTTTCCATATTTCCAAATAGTAAAAATGCCACACTAACTATGATTAAGGCTCCAAAATGAAAATATCCAAAAAGCTCTTTTTCATTCTTTGGTTTAAATTTTTCAATTAGCATCTTATATCCACTTTGCCCTAGGGCAAATGAAAAATTAGCCCCTTGTATCATTAAAAATCCAAAAATAAACTCACTATTTATATTGTGATACCTTATGATAAATGCGCCTAAAATGGCTGTTGCACTACTTATTAAATATAAAAATCTAAATCTTTTTTTCAAAAAATCATATATCAAAGTCACATAAAATGGAGTGAAAATTGTAAATAAAACAACCTCTGGAACACTTAAATAAAGAAATGAATTGTAATAAAATAGATACATTATCCCAATTTGAACCCCGCCTATTGCCATAATGTAAAGCTTTAACCTTACAAAAGTGTTTTTAAAATTTGTAAAAGGGATAAAAAGCAATGAAGCTAAAAAAACTCTAATGAAAACGGCAAAATAACTATCAATTTTTCCAGCTAAGAACTCTCCAATTAAACTAAATGAGAAAGCCCACATTATAGTTACTGCTATCAAATATCTCACGCTCATCCTTTTTTAAAAGTTTGATTATACAAAAAAGTAGGAAAATTTTAATCAAACTCTTTGTTTATGATAAGATTTCATTTTTTATAAGAGGTTTAAATGAGCAGTTATACAAAAGGATTACTTTTAGCGCTTAGTGGTGTTTTTATAATGAGTTTTGAAGCTCCATTAATCAAGCTATCTAAATTGCCAGTTTCAAGCATTGGGTTTTATTTTGGATTAACTATATTTTTAACAACTCAAATATTGCTTTTGTTAAATGGGATGGAAAATTACAAGAGGGCTTTTAAAGTTGAATTTAAAGGGGTTTTACTATCTGGTATTTTCATGGGCGTGGGTAATTATTGTTTCATTAGCGCTGTATCTTACGCTGGGATTGCAAATACTGTCTTAATACTAGCAAGCGCACCGATAGTAAGCGCTTTAATAGCTTTATGGCTACTTAATTCACCCACTCCAAAAGAGATTTACATTGCAGCAGTAGTGGTGTTTATAGGGATATATATTATCTTTTCAAATCAACTAGGTAGTTTAAATTTAAAAGGAAATCTTTTTGCAGTAGTTGCTCTATTTTTAATGTCTGGACTATTTATAATTTTAACTAAATACCAAAAAGCAAATAGAGTTGCCTTTGTTTCCATTGGAGGGTTAATAATCATGCTAATAAGCCTACCTTCCATTGATTTAAATGTGAATTTTTCTGGTATTTTTTGGATTTTGATAATGGGAGTTATAGTCACCCCATTTTCAAGGATTTTAATAGGAAAAGGGACTTACTTTTTAATTCCTGCTGAAATGGGACTGCTTATGATCTTAGAGACTGTTTTAGCTCCATTTTGGGGTTGGTGGTGGTTAGATGAAGTTCCAACCTCCTCTACAACTATTGGCGGAGGAGTTATACTTTTGGCAATTTTTTGGAATGCTTGGACGCAGTTAAAAAAGAAAAACCACTGTTAGTTGGAGTTATTACCCCTTCATTTAATAGCTCATTATAAGCTTTTTTAAAGTTTTTCTTACTCAGTTTTACTAACTCATAAATCTCTTCTGGTGGGCTTTTGGTAGTTAAATTTAAACTATAATCATTTTTTCTTAAAGCTTCTAAAATTGCCTCTTTAGCAAATTCATCTTTATTTGTAATGGGAGTTAAACTAAGATCAATCTTTCCATCTTCTCTTACTTTTTTAATGTAAATTTCTTTTTCTTGTCCTACTTTTATATTTTCAAATATCTCATCTTCATAAAGCAACCCTTCAAATTTATTCTCAATGATAGCCTTATATCCTAGTGGGGTTTTAGAAACAATGATAGAATTTAACTTCTCCCCTACCCTATAATTTGGCTTTTTTTGTGAGAGATATTTTTCATACTTTTGCGTTCCAACTAATCTATCAGTTCTTTTATCTTTTATAACCATAATAATGCGCTCTTCCCCAACTTCAAAAGGAGTTCTTTGAAATAGATTTGGTACAAAAAGCTCTTTTGGCAAACCCCAATTACAAAACGCACCTATCTTAGTCACATCAGTTACTCTTAAGGAAGCTATCTCATTAAGTTTTGCAAATGGAGTAAGTGTTGTTGCCACCAACCTATCTTCTGAATCTTTATATACAAAAACATTTATAGTAAGCCCGTCTTCCATAGTAGGTAGGCAATAAGCATTTGGAAGTAGCACTTTTTCTTCATTTCTAGCTATTAAATATAGTCCTGGATCAGCTTTATAGCTTATTTTTAGTTGGTTTATCTTACCAAGTTCTATTTTTTCATTCATCTAAAACTCTCTATTAAATTTCCAACAAGAAGATTCCAGCCATCAACTAAAACAAATATTAAAAGCTTAAATGGCAAAGATATCATTACTGGCGGAAGCATCATCATTCCCATACTCATTAAAACTGAAGCTACAACCATATCTATGATTAAAAATGGAAGATAAAGCAAAAAGCCTATCTCAAAAGCAGTCTTAAGCTCACTAATGACAAATGCTGGTAAAGCCACAGTAAGTGGTACATCTTTTACTGTTTCAGGATTTTCTAAATTTCTAATTCTAAAAAAAAGTGCTAAATCTTTCTCTCTGGTATTTCTAATCATAAACTCTTTAAAAGGTTCAGCCCCTAAGGCAAAAGCTTCTTGATACCCAATCTCTTGCGCAATATATGGCTTTATTGCAACTTCATGTGCCTCTTTTGCAACTGGTTCCATTATAAAAAAAGTCAAAATGAGAGCTAAAGAGATGATAACTGTACTTGGTGGAGTAGCTTGAGTTCCTAAAGCTTGTCTTAGAAATGAAAAAACAATTAAAAGGCGTAAAAAACTTGTCATAATGAAGACAAGTGAAGGAGCTAGAGCTAAAAGCGTTAAAACTATTAAAACATTTAAACTGCTAACAAGTTGCTCTGGAGTGTCAGGCGCAGTAAGAGTTAGATTTACTGTTGGAATAGTGATGCTATCATCAGCCAAAGCTAATGATAGAAAAGATAGCAAAATAAGTGCTATTCTCACTGGTTACCTTGTTGATCTAATACACTCTCTTTTGCGATATTTTTATTTTCAGGTTTTAAAGATATAAAATGAAGATCAACTCTTCTATTTTTAGCCCTTCCCTCAACTGTAACATTTGAAGCTAAGGGCTCATAGGAAGATTTTCCTGAAGCTACGATTCTATCTGGGTTTATGCTGTTTTTCAGTAACTCTTTTACAACACTAACTGCTCTTGCGGTTGAGAGTTCCCAATTGTCTCTATATAAGCTTTGCGCACTTGGAGGGTTTGAGTCGGTGTGTCCTCTTGCATTTATGTGCAAATCTTTTGGTAATTTTTGGATAATTAATGCAATTCGTTTTAAAAACAAAATCGCATCATCATTTTCTATAGTTGCACTATCAGGATTAAAAAGTAAACTTGAAGGAAGTCTAATGATAAAGCCATCTTCACTCTCATCTAAACTAACCTCTGGAGAGCCAGTTGCTTTTAAAAGATCATTTGTATCATCAATTACATATGAGAGAGTTTTAACGATTTGGGTTGTTTCATCTTGCTCTTCAATTGGAGTTGCTTGTTGTTGTCTTTCTCTACTAATTTCAGTTTTAGTGCCGCCCTCAAGCACACTAAGCGCACCAGCAAGAGAGCCTATGGCTTCATTTATTTTTTTAGCATCTAGCGTTGACATAGAGAGCAAAAGTACAAAAAAGACTAAAAGTAGTGACATTAAATCGCCAAAAGTAACTAACCATACAGGTAAGCACTTAGGACATTCACACTCTTTTTTTTTCTTTCTTGCCATCTATTCTCTTTTAATTAAATTGACTAACTCGCTCACTAGGAGCTAAAAATGAGAGAAGTTTAGCCTCTAGTGCTCTAGGGTTATCTCCAGCTTGAATCGCCATAATTCCTTCTAAAATGAGTGTTTTAGAAAGAACTTCTTCGCCATCTCTAATGGTTAAAATGTTACTAATTGGTGCTCCAATGATATTTCCAATGAGCGCTCCATAAAGTGTAGTAATAAGAGCTACAGCCATAGCAGGCCCAATTGCAGCAGGATCTGCCATATTTAAAAGCATTGCAACAAGGCCAATTAGTGTTCCAATCATCCCCATTGCGCCAGCAAATGCTGCAACTTGATCAAATATGCTAGCATTGCTTTTATGTCTTGCACTTGTTTGCTCCATCTCTATTTCAAGCAAATCTCTAATATTATCAGGCTCATTTCCATCAACTGCCATGGATAAGCCTTTTTTTAAAAATTCATTTGTCTCATTATTCGCATCATTTTCTAAAGCTAAAATCCCATCTCTTCTTGCTTTAGTAGAGTAATCAACCATTTTTTTAATGAGCTCAGGTAGATTTTCTTGAGGAGGCTTGATGGCAACCATGAAGTATTTGAAAATATTTTTCATTTGCTCCATTTTGAAGCCAATAAGCAAGGAAGCGGTAGTTCCACCAAATACAATGAGGATTGAAGGAACATCTATATATGCACCAAGACCCACCCCCATTGCCATAGCGCCACCAAGTAGCGTTACTGCTAGCACTAAACCAACAATTGTTCCCAAATCCATGCGTGTGCCGCCCTTTTTACTAAAAATTGAGATATTTTAATTATTTTTGGGTTAAATATGGGTTAAAGTGTCACTTCAAGGAGGCTATTTTAACACCCATCTTACTTTATTTTGCTACAATATTTTTTTATTAAAAGTGGAGTTTTGCATGAAAGAAGCCTCAATTATTATCCTAGCAGCAGGGCTTGGAACTAGAATGAAATCAAGCTTACCAAAAGTTTTACATGAAGTTAGTGATGAGCCAATGATTTATCATATTGTAAATGAAGCAAGAAAATTAAGTAAAGATATTCATATAGTTTTATATCATCAGCATGAGCTTATAAAAAATAGAGTGGAAAGCTATTTTGATGATTTAAATTATCATTTGCAAGATTTTCAAAACTTTCCTGGAACTGGCGGGGCGGTAATGGGAATTGCTCCAAAGCATGAGAATGTTTTAATCTTAAGCGGAGATATGCCTTTAGTTGAGGCAAAAGATTTAAAGCCACTATTAAAAACTGATGCAAAAGTTCAACTTTGCGCTTTTAGAACTAAAAATCCAACTGGATATGGAAGAGTTGTAACTGATGAGAGTTTAAATGTTAAATATATAGTTGAAGAAAAAGATGCAAGCTTAAAAGAGAAAAAGATAGATTTAGTAAATGCTGGAGTTTACGCATTTAAAAAAGATTTTTTAGAAAAATATCTCCCGAAGCTAAGTAGTGATAATGCCCAAAAAGAGTACTACTTGACTGATCTTTTAGGCTTTGCCACTAAAGATGAGATAGCAACTAAGGTTCACATTGTAGATGAAGATAATTTCATGGGGGTAAATTCTAAAGAACAACTTTTAAAAGCACAAGAGCTAATGCAAGATAGAATTAAATCTTTTTGGATGGAAAAAGGGGTTAGCTTTAGGCTTGGCAAAAGTAGTTTTATAGGCGCTTTAGTCTCATTTAAGGGTGAATGTTTTATTGAAAATGGAGTTAGCATTGTTGGGGAGTGTGAAATTGATAACTCGACTATTAAGGCAAATTCGGTAATTGAATCAAGCAATATAGAAAATTCAACTATTGGGCCACTAGCTAGAGTAAGGCCAGGATCAAGCATAAAAAATAGCTCCATTGGCAACTTTGTAGAGGTTAAAAACTCATCACTAAATGG
>Ga0265293_10003452_pt1 | contig 29357 bp, 27 predicted proteins | sample Munlanlewell138R_FD_192505 | JGI IMG/M metagenome (GOLD analysis project Ga0265293, IMG submission 192505) | Leachate microbial communities from a municipal landfill in Southern Ontario, Canada - Leachate well 138R | ecosystem: Engineered > Solid waste > Landfill > Unclassified | place: Canada... | reverse complement strand
CTGTTTACGGCTTTAAAGGTTCACCCGCGTTTTATACGTGATTCTCTCGCGTTTCACCCGCGATTCTATTATATTCTTCAATTCCTGCAAGCAGAATGGTCATTGCTTTTTCAAGATCTTCTTTTTTCAGAATATATGCAATTCTTATTTCATCTTTTCCTGCACCCTCTGTTGCGTAAAAACCATCTGCCGGAGCTACCATGGTTGTTTCACCGTTCAGATTGAAATCTGACAGCATCCACTTTGCAAAGTTGTTGGAATCATCAACAGGTATTTTTGCAATAATGTAAAAAGCACCACCGGGTGTAAGGCATAAAATATCTTTGTTTTTAGAAAGATATTCCATAACAATATTTCTTCTTGTTTCATATTCATTTTTCATATCGTTGAAATAACTTTCTTCAATATTATTATTTAAAGCTGTTGCTCCAATCTGTTCTAATGTAGGAGCGCACAGTCTTGCCTGAGCAAGTTTCATAATCTGACTCATTATAGCTTTATTTTTTGAAGCAATACTTCCTATACGTGCTCCACAAGCTGAATATCTTTTCGAAATTGAATCTAAAAGTATTGTATTCTGGCTTATTTCTTCAAATTCCATGACAGAAGTGTGTGTTTTTCCGTCATATATGAATTCTCTGTAAACTTCGTCTGAAAACAGAAATAAATTTCTGTCTTTAATTATTTTAACTAATTTTTTCAATTTTTCTTTTTCATAAACTGTTCCAGTTGGGTTGTTCGGGTTACATATCATAATTGCACGTGTTTTAGCTGTAATGTGTTTTTCAATTTCTTCAGGTTCTGGAAGGTCAAATCCGTTTTCAGCATAAGTTCTTACAGGAACCAGCTTTACTCCGGCCATATCTGCAAAACCGTTATAATTTGTGTAGAAAGGTTCAAATACAATTATTTCATCTTTTTCTTCAAGGCAGGCAAGCATTGCAAACAGAATGGATTCGGAGCCGCCTGTAGTTATTATTATTTCATCTCTTTCAAATTCAATATTGTTTTTTCTGTAATAATTAATTGTTGAATCAATATAAGATATAACTCCCTGAGAATGTGAATAACTTAAAACTTTTTCCTCATACTTGTGTATTGCATCCCAGAAAATATAAGGTGTTTCAATATCAGGCTGCCCAATGTTCAGATGATAAACTTTTACACCTTTTCTTCTTGCTTCATCTGCGTAAGGAACAAGTTTTCTTATTGGTGATTCCTGCATTTTCTTTACTCTTGAAGATGGATTCATATAACCTCCCAGTTATTTTTTTCCCTTTTGAAAATATATTATTCTATTTTAAAAAAAATTCAACTTTTTTTGCCAAAACCCTCATATTTTTATATAATGTATTAAAAATAAATATGGGGGATGTTATGAGTTTAAAGTTCAGATTTGAAAATGTATTAAGTGAAAATATTGGAAACTCTGGAATACGCTATGATGAACTCATGAAAGAAGCTGAAAAAAAAGTGAAAAATTGTCATCAGAAACTTGTTGAAAAAAGAGAAAGTAAAAAACTTGGTTTTTTTGACCTTCCTTATGATACAGAGACTGCTGATAAAATTTTAAACTTGTATGAAAAACTGAAACATAAAAAAAACTTTGTTGTAATTGGCATTGGCGGGTCAAGTCTTGGTAACATGGCAGTAAACTCAGCAATCAATGGTGTTTATTATAATGAAAAGAAAAAAAACACTCCCAATATATATTTTGCAGACAATGTGGACCCTGAAAAATTAAATGATATTATGGAAATTTTAAATCCTGAGGACACTGTTTTTAACGTTATAACAAAATCAGGTTCTACTGCTGAAACTATGGCAAATTTTATGATTCTGTATAATTTTCTTAAAGAAAAAGCTCCTGATAAAATTAACGAAAATCTTATTATTACAACTGACAGAAAAAATGGAAATTTAAAAAAAATAGCTGATGAACTTGGTATTGACAATTTTGTAATACCTGAAAATGTTGGCGGAAGATTTTCAGTATTAAGTCCAGTTGGTCTGATTTCAGCAGCTTTTACCGGTGTGGATATTAAATCCATGCTTGAAGGTGCTCGTGACATGGATAAAATTTGTTCACTTGATAATGTTGAAAAAAATCCTGCCTATATGGCTGCTCTTATTCATTATATGTTTTACAGAGATAAAAATGTAAATATTAATATTTTAATGCCGTATTCAGAAAATTTATGTCATATTGCGGACTGGTTCAGGCAATTATGGGCTGAAAGTCTGGGTAAAGTAACAGAAGATGGAAAAAATGTTGGAATCACTCCTGAAAAATCAGTTGGTGCAATAGATCAGCATTCTCAGGTTCAGCTTTATGTTGAAGGACCTTTTGATAAACTTGTTACTTTTATTGAAGTTGGAAAATTCAGAAAAGAAATAAAAATACCTGAAGTTTTTAATCATATTGAAGGATTGAATTATCTTGCTGGTCAAAATTTATCAAAACTTCTCAACAGTGAAAAAAAGGCAACTGAAATTGCTTTATGTGAAGCAAAAAGACCTAATGAAACAATTTTTATACCTGAAATTAATCCTTATTATGTTGGTCAGATTTTCTTCATGTTTGAAGTTATGACAGCATTTGCCGGAGAGCTTTTTGAAATAGATGCTTTTGATCAGCCTGGTGTTGAAGCTGGGAAAATAGCAACTTATGCTCTTATGGGAAGAAAAGGTTATGAAGAGAAAAAGAAAGAAATTGAAAATAAAAAAAATGTAAGAAGGGAGATATAATATGGAAAAAAGTTTAGCTTATGAAAAAAAGAATGCATGGAAAGTTTATGAGAAAAAAGAAAAGGCAGTTGAAAAAATTTCAGATGAATACAAACAGTTTCTTGATAACTCAAAAACTGAAAGAACATGTATTTCAACAATTTTAAAAGCTCTCACAAAAGAAGGATATCAGGAATTTTCAAAAATTAAAAAAATGACTCCTGGAACCAAATTTTATATGATTAACCGCGACAAATGTATGGTTGCTGGAATTGTTGGAAAAAATGATATAGTTAAAAATGGAATAAGATATCTTGTTTCTCACGTCGACGTTCCTCATCTTCATTTAAAACCAAATCCATTTTATGAAGATGAAAAACTTGTGTTAGTTAAAACTCAGTATTATGGTGGTGTGAAAAAACATCACTGGCTGAATATACCGCTTGCTCTTTATGGTGTTGTTTATCTAAAAGACGGCAGTAAAGTAGAAATTAAGGAAGGCGATGATGGTAAAAATTGTATAGTATTACCAGACCTTGCAATACATATCAGTAAAGATATGGCTGGAAGAAAAGTTGAAGAAGTTGTAAAAGGTGAAGAGATGAATGCTATTGTAGGTTCAAAGCCTATGTTCAAAAAAGGAAAAGCAGGGGAAAAAGAAAAAGAACTTTACAAAGAAAATATTCTGACAATTCTTAATAAAAAATATAAAATTGATGAAAGAGATATAATTACTGGTGAATTTCAGCTTGTTCCTGCAATACCTGCAATGAATGTAGGTTTAGATGGTGGCATGATTGGTGGATTTGGTCATGATGACAGAGTTTGTGCTTATGCTTCACTTAGAGCGCTGCTTGACGTTAAAAATAATAAAAATACAGTTATTTCATACTGGTTTGACCGTGAAGAAATTGGAAGTACAGGAAATACTGGTGCAGAATCCATCTATTTTGAAACTTCACTTGCTTATCTTATTGAAAAACTGGTCAGCTCAAATTATTCTGATATTATGCTTCTTAAAACTCTTGAAGCTTCTAAAGGTATATCAGCAGACGTTTCACCCGCTATGGATCCAAACTTTAAAGGTGCTTATGATAAATTAAATACTGCAAATATGGGATTTGGTCCTTTATTCCATAAATATACAGGGTCAAGAGGAAAATCAGGTTCCAATGAAGCAAATCCAGAATTTTTAAATCAGGTTACAAGAATGCTTGATAAAAAAGAAATACCATGGCAGCTTAATGTACTTGGTAAAGTAGATGGTGGCGGTGGAGGAACTATCGCAAACTATCTATGTAATCTTAATACTGATGTTATTGACAGCGGAGTTCCAATTTTAGGACTTCATTCACCTTTTGAACTTATATCAAAAGTTGATTTATATGCTGTATGTGATGCTTACAGAGCGTTTATGGAGGAGATGTAAATGAGTTTTTTTGAACCAGGCTTTAACTTTATGAGACTTCCTGATGAACTTGCAACTTATGAGAACTCATATTTTGTACTTTTATCATCAGCTTATGATGGTACAACCTCTTATGTTCCGGGAACAAGAAAAGGACCTATGGCAATTATTGAAGCTTCGAAAAATATTGAATGGTATGATATGGAAATTGACAAAAATGCCAGCGAGCTCGGAATTTACACTTCACCGCAGATTGAAGTTAACACAAGTGGACCTGATTTTAATACTGAAAATGTATATAAAGCAACAGCTTCGCTTATTAACCGTGAAAAATTTGTTATAGGATTAGGTGGAGAACATTCTGTTTCGTGGGGTTATATAAAAGCTCATAAAGAATTGTATGGTGACTTTTCAATTCTTCATTTTGATGCTCATTCTGATGTTAGACTTGAATGGGAAGGTGCTGAACAGTCACATGCCTGTGTAATAAAAAATACGTATAACAATGGATTGAAAAATATTGTTTCGGTTGGTATCAGAAGTATGGATATTGAGGAAAAATATTTTCTTGATAACTCTTCGATAGTTACCATACCAGCCTGGGAAGTTCATCAGAATTTTGAAAAATCAGTGCAGAAAATTGTTGAAAATCTTAAAAATGATAAAGTTTACATAACTTTTGATGTTGATGTTTTTGATATTTCACAACTCTGGGATACAGGAACTCCTGAGCCTGGAGGACTTTTCTGGAATCAGATAATTCATATACTGAAAACAGTTTTTGAAAGTAAAAATGTAATTGGAGCAGATGTTGTAGAGCTGATTGGTAATGAGCCTTCAAATGCTTCAACCATAGCAAAATTAGTTTACAGAATAATGGGGTATAAACTTTGCCAAAAAAATTAGTTGTTATAAGCAGAGAAAAATGTACAGGGTGTGGAATTTGTCAGCTGGCATGTGCCCATGCAAATTTCACCCCTCCATTTGAAACAGCTGTTAGAATAAAAAAATCAATTTTTAATGAAGAAATTCATAATATAAAAATTTGTGTTAACTGTGAAAACCCTAAATGTGTTGAAGCTTGTCCAACCGGTTTTTTAATCAGAAGAGACAGTATGACAGGCGGGGTAAAAATAAACCGTAAAAATGAGTGTATTCAATGCGGGAACTGTTATGAAAGCTGTCTTTATCATTATCTAAAACCTGGTGTAGATAATACTCCGATAGTATGCAGACAGTGTGGAATATGTGCCATAAACTGTCCTAATGGATGCCTTATGATGGTGGACCTTGAAAATGAATAGAGTACTTTTTATAGATGTAACAAAAAAAGAATTTACAATAGCTTCAGTTAATAATAGAAAAAAAGGGTTATATCTTGGATATTATCTTTATACTGAGTATTGTGATAAAAATGATGTTGTGATAAGCAGAGGAGCGCTTTCTGGACTTCTTCCAGGAGTATGTCAGTGTTATGCTGTTTATTATAATCAGTCAATTAATTCAATTAACTATGCTGTAATATCAGGCAACTTAGGTGCTAATCTTCTCTCATTAAATTATGAAAGTGTTGTTATAAGGGGGACACAGGAAGAAAAAACAACTCCCTTTACAATTACTGTTGAAGAAGAAAAAGTATTATTTGATAAAACGCCTGAATTAAAGCTTTATGATTTTCTACAGATGAAAAATATGATTGAATGTCTGAACAGAAAAGATGGAGACGTTTTTCTTTTTACCGGGGACTTTGTTAATTCAAACATTTTTTCTAAGATTTATATTTCATCAAACGAAATTTTTAACGGGTGTGGTCTTGGCAATATTTTTACAAATAAAAGTATAAGACTGATAAGATTTCTTGCCGGAAAACACACAGAAAATTTTGATATAAAAAAAGAATATTTTTCTCTACAGAAGCATTTTAACGCAAAAAATCCAAATGGAGTTTTTTCAAGGTCATGTACAGGATGTCCAAAACACTGTTTTTCTTATGTGATTTCTAAATCAAAACAGAATATCAGATATGTTATTTACAGTGAATATATTAACATAGCAAGACAATATCTTGACACTTCTTTTTCAGCTGAATTTGAAAGACTTTATTATCTTTTTGATATTTTTTCAATTGATTTTATGGGATTTTTACCATTTTTATGGACAATTTGTCAGAGAAGTGACATTTATAATGAGATTGGAATAGATAAAAAAGAAAAACTGGATTTTAAGGATTTTGTAATGATTCTCAAAAATCTCAACATTGATAATAATAATTTTTATATAACACTCAGAAGTGATATTAACAGATTTATAAATGAATATAATATAAGCATAAAAAAAACTGGAATTCACTATATTCCAATAATGCAGACAAAAAAAGAAGAAAGACTTAATGAACTTGATTTTTATCCTTCCTATCTTTTTGATATGAAACTGGATGAACCTGAAAAATTCATTGTTAATAAATCCTTGTACGAGTTTATTGGAATATGTCCGAATAACATTGATATATATGATGAATACTGGGTTTCAAAACTTGGTGAAAAAATAGATTCAAGATTTTCAAGTATTGATGGAATAAAAAAATATGGTGAAGTTCTTACCAGATATAAATATGAAGTTGAAAATAATTATGGCTGCCCGAAAAGAATGCTGGAGGTCAATAATGATTAAAAGGATTTTTAATAAAAAAGGATTTCATACTCTGCTTGAGCCTTTTATAAGCCTTATGGAAAAAGATTTCAGAGTAAAAGACAGCTGGGAACCTCCAGTTGATATATATGAAACAGATGATTTTTACTGTGTTATTGCAGAACTTCCAGGTGTGGCTAAGGAAAATATGAAACTTTACATTGATGGAAGAAAACTTATTATATCAGGAGAAAAAAAAGTGTGTTTTGATGAAAATTCAGTTAAAGGAAAGTTGAATTTTTACAGAATTGAAAGACCACTTGGTTTTTTTAAAAGAGAGATTGTGCTTCCAAGTTATGTTGAAGCTGTAAATAATATGAATGTGAAATATAAAGACGGATTGCTTGAAATTTTTTTAAATAAAACAAAAAAAAGAATAATAAAAGTAGAATGATTATAAGGAGTTTATTATGGCAAAGGTAAAAAATGACAAAATTCAGAATAAAAAGTCCATGTCAGAAGTATTACCTATAGATGATATTGTAATTTTTCCTCAGGTGATTCTGCCTTTTCATCTTACATCTTCCGTTCATATGGATATGATTGACAGAGTGCTTGCCACAAAGGACAGAGCACTGGTTATAGTAACAAAAAAAAATGAATTGAATGATAAAGAAAAAGATAAAAATTTTTATACAATTGGGACTTATTCTGTAATATTAAAAATGCTAAAACTCCCTGATAATACAATTCAAATACTTGTTCAGGGAATAAACAGAGTAAAAATTGATAAATTCCATTTCAGTCAGCAAAAGATTTCAGCTGAAATATCACCTGTTGAAGAAATCATACCTTCAAATGATGATATTGAAACAGAAGCAATAATGAGTAATTTAAAAAAATTAATTGATGAGCTTATAAAATATGGAAAAAATATTCCTAAAGAATTTGTTAATTATCTTTTTAATATATCAAACCCTTCTCATTTTGCAGACCTTGTATCAACAGTTCTTGAAATTAATTCTCATGAAAGACAGAAGTTGCTTGAAACTTTAAATGTTAAAGAAAGACTGAATCATATTTCAATACTTCTCAATAAAGAAATACAGGTTTCTTCACTTTCACAGAAAATTCAGGATAAAGTAAGTGAAAAATTGAAAAAAAATGAAAAAGATTTTCTTCTTCGAGAACAACTGAAAGCAATTCATAAAGAGCTTGGAGATGTTGATGAACATTCAAAAGATGTTCAGGAATTCAGAAAGAAAATTAAAGCTGCAAAAATGCCAAAAGATGTAGAAAAAGAAGCTATGAGAGAGCTAAGAAGATTTGAAAAAATGCATGCTGACAGTGCAGAAGGTTCTGTTATAAGAACTTATCTTGAATGGTTATGTGAATTACCTTGGAAAATTAAATCAAAAAATAATACAGATATGAATAAAGCTGAAAAAAATCTTGACACAAGTCATTATGGATTGAAAAAAGTAAAAGAAAGAATAATGGAATTTCTTGCAGTACAGAAGTTGAAGAAAAAAATATCAGGACCAATTCTATGCTTTGTAGGACCACCAGGTGTTGGAAAAACCTCTCTCGGGAAAGCGATTGCTGAAGCTACAGGTAAAAAATATGTCAGAATGTCTTTAGGTGGGGTTCATGATGAGGCAGAAATAAGAGGACACAGAAAAACATATATTGGTGCAATGCCTGGAAGAATTATTCAGGGTATTAAACAGGGTGGAACAAATAATCCAGTTTTTGTGCTTGATGAAATCGATAAATTAACCAGCGATTTCAGAGGTGACCCTGCTTCTGCACTTCTTGAGGTATTAGATCCTGAGCAGAATAATACTTTTGTGGATCATTATCTGAATGTACCATTTGATTTATCAGACGTTATGTTTATTGCAACAGCAAATACATTGACAACAATACCAGCCGCACTTAAAGACAGAATTGAAGTAATTCATATTTCAGGTTACACCTACAGTGAAAAAATAAAAATTGTAAGAAAGTTTCTTCTTCCTAAACAGCTTGAATTAAATGGACTTTCAAAAGTAGATTTTAAAGTCAGCGATAAAGTAATTGAATACATAATACAGAATTACACACGTGAGGCAGGGGTTAGAAATATTGACAGAATTTTTGCAAGAATATGCAGAAAAATTGCACTAATTTATGCAAGAGACAGCAAGAAAAATAAATTTATCATAACAAGAAAAAGTGTGCAGAAATTTCTTGGAGCACCTGTTTTTGTTGAAGGTGTTGAATATGAAAAAATGCTTCCCGGAATTGTTCCCGGACTTGCATGGACACAATTTGGCGGCGAAGTGCTTTATATTGAGGCAATAAAACGACCAGGAAAGGGTGGTTTTACTCTTACAGGGCAGCTTGGGGATGTAATGAAAGAGTCAGCCCAGATAGGATATTCTCTTATTAAAAGCATTTTAAGCGATGACAGTAAGAAAAATAAAATAGATTTTTCAAAATATGACATTCATATTCATGTTCCAACAGGGGCTATTCCAAAAGATGGACCGTCTGCCGGAATTACAATGGCAACAGCTATTTATTCCCTGTTTACAGGAAAAGTCATAAAATCAGGATATGCAATGACAGGTGAAGTTTCTCTAACAGGCAGAGTGCTTCCAATAGGTGGTTTGAAGGAAAAATCACTGGCAGCATATAGGGAAGGGTATAGAACCATTGTCATACCTGAGAAAAATTTAAAAGATGTTGAAGATATTCCTGAAGAAATTAAAAAAAATCTGAAATTCAAAGCATTTTCAAATTTTGAACAGATAATAAAAGAGGTGTTTTAATGTATTTACTTGGAGTAAGAGGTGATTTTTCGTCAGCCCATTTTTTAAAAAATTATAATGGGAAATGTTGTAATATTCATGGTCATAACTGGAAAGTTGAGGCTGTTTTTGAAGGTCATACTCTTGACAGCAAAACATATATTTCTGAAGATTTTGGAATACTAAAAAAAATATTAAAAAATATATGTGAAGAGCTTGATCATACAAATTTGAATGAAATAGAATATTTTAAAAAAACAAATCCCAGCGCTGAAAAAATTTCTGAATATATTTTCAGCCAGCTTGAAAAAGAAGTGATTAAAGAAAAAATAAATGCGCAGGTTTATGAAGTAAAAGTATGGGAATCAGATAATACATGGGTATTATTTAAACCATAACTTATAATAGCCGATATATATAGAAACGCGGATGAAACTTAAGAGCCGTAATCAGTAATCGGTAATCCGTAATCCGAAAGAACAAAAATTAAAAGCGCGGATGAAACGGGAGAAGGAGTCAATATGAAAAAAGAGTTATACAATCTCTGTGATGGATGTCTTAGAGAAATTAAATGCAATGACTGTAAAGTTTTTAATTCAAAAGATAAAATGAAAATTTTCAAAAAATTGTTGAGAAACTTCTGATGCTGAAAAAAATCTTAATTATATTTATGGCAGCAGGTTTATTCATGGGAGCTTTCGACTTGATGTTTTCAGATTCACGCAGAAAAACAGAAAGTATTAGTAATAGCTCATCACCTTTAATCGTTATTAACCCTGAAACTGATATTGGAGTTATTGAAATCAACGGAGCAATTTCATTCAGCACATCAGGAATGTTTGAGCGAGATTCTGTAGCTTCAAAAGCTATAAAAGATATAAAATATTTTACTAATTCAAAGGTAAAAGCATTAATTATCAGAATTAATTCACCAGGCGGAACACCAAGCTCTGTCCAGGAAATATGTTATCAACTTGAAAAATTTAAAGAAAAGGATAAAAATAGAAAAATCGTAATATCGGTTAAAGAAATGGCAGCCTCAGGTGGTTATTATATAGCAGCTTATGGAGATAAAATTGTTGCAAATCCAGCTTCAATACTCGGAAGTATTGGTGTAATAATGACAATGCCTAATTTTACAGGTTTGTTTGAAAAACTCGGAATAAGATATAACGTGGTAAAAAGTGGAAAATACAAAGATATAGGAAATATTGCCCGTGACATGGAAGAAGAAGAAAAAGAACTTTTACAGTCAAGCGTTGATGATATATATCTTCAGTTTGTTGAAGCAGTATCAGCAGGAAGAAATCTTTCCAGAGAAAAAGTTGTGCAATATGCAGATGGTCGAATGTTTACAGGAAGACAGGCTGTTGAACTTGATTTTGCTGATTATGTTGGAGATATGGATAAAGCTGTTGAAGTTATAAAAGAACTGACTGGAATAAAAAAGAATCATAAACTTATATATCCAACAATGAAAAATAATTTCTGGGAAATTTTAAATGAATTATCTTATTAATGACATTAATGATTTTTTTGATAATATTAAACTTTATCTTGGTAAAAAAATCTTTTTTGCTAAAGATAAAACTGCTGATATTGTAATGATTGCAGGAATATTAAATATTGCATTATTTTTTGCTTTACTTAAACCATGGGGAAATCTTTTAACGGTTGGAGTGAATGCTATTTTTACAGCTATATTATTTTTTCTTTTCTGCTGGATAATAATACCTCTTATTGATTTTACCGCATTCAAACTTTTCGGAAAAACTTCAATTTCAAATATATTGAGCTTGTCAAAATATATTTTTACCCCATTTTTAATACTTGTAACAGGTTCATATCTTTTTAATTCACCCGGATTAAAAATGCTTTTTTTCATTTTTTTATGTTTGATGGCATTTGCAGTTTTTACGAAAATACTTGGAATATGTTATAGAAAAGAGGGGATAGAAATTTTCTTTTTTTTAATATCTTTTTTTGCTTTTTACAGTATTATGCTTGTGCTTTCTCTGTTTTTCTTTTCTCTGGCACTTGTTAGTTAACATTGCTCGGAAAGTTTCAATCTCCTTTTTTGAAAACTCAGAATTCGAGTCAAAATACATACCGGTAGCAACAGAACCAGGTGTCGGGGTGAAATCCTGAATCTGAAAAGGAATAAATCCAATCAGATTTAAAAGTTTATTTCTCAAATTTTTTGTATTTTCGACCGTAGCTCCCGGAAATGCAGAAATTAAGTATGGAACAATTAAAATATTTTTATTATATCTTTTTGATAACATTTTAAAATTTTTTACAAATTTTTCAAAAGTAGGAAATCCGGGTTTATGCATTTTTTTTAAAATAACACTTTCTGAATGTTCAGGAGCAACTTTGATTCTTCCTGATATTAAAGAATTTTTCAATAAATAATCAAGTAATTTTATTGATAAAATATCATGTCTTAATCCAGAAGCAATATTAATTTTAATGTTTTTTTCTTTAAGAGATTGTAGAAGTTGAATGTAATAATTTTCATCAAAATCCAGCTCTGGACATATAGAAGGAAATAAACATGAAATTTTTCTGCATATTTTCCCCTGCTGTTTACATTTAAAACCATACATGTTCGCAGAAGGAGCCTGAAGATCAGAAATAGATTTTAATTTTCTTTTTTTAACTTCTTTTAAAATATTATTAACAGACCTTGAGGAAATATTTTTTCCCTGAAGAAGACCAATTGAACAGAAAGAACATCCACCACCACAACCACGGTGACTGATAACAGTATTTTTAACAGCCTCATAACTTGGAAGTGTTGAGTTTGGCAATTCAGGAACAGGTTTATAAGTAAATGGCAGTGAGTAAATTCTGTCGATTTCTTCAAAGTTAAGTGGAGCTGATGGTGGATTACTTATTACAGTATGTTTTAACTGTTTCTGAATCAAACATTTTTTTTCAAGAAAATGTGTATGAGAAAGAATTAATTTTGATGTTTTTTCAAGTGAAGCTTGTTTATTTGATAAAGTTTCAAAATCTGGAAGAAATAAGTAATTTTCATTTTCTGAAGAAGGATTTTCCACTCTGTAACATATTCCGGGAAGTTTTTTAATTTTTTCAAATTTCTTTTTTTTGAGAAGCAGCACAAATGAAGAAAGTGATTTTTCAGCCATTCCGTAAAAAATGTAATTTATTCCACAGTTTTCAAGTATTGAAGGTTTAATTTTTTTATCAAAGAAATCATAATGGGCAAATTTTCTGAGAGTAGCTTCCACTCCCCCGGCGATAATAACACTTTCGGGGAAAAAATTTCTGAGTGCATTAGCATAGGTTATCACAGCATTTTTTACCCGGTTTTTTCCCTTTCCACCAGGGGAATAAACATCATTAACTCTTCTTACTTTATTTACAGTATATAAGTTGAGAGTAGAATCGAGAGAACCTGATGTAATACCAAAAAATAATTTTGGTTGAGGCAGGTTTTTTAATTCAGAAAAATTTGATTCCGGGTCAGGTTGACTTACAATCCATACACTGAGAGAAAGGCTTTCGAGCAGACGTGCAATTATTGCAATACCAAAAGAAGGATGATCAACATAATAATCACCTGTTAATAAAATTACATCCGGGCTATTCTGGCTTAATTTAATCAGCATTTTGATATAATACTTGAATAAATTCATAAAGTAAATAGAAGCACGGGGTCTGCGCAGTAAAAATTTACCGCAGGTAAATTTGGACGGCCTGACCCATTATAGAAACGCGGATAAACCACGAATGAATCTTTAAAGCAAAGAACAAAAACAATTAAAGTTAACTTAAAGTTTTGATTTAATTTTAATAAAAAAAAATATCGTTAGAAATCTTTAATTAAAGCCATTTTTAAAAAAATATTAAAAAAAAGTTAAAGTTAAAATTTAATTTTACCGAAAATAGGTTAACAACACATGGAGGTGTTAGTTTATGGATAGGGAAATCCTTTATACTATTGGTGATATTGCAAATTTATTAGAAATCAATGCTTCAAAAATCAGATTCTGGATGAAACAGTTTCCAGAATATCTTTCCTGTGTTCGCACAAATGGTGGACAGAGAAGATTCACTTATTCAGACTATTGTAAAATCAAAACAGTCAAAACACTTGTTGAAGAGCAGAAACTTACTCTTGATGGTGTTAAAAACCAACTAATTTTAGAAAAATCCAGAAAAGAAAAATTCAAAATGATTGTTAATTCAGTTATTGGTGAGTTACGTAATGGGACTACCAATCCTGATATTCTGGTGGATAAGCTTTTGAATAGTTATTTGTAGGAACGTAAACGTATATGAAACGCTTAAGGAACGGGAATAAAACGCGAATAAGTCGCGGATGAAACGTGAATAAACCGGGGTCTGTGCAGTAAAATTTGCTGAAAGTAAAATTGGACGGTCTGACCCCCTTATGAAACACAATTAAATAGTAATATATTGAAGTACACTAACGGATTACTGTGTGGGTTCTCAAGGAGGAGGATTTATGGATTTTGGAATAATTAATAATAATGTATCTGCAATCAATTCTTTAAGAAGGCTGAAAACAACAAACTCAGGCATGGATCAGAATTTTCAGCGATTATCATCTGGACTCAGGATCAACAAGGCGGCCGATGATGCTGCTGGATTGGCGGTATCTGAAAAAATGAGAGCACAGATTAATGGTCTTGACCAGGCCGGGCTGAATACTCAGAATGCAATCTCAATGGTACAGACTGCTGAAGGAGTAATGGATACAATGCATGCAATTTTGCAGAGAATGCGTGTGTTATCTGTACAGGCTGCTTCTGATAATTATACTAACGAAGATAGACTTAAACTTCAGCTGGAGATTGCCCAGCTTATAGATGAAGTTGACAGAATTGCAGAATACACTGAGTTTAACACTAAAAAACTTCTGAATGGCTCAACACTTGGTCGTGCTAATACTTCTAACAGAACAATTTTAACAGCCTCTGTAACAGGGGAAGTTATGAATGCAGATTATTCCATTACAATCCTTGATGCAGGTTCAGCATGTAACATACATGGAAACAGAAACATTGTAAGCTCTGACCCCTCCTCAGTAGCTACTTTGCAGGATGCAGGAATATATGGAGATAAGGAACTTCATATAAAAGTAGATAATAAAACCACAGTAATCAGGGTCAATGAAAATGATACATTGACAAATTTAATTAATAAAATAAATCGTTCTAACGCAGGAGTTATGGCAGGTCTCGATCAGGAAGGAAATGACATAACTTTGACTTCAATTCATTCAGGACCAAAATTTAATATATCCTTTGGTGATGATCCTGATGGTGTTGCACTGGGATTAGGTTTTTATGTTGGAGGTATTGAATTATCCAGAACAACTTCCCTTATGGCATATAACAGTGCGGGAACAGCTTTGAACAGAAGAGTATTTACAACAGGAACACATACAATAATTTCTATAACCAACATTACCAGACAGGAGATTTTTAAAACAATTCCCGGTATGACAAATGATGCCGGAGGATATGGAAGAAGTTTAGGAGTGTTTGTTTCAACAAGCAGAATTTTTACAGATAAAGAATTTTCAAATCCAATAAACACATACGATCCGACAGATGTTACAAGACCGTTGTGGCCTGAAGTAAACGGAGTCCTTACCCAGGTTGACCTGACACGATCCAAGTTGTTAAAGGGTTTTAACATATATATTGATGGTCAGGTTGATTATGGAACTATGAGACAGAATGGTGATGTATTACAGAATAACTTTACCGATTACTGGCCGAATGACCCCCAGGCACTTAATTATTACAGGGTAGCAGTTCCGGGTGAAAGAGAGCTTCCTTTTGCAGATTATTCAAGTCTCACTACAGTTAAACTATCTGTAAGAGATACCAGGCAGGTTTATCACATAGGGGCAAATGAAGGTCAGACAATGGTTGTTGACTTCCCGAATCTTTCAGCAGAAAGTCTGGGTCTTACAACAAATCTTCGCTCTGAAGGTGGAGTGTATAATGGGAAAGATCCTCTGCTGGATGGTTCAGAGGCACCTGACTTTAGAATGCACTTATCGATAAGAACACAGAAAGATGCTGAAAAATCAATAACAGTAATAGATGATGCAATTTCAAATGTTTCATATCATCGTTCAAAATTAGGTGCATATCAGAATTCTTTAGAAAAAACAGTGGATTATCTTGGAATAGCACATGAAAATCAGGTTGCATCTGAATCGCGAATAAGAGATGTTGATATGGCAAAAGAAATGTCAATACTGACAAAAAATCAGATTTTAATTCAAAGTGGAACTGCAATGCTCGGTCAGGCAAATCAGAGACCTCAGCAGGTGCTTCAACTTTTACGATAAGTATGATAACAGGAAAATAAGCTTATCATCAATGCTGAACCGGATTTTCTCATGTTGCCAGATGACAAGCTTATTGTTCTGGGGTCGCTTGAGCAACTCAAAAAACTTTCTATTTTAGGGGATAATTCTTAAAAAAGAAATCAAGAACCATTTTTTTAGCTTCCTCAATTGGTTGAAAAATTGTGCATCCGGAAGCCAGTTTGTGTCCCCCGCCCCCAAAATGTTTAGCTATTATACTTACATCATGAGGATTTCTTGAACGGTATTCAACTATTGTTTCAGATGGGTTAACTTCAATAAAATAAAAAGAAGCTTCCACATGAGAAATGTTGTTTAAAAAACCAATAACACCAGTTCCCCATATTTCTCTGAAATTATTGAATTTATATCTTCTCTGTTTTTCCTGAGTAATAAGACACCATCCAACCTGTTTATTGTAGCTGAATTCGGCATCTTTGACAGTTTCAGCGTGAAACATGAGTTCATCAATTGTCCTGTTCTGTAAAAGTTTTGAAATAAGCTGATTATGGTCGGCTCCAAATCTTATAAGTTCAGCCGCAGCATCAAAAGTTGAATCTGTTACATTCTGATTTCTGAAAAATGCAGTGTCTGTAAAAATTCCTGTTAGCAGAGCATCTGCTATTAATGGTGTTAATGGAAGATATCCAACTTTAGAAAGTTTAAGAATAATTTCACAGGCTGAAGATGATTCTGGAAGAACAAGATTGACATCTCCAAAGCTTTCATTAGTTTTATGATGATCGATATTAATTATTACATTTGAGGATTCTATTATCTTTTTTGTAAGGTAAGAGCGTTCAACATTACTGGAATCTATTGTAATAACAATATCAGTGTTTTTGATTATACTTTCATCCTCAATAATAATATCTTCGTTTGTAATAAGAAATTTAAAACTGTCAGGAATTTCTTCCGGAAGATATATTGCTGACTTTTTATTAAGCAGTTTAATTATTCTATGTAAACCAAGTGAAGAACCCAGGGCATCACCGTCCACTCTTTTGTGAGGAACAATTAAAAAATTTGTTCCTGTTCTGATAAATTTTACAACCTGAGCAAATGTATCCATTATATAATCATTCTCCTTTAAGTGCTTTGTTTACCATGTTATGAATTTCTTTGATATATACTGATGCATCTTTTTTTTCTATAAAAGCTTTTTCAAGAATATCACCGATTTCCTGTCTGCTCTGATACCATCTGCCGGATTTAGGTTCATAGTCTGCATAAGGAAGCTGATCAAGAGCGGCTTTTAAAAATTCATCAGTTTTCAGATGATTTATCATAATTTCAGTTTCTAAAGCAGATTTTCTGACAGGCATGTAATTTGTTTTAATGCTCCAGTGAGCAGTCTGTTCAGGTTGAGTAAACCAGTCAATAAATTTCCATGCAGCTTCCTGTTGTTCTTCTGAACAGTTGCGTGGATTATTATTGAAAATAACAACATTAGTACCTGAAATAATAGAAGCTTTTTTCTTTGCACTTGGAAGAGGTGCAGCGGTCCAGTTAAATGTAATGTCATTCATATATGCTTTTGAAACGCTTGAGCTTACAATAAGTCCTACTTTTTTTGCTGCAAATTCAGTCTGATGATCGTAACCCTGAGTTAAAAAACCGTAATCGTTTTTAATTACATCCATAAGAAAGTTTAAACTTTTAACTCCTGCTTCAGAATCAAAATATGCTTCAGTTTCTTCAGGGTTTGTAAGTTTTCCACCATTCTGCAAAATAAGACAGAAAAAATTCCACGCATCTTTGGCTGAAAAAGCTGTTCCTTTATATTTAGTTGACAGTTTTTTATATGCTTCCATGAGTTCGACATGTGTTTCGGGGATTTTTTCTATTCCAACTTCTTTAAGCATGTCAAGATTTACATACATAACAGGCATTGATTTATTAAATGGGTAGGAATAAATTACATTATCAAATGTGTTACTTAAAATCATAGGTTCATAAAAGTCTTTAATATTTACATTGTGTTTCTCAATAAAATATTCAAGCGGAGTTAAAATTTCACCTTCAATAAAATTATGGGTCCAGTTTTCGTAAGCCTGGGACATTGTAGGTGTACCATTGACCATTGAAGATGCCATAAGTTTCTGGGCGAGAGTTCCGTAATTACCCATAAACTCTGATTTTATGAAAATTTCAGGATTCTGTTCATTGAAGTCTTCTATCATATCATTTAAGACATCACCTAAAGTGCCACCCATTGCATGCCAGAATACAACAACAGTTTTTCCTTCATGTTCATTTTCGCCACAACCTGTTGTAAAAAGTGAAAAACATAAAGCCAGAATAATAACGATTCCCATAATCAATTTTTTCATAAAAACTCCTTAAATTTGTTATTGTTCACCATTTTTACTTCAATCTAAATTTTTTGCTTTTAGGATTCACTCGCGGTTTATTACCGTTTTATCCGCGTTTTAAATCAATCAGTCTTTCATTCCTGTTGTTGCTATACCCTGAATGAATCTTTTCTGAACAAAAAAATAACCTGCTATCAGAGGTATTGTACAGAAAGTTGAAGCTGCCATAAGTGGACCCCAGTTAGTGCCTTCAGCCTGCATATATTGAGCAAGTCCAACCTGAATTACTCGAAGTTCGGGGCTGCTTGTTACAATAAGAGGCCAGATAAAAGAGTTCCAGCTTCCTAAGAAAGTAAACATGCCTGCTGTAAGAAGTGGAGGAACTGACAAAGGAAGCAGTATTTTATAATAAAATTTTATTTTCGAAGCTCCATCAATAGTTGCTGCTTCAAATAATTCTTTAGGTATTGACATAAAAAACTGTCTTAATAGAAAAATACTGAAAGCAGAGCATATCCATGGAATTATCAAGGCAAAATATGTATCGAGAATTCTTAGTTTGTGTAGAATTATATAGTCAGGCACAAGAAGAGCCTGCTGAGGAATCATCATGGTTGCAAGCAAAAGCATGAAAATTCTATCTTTCCATGGAAAGTTGAAAAATGCAAAAGCATATGCTGCAAGTGATGATAAAAAAAGCTGACCTAAAGTAGTAATACCGGCAACAAAAATTGTGTTTGAAAAATATCTTGCAAAATTTACATTAGGATTTTTCCATGCATGGGTATAATTTCGCCAGTGAAGTGAATCAGGTAATAATTTGGTTGGGTAGGTTAATATTTCTGAAGGAGTTTTAAAAGATGTTGAAATCATCCAGAAAAATGGGAATAACATTGAAACAGCACCGGCAATGAGCAATGTGTGAATAATTATTTTCATAATATTTTCTTTTGTATTTTTTGATTTGAACATAATTAATTATCTCCTTTAATTTGCATAATGAACTTTTTTTTCAGCAACTTTTCTCTGAATAATAGTCATAATAAGAATAATGATAAATAATACAAATGCAATCGCAGATGAAGAACCCATGTCAAATTTCTGGAATGCTTTATCGTAAAGGTGATAAACAATAACTGATGTTGATTTGTTTGGACCACCTTGAGTCATCATATAAACCTGAGCAAATACCTGAAATGAAGAGATTGTTGACATAATAAGCACAAAAAAAGTTACAGGAGAAATCATAGGAACTGTAATGTGACGGAATTTATGCCATAATCCAGCCCCGTCAATGTCAGCAGATTCATATAAATGTTTTGGAATCCCCTGAAGACCTGCAAGAAATATTATAATATTATAACCAAGACCTTTCCAAATACTCATTAAAATAATAGAAAACATTGCAAATTTTGGGTCACCTAACCAGTCTATTCTGGCCATTCCAAAATATTCAAGCCATGAGTTGAACAGTCCATACTGATTGTGAAATAGCCATTTCCACACAATTGCCACAGCGTTAATCGATGTTATGACTGGAAGAAAATAAATTGTTCGGTAAATACTCAAACCTTTGATTTTTGAATTTAGAAGCATTGCAATACATAAACTCAGGATAATTGTTGTTGGTACTGTTCCTATAACATAATAAGTTGTGTTTTTTAAAGAGTTCCAGAAGTCAGGATCTTGGAAAAGAATACGATAGTTTTGAAACCCCACAAAAACCTCTCTGCCAAACCTTCCTTGAAAAAAACTTACATAAAATGCATAGAAAACAGGTATGAAATGAAAGGTAAGAATTATCAGCGCTCCTGGAAATATATAAAGTAATGCGTGTAAAAAAAGACTGGTTTTGTTTTTCATTATATTGCCTCCCGAAAATGCACTTAAAATTTATTGTATTAATTATTATTAATGATTCCGCATAAAATCAATTAGATATTCTACAAAATTTTCTGTTGTATGTAAAACATTATGATAATTATTTGAATAATATCTACTTTCCCGGTAGCTGTAATCTGTAAAAACTGAAAAACCTGCAAGCATGGTTTTTTTATCGGAGCTCACTGTAATTATTGGATATGGTGGTTTCTTTATATCAGTAGGACCGTCTGAAAATGAAGTTGAAGACGAATAAAGTTTAATAAAGTCTGATTTTTTAATATTTTCAATAGAACATGTTGAAAAGACTATTGATGAGAATTCTTCGGTATGTGCTAAAAACGTCCATGCTCTTCCTCTTATTGAGTTTGCTGAATCAAGAATCTGATTGTTTGAAAACTTCATCTGAGTATTTGTGAGAAGTTTTACAAGTTCATTAATATATGGTTTGTCAAGTGAATTAAATCTTGAATATGAAACAAATATTTTTTTTAGGTCTGGAAATTTTCTTAAAATATTTAGCTCACTGTCAGAGTATTTCAGTCCAGGTTCGCATATTAAAATAAAGTCAGAGTTTTTAATTAAATTTTCGGTCAGAGGTTCTGTATTAAAATAAGGTGTAAATCCCGATTTTGAAAGTCTCTCTGCAAAAGCAAGAAAGTTATCAGCCCCATAATTTGCTTTAGAAATATCTATAATAAATCCATTTTTTTCAGGGATTTTATTCCATGGAATTATATGCTCAAATTGAATAAACTCTTTTTCACTAAGATAACAGAAAATATTCAATCCAAATTGTTTGAAATCAAACATAATAGAGTTAAATACATTGTGAAGAATTTCACCATCTTTAGCTTCGCCATCATCAAAAACAGCAGAATCACCAATTGCGATAACCTTTCCCTTACCATAAGAAGTAACCACTCCGAATGGAGCACCTGACTTACTCCATATAAAAGGGGTTACTTTTTCAGAATTAAGAACATTGATTGTACTTGCAGCAAAAGCTGCTATTTTTTTAATATTTTGAGTTAATGGATGGTTTTTCGTTATAAGTGGAACATCTGTAAAACTGTCGTTGTTGAACATAAAACCAAAATGATATGAAAATTGATTAAATGTTTTTACAGAATCAAACCCGTTTCCGTTTCTGTCAGCACCAGAATGATTACCTATCAGAAATAGACTTCCTCCATTTCTGACAAAATTAAGAATATTGATGATTTCAGATGAGTTAAACTCGTTATTTGGTTCTGGGATAACAAGAATATCTACAATTTCATTATTAACTTCTGTCAGAAGCAAACGATTTTTTATGACATTAAATCCTTTTCTGTCAAGCAAATCTGATAATTCAGAATACGCTCCAGAAACAGTCCAGTCACTATTGCCGGCATCCTGAGCGTGCAGGTTGTCAAAATAAACATTGGTAGAATAACATTTGATAAATAAAATAAAAATCATAAACAATGGCAAAATAATTTTTTTCATGTAAACATCCTTTAATAATTTGTGTTTTTTTATTCGTTTATTATATTAAAGAAATTTCTAATATACAAATCATCTTTATTATAGTTTTCATTAAAATGTATTTTAATTTCATTTTTATTTTTTATAATTGAAAAAACAGGAATACTGAAATCGGAGCGATTATTTAAAGTAAAGTAACCGCTGAAATTTTCTGTGTTTTTAATAAAGTTGAATATATTATAATTATCTTGAGAAATTTCAGTTTTGAAATTTGATTCATAACATACTGAAATAATTTTTGTGTTCCCATTAAAAAAAACTGAAATGTGTGATTCTTTAAAGTAATGTGTTATTTTTTTATATAATGTTTCAAAACTGAACTGTTTTTTTACAAGAAAAGTATTTTTTTCACAAGGTTTAATATCTACTTTCTCATTACTATTAAAAGTATTTTGATTTTCTGTGACACATTGCTTTTTTAAATCTTCTATAATTCGGGCAATTTTAACATTAGCTCTGAATAAAATTTCAGGTTCAAAACATTCTTTATGATATGTATTAACAATTACTGTAATATTATTCTTTATTCTGTCAAACACAATTACTTCAGTTGGTATGAAACATATTGAAGCATGACAAAATTTCTGACATGCAAAGCCACAGTAAAAAGGAATTTCGTTGTCAAGATGTTTTTCATCGTTAAATTTTAATATTGAGAGAATATCATCAAACATTTTTTTAAATTCAATTTTTGAAGAATTAATATCAAAAAATTCATTTGCAATCTGAAGACGAGTAAAATCTGATTCTTTATTAATTGTAATATAAGGATTTCTGCCTATTATCGTGTATCTTGAGTCAATTTTATCTGAATTACTTAAAAATAAAAAAGCCGGAGAATAACCCGTTAATAATTTATAAAAAGTTTCTTCTGGGTTACAGAGTTGATTAAGCTGCGTATATACCGGATAAATTTCCATTATTACCTGTCTTTATACTTTTAATTTAATACCTTGTAACATATTAACATGTACTATATTATAATTTATGTAAAAAAAAGTAAAGAGAGGAAAAAAATATGGCAGAGAAAACTCTTGTAATACTAAAACCAGATGCTGTTTTCAGAGGATTATCAGGTAATTTAATTTCCAGATTTGAAAATGCAGGTTTTAAAATTTGTGCTGCAAAGTTTATAAAAGTAAGTTTTGAAATGGCTGAAAGACATTATGAGGAACATAAAGGAAGAGATTATTACAATAGATTAATGAATTTTATTCAATCAGGTCCGGTTTTTGCTTTGGTGTTAGAAGGTCCTGATGTTATTTTGAAAATAAGAAAAATGACCGGAGCAACAGTCAGTGTTGATAGAGTTCCCGGTACAATTAGAGGAGACTATTCAATTAATAATCTATTTAATCTGATTCATTCATCAGACTCTGCTGAAAATGCAGAAAGAGAGATAAATATATTTTTTACTCAAAATGAAATTATTGATTATGAAACAGCCTCAGACAGATACTGGTTTTTTGAGGAATAATTTGAAGAGTGTAGAAAAATACCACTATTTTTATACCTCAATACAGTTAAAAAAGCAATTGGTATATTAATTGCATTGATTGTTAGTAAAAAAAATTGTGAGGAATATATTTATGGATAAAAAAATTTTTGAAAAAATTGAAAAATTTGTAAAAGATGAAAACAATATTTCAAAAGCAGTTGATCATATTTCAAAAAACGAAAAATTTGAAAAAGAAGAAAAAAATGAATTGATTAAACATATTCAAGGTTATATCAATAATATTGAATTTAATCAGGAATTTATTGACAATTATTGCACCTCAAAAACAATTGAAGTTGAAAAATTTATTAAAGAATGGGATAAAAACAGAAAATCGTTTTTAGAAGACATTATTACTGATCAGGTTAATTTTTTTTCAGAAATAAAAAGACAGCAGCAGTATTTTTTGAATGTTGAAAAAGAGGTAAAAGAGTTAAGAGAGTTTAAAGAAAAAGCAGAACAGACAATACGAGATTATGCTGAAATGTGTGCCAGATTAAAAAAAGATTATGAAAATTTATCAAAAAGAACAGAAAAAGAAAAAGCAGAAATGGTTGAAAACGCTTCTGCCGGAATATGTAATTCAATTATTCAGATTGTAGATAATTTTCAGCACGCTTTAGAAAATATAAAAAAAACTGAAAACCCATCTATTGATAAAGATACAGTAATTTCAGGTCTGGAGCTGGTTGAAAAAAAAATAGTGAGTATTCTTTCAAAAGAAGGTGTAGAACCTATTGTTTGTTTAAATCAAAAATTTGACCATAATTTTCATGAAGCTCTTTCTGTTGAAGAAAACAGTGAAGTTGAAGATGAAATAATTCTTGAAGAATTCAGAAAAGGTTATAAGTTTAAAGAAAAAGTTTTAAGACCTGCCCTTGTTAAGGTTGCTAAAAATGAGAGTAATGAAAATGGACAGAATAAGGAAGAAAAGGATAAATAACTCAAAATTTATTTAGGAGGATTATATGGCTAAAATTTTAGGAATTGATTTGGGAACAACAAACTCATGTATGGCATTGGTTGAAGGCGGCGAGCCAAAGGTAATAACTAATGCTGAAGGAAACAGAACAACTCCATCTATTGTTGCTTTTACAAAAGATGGTGAAAGAATTGTAGGATTGCCTGCCAAAAGACAGGCGGTTGTAAATCCTGGGAAAACAGTTCGTTCTATCAAAAGACATATGGGCGAAGAATACTCAACAAAAATTGATGACAGAAATTATACTCCTCAGGAAATTTCTGCTATGACTCTTCAAAAGCTGAAAGCTGATGCTGAATCTTATCTTGGCGAAAAAATCGAGAAAGCTGTTATCACAGTTCCAGCTTATTTTAATGATGCACAGAGAAAGGCAACAAAAGATGCTGGTAAAATAGCCGGTCTGGATGTTGTAAGAATAATTAATGAACCTACAGCAGCTGCACTTGCTTATGGACTTGATAAAAAAGGTGAAGAAAAAATAGTTGTATATGATCTTGGTGGTGGAACTTTTGATATTACCTGTCTGGAAATTGGAGAAGGTGTGTTTGAGGTTAAGGCTACTAATGGTGATACAAGACTTGGTGGTGATGATTTTGACCAGGCTGTAATTGATTATCTTGTTGGTGAATTTAAAAAAGAAAATGGATTTGATCTTAATAAAGATCCTAAAGCTATGCAGCGTCTTAAAGACGAAGCAGAAAAAGCAAAAATTGAACTTTCTTCAACAATGCAGACAAATATCAATATTCCATATATCACAGCAGTTGACGGAGACCCTAAACATCTTGATATAACTCTATCCAGAGCAAAACTTGAAAGTCTTACTGCAAACCTTGTCGAAAGAACAAGAGTACCAATGGAGACTGCAATTAAAGATTCAGGATGGAATATTTCTGAGATAGACGAAGTTATTCTAGTTGGTGGTCAGACAAGAATGCCTTCTGTTCAGAATATGGTTAAAAACTTTTTTGGAAAAGAACCTCACAAAGGAATAAATCCTGACGAATGTGTTGCAATTGGTGCAGCAATTCAGGGTGCAGTTCTTGCAGGTGATATTAAAGATGTTCTGCTTCTTGATGTTATTCCAATATCTTTAGGTATAGAAACTCTTGGTGGAGTTTTTACTAAAATTATTGAAAAAAATACAACCATACCTACAAAAAAAAGTAACGTATTCTCAACTGCCGAAGACAATCAGCCAGCTGTATCAATTCATGTTTTACAGGGAGAAAGAGAATTAGCTGCTTATAATAAAACTCTTGCTAAATTTGACCTTGTTGGAATTCCACCTGCCCCAAGAGGCATGCCGCAGGTTGAAGTTTCATTTGATATTGATGCAAATGGTATTTTGAATGTTTCTGCAAAAGACAAAGGAACAGGCAAGGAACAGAAAATAAGAGTTAATGTATCAGATGGACTTTCAGATGATGAAATTAACAGAATGGTAAATGAAGCTAAACAGTATGAAGAAGAAGACAGAAAAAGAAAACAGGAAATAGAAGAAAGAAACGAAGCTGATCAGCTCGCTTATACAACTGAAAAAAGTTTAAAAGAATATGGTGATAAAGTTTCTGAAGATGATAGGAAAAATATTGAAAGTGCATTGACGGAACTGAAAACAGCTATAGAGTCCAATAATTTTCAACAGATTAAAGAGAAAAAAGAAGCTCTTATGAAAGCTTCTCATAAACTTGCAGAACAGATGTATGCAGGTGCTAATCCTCAGGGACAGCCAGGTGCAGCCGATATGGGACAGCAGCAAGGTGGATCTCAGAATAATGATAACAGTTCTAATAAACAGGATGAAAAAATTGTTGATGCTGAAGTCGAAAAATAATTAAAATGTCAGGCTCAGATTTTTCTGAGCCTGACTCTACCTACTTTGAATATTTTAAACTATAATAAAATGTAAAATATATATAAATTGAGGTAAAAACCATGTCTAAAAAAGATTATTATGAAGTGCTGGGACTTGCAAAAGGAGCAGCACCAGATGAAATAAAAAAAACATTCAGAAGACTTGCGAGAAAATATCATCCAGATGTTAATCCTGGCAATAAAGAAGCGGAAGAAAAATTTAAAGAAATAAATGAAGCTTATGAAATTCTTTCAGATCCTAAAAAGAAAGAGCAGTATGACAGATTCGGTCATGTAGGTGATGGAATGAACGGGTTTGATTTTTCAAACTTCGGATTTGGCGGATTTGAAGAAGGTGGACTTGGAGATATTTTTGATGCCTTTTTTGGTGATGGTTTTGGGAGTTCCTCAAGAAGAAGAAATTCTGCTGTAAGAGGTAGAGATATAAGAACAGAAATAGTTCTTGATTTTGAAGAAGCTATTTTTGGAAAAGAAATAAATCTTACTATACCAAAAGATTCACATTGTGCCTCATGTAAAGGAACAGGTGCTAAAGACGGCACTAAATTAAAAGTTTGTCCACAGTGTAATGGAAAAGGTAAAGTAATGCGTTCTCAGGGCTTTTTCAGTGTAAGTACTCCATGTCAGACATGCGGTGGTCAGGGAAAAATAATTGAAGAAGTATGTAAAGAATGTAAAGGAAGAGGGGCTATTGAGAAAAAAGAAAAGTTAAAAGTTAGAATACCTGCTGGTATTGATAATGGTCAGAAAGTCAGGGTTAAAAATGGTGGAGATGATGGAATTAATGGTGGACCAGCAGGGGATTTAATTATTTTTGTCAGAGTTAAAGATCACCCGTTTTTTCAGAGAAATGGCTCTGACATATATGTTGATATACCTATAAAGTTTACCACAGCAGTTTTGGGTGGAAAAATTAAAGTGCCGGTATTAAAAAACGGCGAAGTTAACATGACGATTCCTGAAGGAACTCAGCCAGGAAGAATTTTCAGAATTAAAGGTGAAGGGGTGCCTTATAGCGGTAGTTCAAGAGGGGATATGATGGTAAGAGTGGATATTGAAATACCTGTTGGCTTAAATAAGGAACAGAAAAAACTTCTTTCAGAATTTGAAAACACTTTAACCGAAAAAAATCAACCCGGTATGCAGGGATTTTTTCAAAAAGTAAAAAATTTTTTTAAGAGTTGAAATAAAAAAAAATATTTTATATAATTCACATTATGTTTAGAATAACTTATTTAACACTCGTAATCTTATTAATTTCTGGGACAGCGGTCTCAGGTTATAATGGTATCTTTCCAGACAGATCAGGTTTTCTTGTTCCTGGAAATTCATATTTCACTCATGAAAAAACAGATCTGCTTTTTAATATCAGACCATTCAAACAAGGAACAAGCAGTGAATATATTTATGATTTTGGTGTTGTTTTCAGAAATAACAGTCTGATGGAAACTGGCTTTCATAAAAAGTTTTTTTCAAATTATGATGATCCTAATCCTGCATTAATGTTCAAATTTAATATTTTTGACAAATTATACTATAAAAATTATTTACTGGGATTTTATATAGACTTTGAAAGTGGGAATTATAATTCAGCTTATATTATGACTGAAAATATTGGAGTAGGTGTTAATTTTGGCGGTAAAACAGGCGGAAATGCTATTTTTGGTGGATATAACTTTCAGGAGAATAAGCCGGATACATTTTATATATTGCTTAAATATGAACATCATTTAAGCGAAAAAACATTTTTCGGTGTTGATTTTAATGGGGATAACTTTGGTCTGTATATGAAATTTGCTCAGGAAAATTTAAATTTTACAATTGGATACATTGCTGAAAACGATTATGATAAAAAATATAATACAATAGATTTAAATAGAATTACATTTGGAGTACATAGTGAATATTAAAAAAAGAGCTTTTACAATGGTAGAATTAATGATAGTAATCGGAATTATTGGAATGATGGTAGTTATGCTGAGCTGGCAGATTTTAGCCTCAAGAGGACAGAAAAAAGCCGAAATAAGAACTGTTGATCTTTACAATGCAAGAAGAGCTATGCAGAGTGTTGTAGAAGAAATCAGAAATACAACAGGCGTTCAGGCTGTTGGAGAAAAAAATATTGAGTATAGAAGTGGCGATGATAGCGAAATTTACAATATTCTTTTTGATAATGGTGAATTAAAAAAAGTTTATGCAGATAATTTTGAAGAAAAAGTTATTGCAACCTTGGATAACTTTAGTGTAAAATTAGAAGGAGATAATCAGAATGTAATTCATGTTGAACTTTCAGCCGGTGAAGTAAACCTGAAAACAGGTATTTATATAAGAAAAAACTAATAACTAAAAAAAAGAAAGAGGGGGAACAAAAAATTGGCTAATATCAAACGTTGGACCAAATCAGAAGAAGATTTTCTCAAAAAAAACTATTCAAAAATCCCTAATACTGAATTAGCAGACAAATTCGGAGTAACAGTTATTGCAATTCAGCGAAAATTGTCAAGACTGGGATGTATTAGACAGAAACAGAAAAAGTGGAATGCTGCTGAAGAAGATTTTTTAAGAAAAAATTTCATGAAGATGTCAGATGAAGAATTGGCAAGAAGTTTTGACGTTACTGCAATTTCTATAAGAAGAAAACTTCACAGACTCAATCTTTCCCGTCTTCAGGAAAAGAAAAAAATGCAGGATAAAACAAGTTTCAGACAGAAAATCATTAACAGAATTTCTAAAAAACGAAAAATTAGAAAAGAAACCTATGCTGATTTGTATAAAATTTCAAAAGAGTACAAATTATTTGATAAAATATATCACGAAATATGGAAAAAAGAAGGTGTTGTCAAAAAAATCATTACAAATGATTCAAGTGCTTTAAAGTATATGATAGTTGATTTTGAAGATATTGGTGAAAAAAAACTTGTTATGGGTTTACAGGCTTAATTCAAAAAAATAAAAAAGGGTCAGTTAAATGCTGACCCTTTTATCAGCAACCTAAAATTCTTAAATAATCTAAAAAGTCAGTGTTTCTGGATTTGTATTTACACTTATTGTGAATAATCAGAGTGTCAACAATTGTCCAGTCATTATCATTTTTTTTACATTTTGGACAGAACATAGGTCCTCCTTTTAAAAGCAAAGTTTTAACTCTCAAATAATATATCGGATAATTAAGATTAAAAATTAAATATTTTCGGAATTTAATTTTCAATTCTTTAATTTTTTATTCCCAAAATATTGAATTAATGTTGATAAAATGAGCATATTCTGGTAATTTTTATTTATGTTTGATATTGAAAAACAAATTTTTAATAAAACAGGAATAATTTGGTTAAGAAC
>Ga0265293_10003451_pt1 | contig 29362 bp, 23 predicted proteins | sample Munlanlewell138R_FD_192505 | JGI IMG/M metagenome (GOLD analysis project Ga0265293, IMG submission 192505) | Leachate microbial communities from a municipal landfill in Southern Ontario, Canada - Leachate well 138R | ecosystem: Engineered > Solid waste > Landfill > Unclassified | place: Canada... | reverse complement strand
CTGGTGTGGCACTTCGCCCCGGCGATGGAGTTATCCACTCATGGTTAAACAGAATGGTTCTTCCTGATACTGTTGGAACGGGAGCTGATAGTCATACACGTTTTCCGATAGGTATCTCATTTCCTGGTGGCTCTGGTATCGTTGCGTTTGCAGCAGTAACAGGCTCAATGCCTCTTACAATGCCTGAATCTGTTCTTGTTCGTTTTACGGGAGAGTTGCAACCTGGAATCACTCTTCGTGACCTTGTTAATGCTATTCCTCATCAGGCAATCAAAGAGGGGCTTTTGACAGTTGAGAAAAAAGGCAAGAAAAATATCTTCGCTGGCCGTATTATGGAAATAGAGGGTATGCCGAATATGAAATGCGAGCAGGCTTTTGAGCTCTCAGATGCATCCGCTGAGCGTTCAGCCGCTGCATGTACTGTTCTTTTGAATGAAGCGCCTGTAATTGAGTATCTAAAATCAAATGTTACTCTACTTGAGTCAATGATTGAAGCTGGTTATGAAGATAAGCGTACTATACAGCGTCGTATTGACAAGATGAAAGATTGGTTAGCTAATCCGACATTAATGAAGCCAGATGCAGATGCAGAGTACGCAGCTGTAATCGAAATAGATTTAAACAAGATTACAGAACCAATAGTAGCTTGTCCAAATGACCCAGATGATGTTGCAACATTGAGCGAGGTTCTTGCATCAGAGCGTCCTACAAAAATAGATGAAGTGTTTGTCGGTTCTTGTATGACAAACATCGGTCACTACCGTGCACTCGGGGAAGTCTTAAAAGGCGAGGGCAAGGTTCCTACGACTCTATGGGTTTGTCCTCCGACAAAAATGGATGAAAAACAGTTAACCGAAGATGGTTATTATTCAATTTTCAACGCATCAGGCGCTCGTACCGAGATTCCAGGATGTTCTTTATGTATGGGAAATCAGGCTCGTGTTGCTGATAATGCTGTTGTATTTTCTACATCAACTCGTAACTTTGACAACCGTTTAGGAAAAGGCGCACAGGTCTATCTTGGCTCCGCAGAGTTAGCTGCAACATGTGCAATTCTTGGACGTATTCCTACTCCAGCAGAGTACCTTGAGAAGACTAAAAAAATAGTGGGCAAAGAGAGCGAGATATACAAATATCTAAACTTTAACCTTATAAAAGATTATAAACTATAATCTAAAACAGTTTTGCAAGAGACTCATATTGAGTTCTCTTGCAGATAAAATTTCTTTTAAAAAACTTTTTTTTTAATCTTTAATGATATCAAATTCCAACGGATACTTCGGGATAAACAGCGACTTGTCAATATCGTGGTTTTGTTTTTGATTTTCAAAAGTTATCTTAACCTTGTTCTCAAACTCATCTAAGTAGGATATAGACTCTATCAGGTTGCCGTTTTTAACTATGCTAAATTTAGAATCTCTGTAATAGGCTACATATACATTTTCATCGATTTTTTTAGCATTAGATATTATTTTAAAGAAGTCAAAGTTTGATTCTAGTCTTCTAACAATAACCTGTTCAATTTCAGGCTCAACTATAGTTACTTTAAAATTGTTTATATAAACATCTTTATGAACTGGTTTTGTATAACTCCATTTGGCATTTTGCGGTTTTAGGGCTATTATGCTTCCATGGTAGATTAATACCTTCTCTTTTTCATCCGTAATGCTTTGCGTAAAGTCTGCTTCAAATGAAGTAATCTGCTCAAGTGATGCAAAAAGTTGCATGCTTATTAAAATAGAAAGAAAAAATTGTTTCATAGTATATCCCTGATTTTTGAAAATTATAGCTAAGAGATTGTTTACATATTGTTTAGTATTAATTTTAAGAAAAATGATTTTATGATTTATGTAAATTATTATTATAAGTATGATAAAATAAAAAGAATTTCAGTGATGGGTGGGCGTAAAGCGCGCACTTATCTATAATAAGGTTGCGAATGCTACAGGCATTAATGGGTAAAGTTTTTGGTACTACAAATGATCGTGAATTAAAAAAATATACAAAGATTGTAAGTAAAATAAATACTTTAGAGAGCAAATATCAAGCTCTTAGTGATGATGAGTTAAAAGGTGCATTTTCTGAGCTTAAAGAGAGTGTTTTAAGCGGTAATAAAACATTAGATGATGTTCTTGTTGACTCCTTTGCGATTACAAGAGAGGCGAGTGTTAGAATACTCAATATGAGACACTTTGATGTTCAGCTTATTGGTGGAGTTGTTCTGCATGAGGGTAGAATTGCAGAGATGAAGACAGGCGAGGGTAAGACGCTTGTGGCAACGCTCCCGATAGTTTTAAATGCGATTACGGGCAAAGGTGTACATCTTGTAACAGTCAATGACTATCTTGCATCAAGAGATGGTAACGAGATGCGACCTCTGTATGAATTTTTGGGATTTAGCGTAGGAGTTATTACAGAAAACATGTATGAACCGTCCATAAAACGAGAAGTTTACGGCGCTGATATAACTTACGGAACGAATAACGAGTTCGGTTTTGATTATCTAAGAGACAATATGAGCTACTCTAAAGAGCAGATGGTTCAAAGAGGTCATAACTTTGTTATAGTAGATGAAGTTGACAGTATTTTGATTGATGAAGCTAGAACGCCGCTTATTATCTCCGGACCTACAAACAGAACGCTCCAGGACTTTAGTGATGCAAATAAAATAGCTCTTAAGCTTGTTAGGGATGAACACTTTAGCGTTGATGAAAAAGATAAGGTTATTCTACTAACTGAAGAGGGTATAACAAAAGCAGAAGAGCTGTTTAAGGTTGAGAATCTTTACAGCCCTGAAAATGCGTCGCTTTCACATATCTTAGATCAAGCGCTAAAAGCAAACTATCTTTTTGAAAAAGATGTAGATTATGTTGTAAATAACGCAGAGGTAGTAATTGTAGATGAATTTACCGGTCGTCTGAGTGAAGGACGCCGTTATTCTGAGGGTTTACATCAAGCATTAGAGGCAAAAGAGGGTGTTGAAATCAAGGAAGAGACACAGACTTTAGCAGATATTACATTTCAAAACTACTTTAGAATGTATGATAAACTAGCGGGAATGACAGGAACTGCACAAACAGAAGCATCAGAATTTTCTCAGATTTATTCACTTGATGTCATCTCTATTCCTACCAATATTCCTATTACTAGAAAAGATTTAAACGACCTTATCTACAAGACAGAAAAAGAGAAATTTGAAGCCGTTATAAGCACAATAAAAAAACTCTCAAAATCAGGTCAACCTGTTCTTATCGGTACCGCTTCTATCGACAAATCTGAAGCACTTCACGAGATGCTCAAAAAAGAGAAAATAGCTCACACAGTGCTAAATGCAAAAAATCATGCACAAGAGGGTGAAATCATAAAAAATGCGGGTGCTAAAGGAGCAGTTACAATAGCTACAAATATGGCAGGACGCGGTGTTGATATTAAAGTAAATGATGAAGTAAGAGAACTTGGCGGTCTCTATATTGTAGGAACTGAAAGACATGAAAACCGTCGTATAGATAATCAGCTTCGAGGAAGAAGCGGACGTCAAGGCGACTTAGGAACTACGCAGTTTTACCTTTCGCTTGAAGATAATCTTCTTCGTATATTTGGTAGCGACAAGATTAAAAGCATTATGGAGAGACTCGGTGTTGAAGATGGCGAATATATAGAGTCAAAAATGGTAACACGTGCGGTTGAAAAGGCTCAGAAAAAAGTTGAAAATATGCACTATGAAGGCAGAAAGCATATTGTAGAGTATGATGACGTTGCAAATGAGCAAAGAAAGATAGTATATAGATTTAGAAACCAACTGCTTGATGCTGAATTTGATACATCTTCAAAAATAAACGAAATCAGAGCTGAATATATAGAGCATATCTTAAATAGTTGTGATATTTTTGAGGGTGGCGATAAAGAGGATTTTAATTTAGAAAAAGTCTTTAAACTGTTACATGAAGAGCTTAATATAGAGCTTAAAGTAGATGATTTCTCTGCGCTAGAGTATGAAGAGTTGCGTGAAGCAATATTAAAGAGTGTTAAAAGCAATTATGATGCGAAGATGAGCGTACTTGATGATAATATATGCAGTGAGATAGAAAGAGAGCTCTACCTCAAGGAGCTTGATAACGCTTGGAGAGAGCATCTTTACGCCATGGACAATATGAAAACAGGCATAAGACTTCGTGCATATAATCAAAAAGACCCTCTTGTTGAGTATAAAAAAGAGAGCTTTAATCTCTTTACGGAGCTTATATCCGATATTAAGTTCAATACCATAAAAACTCTTCATGTTGTTCAGTTTAGAGTTGAAAACCCACAAGAAGAGGCAAAAAAAGTAGCAGAGCGTTTGGAGATAGAGAGAAAAATAAATGAAGCAGCAAGGCAGTTCAACCTCCTTCAAGAAGATAATGAGACAAAAAAAGTATCAAGAAATGATCCTTGTCCATGCGGAAGCGGCAAAAAGTACAAACTGTGCTGCGGTAAAAGTGGTCCCAAGAAAGGGTTATTTGCAGCAAAAGGTGTATTTACTTCTTGAAAACATCAATTGTTCCCTATTTAGTAAAGCGATTTTTACGCTTTGACAGCGAGCAGCCATTTATCTTTTTATCTGCATTGTTGGCATTTTTGGGCATTACTTTAGGGGTAATGGTTCTTATAATAGCCATGGCACTTATGAACGGTTTTGACAATGAATTTAAAAAGAAATTAACTATAATGAACTACCCTTTAACGGTTATTCCAAAATTTTACGGAGCCGTTGATGAAAATCTTCTTTTAGAATTAGAATCAAAATTTCCAAATCTAAAATTCAGTCCATATGTGCAATCATCCGTTATGGCAAGAAGTGGTTCAAAGCTTGAGGGCGGATACATCTTTGGGGTTGATTTTAATAGCGAAGCAGAGGTAAACAGCGTACTTAAAGAGGCTATTAAAAAAAATAATTTTGATAAGTTTGATATTTTAATAGGAAAATCGCTTAAAGAGGAGTTGAATCTTTATCTCGATGATAAGCTTATGTATATATTTACACATGTAGAGCCTGGCGGGATGTCGGTTACTCCTAAGATTAAAAGATTTAACGTTCGTGGAGTTTTTGACTCCGGACTATCTGCTTATGACAAAGCATATAGCTATACGACACTTGCCTCTCTTCAGGCTATTATGGGGCTACCTAGCAATCACTACAGCGGAATCCATATCTTCTCTGATGATCCGCATATGGATATACTCAGAATAAAAGAGCATCTCCCTAAAAGTGCATCTATAAAAGGGTGGTGGGAAGATAATGTAAACTTTTTTGCGGCATTAGAGCTTGAAAAAGCCTCCTTATTTATTGTTCTTATGCTTATCATACTCATTGCTGCTATAAATATTATATCTTCGCTTTTAATGACCGTAATGAACAGAAGAAGTGAAATAGCACTGCTTTTATCTCTTGGCGCTACCCCTGTAGAGATTAAAAAAGTATTTTTATATTTGGGAATTGTAATAGGTGTCAGCGGTATTTTTGCAGGTGTAGCACTCGGCATGAGCGGTTTATGGATACTTAGCACGTTTGATATAGTGCATCTACCAAAAGATGTTTACCCTACATCTACTCTACCTCTTGATTTAAGCCTTAAAGATTTTATCTTTATAGTTACGGGAGCATTTGCTATTGTTGTTATATCCTCTTTTTATCCTGCAAAAAAAGCTAGCGAAGTCGATATATTGACTGTTCTTAGAAACGAGTAGAAAAACTCCTACTTCTTTTTTTCATCCTTGTCTTTGAAAAGTTCAAGCGGGTATGTAAGAGCTCTTTTTATGATATTAAAAGGCGCTACGGCTATATCTTTTGCTACCTGAGTAGATACATCAGGATTATCCAGAGCACCTGTAACCTTTAGCGAGGTAGAAATACTTTCTTCTCCAAGAAGAATATATCCGACAAGCGGTATTTTTGAAACAGAACTGCCCAAATCCGTTTTTAAGTTTAAATCTAAATTTATACTATTTTTTTCGATACTTGCTTCCCCGCGACCGACAATCTCAATCTCTTTTGATTCAAGATAGAAATCACTTACATTATAGATATCATCCTTAAATTTAAAGTTGAGATATGTTTTTTTAGCAGCTACTCCTTTTTTGTTGTACCCTGGGAGAGAAAAAGTTACCAAAGATGGAACAGTGTTTACAAAAGCAAGAATATTGTTTAAAGCTATATACTCAAGAATAGTAGTATTTTCTATATACATCGTTCCTTCATACTCATTTAGTGAGCCGCTTATAGCAAACTCAAAGGAACCGCCCTTAAATTTAGAGAGTGCAAAAAGTTTATTCATAAACTCATCATTAAACCCTCCTCCATAAATATGCAGTTTATCACTCTTTAGAGTAAAAAAAGCGGCTCCTTTGCCGTGTGATAATTCGGCAGAGAGAGCTCCGTTGAGATATTTTAAATTAATTTTATCAGAAATTATACGTTTGTTTTTTGTCAGATACAAGTATGAATCTATCGCTTCAAAGGTAAGTTTTATATCTTTTTTCTTCTCCTGTTTATTCTCTGTTTTGTTAAAGAAGTTTATAATCTCTTGTATATTTATTCCGGTGTTTTGAGCTTTTATGTTTATATCGTCCCCTATTTGTACATAAACCGTATTGTTAATAGCAAGGTTGATATTTTTTGTGTTTGTGTCATATTTTCCATTTATAAAATAGTTATCTATTGGCTCATCTTCTGCTAGAAATTTATATTTATATCTGCTGTTTAGAGAAAATTTTATGCTTTGTTGATCCTCTCTTTTTTCTATTTTTAAACTTCCGTTTGTCAAATCATATTTTTTTAAAATTTCTGAGTCGTTGAAAATTTTTTCTATAGATTTTAGATCCACTATCCAACTGTTGCCATCACGCAGATATTCAAAATCATACTCCTTTGAACTTATGATAGTTTTATCATTTTTTTGTTCTACAAAAAGCTCAATATTTTTATCTCTTTTAAATATTTCACCAAAATCACTATCTTTAATTTCGCTGTTTTGAAGATTTAGCACTCCTGTTGAGTTTTTTAGATTGTAATTTAAGCCAACCGTTGATTTTATAACATCATCAAAATTCAGAGATATATCTTTAGCTTCAATAGATTCCGGCGTAATAGTTAGTGCCAAATTCTCAACTATTGCTTTTTTTTCATCTATCTCAAGGGAGATTGTTTTTTTGCTAGAGAGATAAAGCGTTTGCCCCTCATACAGGAGATGAAATGACGGGTATGGGCTACTTAGTTTTACGTCTAAATGGTGTGACTCTAACAAATTTATATTTAAATCAGCTCTATTTGGCTTAAAAAATATATCTCCAGAAACCAAAACCAAACCAAGACCTGGAAAGTCTAAAATAGTCTCCCTAAGATAAGCTTTAAGATTTTTCATATCAAAAGGTATTTGCGTCGCTTGCATGTTTATTGGCTGCTCTTTATATCTCCACGCGGATTTATCTATTGATATAAAATCCCCTTTTGGAGCGATTGTATATGTAGCAAGAAGAGGTTTTTTAGCTGTTTGTAGTGTCAGGTTATTCTCTTTTGAGTCAATCTTGTCAAATATAAATGTCAGTTTGCCTTTTGATTTTTTTGCATCAAACTCTAAAGCAACATCCGCAGAAGCAATATCTCTGTATTTTGCCGCCATGCTACCTACTTTTACATATGTATTTTTTAAAAATACGTTTGCATCTGATATGTCAATATCCAAGCCCAGATACTCAATCTGTGCCTCTTTTGCATAGAAGTTTCCATCTGCTTGTACATTAAGCGTTCGTAAATCTACCTCAAGAGTCAAATCTGCATCAACTAGACCTTTTTTTTGGACAAAGGGGAGTTTGATTTCATATCTATCTAACAAAGAAACAATATCTTTATTTGCTTGTGCTTTAAAAAGAAGATGAAGCGTTAAGAGTTCGCTTTTTTTTGAAAAATCAATTTTCAACCAGCTCTTATCAAGAAAAAAACCATAAGAGTACGCTTCTTTTGGTCTAATATATAACACTCCGTCCTTAAACTCCAAATCAGTCTTCACAGAGTTTACAGGGGCGAGTTTTTGATCATACGTATAATTTAGAGTATTTGCAGTAGCTTTTGCATGCAGGTTTAAATATGCCTTATCAAGGTTTTTATACTCAACCCAGCCGCCAAAGCTCTCTATGGACAAACTTGACATCTCTATGGCATCATATACCCAATATTTAATATTTGCATCCAAATCAAAAAGATTTACTATCTCTCTTATGCTTTTTATATTTTGATTAGATTCCAGCTCGTAAGTTAATTTCTGGGTATCTCCATGAGCATATAAGTCTAGTTTTGTCATATTGTCTATAGTTATATTTAAGCGTGTTTGAAAAGTCAGCTTTTTTTTCGCATTTAAGATAAGATTGCCATTGATTTTTACTCTCTCATCTAAGGCTTTAAGCTCGTTAATTTTTATATCTAAGAAGTCATTATTTGGCATCAGGGAACTCTTTAGAGTAAAACTCTCTGATGCAAGCTTAAGGTATCCCTCTTTGTCATCTATATATTTTACGCTGCCCACAATGTCGGCAAATAAAAACTTCTCAATCTCTAACTCTTTGAGCCAGTTTGTAAAAGGGAGTATCTCTTTTATAGTTTTAAAAATCTCCTGATGCTTTATCCTGGAGTTATCATCGCTCTTATCTTTGGCGATACTAATCTCTTTAGCACTCAGCGTTATTTTTTCATCCCATTTAATGTATAATTTCTCAACTTTAATATTTTGGAATGATATGTTTTGTATATATATCCCGTTTTGAAGAAGTATAAATGAACTAAAGAGCAGTAGAAATATGAAAGATAAAGCACTAAGTAGCACAAAATGGATTTTTGATATCGTACTGATTATTATGCTGTCATTCATGTACTACCTAAATAAGCCTATAAAATCCCCTCAAATAATATATATTCCCGAGGGTTCAATTAATAAGATTATAACACATTTGAATAACAAAAATTTTAATGTAAACAAACTTGACTCTCTGTTATTGAGATTTATCGGCTCTCCTCAAAGTGGGTGGATAAACATCGGCGTTAATATCAGCACAAGGGGCGATTTCTTATATAAACTAACCACTGCAAAAGCGCCGCTGCAAAATGTTACTTTAATTCCCGGCGAGACTACATATATCTTCTTTGAGCAGTTAGCTAGTGAACTAAACCTAAATAGAGATTTACTCCAAAGAGAGTATGAGCAGCAAACAAAACAGATAGAGGGAGCGTTTGTCCCTAATACATACAGTTTGCCAAAGGGAATAACTGAAAAAATGGTAATTAAAATACTTTTAGGCGAGTCGTTATTGCAGATGAAAAATCTGTCTATGAAGATATTTGGAACATATAATGAGAAAAAATGGTTTCATTTTGTAACAATCGCATCAATCATTCAGAAGGAATCAGCAAATATAGAGGAGATGCCGCTTGTAAGTTCTGTTATATACAACAGAGTTAAGAAAGGCATGAAATTGCAGATGGACGGAACTCTAAATTATGGAAAATATTCACATATTAGAGTCACTCCAAAGATGATAAAAGAGGATACAACAATCTACAATACATACCTCTACAGCGGCATTCCAGAGGCTCCTGTTTGTAACGTAAGCTTTGATGCAATCAAGGCTGCAATCTTTCCTGCAAAAACTGATTATCTCTATTTTGTTAAATCCACGAACGGTAGCCACAATTTTTCATGTAACTATTCTACACATTTAGCCAATATAAAGCGTGCTACAAAATGAAACACTTTGATAAAATAAGTTACTCTTTATACTTGCTTACCTCAGATTATTACATCTTAGTGATATTATTGAACTTGTAAATTTTCAGCTACCTAGTGAAAATAAAAAACAAACTTGAGGAAACACTTATGTCAAAAATTATTTGGTCAAAAATTGATGAAGCACCGGCTTTAGCAACGTATTCGTTATTACCTATTGTAAATGCTTTTACTAAAGCAGCAGGTGTTGAAGTTGAGCTTAAGGATATCTCCTTAGCAGGCAGAGTTATTGCAACTTTTCCTGAATTTTTAACAGACAATCAAAGAATTGCTGATGAGTTAGCTAACCTAGGCAAAATAGTGCAGGAACCGGAGGGTAATATTATAAAATTACCAAATATCTCCGCATCTATTCCTCAGTTAAAAGAGTGTATTGCAGAGCTTCAAGAGCAGGGCTATAAGTTACCAAACTACCCAGAAAATGCAAATACCGATGAAGAAAAAGCTATTCAAGCGAAATACTCTACATGTTTAGGCTCTGCTGTTAATCCTGTACTTCGTGAAGGAAATTCAGATAGACGTGCGGCTTTAGCAGTGAAGAACTTTGCAAAAAAGAATCCTCATAAATTAAGAGCTTTTTCTGAAAATTCTAAAACATGCGTTGCACACATGATGAGTGGTGATTTTTATGATAATGAGCAATCAATCATTAAAGAAGGAAGCTCAAAAGTCATAATAACTTTAAATGGTAAAACATTAAAAGAAATAGATGCACAAGATAAAGAGATTTTAGATGCTACATATATGAGTGCAAAAGCATTAAGAGCGTTTTTAGCACAAACTTTAGCTGAGGCAAAAGAGAAAGATATTCTTTGGTCAATCCACCTTAAAGCTACCATGATGAAAGTATCTGATCCGATTATGTTCGGTCATGCAGTTGAAGTGTTTTTCAAAAATGTGTTTGAGAAATTTGGCGAAGATTTGGCATCAATCGGCTATAACTCAAACTTAGGCTTAGGCGATCTTTACAAAAAACTACAAAATTTGCCTGAAGCAAAGAGAGCGGCTATAGAAGCGGCTATTATGGCAACATATGATGCGCAACCTGAAATAGCTATGGTAGATAGTGATAAAGGCATCACTAACTTGCATGCATCAAATGATATTATCATAGATGCATCTATGCCGGTAGTAGTAAGAGATGGCGGAAAAATGTGGAACCGTGATGGCAAGCCGCAGGAGTGTGTTTCTGTTATACCAGATAGAAGTTACGCTACTATGTATAAAGAGATTGTAGATGATTGTGTTGCAAACGGTCAGTTTGACGTAACAACTATGGGTAGCGTCTCAAATGTTGGTCTTATGGCGCAAAAAGCTGAAGAGTATGGTTCTCACCCGACAACTTTTGAGATAGTAGAGGACGGCGTTGTTGAAGTAAAAGATGCAAACGGTAATGTTTTAATGAGTCATAATGTTGAAAAAGGCGATATCTGGAGAATGTCTAGAGCTAAAGATATCCCAATTAAAGACTGGATAAGATTATCACATGAAAGAGCTAAGCTTACGGGCGAGCCTGTTGTGTTTTGGTTAGATACTTTTAGACCACATGATGCAAACGTTATCAAAAAAATCGTAGATTATCTACCGGAACATTTAGCTCAAACGTCTGTTGAATACCATATTTTAGCTCCAAATCAAGCTATGAGATTCTCCTTAAGAAGAGTAAGAGCAGGTCTTAATACAATCTCGGCAACAGGAAATGTTTTAAGAGATTATTTAACCGATCTCTTCCCAATTTTAGAGCTTGGAACAAGTGCTAAAATGCTCTCGATTGTTCCTCTTTTAGCAGGTGGCGGTCTTTTTGAAACAGGTGCTGGCGGATCTGCTCCTAAGCATGTTGACCAATTTTTAGAAGAGGGACACTTAAGATGGGATTCGCTAGGTGAGTTCTTGGCACTTGCAGAGTCACTTAGATATATTGAACAAAAACATCCAGATGCAAATCTTAAGGCTGTTACTAAAGCTTTAGATAAAGCAAATGAGGCTTATCTTGATAACAACAAAGCGCCTGGTAGAAGTGCTGGAGAACCTGACAATAAAGCTTCTCACTTCTATTTGGCACAATACTGGGCAAAAGCACTTAGCGCAAGCGATAATGCAAAGCTTGCTGCTAAATTTGCTCCTGTGGCAAAAGCTTTAACTGAAAATGAAGCTAAAATCATGGACGAGCTATTGGCTGTTGAGGGTAAAGCTCAAGATATCGGCGGTTACTACCATCCAGATGATGCAAAAATTAAAGCTGCAATGAGACCATCTGCAACACTAAATGCGATTATAGATACTATTTAATAGAGTAAAATATTTGAGAAAATAGTACGCTTGCACTGCAAGTTCAAGATGACACGTTTATGTTATCTTGAACTTAGTCGTGAGTTTATGTTTTTATTTTTTCTGTGAAACCATAGGCGGTTTTATATAAAAGGCAAAAAGTCTTTAGATGATGCTTTAAAGATACCTAAATAGTATTTGAATAAAATATCATAATAATTTACTCAAGGAGTGTGTATGAATCAAGGAAAAAGAGTAGGAATAGTAGGCGCGGGAAACGTAGGCGCAACGGTAGCTTACTCTTTAGCAATGCTTGGTTCTTGTCATGAGATAATTCTTCGTGACAACAAGATAGATGTTGCTAAAGGAAAGGCGCTTGATATGAGTCAGGCTGCTTCGGCTGTAAGAAGTCATACCATAGTTACCGTGGCAGAAGATATGTCTGATTTGACAAATTGTGATGTTGTAGTTGTGACCGCAGGAAGCCCTAGACTTCCGGGCATGAGTCGTGACGACCTGCTTATGATAAATGCAAAAATCACAAAAGAAGTTATACGAGGCATTGCTAAATACTCTCCTGATGCAATAGTTATAATGGTTTCAAATCCATTAGATGCCATGACTTATGTGGCGCTTAAAGAGAGTGGTTTTGAGAGAAGCCGTATTATAGGAATGGCCGGAATTTTAGATAGTTCTAGAATGGCTAGCTTTATTCAAGAGAAACTTGGGTACGGCGGGGGTCAAATCCGTGCATCTGTTATGGGCGGACATGGCGATGACATGGTTCCGCTTCCACGCTATTCGACTGTTGCGGGTGTCCCTCTTGCGGATCTTTTGACACCTAGTGAAATTGATGAGATTGTAGCTCGTACTCGCAGCGGCGGGGCAGAGATAGTAAGTCATCTCAAAACTGGTTCTGCATATTATGCGCCGGCAAAATCTACAGCTATCATGGTAGAGGCGATACTAAAAGATACTAAGCAGATTCATCCGTGTGCAGTCTGTCTAGAGGGAGAATATGGTTATTCTGACGTAGTTTCTGGTGTTCCTGTGATGCTTGGAGCAAACGGAGCCGAGAAAATCATTGAAATCACTCTTGATGATATAGAGAAAGATATGTTTAAAAACTCTTGTAACTCTGTTAAGTCTTTGATTGATACATTAAATAAAAATAATTTTTTTGAAGGAGAATAAACTTGAATACTCGTATTGAAAAAGACACAATGGGTGAGATAAATGTTCCAAAAGATGCTTATTGGGGGGCACAAACTCAGCGTTCGATTGAAAACTTTGCAATTGGTGAAGAGAGTATGCCTTATGAGATTACAAGAGCTTTTTCATATCTTAAAAAAGCAGTAGCACTTGTAAATAAAGACTTAGGCAAGCTAGATGCCAAAAAAGCAGACGCTATCGCACAAGCTTGTGATGACATGTTAGCAGGAAAACTAGACGGAAATTATCCTCTTGTTGTATGGCAAACAGGTTCTGGAACACAATCAAACATGAACAACAATGAAGTTCTTGCTTCTCGTGCAACCGAGATTTTAGGCGGTGACTTTAGAGTGGAGAAATTGGTTCATCCAAATGACGATGTAAACAAATCACAAAGCTCAAACGATACTTATCCTACAGCCCTGCATGTAGCTTCTGTTATAGCAGTAGAAACTCGTGTTTTACCTGCTATTGCAAAACTAAAAGCAACGTTAATTGAAAAATCAGCTAGATTTGAATCTATTGTAAAAATAGGGCGCACACATCTTCAAGATGCAACACCCATAACTCTTGGTCAAGAGATTAGCGGTTGGGTAGAGATGTTAAATAAATGTGAGAAAATGATTAAAGTTTCGCTCGAACCTGTTCGTGAACTAGCCCTCGGTGGAACAGCAGTAGGAACAGGTCTTAATGCTCATCCTGAACTCGGGGAGAGAGTTGCTAAAAAACTAACTGAACTTACGGGACACAATTTTATCACTGCGCCGAATAAATTTCATGCGCTAACATCACATGATGCTTTGGTTTTCTCTCACGGTGCTCTAAAAGCACTCTCGGCTGATATGATGAAGATTGCAAATGACGTTCGCTGGCTAGCTTCAGGTCCTCGTTGTGGAATAGGGGAGATTACTATTCCTGAGAATGAACCGGGCTCTTCTATAATGCCGGGAAAAGTTAATCCTACTCAAGCCGAAGCAGTTACAATGGTTACATGTCAGGTTTTTGGCAATGACGTAGCTATTTCAATGGGTGCTTCTCAAGGAAACTTTCAACTAAATGTTTTTAAACCTGTAATTGCATATAACTTTTTACAATCGTGCCGCTTACTTGCTGACTCGATTTTATCGTTTAATGATCACTGTGCGGTTGGAATCGAGCCAGTTGTTGAGAAGATAGATTTCTATCTTCAAAACTCTTTAATGCTTGTTACGGCACTTAACCCTTATATCGGTTATGAAAATGCTGCAAAAATAGCTAAAACGGCACATAAAAATAACTCTACTCTAAAGGCAACAGCTATTGAGCTTGGGCTTTTAACTGCCCAAGAGTTCGACAGATATGTAATACCAGAAGATATGATATCGCCCAAGGCATAAAGGACATTACAGAAAAAAACTAAATTTTTTTCTGTAAAAGCGTAAATTTTAAAAAGGAAAAATTGAATGAATATACATGAATATCAAGCAAAGCAAATTTTTGCTAAGTATGGTGTACCTACACCTAAGGGTTTAATGGCTGAGAGCGTGGAGCAAGCGGTTGAAAATGCAAAGATTTTAGGCGGACCTGTTTGGGTTGTAAAAGCTCAGATACATGCTGGAGGTCGCGGACTTGGCGGCGGGGTTAAACTTGCTCGTTCAATAGAAGAGGTAGAAAAACTTTCTCGCGAAATTCTTGGAATGACTTTGATTACTCACCAAACTGGACCTGAGGGTAAACTAGTTCAAAAACTTTATATCGAAGACGGGGCAGATATAAAAGATGAGCTTTATCTTGGTGTTGTTCTTGACCGTGCTCGTGAGATGCCTGTAATTATGGCTTCAACTGAGGGTGGTATGGCAATTGAAGATGTTGCACATGATACTCCTGAAAAAATTATTAAAATCGCCGTAGACCCTGCTATAGGTTTTCAAGGTTTTCACGGTAGAGAGCTTGTTTTCGGACTTGGAATAACAGATCCGGATGAGCAGAAAAAACTTATTAGTTTTGCTTCAAAACTGTATAAACTCTACATTGAAAACGATGCAGAGATGATAGAGATTAATCCTCTTGTAAAAACTGGAAGCGGTGAGTTTTTAGCGCTTGATGGAAAAATGGGATTTGATGATTCAGCTCTTGGACGTCATCCCGATATCGCTGCGATGAGAGATATAAGTGAAGAAGATGCTGATGAGCGTGAAGCTGCACAGTATGGTCTTTCATATATCTCACTAGATGGTGAAATCGGCTGTATGGTAAACGGGGCAGGGCTTGCAATGGGCACTATGGATACTATTAACTATATGGGTGGAACACCTGCAAACTTTTTAGATGTCGGCGGCAGTGCAAATGCTCAAACAGTTGCAAAAGGTTTTGAGATAATTCTTAAAAACCCTAAAGTTAAAGCGATTTTCGTAAATATTTTTGGCGGAATCGTTAGATGTGACCGTATCGCAAACGGTATCTTAGAAGCTACAAAACTTGTAGATGTTCATGTTCCTGTTATTGTTCGTCTTGATGGTACAAACGCTCCTGAAGCGGCAGAAATTTTAAGAAATGCAAATATTGCAAATGTTATAGCAGCTACAGACTTGGCTGATGGTGCTGCAAAAGCAGTCGCTGCTGCAAAACAAGCTAAGTAAGAAGGATATTTATATGAGTATATTAGTAAATAAAGATACAAAAGTAATAGTTCAAGGTTTTACTGGGAAAGAGGGTTCTTTTCACGCTGAGCAGTGTTTGGCTTATGGAACTAAAATCGTAGGTGGTGTGACTCCAAACAAAGGGGGAACAGAGCATCTAGGACAGCCTGTTTTTAACACTGTAAAAGAGGCGGTAAAAACTACAGGTGCGACTGTTTCTATGATATTTGTTCCACCTGCATTTGTTGCAGATGCTGTTATGGAAGCTGCTGATGCCGGAATTGAACTTGCTGTAATTATTACAGAAGGCGCTCCTGTTCGTGATATGCAAGCTGCAAAAGCTTACGCAACAAAGCATAGCATGAAAACAATAGGACCAAACTGCCCAGGAATTATAACGGCGGATGAGTGTAAAATCGGGATTATGCCAGGTATGATTTTCAAAAAAGGAAATATTGGCCTTATCTCAAAATCAGGAACATTGACATATGAGGGTGCAAATCAAGTTGTAAAACAAGGTTTTGGAATCTCTACGGCAGTTGGTATTGGCGGAGACCCAATTATTGGTCTTTCATACAAGCAACTTCTTGCGATGTTTGAAGCAGATCCAGAGACTCATGCAATTGTTATGATTGGTGAAATTGGTGGAGATTTAGAGATACAAGCGGCAGCATATATTAAAGAACATATTACGAAGCCTGTTGTTGCTTTTATTGCAGGTCAAACTGCTCCAAAAGGCAAAAGAATGGGTCATGCAGGAGCAATTGTTAGCGGTGGAGCAGGGACTGCGGCTGAGAAGATGGCAGCTCTTGAAGCGGCAGGTGTAAAAGTTGTAGTAAGTCCGGCGGATATCGGTAAAGCTGTAGCAGAAGTTTTAAAAAAGTAATTTGCATATTGCAAAAGTCTCAATTAACAAACACTCAATAAGTAACACTTCTGTTATTGAGAGGCTCTTTTAGTAGAAGTTTTGTAGCATATTAATAATAATTTGTTACTCTGTCTATGAAAATAAGGTTTGGTAAAAGTTGGTACTGTTACCATAGGTAACTGATTAAATTTTTTAGCTTAATATTAAAAATAGGAGAATAAATGAGTAAGTTTAAAACTCAAAACCCAGGCAACCAGCCTGTGTGGGTCAACACAAACAACTGTAAAGCATGTGACATTTGTGTATCTGTGTGTCCGTCTGGTGTACTTGGGATGCATTATGATGCATCTTCAACTTTAGGCGCTATTATATCGGTTGAACATCCAGAGGCTTGTATAGGTTGTATGGAGTGTGAACTTTCATGTCCAGACTTTGCTATATATGTAGCAGATAAAAAAGATTATAAATTTGCAAAACTAACTGATGACTCAAAAAAACGTCAAGCAGAAGTCATTGCAAATAACTATATGTCACTCAGCGAAAAAAGGAGCTAAATAATGGCAACAAGAGAAATAATTTCAAGCGGAAATGAATTATCTGCATTAGCTGCAAGAGATGCTGGATGTAAATTTTTTGCGGGCTACCCTATTACCCCATCAAGCGAAATCATGCATGAAATGTCTGGTTTAATGCCAGAAATCGGCGGAGCATGTATTCAGATGGAAGATGAGATAGCGGGTGTTGCAGCTGCAATCGGAGCAGGGATGAGTGGTCTTAGAACTATGACTGCTACTTCAGGTCCTGGAATTTCGCTAAAAGCTGAAAATCTTGGTCTTGCTCAGATGACTGAAGTTCCATTGGTTGTTGTAAACGTAATGCGTGGCGGTCCATCAACCGGTCTTCCGACTCGTGTATCTCAAGGGGATGTTGCACAGGCAAAAAATCCTTCACATGGCGACTATAAATCAATCACACTTTGTGCCGGCTCATTGGCTGAGTGTTATACCGAAACAGTAAGAGCATTTAACTTAGCAGATAGATTTATGCAACCTGTCTTTGTGCTACTAGATGAAACTTTAGGGCATATGCACGGAAAAGCTATTCTTCCGAGTGAAGAAGAGGTTGCTGCATCAATAGTTCCAAGAAAAACATTTGAAGGTCCCGCTGAAGAGTACTTTCCGTATGAGTGTGAATCTGATCAACCGGCAGTTTTAAATCCAATGTTTAAAGGATACAGATACCACTTTACAGGTCTTCACCATGACAAAAGAGGGTTCCCGACTGAAGAGATTGAGACTTGTAGAAAACTTATCCAAAGATTAGAAGACAAAGTCGAACTTCACAAAGATGAGCTAGAGTTATATGAAGAGTTCCATACAGACGATGCTGAAGTATTGCTAGTTGCATACGGCTCTGTTTCACTTGCTGCAAAAGAGGCGATTAAGCACTTAAGAGCTGAGGGAATTAAAGCGGGATTATTTAGACCGATTACACTTTGGCCAAGCCCCGCCGATAAGATGAAAGAGCTTGCAGATAGAATACCAAAAGTTCTATGTATAGAACTTAATATCGGTCAGTATAGAGATGAAGTGCAACGCGCTACTGGAAGACTTGATATTGATGGTTTATTTAAAGTAAACGGAAGACCAATTTCTCCTTATGAAATTGTCAACAAAGTAAAGGAGCTATAAGATGGCATTTAATTATGAAAACTATTTAAGACTAGAAAAAATGCCAACACTATGGTGTTGGGGCTGCGGTGACGGTGTTATTTTAAAAGCTTTTGTTAGAGCAATTGACAGTCTTGGTATAAACAAAGATGATATTTGTGTCGTTTCCGGAATAGGGTGTTCTGGAAGATTTTCATCATATGTTGACTTCAATACTGTTCACACTACACATGGAAGAACTATAGCATTTGCAACAGGTATCAAACTTGCAAACCCAACCAAAAAGGTAATTTGTGTAGCAGGCGACGGTGATGCATTGGCTATCGGTGGTAACCATACAATTCATGGTTGTAGAAGAAATATAGATATTACATTTATTCTTATTAATAACTTTATTTATGGGTTAACAAATTCTCAAACAAGTCCAACTACTCCACAAGGTATGTGGACAGTATCACAACAAGCAGGAAATATTGACCCTACTTTCAATACTTGTAATTTGGCGATTGCAGCAGGGGCTTCTTTTGTAGGAAGAGAAACAGTTAATGATCCTAAAAAACTAGAAAAAATTATGGTAAAAGCACTAGAACATAAAGGTTTTTCACTGCTTGAAGTTTTATCTAACTGCCATATTAATCTTGGTAGAAAAAATAAAATGAACTCTGCTATTGAAAATCTTAGCTGGATAGACAGCATTACAGTTTCTAAGAAAAAATATGAAACTTTGACGCAAGAAGAACAAGTAAATTTACTTCCTACAGGTATCTTAAAGCAAGATGAGGAAGCAGCTGAATATTGTGATATGTATGCAGAAGTTGTTAAAGTACATCAGGGTAAAAGAAAGACGATTACCCAAGATGACTTTAAGAAAAAAATATAAGGAGACACTCAATGGCTAGAACATTAATGAGATTTACAGGTGTTGGCGGACAAGGTGTTCTTCTTGCTGGTGAAATTTTTGCAGCTGCAAAAATTAAAAACGGCGGTAATGGATTAAAAACAGCAACATACACTTCACAGGTTCGTGGTGGACCAACAGTTGTTGATATTACTTTAGACGATGATGAGATATATTATCCGTATGCAAATGACGGAGAGATAAGTTTTATGTTATCAGTCGCACAGGTAAGTTATGACCAGTTTAAAAAAGGCGTGCAAGATGGAGGCATAATAGTTGTAGATCCAAATCTTGTTAAACCTAGTGATGAAGATAGAAAAAAATGGAATATAATTGAGATTCCGATTATAACTATTGCAAAAGAAGAGGTTGGTAATGTTATCACTCAATCGGTTGTAGCACTTGCAATAGCAAATACAATCATGAAGCCTCTTGATAGAGAAGTTTTAATCGAGACTATGCTCTCAAAAGTACCGGCTAAAGTTCATGATGTAAATAAAGTAGCGTACGATCTTGGTGAGAAATATGCTAATGAAGCAATGAAAAAATAATTATATCTTTATAGCGGCTTTTTAAAAAGCCGCTTTTTTTTAGAAATTCCTTAATATTAAATAGTATAAAATATCATATTAAAAAATATCACACCCTGATGCTTTCCCAAAAAAACTCTACATGCTTTTCAAACTGTGTTGAAAGGGCTGTAGTGGATGTACTGTCAAACCTTAGAAGCGTAATCTGAAGCCTTATATAGAATAGGGTGGATATAAACTCATATGCAACCATCATAGGATCCCCGGAGCGTATTAATGAGTTGTGCATCATGATAAAAAATACCTCTGAGAGCATTTTTATATTATTATCATGAAATTCATTCATAAACTGCTCTCTAAGCTCTTTGTTTTGAAACAGCTCTATCATGAGTAATCTAAACATATTCTCATTTTTCTTATCAAAGGTAAGAAGCTTATACTGCATTGCAAATTTTTGTAAAAAAGCCTTTCCTTTTAATGCAGACTCTTTTATATCACTGCTCTCATCTGAGAATGGAGTTGTAAATATCTCTTTTGCGACACATAAAAATATCTCCTCTTTGTTTTTAAAATGATTATATAAAGCACTCTCTCTTATTCCCACTTCTGAGGCAATCTTTCGCACACTTGTCGCCTTATATCCATACTCTGAGAAGAGAGTAGCAGAGGCTCTTATAATTTTTTGCTTTGTATTTGATTTCTTTGTAATCGTCGTGTTTTCGGGCATTTTATAACCTTTTCCGCTGTATGAACAACTGTTAATTTTAAAAGTATTATATATGAACAACTGTTAATTTATACTTAGAGTATATGAACAGTTGTTCTTTTTATTATAATACTAAAAGAACAACTGTTCATATCATTAAAAAACATTTTTAAAGCAATTTTTTTGTATTATTTCACAGGTACAGCAGATAGTTACTTGATGATTTCAAGAGGAAAGTCCGAGCTGCTATAAGACAGTGTTCCATTTAACTAATGGCCGTAGCAATACGAGGGAAAGTGCAACAGAGAGTAGACTGCCGCTTTTATAGCGGTAAAGGTGAAAGGGTGGTGTAAGAGACCACCAGTCTCTATAGCGATATAGAGAGCTTGAAAACCCAACATGGCAGCAAGAAACAGATGGTCAGCGTCTTTAAGGGCAAGGCTGCGGCGTTAAACCCGTTGCTGAGCTTATGCTACTGTTTCGCTAGAGTTACTATGTAAATAGTAAAGTAGATTAATGCTATCAAAATAAGGGAACCGCTTTTTGCTTTGCAAAAATGTTTCTTTAGAAAACAAAACTCGGCTTATGCTGTGCCTATTCATTTTCAAAGCCTATTTATAGGGCTTAACTCACTATCTATTTTCTAATTGTAACCGTAGTGTAACAGCCACCATCATTAAACAAAGAAAAACTAGCTCCTAAATTTACATTTTTAGACGCTATAATACTTGCATAATGCTATATAGTTATCTTAGGACTTGACTGTAGTGTAAAGTTGTAGGTGTAAGATAAAAATAATAAACGCTTACTATTTATAAGCACCTTCACGAGTAGTTACATGTAAAACCAAAATAACAAGTTTATCTTCATATTTTTTATAAATAACACGATAAGAACGAAGTTTTAAGCGATAAAGTATCTCTTTCTGACCTTTGAGCTTTTTTATCTTACCAGAGTGCATAAGTGATTTTTCATTAGTAAAAGAAAAACTTTGTGCGAACTCTTCAAGAGAATCAAGTATAAAAGCTTGATTTTGTATATCTATTAATTTTAAATCTTTTTTAGCAGAATTAAAAAATTCAATAATATACAAATTAAAGCCCTAATTCTTTGCGCATTTCTTCCATAGAAATGGTAGGTTCATTATCATTAAGTCTTTTCTCTGCTACTCTAATATCTAAATAATCAAAATACATATCAAGAGCAGAAGAAATGATATGACTTTTCTTTTCATTTAATTCTTTAGCATAACGATTCATATCTTCATTTACTGAAGCAGGTAATGTAATGTTTAGTCTAACTGTATTCATTTGTCACTCCTTATTTATGTGTATGATTATACACCATTTATAGACAACAGGGGGTGGGTTTTTTAGAATAGCTATATGCAAGAAGAGTAGAGTGGTGAATTGTAACCGTATATCAATAGTAAAGTTGTTACAATTAAGTCCTAAACTCCGCAGTATAGGGTTTAGTATTTCGGCTTATGCTGTACCTAAATCACAAATGATACTTTTTAATATCAATGCAAATTTTACATACTTACACCCCTTTACTTACGCAAAATAGATCTAAATATTTTTCAAGAGAATTTACATTATGTTAACCAATGTGGAGAGAATTTTTTACCAGGAATCAAGCACGAGATAGTAAGATGCTGCGCGTTTGGCTTATGGGCCTCCTCTACTACTGCGCATAAAGAGCATTGGACATAAGCACGATTCAAATCAAATTGATACCCGGGGGTACAATATATTTGCCTCCGGGATATTTCTTAACTAGCGTTGCAGCACTTAATGCCAAACAAAAGTGCAATGATTCACTCCCCGTTTAAATAAAAATTACTCTTATTTAAACGGCTTAGTGAACTTAAGATAAAGAAGCGGCAATATAATCAAAGTTAAAAGTGTTGAGCTTATTAAACCGTTAATTACAACTATAGCAAGTGGTTTTTGAATCTCAGATCCAGGACCAGTAGCAAAGAGCAGCGGCAACAAGCCAAGCGCGGCAATCGTGGCTGTCATAAGAACAGGACGGAACCGTTTTGTGGTACCTTCGCGTACAGCATCTATGATTTTATAGCCATTTTTAACTAGATAATTAAAGTAGTTCACTAGTACAACTCCATTAAGTACCGCAATACCAAGAAGCGCAATAAAGCCGACTGATGCCGGTACAGAGATATACTCACCACTAAAATAAAGTCCGGCAAAACCTCCAATAAGAGCTAGCGGAACATTTATCATAACAAATATGGCTTGTGTTATGGAGTTAAATGAAACAAAAAGTAGTATAAATATCAAAAAAAGTGCAATCGGAACTATTACCATCAGCTTACTTGCTGCACGTTGTTGATTTTCAAACTCTCCCCCATAAGTTACATAGTAGCCCGCAGGCATTTTTATCTCTTTTTCTATTCTCTCTTTTGCCTCTTCAACGAACCCTACCAAGTCTCGTCCTTCAACATTACTTTGCACAACTGTTTTACGGTAGCCGTTTTCATGTGTTATCTGTACTGGGCCTGTAGTTTTTTCAAATGTTACAAAATCAGCAAGAGGAACACTTGTACCGTCTGCTAAAACATAATAAAGTTTCTCAAGTGAGTGAAGTGATCTGTTAAACAGATCTTCTCCTTTTAGCATTAACTTTATACGACGCATCCCCTCTTGAACAATACCGACTTCTATACCCGTGATCATCGTCTTCATAAAGGTAGCAATCTCACGTTCCGTTAATCCATAGTAGCCTAGAGCCTGCTGATTAAAACTAAGCTCAAAGTATTGAATTCCTTCATTACTTTTTTTGTACACATCGCTATTGCCTGGAATCTGCTCAAGAATACTCTTTATTTCTCCTGCAATGCGCTCTAGCTCATCATGATTGCTGCCAAAAATATCTATAGCCAAATCTCCGCGTACACCAGTTAGCATCTCAGATACACGCATCTCTATCGGCTGTGTAAACACATACTCTATACCAACCAAACTATCAAGAGATTTTCTAATCTGATCTTTTACCCAATCCTTAGAGGGAACTCTCCACTCCTTCATCGGCTTTAAAATAAAGAACGTGTCTGTATCATTAAGGCTCATTGGATCAAGCCCTAACTCATCAGTGCCTGTACGTGCAATTATAGAGCTTATCTCAGGTACATCTGCCATAAGCTTTGTCTGAATTTTTTTATTTAACTCTATACTCTCTTCAAGAGATATTGACGGTAGTGATTCTATCATCGCTATCAAAGTGCCCTCGTCCATTGTTGGCATAAACGCTTTACCTGTCTTTGAAGCAAGATACAGTGAACCAAAAAATAACAATACAACACTCACAAACACCGCTGCAGTGTGCTTAATCGCAAAATCAAGTGAAGGTTTATATAGCTTTAACAAGACTTTGATTAGCCACGGTTCTTTGTCAGGACGCACTTTCATGATAAAAGAACTAAATACAGGGATAAGAGTAAGTGCAAGTATGAGTGAGCTAAAAAGAGCAAATACTATACTAAGCGCTACAGGTTTAAAGAGTTTTCCCTCTAAACCCTCTAGTGTCAGCAATGGGATAAAAACAATAATGATGATAAGAACACCCGTAATGATGGAAGGTGCCATCTCAACTGCCGCTTTATAAATAATATCTATTTTAGTATGCTTTTTATATTTTGTATTTCCAAGTTCCGCCGTAATATGCTCAACCATAACAACAGCCGAATCTACAAGTATTCCAACGGCTATGGCAAGACCGCCTAAGCTCATCAAATTGGCACTAAGTCCAAAATACTCCATTGCAATAAAACTCATTAATAAGGCAAACGGTAAAATAATCGCAACACTTAAAGCAGAAGCAAAATTTCCCAGCATAAGCAAAAGTACAATTATAATAAGTACACCTGCTTCAAAAAGAGCGTTTTTTACACTCTTTGTCGCAAGATTTACAAGAGTGGAACGATCGTAAAAGATGTCAATCTTTGTTCCGCTTGGAAGTGTTTCTTGCATCTCTAGGAGTTCAAGTTTTACTAGCTCTAGCACTTTTTGTGTATTGGAGCCTTTTAATCCAAGCACAACTCCCTGAACTGCCTCGCCCTGCCCGTTTTTTGTGGAAAATCCTGCACGCGTGAGACTACCTACATGTATATTTGCTACATCATTTATATTAATAACTTTACCGTTAACTGATGCAACGCTTATCTTGCTTATATCTTCTATATCATCAACCCTGCCTACACTACGAACCAAAATACCCTCTACGCCCTGAGTAACACGCCCTGCTCCATCATTTAGATTATTTTTTTGCAGAGCATCCATAATTTGAGTCAGAGTTATTCCATATGTGCGCATAGCTTCAATATTTGGCGTTACTTCATAAGTCTTAACTTTTCCGCCTAGGGTATTAACCTCTGCAACTCCGCTCACAGAACGAATTTTTGGTGAAATAACCCAGTCCAGCAAAGAACGCTTTTGTGTTAAATCAAGCGTGTCAGACTCAACCGTAAACATCAAAATTTCACTCAGAGGCGTACTAATAGGCGCGAGTCCTCCTTCTAGATTTTTTGGCAAATCATTCATAATTGAATTTAATCGTTCATTGACCTGCTGACGCGCCCAGTAGATATCAGTTTTATCTTCGAAGTCAATAGTAATATCACAAATGCCATATTTGGCAGTTGAGCGCATCATAGTCTGATGCGCGATACCTAGCATTCCCATCTCAACTGGAATTATGATGCGTGATTCAACTTCATCCGGTGTCATCCCGCTTGATTTCATTATAATCTTTACTTGAGTAGGGGAAATGTCCGGAAATGCATCTACCGGGAGTTCATTGTATGATTTAATGCCAAAACCCAGTATGACAAGAGCTAGCAGAGATACAAAAAGCCGCTGCGAAAGCATAAATGAGATAATCTTATCCATTAGTCGCCTTTTTGTAGCATATTTTGTAATATGCTTGTTGCACCAATTACAATAGGTTCACTTAGTACCTTATTATAAGCAAGGTAACATGTATCTTTATCTTCAGAAATAACATTTACCTCCTCTGCCCTATAGAGCTGTCCTTTTTTTATAAAAACTATAGTTCTGCCTTTATCTTGGACTACCGATTTTTTATTGACAAGAAAAGCTCTCTCTTTGATGCTAATCTTCGCCTTTGTTCTAAGACCTGCTAATAGCTCTGAGTCTTGAGGCAGAGAAAAGCGAGCATATCTTGTTTGATTAAACGGATCAAGCACTGGCGACATATGCAGTAGTTTTGATTTTATATCTTTTTCATCAATTGTTATAACTATCTCTTTAGATAAGTTGAGCCTAGAAGCAATGGCTCTAGGTAAATTACTCTCTAGCCAGTTTGCCCCATCTAGCTTTATAACAAAAAGAGCACTTGAAGGCGATACGCTCTTTCCGGGTTGAATATTGACATGAAGCAAAGAGCCTTTTACGGGAGATTTTAGCTCCATATTTGGGAAAATAGTCAGTTTCTCATATAAAGTCTCTATCATACTATCGCTTGCACCGTATGCTTTAAGCAATGTTTTTGATGCTAAGAGCTTGATTTTGTCACTCTTAACTTCTGCATCTGCTTTTGTGCACTCCTTTTGAGCAATAATCTCCTCCTTGCAAAGCTTAGCATTTCTTTGCGCTAAATGTTCATGATGTATTAATTCTATTGTATCCGCAATTACTTTTCTTTGTGCTTCGACCCACTCTGTTGCCGTTAATAGAGCCAAAGAGTCACCTTTTTTAACCATGTCAAAACTTACTTTGTTTAACTGAACAATCTGCGCCTCATAAGGAACAGACAGAGTATGCAAAAGATTTGGCGGGATAGTAACCGTTGTCATATACTCCCCGATAGGCACATAAGCAACCTCTTTGCCCACGGCTGTTTCAATATGCCAATTTCTCTCATCTTCTGTGCTTAATGTTATTTCTGCTAAAAGTGAGATGCTCAGCAGCAGTTGTAAAAAAATCTGTTTTTTCATAATTAATCCTTGATTTGCAAAACATTATATAATCTAAATAGTATTTCATAATATTTTTTGTAATGTTGTATAAGATCTTTTTTATACATCCACATATCTCTTTGGCTCATTAGGTACTCAATAGCCGAGTCCTCTCCAAGGCGATATCCTCTCTCAACTAGCGGCATAAGCTCGTTTTCATATCGTTTTAATATAGATGCAACAAGCTCGGTGCTTTGAAAAGCCTGAGAGAGCTGTTTTTGTAAAAGTGTAATTTCAGATTCTCTTGTTAGTTTCAACTTCTGCTTTTCATACTCTAGCGCACTTTTTTTATTCAAAGCAACTGCTCGGCTCTCTTCATTAAAGGAGCTTGTAAAATTAAGCGGAACGGACAGTCCAACGACATATCTTTTTGTGTCAATCTCATTTTTAAATGCGGCAGAGAAGGTAAAAGAATCAAACGGTTTCTCATATCTATTAAAATCACTCTTTAGGCTCAGGATTTTTTTATCTAAAGACTCTTCTATCATAGATTCTTGCGCAATGTTAAAAAACAAATTTTCTACAACTGGGTATGTATCTGTACAAGATAACGCATTATCTTTAAACATTGGCATAAGAATTTTAGACTCCAAAGCATCACGAGAAGCTTTCACTTGGCTCTGATAATAGTTAAAATTACCCTTAAGACGCTCTAGCTCAATTTGAAGCTGCAGAAGCTCTTTTTTAGATATTTCACCATATTGATATGCTTTTTCTTTTTTCATATATAGGGTTTCAAACGCAAGATAAGACTCTTTGTACTGCAAAATCGCTTTTTTATCAAGACAATTAATATGGTACAAAAGACGTACATCGTTTTGAAGAAGTAAAAAATCATGCTTTAGAATTAATATCTGGGCATCATTTTGATAACGATTAGATTTTAAGATGCTCTTTTTGACGCTAGGGTTAAGAAAATTTTGCTCCACCCCGATGCTATACTCAAAACCTGAACTATCTAAATCTAAATCCGGCTTAGCATACGCTCCTTCAGTAGTTAACTGAAGTGCTTTGTTTGATGAAATCGCCCTATTCTCAGCACTATATGCAGCTTCATAAGCTTTAATAGACTTTGCCATCGGGTGCTCATTTTTTAATTTTTGCACTATTTCATCCAAGCTTATATCTGATGCTTGTAAAAATATATTACAAACAAGTAAGAGTAGTATTAGTCGCAATTATGTTCCTTATTTTAATTTTTCTCTACTGTTATCTATTTAATACAATTAGAGTTTTATTTTTACTTTATGTTGTGATTGTTAAGAGGGATTATACGATAGGAGGTTTGAAAAAATTAAAAGATTTATAAGATAGTAGTGTTTCATTGAGCTTAAAAATTGATTTTATCTTTTTTGTATCGGCAAAAGAAGGTATTTTGGTCAGACCTATATCCATAGCGTGATATTTGGCATGAATATCGTCTATTAATTTATCTTTATTTGAATCAGAGGCAGCAAACTTGTCTAAAGCAGACTCAACTCCAAAATGATGATCTTTTTTTAAAGTTATAAAAGTACAATCATGTGCCAATGAAAAGCTTATTGCAAACAGCAGCAATAAGGAACATATTTTTTTTAAATTCATACACACATTTTAATATATGATTGTTAACAGCATGCAATTTAGATATTTATAATAAAGATTATTTTAAAATTTTATAATCATAGTTACAGAATTATTTCAATACACTTCTGCAACTAAAATATAAAAACGAGAAAATCATAATGAGTACAAAAGAGCAACTAATACTAGATATTCAAAACCTGCTTAACAGTTATGAGGGAATAGAAAAAACATCAATAAACCCAGAATTATTAGAGTTTATGGATAGAAACACTCTTATAAGCATCATAGATTCCTTATTAACTCAAAAAGAGTCCTCTAAGGAGTCTGATTTAGCATGGCTTGAAACATTTAAAAAACATGGCTCATAATGCCCTGTTTTGTGCTTTTTGGTTATGTTTCAATTCGATTTAATTATAATTTGTTTGATTTGTTACCAAAAAGTCTGATATAATTCGCTATATTTTAAGTAAACAAAGGATTTTATTATGTCAAATGTAGATTTAGTTCAATTAACGGAAGAAACAAAAAAACTAACTGCCATGGTTGTAGAAGATGAAAAAGTGGCTAACGAACTGCTCAGTTCTACTTTTAAAAACTTTTTCTCTAATGTGAAGTCATGTTTTGATGGAAAAGAGGCTCTAGAAGCTTATTCAAAATCAGCTCCAGATATTGTTTTTGTAGACATTATTATGGCTGGAATGGACGGGATAGAGCTTTCACGCAAAATTCGTGAAATAAATCCAAGCCAAATCATTATTGTTATCTCAGCTAGCAACGATATAGAAAAGATATCTGAATCTATTGAAGTCGGTGTCAACAGCTTTATTCAAAAGCCTATTGATACTAAAAAAATAATTGAGCTTTTATCAAATGTTGTATCTATGATTAACAAAAAAAAGAAAATTGAGACTAAAACATTTTCAATTTCTCTCCCATTAGATTTATATGAAGTAGTAAACGACAATGCAAAGGCTGAGAGCATCTCTAAAAATGCCGTTATAATCAGAGCGCTTCGTAATTTTTACGAATAAATCTTTAATTATTAGCCGAGTTTATGCAGTTTTATATTTTATTAAGATATAAATCTATATAATTTCGGCTCGGTAAATAAAACCGAAAAGTGGCCCCGTCGTCTAGCGGTAAGGATCCATGGTTTTCATCCATGTTACAGGAGTTCAATTCTCCTCGGGGTCACCACTTAAAACATTCTACTTTTCAA
>Ga0265293_10003450_pt1 | contig 29364 bp, 27 predicted proteins | sample Munlanlewell138R_FD_192505 | JGI IMG/M metagenome (GOLD analysis project Ga0265293, IMG submission 192505) | Leachate microbial communities from a municipal landfill in Southern Ontario, Canada - Leachate well 138R | ecosystem: Engineered > Solid waste > Landfill > Unclassified | place: Canada... | reverse complement strand
CCATCCTCCCAAAGCACGGAACAAAAAAGCGACTGACTCAGCCAGTCGCTTCGAACAGAATACTCTTACCTGCTAGCGTATTCCACCAACTCCATAATATATCTCACTTGATCGTCCTTGTAGACTCGAACCAGCAACGGCCAGCCCACATCGGGAGCAATGACCAATTCAGATGTCAAGATATCTACCCGATTACCGGAACCGTCATCCTCTCGACGGCTCTTGGTACAGAAGTAGCCTTCTACACCGGCCACTGTCTGCTTTTCAACGACTCGAATCCTTGATCCGTCAAAGGTCTGCATCGAACTACCTACTTCGAGTTCCAACTCTGTCCCGAAGAGACCCAGGATCATGAACTCCCCAACCCATTCTGCCGCGCCCATGGCCCAACCTAGGCCCATACCCATGACACTCAACTCATCGCTGAGTCTGTTCGTAGGAACATCATACGTGTTGGCTATCGTCACTTCGGTTGTCTCGTCATCCACCTGTCGCAGCTCAACAGTCTGTAGTTGGCGAGTCTCCTTCAAAACATCTTCTCCTACCTCATAGTCCCACGAAGAAGTATACTGTGTGATCTGGTACTTGAACAGTTCATACGGCTTTGTGAACTGGTTCCAAGCCCAAACATCCTGCGCACAAGCAAGCGAGCTAAGGGACAAAACGACAAGCAAACCTATAACAATAATTAGTGACTTGCGGACCATCAGTTCCGCCTCCTTATCTGGAAGTTACTGCAATAATTTGCCATAATTGGGAGAAATCCTTCCAGTTTAAGGGCCTATAACTCCTTTTTCTGAAACACCAGGACCGAAAGGAATAGTAGTCCGCAAATCGCTAGTGTACTGACGACCATTGCTGCGTAAAGTGAAGAGGGATCAACTGTTCCGGAGACTAGACTCATGTTCTTGGCACCTAAGGACAGCGGGTTGTAAGTATGGGCCTCAGGAAAGATATTTACGACCATCAGGATAACCAGAGCGAGACCCGTTAGAAGAAGACCTCCGTAGTTTCCTCTAACCATCGTTGCCGATGCCAAGAGGAGGGCCAGTAAGAACACTCCAAAGAGCCACATGCAAAAAATCGCAACAAACAGGTAACCCATCGGACCATCGGGGAACAGGTACACGGTGTAAATCCAAGTCAACATGGCCGACACCACGACGCTCAACGTCCATACCAACACCATGGCAGTATACTTAGCCAACACCACCGCCTGGCGCGACAATCCCTTTGTTAAGAGGTTGATCAAAGTACCCTTGGTCAATTCTGTGCCTAACACGCCACTGAAGACAAGCAGAAGGACAATCAGACCCATCTGCTGCGTGTTCTTGAAAAACTGCGCCCAAGAGTCCAATGCTGTGGGTTCAGGGATAGTTACAAACATCCCCTCCGGCATGAAGCTGGTGAGCAGTTCTGGTGTGAGCTTGGCCACCAGGGGATTCATGATGCCAAAAATGATAAAGACAACCAACAGAATGAGCAGCTTATAGGTACGCACATATTCCACAAGTTCCTTTTTCACGAAAACCAAGAAGTGACTCATTGAACCACCTCCGTAAAGAGGCTCTCCAGTGTTGGTTCCAAGACCTCGAACCGCTCTGGAGCCATGCTTTTCCTGGACAAAAGATCAATAAGCTCTTGAGCACCGACCGATACATCACTGACGGAGATCGTCAGAGAGCACCCCTCTCTCTCGAGTTCAACGCCCTCTCGTTTCAGTTCTTCCGTTTGGGAGAACTCCTCCGCTTCACCATCAGAGGCAAAGCGAATGTGATAACTGTTGCGGCGATGTTGCTTCTGAATCTCAGCCAACGTGCCAGACAAGACAAGTTCGCCTTGCTCCAGCACAGCAATGCGGTCGCAAATGCTCTCCACATCCGATAGTATGTGGGTTGAAAACACCACCGTCGTTTTACCCCGCATGGCAGACAAAATATCGAGTATTTGCCTGCGCCCAATCGGGTCCAGGGCCGATGTGGGCTCATCGCAGATCAAAAGACGCGGTTCATTGAGTAAAGCTTGGGCGATACCGAGCCTCTGTTTCATACCACGTGAGAAACCGCTGATTTTCCGATTTACACCGTCAAGCCCCACAAGCTCCAGGAGCTCCCTGCTCCTATCCTTAATTAGTGCAGATGATAAGCCCGTTATCTCACCACAAAGTCTCAAATACTCCATGGGCTTCATGTAACCATAGAATTCGGGCACGTCGGGCAGGTACCCGATGTGGCGATTCGTCCGAGTCGCTCCGTACCGAACCTCTTCACCGCAGACCTTAACAAACCCACATTGGGCCTTCAAGAGCCCCAGCACAATTTTCATCGTAGTGGTCTTACCAGCACCGTTACGACCAACGAAGCCGAAGACCGAGTTCTCAGGAATCTCCATGTTAAGCCCCCGGAGCACCTTATTGTTGCGAAAGCTCATGTGCAAATCGGCGATCTCGAGGACGTTCATGCATCATCACCCCGGCCAAAGACAAAATAGACGATGGGGCCAAGGATCTGAACGAACAGAACAACGGGAATCCATAGTGCCCGCGATCCAAACTTGTAGTTTGGGTGCCTTAACACATGAACCAAAGCAGTCACCATCAGAACAAACTCCGCAAGGATCAGAGGAACCAAAAACGGCCAATACTCTTTCATGATTTCCATCTCAATCACCTCTCGTCTTTAATTGCTCTAGCTTTCTCACCATCTTCTTGAAACGTTCGTTGTCTGTCAAGGCGGCAAAAGCCGGGTTCTGCGTCAACGCATCGACCATGCCCTCCCGAATCGCCGCGTCGCTTCTTGGTGGCTTGGCGCCCAAGTCAAAATCGGCAAACCAAGTTTCCACCTTATCGAAAAAGGCATCACCAGAGAAAGTTATCGGGTAGATGTCTCTCGTAGCCAGATCCACATAGTGTTCCAGTACATCCAGTGCCTTGTCAACATCACCGAGCATCACATAACCTTGTGCTCCCGAGAGGTAAAAGGCAAAGAGAATAGCCGGGTGAAGATTTTGTACGTCGAACAGTTCGATCAAGCCCAAACCCCGAGCCACAATCTGTCCGTATTTCTGCACATCATCTGTGTTAAGCGGAAGATAGCTGGGCAGAATCCCAAAGATGGCCATTAGATGACGGAAGATCGCCACCTGCGTCGTCTCCTTGGCCTTGGATGGTTCACCGAGAGCATGATAAGCTGTGGCGACAAGCACTTCGTCTCCCGCGAATGGATCATTGACCGGCTCCAGTAAATCAATGACCGCTGCTGGGTTTCCCAGACTCAGTTCACAGATTGCTTCAATTAAGTTGGCCTGCTTGGCAAGGTCCAAATCTCCACTCTCTGCCTTGACGCGTCTGCACAGATCTCGGGTTTCCAGCGTTATGTCGCTTCGTGCTTCTTCCGTAGGTGCGAAGTTTAGATGGTTAAGCAACAAGATCGCCATTTGCAGAAGCAAAGGAAAACAGGAATAGTACTTTCTGATCGTCTGGTGACACTCATCCAGCACGTCTTCAAAGGGAAGGTTCACAAACTTTTCGGCGAGCTGGTGATACTGTCTTCGGATCTCCTCCTTGGTCATCTGGGGTTCATACCCCATCAGCTCATCAATACTCATGTTAAAATAGGTGGCAAGTTGCGGCAGGAACGTGATGTCCGGGTAACTTTGCCCTGTTTCCCACTTCGATACGGACGCTTTTGAAACTCCCATGTGCTGGGCCAGCGTTTCCTGAGTGATTCCTCGAGCCTTACGACCTTCCACAATCGCTCGTGCAATATTGATGCCCTGCATTACATCACCTCATCTAAGTATAAAACCAGATTCGGGCCGAACACAATGGATTTGCAGTTGACTTCGGTTGACAAAATCAACCTATGCGCAACAAAGATCCTGCAAACAATCAGGACCTTAAGGAGATTATTTTACTGAATGAAACGCGCGAGAAAATCCCTTACTCTTTGCACATACATCGCTCTGTCTGTTCCATAAGCATTGCCATGACCGGCCCCTTTGACGACATAGATTTCCTTTTCACTTGGGCAGGCCTCATACAGCTCCCACACCATCTCAAAAGGAACAAAACGGTCCTCTTCGCCATGAATAAAGAGTATGGGAAGGCGGGTCTTCTTTACTTGCTTCAAAGCGGAAGCCTCGTAGAGACTATACCCGGCTTTCCACCGCGTTATCACGCTTGTAGCAGGCATGATCGGAAAAGGCGACAAGTTATACATCTTCTTGAGCTGGTAAGCCAACTCGTCATAGGCCGACGTGTATCCGCAGTCTTCCACAATGACTTTCACCTGGCTCGGCAAATCTTCGCCGCTTACCATCATCACGGTGGCGCCTCCCATGGAAATGCCGTGCAGGACAAGTTGGGCGTCTCCCCCCACTCGATCGATCACAGTCTGGATCCAGAGTAGGTAATCCTTTCGTTCCGGCCAGCCAAAACCTATGTAGTCCCCTTCGCTCTGCCCATGTCCTCTGGCATCGGGCATGAGCACATTGTAGCCAAACAGTTCATGGTAGAACCAGGCAAAGCTCTCCATGTGCCGTCCCTGTGATGTATAGCCATGTGCTAGAATAGCTGTCTTTGTAGTGGGTTTGGAGGCCGGAAGGTAATAGCCCACGAGATTGAGACCATCCTCTGAGGTTATGTACCAGGTCTCCAGCTCTTGACGATTCAGCCAATCCGGGTCCTTCGTCGCAAAGGATGTAGCTCCGGTATCGCCCGCGGAACCACTCTCGGGGTCCCTGAGTTCCTCATTATCGCGCAAGAATTCTTTTGTGCTTCGCCTGATGGCAAAGTCATAGAAGTACAAACCAGCTGCAATGAGCCCACCTATCAAAGCCACAAGCAGAACGAAAAGGAAAAGAAATAACGCTCGCATCAAACCAAACCCCTTTCCACTTCATACAGGCTGTTTATGGATCAAAACGCATAATTCCTGCCTTTTTCAGGGATTGGCATCTGGTTTTTGATGGACAAGAAAAGAGGAGTCGGGGGTTCTTCCTAGAAATTGTACTTGATTACCATTTTTTCGAATTATCCAAGCATGATATTCACTAATAAAGGAGGCACTTCATCAATGCGCATCAATCTGAGCTGGAAAGTCAGCCTGGTCGTCTCGATCGTTGTCCTTATTGCCATGGCGGTGGTAGGAGCCTTTGTCTACCAATCGACAGGTGATATTGTCCGAGACCAGGTCAACGACCAGATCACGCTAATGAGCAACTATCAATGGGAAAGCATTACTGACATCTTTGCAACAACGGAAAGAGAGTTGCAGAGAATTGCACAAGATCAGAACATGCGCAGTCTCGCAGATCTAGCACGCAGTGCGACGGATATGAACGAGTTCTTGGGACGAAACGTCGTGCAGGCCACCGGTAGCCGCCTCGAGCGCGAAGTAACCGGGTGGGACCTCCTTCACATCTTGTCCATCGCTACCGTAGACGGAACTGTCGTGAGCGACTCGCGATTCAAAGAGGCCAGCATTCTCGACATCATGGCCGGAAATACGGAAGTCCAGGGCCGAGAGCATTTAGGTACAAAGCTGAGTAGCGAAGAGTACCGCGATGTTCCGCTGGGCAATACGAAAGAGTTTGATGGACAAAACTACGTTTTACATAGTGTGCCCATCACCAGACAGGGTAGTGACGAGATCATCGGTTACCTCGTTGGAGTCATCGATATCGGCCAACTGTTCGCGTCGCTCTCGACGGAGCTTGGGGAGTACGGAAACACTGTACTCATGAACAAAAAAGGCGTGATCCTCAACCACTCCGACAAGTCGCTTATCGGTACCGTCACTAACGACGAATGGTACTTAGAGAACATCTCCGCAGCCGGAGAGATGGCTGAGCAAATGGGTGATGTCGAGTATCTCACTCTTCTGTCTCTAGCTGACGGCGACATGTTCTTGGGTTCGAGCGTTTCTGTTGAACGCATGACTGCACCCGTGACAGATATCGCAGAATCCCTCATCACCATGTTCACGATCGCCCTCGCCGTGATTTTCCTCTGTGTCGTCTTCTTTGTAAACTGGCAGCTTAGGCCATTACGTGTCTTCGTTAAGGCCTTCGAGCACATGGAGTCGGGCGATTTGAACAGCCGTAGACTCTTTAATCAAAGAATGGAACGGCGTAGAGATGAAATTGGCACTCTGGTGAAAGCGTTTATCTCCATGGAGGGCAATCTCAAGTCCATGGTGGAAGTAGTAACTCGCTCCACTCACGAGACCGCAGCTTCAACAGAGCAGCTGTCGGCCTCATCGCAGGAGACGTCGGCTTCCATTGAAGAAGTAGCAGCTAAGGCAAGCAACCTGTCACAGTCCGCTGCCATCATTGATTCTTCCATGACGAAGTTCTCCCATGCAGTAGAGAACTTAGACGAAAACTCCCGGGTGATGAACCAGGTGTCTGACAAGGTCAACACCTTGGCCCAAGATGGCCTGCGCTTGATGGAGACCACAGAAGGCAGCATGTCGGCCTTACTTGATCCTTCCGAAGATGCTAAGGGCAGTGTCATTAACCTGAATAGAGCTACCAAAGAAATCGAGAGCATTGTCGCTGTAATTAGCGATATTGCCGAACAGACAAACCTGTTATCCCTGAACGCTTCGATCGAAGCCGCAAGGGCGGGCGAACATGGTCGAGGATTCGCAGTCGTTGCCGATGAGGTCCGCAAACTCGCCGATGACACACGCGACTCCACCGCTAATATCATACGGATTATTCAACAGCTAGCAGCCCAGACCAGCGAAACAACCTCCCAGATCAATGTGGGAGCCAAGAATGTTCAAGACACCAAAGCGACCTTTAATGAGATCGTCAACCTGATCGCGGATTTGACGAGAGGCGTACAAGACATGTCCGAGTCCATCGCAGAACTATCCGCTTCCACTGGCAGCATTGTGGCCGAAGCCAAACAACAGGCTGTGGATGGCGAAGAAATTCTGGCAGCTACCGAAGAGCAAGCGGCCATGACGGCAGAGAATGCAAACATGATGGAGAAACTGGCATCGATGGCTAACGAGCTGCAACAAGTCGCAAGTCGCTTTAAGACAGAATAGCGCTGGGTTACACGTTTCATAACTATCAAGAGACCTCACCTTCCGGTGGGGTCTTATTGTCGAATCCACATATGTCGCTGACATTGGTAAACACTAGAGATGTTAACTTCAAAATGGAGGCTTGTCATGTTAATTACCAAAACGAAAGCAACAATCAACATCCGCGAAGCACACAATCTCTGGGATCTCCTCACTTCCAAATATCACATGATGGAGAAGATGCTTATCTACGAGAGCTTAGTCCACGATCCCGATCTGGAAGCAGTCTTCAAACTGATTCGCAGACCTGTTCAGAAGAACATCAATATTCTGGAGAAGGAGTTGATGACCCACTCGGTTCCGTCCCCTGATCGTAATCGTGCTTCCGTGCAGCTTCAGGGCGAGTCCGACGCGATTACCGACGAATATATAGCAATGGACATCTTTTTGTACTTTCAAGAGCATGTAGAAAACCTGCTCGGTGCCTTTTACTCGGACGATCGCTGAAACCAATGCGCTTGTCCATTATCTGAGGGCCAAGGGTTGGATGGAGAAACCCCCCATGGTAAGACAAACCCCCAGAGAGAATGCAACTCTGCTCTCCTTGGTTGAAGCGGCTAGCCTGCATGACCACCTTACGTACAGATATGATACCATGTACCTCACCAACACCTTCGTGGCCATTGTCCATGATCTGGACTTTAAGGCGATCTTAGAACTGGGGTTAAACCGTCTGAACAAACAGATCATTGCACTGGAAAGACAGCTCGATAACTACTCCATTCCCTTTCCCAAACGCCCCGGCAAGTTCACACTCTCCCTTCACGACATTCGCTTTCTTAATGATGACACGATCTTCCGTACACTCAACAGCTTCATGCAAAGTGCCGGCTCCAAGCATGCCCAAGCATTCAAACAGGCTACCTATAACGATGACATCCGCAAGTTCTTCAAGGATCTCCTCCTTGAAGAGATGAAGGTGTTTGACGATTTCATCAAGTTCGGTAAACTCAAGGGCTGGTCGAACCCTGTTCCGAGCTACGTTCCCTAGGCCTCCTTACATCCCCAAACTTCCCCTTGACCACTCTGGTCAACTATGGTACCCTTGAATTGACCACGGTGGTCAATCAGGAGGGATACACATGACAGAAGCCTTTTCCAAACTCGAACCCTCAAAGCAAAAACAGATCTTGCGGGCTGCTCTAAAAGAGTTTGCCCAGCATGGTTATGCCCAGGCATCCACCAATACTATAGTAAAGGAGGCTGGTATTTCAAAGGGAATGCTCTTTTACTACTTCACGAGCAAACAAGACTTATTCAATTACTTAGTGGAGTATGTTCTAGACCATGTAGAAAAAGGCTATCTCGTCCACCTTGATCACCACGAACCAGATTTTTTAGCCCGCTATAGTCGTTCTGCACGGATCAAAATGGAGAGCTACATTAAAGATGGAGAAATCTTCGAGTTTTTGGGCGCCCTCTACCTAAGACAAGGCGACGAACCCGTCGAGGAACTCCTGCGTGCACGCCTTGATGCCATGTATCAAGCCGCGATGGAGAAAATGCTCGACAATGTTGACTCCTCCCTCTTCCGCGACGATATCCCCCCTGAATATGTCATGAAACTGACAGCATGGGCCATGGAGGGTTATCAAAAAGAGTTAACCGATAAGCTTAGGGGGGCAAACCTTTCGGATTTAGACATGAGGAAACATTGGGATGATTTTTATGACTTCTTAGCAGTCTTGCGAACCATCCTGTATCGACAAAAGGAGGTCTAAAATGGCAATTCTTAGAGTGAATCAGGTAACAAAGAAGTATGGCAGTTTCACAGCTCTAAACGGCATCGACATGGAGGTCCAACAGGGTGAAGTGTACGGTTTCATAGGTCCTAATGGAGCCGGGAAGACCACCACGATTCGCATATTGCTGGGAATCCTCCAAGCTACGTCGGGAACAGCCCAGATCTTCGGGAAGGACGCTTGGCGCGATGCGGTGGAGATTCACAGACAAATCGCCTATGTTCCAGGAGACGTGAATCTATGGTCCAACTTAACAGGGGGCGAAGTCATCGACTTGTTTGTAAAGCTTCGAGGTACAAACAACAAGAGTCGCAGAAATGAGTTAGTGGAGCGCTTTGACCTTGATCCCACCAAGAGGTGCGGCACGTACTCCAAAGGAAATCGCCAGAAGGTTGCCTTAATCGCTGCCTTTGCGGCCGATGCTGACCTTTACATCCTCGATGAGCCAACCTCCGGGCTTGATCCGCTAATGGAACAAGTTTTCCAGGAGTGTATTAGAGAGGTAAAGTCTGCGGGAAAAAGCGTCTTCCTCTCCAGTCACATTCTGTCTGAGGTAGAAAAGCTCTGTGACAAAGTGAGCATTATTCGTCAGGGGCAGATTATTGAGAGCGGAACCCTACAAGAGTTACGCCATCTGACTCGTACACGGGTCCAGGTAGAGACGGCAGAGCCGATCGAGAATCTCGCTCAGGTAGATGGAGTTCATGATCTAAAGCAACTTGACCGAGGTGTTGTCTTTCACGTGGACACAAGCAAGATCGGTTCAGTAATTAAACACATTAGCGAATTCGGAATCCTCGATCTGCAAAGCACTCCTCCCACTCTCGAAGACCTCTTCATCCACCACTATAGGGATGAGCGAGGTGACCGGTAGTGCGTAATCACTTCGCGAACACGAAAACTCTTGCACGTTTCATCCTGCGTCGCGATCGAGTGAGGGCTCCTATTTGGATACTAACCCTGGTCGGCATCTCCGTAATACTGGCGCTCTCTTTCCCGGGGCTGTATCCTGCCGGACCCGAACGAGATATTCTGGCAGAAACAATGGAAAACCCGGCCATGACATCGATGCTGGGACCGGGATATGGTTTGGATGATTATCACATGGGAGCGGTTATGGCGCACCAGATGATGCTGTTCTCGGCCGTTGCCGTCGCCATAATGAACATCCTGTTAGCCATTAGGCACACCAGGGCCGATGAAGAAGCTGGCCGTATCGAAGTAATTCGCTCGCTTCCCGTAGGCAAACTGGCCAACGCCGCGGCGACCTTCTTTGTTTTGGTGCTGGTGAATCTTATCTTGGCGCTCACCATGGGCATGGCCTTGGCGGTACTGGGCATCGAAGGAATGGATCTAGCAGGCTCCCTCCTTTATGGTGCTGTGCTCGGGATAACAGGCGTGATCTTTGCCTCTGTGACAATACTGATTGCGCAACTGACCGAAACCTCGCGAGGGGCCATGGGGCTCTCCTTCGCCTTCATGGGACTAAGTTACCTTCTCAGGGCCATAGGCGATCTAAGGCGCGAAGTCTTATCTCTTCTATCTCCTCTGGGATTGGTTCTAAGGACACAAGTCTATGTAAACAACTACTGGTGGCCAATTCTCGTCCTTGCAGCTGCGTCAGGTCTTGTAGTCCTCGTCGCTTTTCGCATCAACCTTAACCGAGACCTCGAAGCAGGAGTGATCGCGGCCAGACCAGGGCCAAGTCGAGCCTCGCGCTTTCTGCTCAGCCCCTTGGGACTGACCCTGCGTTTGCAGAAGACAGCCATCATTAGCTGGATGATCGGGATGTTCGTCCTTGGTGTTTCTTATGGTTCGGTTTTTGGTGACATTGATGCCTTCTTCCAAACGAGCGACCTGTTCGAACTGCTCTTGCCTACTACGGAGGGTTTTTCCCTCATCGATAAGTTTACGTCCACGCTCCTTGCTGTTCTGACCATGATTGGAATGGTCCCGGTCCTCTTGACCATTCTCAAACTCCGGTCAGAAGAAAAGGCGAATCGACTCGAGCATCTCCTGGCTAGGGCCATGCCGCGTAAGACGATCATGGGGAGTTACATGTTGGTTGCAGTACTGTTGGCCATTGTAGTCCAGGTGCTGTCTGTACTCGGCTTGTGGTCGGCTGCCGCCGCTGTCCTCGAGGATCCCTTCAGCCTAGGAACAACCCTTCTCGGAGGTCTATCCTACCTGCCCGTGATGTGGATCATGGTTGGTTTAGCAGCGTGCCTGATCGCCTTTGCACCTAAACGCACCAGCTTGATCTGGCTCTATCTTGGCTACACGTTCTTCGTCATCTATTTTGGAGGCCTGCTGCAGATGCCAGAGTGGATCGTCAAATTGACCCCCTTCGGGTTTGTGCCCGATGTGCCACTAGAGACGATGAGTCTTCCGCTCACTTCCTCGCTGCTCGTTGTAGCCATCGGCTTGGCTCTGCTCGGCCTCAAGGGCTATCAAAAGCGAGATATTCAAGGCTAAAGGAGGCACACGCATCAAAAAAGTCCAGAGAGCATCCTCTGGACTTTTCGTCATTTTTGGCCGAGTGTGGTGGCTATACCCACGGCCATGCTTGTGTCCGTTTGAAAGACATGCCTCACGCTGAAAAAGTAGTTGCGGGCTACCTCTGTCTTGGCTGTCAGATACGGCTTTCTATGCCCGAAGTGATGCCCAATACCTACAACGAGTTGCACAAAGGGAACATCGTCCCGCAAGCGATAATTGGCTTCTAGCACCAGACTGTCGTTCTTGTACTCGAACAAGCCCCCTAGACTCAACCGTTCCCCAATTCCCAAGGACATACCCAAGTCCCTGGTAGATAACGTCAACCCGAGCTTGGTCTTTGCCCTTGTGTGCACCCTCTTATCCGTTTCACTTTCTACATATTCATAAGGACTAATACGTGCCGCCTCCAAGAGGTCAGGCGTCGACTGACTAGCGATTGCATAGCGCCCCTCTTCCGGGTTCCAGAGGAAGAACGCAGCAAGCGCGTGTTCCTTGACGTCTCCGTACTCCACCCTTCTCTTCTCTACGTCCTCGGGGATGCTCATAAGGCGAGAAGAGTAAACGAGATAGTACTCGGGATGCAGATCCAACTCGGGGTCTGCTGCAACGGACGCAAGGGCACGGGCCAGTGTCTGGTGATCTTCATGGGGATCAAGCGCGCTCACTGTGCGATGTATGCTACCAGGGTAGAGCTGGGCAAAGAAACGCATGGTCTGCTCCACAGGTTCCCGGGGTATACTACCATCAACAAAATCCAGAAATAGAACCGTGCTAAGGTCAACACCTAAGGCCTGAAGGGCTGCCTCTGTCTCCCGAATTCTGGCCTGGCAGAAATCTTCCTCACTAAGCCTATGTATCTCTCCACTTGGTCCACGCAGATTGTGACGGACCAGCGAGCCACCGCCCCTCGAGAAGTAGATAAAGTAATTCTTGTTCCCCGCCCTGACGGATTGATGGATACTGTCGGCCATCGCAATCGTCTCATCATCAGGGTGAGGTAGATACCAAATGACTGTGTCACTGGCCGAAGCAAGACGGGTCAACACGAGAACGGCAAAGAGCACAGCAATTGCCATGTACTGCGTTTTTTTCCTCATTTGAATCATCCTCCTACTTCCCGGAAGAGTACTTCTGCGACCGACATACCCGTTCCTTCCCAAACTGGAAACGTCATGAACTACCCTTTGACATAGTTCTGTATTTCATATATTATATATGATAGATATATCATATCGAAGGAGGACATTATGGATATAATTGAGTTTAATCACCGTATATGGGACCTCTTGCGTACCATCTCTCACGGAATCGACAACACCCTGCGCGTAATCGTCGATGGATTTGGCATCACCATGGTGCAAATGAGAATTCTGGTCGAGTTAAAACACCACGAACAGTCCACCATAGGAGAACTGGGGGACGCCATGGGATCAGCGCCGGGCAACGCATCGGCCATGTGCAAAGTCCTGGAAAGCAAGGGCCTTGTAACTCGCACACGCAACCCTGAAGACGAACGCATTGTCTTGGTCTCTCTCACCGATCAAGGAAAAGACCTTCTTCAAGAGATCGAAAAAAAACTGAGCGCCAAATGCGATCACCTACTTGCGGAGTATTCGGACGCAGACTTCCAACAAATCATTGACGGAATGAGTAAGCTCAATGAAGTTGTTACGTCTTTATATCGTGCATTCTAATCCACAGCAACAAAGGAGGTAGAACCAACCCTATGGCAGAACCAAAAAAGCCTACCAAGAAGCCCTTAGTATTTTATTATTTAGTCACGCTCGCCATTTTGTTTATCATTAACGCTGTTGTCCTACCGATGTTTTTCAGCAAGTCCATCACCGAAGTGGACTACAGTGTTTTCTTACAAGCCGTCGAAGAGAACCGTGTAACCCAGGTGGAGCTCAGCGGCGACCACGAAGAAATCGTCTATGTCGCCACCGACCAAAATGGCCAGCCTCAAACCTATATAACGGTGGCCATGCCCGATCCTAATCTCCTGGAGCGCCTTCGGGCGAGCTCGCCCGACATCAAGTTCTCGAGGATTCGGCCTCGACAGGCATCACCGCTTCTAACCTATCTGTTTAGCCTGTTTGTACCGATTCTGCTCATTTTGGGCCTGGGCCGACTATTCTCGAAACAATTGCAGCAACGCATGGGTAACACCATGTCCTTCGGGAAAAGCGACGCCCGCGTCTATGTAGAAGCCCAGACAGGAAAGACCTTTGCTGATGTGGCCGGCCAGGAAGAAGCCAAAGAAGCTCTTATGGAAATCGTGGACTTTCTGCATCATCCCGAGAAATACGCGAGCATTGGTGCCAAACTACCTAAGGGAGCCCTCCTTGTCGGTCCTCCCGGAACAGGTAAGACGCTCCTCGCCCAAGCAGTGGCCGGTGAAGCAGACGTACCCTTTTTCTCTATCTCCGGTTCGGAGTTTGTGGAGATGTTTGTGGGCATGGGTGCTGCGAAGGTTCGGGATCTGTTTAAGGAGGCCGACAAAAAAGCACCCTGCATTGTCTTCATTGATGAAATCGATACTGTTGGCAAGAAGCGTGGAGACGGAGGCTTTTCTGGAAACGACGAACGGGAGCAAACACTGAACCAGTTGTTAACCGAGATGGACGGGTTCGATAGCCGCAAAGGTGTGGTTATTCTAGCAGCAACAAACCGGCCCGAATCCCTCGACCCTGCCCTACTGCGTCCTGGACGCTTTGATAGACGTATTCCAGTAGAACTGCCAGATATTAACGGAAGAACGGCGATCCTGAAGGTCCATGCGGCCAAGATCGCTATGGAACATGACGTGGATTTTGAAGCCATCGCCCGCGCTACGGCGGGAACCTCAGGTGCCGATCTAGCCAATATTATCAACGAAGCAGCACTGAGGGCTGTACGCATGGGCAGAAATCGCGTGCGACAAGAAGACCTTCAAGAGAGCGTCGAAGTCGTCATCGCCGGATACGAGCGCAAGAACGCAACGATTTCACCCAAAGAAAAGGAAGTCATCGCGTACCATGAAATCGGACACGCTCTGGTTGCCGCGAAACAGACAAATTCTGCACCCGTGACCAAAATCACGATTATTCCCCGCACCTCAGGAGCACTGGGCTACACCATGCAGGTCGAAGAGGGCGAGCGCCATCTCATGAGTAAAGAAGACGCCATGAATCGCATTGCCACTCTGACAGGCGGACGCGCGGCCGAGGAACTCATCTTCAATATGGCCACTACAGGTGCAGCTAATGACATCGAGCAAGCAACAAAACTTGCCCGTGCCATGGTAACCCGTTATGGCATGAGTGATCAGTTCGGAATGGTGGCCTTTGAAACGCTCGCAAACCCGTATCTTGGAGGAGACAGCGCCATGAACTGCTCCAGCGAGACGTCGGCACAAATCGACAAGGAAGTCATCAAACTGGTGAAACAAGGACACGAAAAGGCCATCAATATTCTCAAAGACAATCTGGACAAACTCCATGAACTGTCTCGAGAACTGCTCAAGAAAGAAACCCTTACGGGACAGGAGTTTATGGCCATACTAGAGAGCTAAAGAGGAGATATTCGAGCTTTCTGGAATAGATTCTCAATAAGAAAGGAGGCTTCCCATGACGTACCACAGCAAGACTGCAACTTTTGTTCGAAGCCTACAACTTAGAGTTGACAGTCTTCACCGCGCTTTGCAGTTTTATCAGAATGCGTTAGGTTTTCGGATCTTAGAGCAGGATGAGAGCCGCGCCAGGCTCACAGCGGATGGAGAAACGAGCATTCTGTCTCTAGTCCAGCCCCAGAACGTTGTTCCCAAAGTACCAAGGCGAGCGGGACTCTACCACTTCGCCATTCTCCTGCCGACTCGAGACGATTTAGCACACTTAGTCCGGCATTTAGCCAAACAGGGCGTGCGCTTTGGATCAGCAGACCACCTGGTAAGCGAGGCTATTTACTTCGAAGATCCAAGCGGCAACGGTATCGAGGTCTACGCGGACACAGATCCGTCCACCTGGGCGTGGGACCAAGATGGTGTAGGAATGGACACAAAGCCCCTGGACTTTGATGATCTCCTGGGAGCGGGCGTAACACGAGACGAAGCATTTGAACTTCCCGAACAGACCATCATCGGTCACATCCATTTGCATGTATCCCATCTGCAAGAGGCTGAGACATTTTACGTTGAGGGGCTCGGGTTTGATGTCGCCACGCGATTTCGAGATAGCGCAATTTTCCTCTCCACACGCAGATACCATCACCATGTTGCCCTGAACGTCTGGAATGGTGTTGGTGCACCGCCAACGCCAAAAGAAAGTGTTGGACTCGACTACTTTACACTTGTCTACCCTGATGAAGCAGCACGAAAAGAGGCAATAGAGAGACTTACGAGCCTCGGCGTGACGGTTACCGGAGATGATGGAAAACTCTTCGTGACCGATCCCGCAGGTAACGATATCGAACTCGCAATCTAGACGCCGAAAAGAAAAAGACTCTTGCAGTGCATAAACTGCAAGAGTCTCTTGTTTTGTCGTATTTAGTACGTCAGGCCAAGCCCCACTACAACTCCAGAGCCTGTATGACTGTTATAAACATAGCCTACATGGGCTGTACCAATACCATAGACATTGTACTTGAGGCGCGCATTGAGTAGAACCCCTTCTGGGAGTTTAGCTACGGTACCCAAGACTCCAAAGGGCCCACTCCAATACTCCGCTGTGACACCGAGAGCAACTCCCCTCACAGGTTCGGTAATATCCGTTGTTACGGTGGTTGGTTCGGTGGCGTCTTCCAAGAGTACCCGTTCATCCTTGCGGGTCTTCACCGTCTGTCCGGCCATACCTACCCAAGGAGTAATGAAACCGACCTCATAGCCTACACCAACGATCACGGTACTTCTTCTTCCCTCAAAAATCTGGTAGTCACCCACGGTCTCCATATCACCTTTGCTTCTTTTGGTGATGAGCTCCATGTCCTTATTCTGCACACCATAATCAAGCAGGAATACGATACCGCTGTTTTCCGGGGCCGCATCCAGGCTCACTGTATACAAGCCGCTCATGGACGCGCTAACATCAATATTGTCGGCTGAGGCCAACGAACCCAGGGTCAAGACAAACACAAGTGCAAGAAACAAAGCCTTCGTTCTCAATGGATACACCTCTTTAGTATAGTAATTTCCTCATCAATCCTTGCTCTTCTTCGTTTCATTGACTCCAAAATCCTCCATCTGTAGAGAAGGTTTCCAAGGCGGCGCGCAGAACTGGCTTAGAGATCGAAAATGAGGAGGGTACAAGCATGAAGCCAACCAGAGAACAAGCATGGCAGGTTCTTACGGAGTATACAAAGTCAGAAGCCTTACTCCAACACGCCTTAGCCGTTGAGGCCGTAATGCGACACTTTGCAGAGCTTGAAGGCGAGGATGCTGACCACTGGGGAGTGATCGGATTGCTCCACGATCTAGACTACGAACAGTATCCGGAGGAACACTGCAAGAAGACCGCAGAAATCCTCCAAGCCCGAGGAGTGCATCCATCCTACATTCGAGCCATCTGCAGTCACGGTTTTGGCATCTGCACCGACATCGAACCCCAGAGCAAACTAGAGAAGACACTCTATACCATTGATGAACTGACGGGGCTGATTAACGCGGTGTGCCTAATGCGACCATCCCGAAGTGTACTTGATCTTGAAGTTAAGTCCGTCCGCAAGAAGTTCAAGCAGCCCAGCTTTGCTGCCGGGGTCAACCGGGAGGTCATCAACAAAGGGTGTGCAATGCTGGGGCAAGAACTCGATGATGTCATCGCCGAGACCATTGCAGGTATGCGTAAAATAGCAGAGGAAATCGGTTTAAAGGGCACCATCTAAGCGATGAAAAAGGACCTTCTGGATGAACCAGGAGGTCCTCTCTATTCAAGAAAAAACGAAGGTAAGGCTAGATTAAAAATCCTTCTGTAAGTTTCATAAGTAGGCTTGCCTGTTCCGCAAGGTCATTGGCTGAGGTAGTGATGCCCTGTAGCGTCGCTGCTTGTTCTTCTGTAGCAGCCGCCATTTCTTCAGATCCGCTACTGAGCTCCAATGCATACGTAGCCACTTCCTGAATACGGGCACTGATCTTGTTAATGGCCTGACCAATCTCTCTGAAGGTCTCACCCGCTACCTGGACACGGTGTGACCCAGCTTTCACTTCTTCAATGCTCTCATTGGTCTCTTTCATTACCTCGGCAACTTGCGTGTTGATCTCTCTGAGTAGTCCTGCGATCTGCTCTGTCGCATCACCCGATTGCTCTGCTAAACTGCGCACTTCATCAGCGACCACAGCAAAACCTCGGCCCTGCTCCCCTGCTCTTGCAGCTTCAATGGCAGCGTTCAAGGCGAGAAGGTTGGTCTGATCGGCAATGCCACGAATGATGTTGGTGATCTGCCCAATCTCTCTAGACTGCACCCCAAGTTTCTCAACACTTTCCTGCAGTTCACCAAAACTCTTCTCAATAGTCCCCATCTGACTTACGGCATCAGCCACTAGTCCTTCGCCGTTTTGGGCAATTTCACGGATAGCATGACCATCTGTGTCGATGGCCTGTACACGGTCACTCATCTGCTGCACAGATCCGGCAAACTCATTGGTCGTAGCAGCCATTTCTTCCGTAGATGAACTTATCTCCTGGCTGGATCCAAACACATTGTGACTCAACTGGGCCGTTGTGTCACTGGCTACTTTGACTTCGCCAATCAAACGGCCAAGATCTCGTTGCAATGAAAGAAAGGCTTCGGCTAAGAGACCTAGTTCGTCGCCACTGCGAACCCTCAGTTCGGTCCGGAAATTCCCCTTGGCGATCTCCTCGGCACCCTTAACCAATCGCGAGACAGGGCTAATTAAAAGCCGGTTCGAGAAAATGACACCGATGCCCATGGCGATCGCCGAAAAAAGTGCGCCAAGGCTAAGTGTTCTGAGGAGCTGTGCTCGTGCATGAACGCGGGCCTCGTCATACGAAATGAGGGCAGCCAACTTCCACCCCGTTCTAGGAACGGTCGTAAAGGCAGCAAATCGTTCATCCCCTGCTTCGGTGTAATCGAGCTCACCCGATGGACTGGCCGCAAAGGACTGTAGCAATTCTGGCAAGTCGAACATGGCACCCATCTTCGTCGGGTCCGGGTGGGCTAGTATTTGCCCCGTGTCATCCAACAAAACAAGATAACCTTCTTGACCCACCGATTTAGCAGCAATCGATCGTGCCAGACTCTCCAAAGACACGTCTACTCCCGCTACTCCCTCCTCCTCCGTAGCACCTGGTTTGTATACGGGCATGGCTGCCGAAACCTTCAGAAGTCCGGTACCCATATCTACATATGGAGCAGTCCAAATCAGACCGTTTTTCTCGATGGCCGCAGGGTACCACGGTTGTTCCGTCGGGTCAAAACCTAGGGGCAACTCTATTTGAGGTTCGACGAAAAATGCTTTAAACTTCGTCCCCATAAACACATTCAAAATGTCTTCGTGCGATGATTCATACGTCGCAAAGAGTTCAAGCATTCTGTTCGACGCTCCAAAGGTGGAGGTGCTGTTTTGAACATTTGAGTTGTTGACTACCATGGTGACGGCTTCTTCTACAGACTTGAGAAACAGGTCGGCTACGTCCGCTGAACCTGCAAGCGTACTTCGCGCTGCTTCTCGCACGTTGTCACCCAAACGGTCGACTGACGCACGGTAGTCATTGATTCCCAAAGCAAAGATGGGAACGGCAGTCAAGAGAAAGATGAGAAGAAGCATTTTCCACCGCAGTGATAGTTTCATAAGACCACTCCTCAACCATAGTTATTGATCTAATTCTTTCCCGTTTTGCCACCTCCTCCCAACAAGGGCTTTTTTCCTTAAAGCTTATTTGCCATTCGTTAAATGTTGTTAGTGAGAAAAAAAGCAGCCTTTGCATACACAGACTGCTCTTCCCCTAAATCTTGAATCCCTTTGTCAACTCCATAAGTACACCCGCTTGCTCCGCTAAGTCATTTGCAGCTGTTGTGATCCCCTGGAGCGTTGCTGCTTGTTCTTCTGTAGCTGCCGCCATTTCTTCGGATCCGCTACTGAGTTCTAGTGCATACGACGCTACTTCTTGAATGCGAGCACTGATGTTGTTGATGGCTTGACCAATTTCCCTGAAGGTCTCACCGGCTACCTGCACGCTGTGCGAACCGGCCTTCACTTCTTCAATGCTCTCGTTGGTCTCACTCATGACCTGAGCGACTTGGGCATTGATTTCCCTCAAGAGCCCTGCAATCTGCTCTGTAGCAGCACCGGACTGTTCTGCCAAACTGCGCACTTCTTCGGCTACAACGGCGAAGCCTCTACCCTGTTCTCCGGCCCGGGCCGCTTCAATAGCAGCATTTAAGGCCAACAGATTGGTTTGATCTGAGATGCCTCGAATGATATCGGTGATTTGTCCGATCTCTCTGGACTGCACTCCGAGTTTTTCCACACTCTGGTGTAATCCGCCAAAGCTGGTTTCGATGGTCTGCATCTGATTCACCGCTCGAGCCACAATGTCCTCACCGTTCTCGGCGATTTCCCGGATGGCATGGCCATCTCTGTCGATGTTCTGTACATGATCGCTCATCTGTTGAACAGACCCGGCAAACTCATTGGTCGTAGCCGCCATTTCTTCTGTGGATGCACTGATCTCCTGGCTCGATCGAAACACGTTCTGGCTCAACAGAGCGGTGGTGTCACTCGCCGCCTTCACTTCACCAATCAGTGTACCCAAGTCTTTTTGCAGAGTGATGAAGGTTTGAGCCAAGAGACCTATTTCGTCACCACTTCCGGCTTCCATCTCCGTTCGGAAGTTGCCTTTACTAATCTCCTCAGCGCCTTTCACAAGGTGTCCCACGGGTTTGATCAAGAACCGGTTGGAAAAGACAACACCAACGACCAAAGCGATCAAAAGGAAGAGCGTTCCGATGCTCAAGGTCCTGTACAGTTGCTGCCTGGCCAGAACCCGTGCCTCGTCGTAGGAGATGAGAGCCGCGAGCTTCCAGCCTGTTCTTCCCACGGTCGTAAAGACGGCAAATCTGTCGTCGCCGTTTTCCGTGTAGTCGAGTTCACCTGTTTTACCGGTTAGAAACGCCTTGACGAGGTCAGAAGAAAACACCTCTCCAATGAGCGCTTGGTTTGGATGGGCGAGAACCTGTCCCTTTTCATCCAACAACACCAAATACCCTTCTTGGCCCACAGGCCTGGTGGAGATTAACTCCACAAGCCTACCGAGGGCCACGTCAATTCCTGCTACGCCCACAGCCTGTGCGTCTCCAGCACGATATACCGGAATCGACACCGACACCACCAGCTGGCCGCTGCCGGTATCAACATAGGGTTCTGTCCAGACAACTCCTCGGGCCGCTATGGCTCCAGGATACCAGGGCCGTGCTGTGGGATCAAATCCGGGAGGCAACTCCGCGAGGGGGTAGACCAGAAAGTCTTTATTTCTTGTACCCATAAACACGTTCAATGCATCTTCGTGTGCCTCAAGGTAGGCTGCAAAGAGTTCAACCGTCTTCTCCGCGGCACCATCATCATCAATACTGTTCTGGACGCTAACATTTTTGCTTACCATGGTAACCGCTTCTTCAATGGACTTCAGGAACAAGTCGGTTACGTCCTCTGTACCAGCAAGCGTACTTCGTGCTGCCTCACGAACATTGTCAGCAAGGCGATCGACGGAATTGCTATAATCATTGATGCTCAACGACAGGATCGGGATGACAATCAGCAACAAAACCAAAAAGAGCATCTTCCAACGTAGTGATAACCTCACAACGAACACCCCCTTATTAGTTGGGAACTAAGTACTTCTTATTTCTACTATCTGGGAAAAACTCCTTCCCTGAGGAGCCCCACATCCGACCATTTCTTGTGAAACACCATGCGCTCTGAAAGACAAAAAAGAACAGCCTGTGACCTTATGATCACAGGCTGTCCCCTCTTCCACTATCTAGGGGATGATTAGAACCTCTGTGTAATGTTGGAAATACTTCTGTGCCGTTTCTTTGATGTCTTCAGGTGTCACGTTGTCAAAAAAGCTCATGTAGTCATCTACCCACTGGTACCCGCGCCCGGTTAACTCGGTCATGGCGAGCATCAGAGCTTGATTCAAGTTGGTCTCGTTTTGGATGATATACAGCCCACGCTTCTGCGTCGCGATATGGGCGATTTCGGCTTCGGTGAGCCCTTCGTCAGCAAACCGCTTCATCTCAGCTAACACCTGATTCCTTGCCTGATCAACATTCTGGGGATGCGTTGCCAAGAAAATCAGTAGATTGGACGGTCCTAGACGCTCATCATACTGTGACATGGCCGTATAGGCTAAGCCTCGTTTGTCTCTGATTTCGGTGAAAAGTCGGGATGACATCCCTTCACCCAGTATGCTGTTGATGACAGCCATAGATGCGCTGTCTTGATCAAACGACGCGGGCGCGGGATAACCCATGATTAAAAACGCTGCTTCAGTAGGTATGTTGATCACGAGTTCCCTATCTTCCGCGGGATACACAAAGTCTACCTCTTCCCTCGGCATGGGCTGTTTGTCATACCCATTTTGCCAATCGCCAAAACTGGTTTTGAGCAAGGGCAGAAGTTCTGCAGTATCGAAGTTACCAACAACGGCGACCACAATATGTTCTGGCTGATACATATACGTATGCCAGTTTTCTGTATCCTCACGGCGAATGTTTGTTAAGCCGATAGGAGACCCGTAGGGAGAGAGTTTATAGGGGTGTTCTCCGTAAAACAGCTCAAGATAGCCCAGCACTATGGCATTCATCGGATCATCGGTAAGACTGCCTAAGGTGGACTGGCTCAAACTGCGTTCCCTTTCAAACTCCCGTTCAGGAAAGGTGGAGTTGTTTATTAAATCCATCAAGACTGCAAAACTCGCTTCAAACGACGCCGGAGTTGATTGTAGCATGATGGCAGAGTAATCATAGGAAGCAGCCGTCTGCAATTGCGATCCAAGGGATTCGAGTTCAATCACAAGCTCTTGCGCGGTTCGGTTCGTTGTACCAGACAGTAAATTGCGCTGCGTCAAATACGTAAGTCCCTCTAGTCCTTCGGGATCATGTACTGATCCAATGCCACTCAAAAGGCCCACTGCAATAATATCAAAGGCGGGATTCTCCTTCAGAAGCAAGGTCAGTCCGCTCTCGAGAACCACTTTTTGCACATCATCCGTATAGCTAAACTGGACAGAAGCCAGAGCAGAGCCACAGGCCAGAACTAAGACTAGTAGTGCTGCAATCGCCAATCGAAATCTCATTCTCACTTTGACTACCTCCCTACCGGTGAAATTTCACTATGGATATAGGCGTCTGGCTGTAAGTAGGTCTGCACAACGCGCTGGATGTCTTCTGCCGTAATTTGCTCCAATAGTGCTCCTTGGTTTACGGCGCTCATGACACCACCGTAGATCTCCATCTGCCCAAGGTACATAGCGACATTGGTGCTTGATTCTGTGGAAAAGGCCAGACTGCTACGTGCCATAGCACGAGCGCGCTCTAGTTCAGCCGCAGTGACAGGTTCGTCCTGTAACCGCGCAAGCTCTTCCCCAACAACTTGCGTTAGACGATCTAGGTTTTCGGGATCAAGCTGTACCGAAATACCGAAGACCCCGATGTCTGCAAATCCGTTGTACGTTGCCGAAACATTGGTTACGATCTGTTCTTCTTCGATCAAACGCTGGTAGAGACGAGATGAGCGTCCTCCGCCCAAGATTACTCCAGCCATCGTCAATGCTGCCGCTTCTGGTGTTGTGGAACCCGGTGCCGGGTGACCAATGAACACGTAGCTCTGCTGAATGGGACGTTCTTCTTTCAAATGAACGATGGAGTCAAGTTGAGGAATCACGATGTGTTCGTGATATGCGATGGGTTTAGGGGCCATGGCACCATACAGTTCTTCGGTCTGGGCAAAGATATCCTCAGCCTTTACATTACCCGTCACAACCAACACCATGTTGTTGGGTACATAGTACTTGGTATGGAAGTCTACTACTTGTTCCCGATTGACAAAAGCCAGCTCTTCCTCGGATCCGATCACATTCTTGGAATAGACGGTTCCAGCAAAGAGATGCTCTATGGCCATATCCACCAAATGCGTTTGGGGCGAGTCGATTCTGAGCCGGATCTCTTCATGAATCACCGTTCGCTCCCTGTCAATCTCGTCTTGTTCATACAGTGAGTTGAGCAGAGCATCGGCCTGTATCTCCATGGCTTGATGCACATGATTGGACGGGACAACGATGTAATATGAGGTAAAGTCAAGACTGGTCATGGCATTTAGGTATCCGCCTAAGGATTCTACTTCATAGGCGATCTGGCCTCTAGGCCGGGTCTCTGTGCCTTTGAAGGTGAGGTGCTCGAAGAAATGGGCTAATCCAGAATGGCCAACAGGATCATCCTTTGCTCCGGTGTCGACCCAGACGTTGACCGTAGCAATGGGATACGACGGTATTTCCTTGACAATCACCCGCATTCCGTTTTCTAGAACTCGCATTTGCAGGGGGATTAGAGGCGACGCCGGATCAACGGGCGCGGCCACCGTTACAACGCTGGCCAAGAGTAAAATAACCACAAGCGCGAAACACACAACTCTAATTCGACTCATGTTCGACCTCCTTATTTGTGTATCAATTCACAATTCTAACAACAATCATAGACCACGAAAACTCGATTGTCAATGAAGGATCTCCCGTGATACAATGAGGGGTAAATCGCTCCGGGAGGCACAAACATGAAAGTGCTAGATTTCAGAGATCGAAGGTATTGGCGACTGGTTCTTACAACAGGTTTGCCTATCATGGTACAAAACCTCATTTTCAACAGCTTCAGTCTTGTGGACAATATCCTAGTGGGCGGTCTTGGCGAAGTCAACATTGCCTCGGTAGGTGTAGCGAACAAACTCTCTTTCATCTATATGCTGTTTCTGTTCGGGATTAATAGCGGAACCAACATCTTTAGTGCCCAGTATTGGGGAAAGCGTGATCTTAAGGGTGTCCGCAGGGTCCTGGGTTTGAGTCTGGGCCTTGGCCTTACAATCTCTCTCCCCTTCACACTGATTGGCATTTTTGCTCCCCATCACATCATTGATATCTTTTCGAATGATCCTGAAGTAATCAGGCTCGGTGCAAGCTATCTGGCCATTGTTGCACTTGCATTCCCGATTAACGCCATCTCCTCTTCCTATGGCATGCAGTCCCGAGGAGTGGGACGAGCCAATGTGCCTTTGATTGCCAGCACAATAGGTTTTCTGCTCAATGCTTTCTTGGATTACGCACTTATTTATGGTAAGTTTGGGTTCCCCAATATGGGTATAGAAGGGGCAGCCCTAGCTACATTGCTCTCTAAGATTGTGGAATGTTCTGTGTTGCTTGGCATTACGTACTACAACAAGTATGAGCTGGCGGCAGAGTTTAGCGAGTTCACAGGTTATAGCCGCGAGTTTTTGAAGCGCTTCTTTCGCCCCGTCCTTCCTGTCATCTTCAATGAGATGTTTTGGGCGGTAGGTGTATCGTCTTATACGTACTTTTACGGGGTCCTGGGAACCGAGGCCTTGGCCACGGTTCAGATTCTGGATGTGGTTAACAGCATCTTCATCTCGGCATTCATGGGCTTAGGACATGCGGTGGGAGCCGTGATCGGTAATCTTATCGGTGCAGGAGAAGAAGATGTTGCTAGAATCTATGCAAAGCGCTCTGCACTGGTAAGTGCGAGTTTTGGCTTTTTTATGAGCTTCGTGTTGATCCTTGTTGGACCTTCGTTCTTAGGCTTCTTTAGCATCAACGAAGCCACGAGACGACTCTGCGAGCTCACGATCATTGTTTACGCCATTTACATGATTCCTAAAGTTACGAACCACTTGATGATTGTAGGCGTGCTTCGCGGCGGAGGCGACACGATCTTTTCAGCCCTGATTGACGTAGGAGCTCCCTGGCTCATTGGGATTCCCATGGCCTATCTGGGTGTTCGAGTCCTGGAATGGCCCGTCTATCTGGTCATGGCCTTGATCAATCTTGAGGAGTTAACAAAAGCCTGCGTTGGAATCGGACGTCTTCTGTCTGGAAAATGGCTGCACAATTTGGTTAAAGATAGCGACTCCGCGGTGGATGTAGCGTAGGAGGCAGGTGATAGTATGCGACTTGTGAGGCAGATTCTTGATTACGAGCCCTGGAATGATCAAGAAGCCATGGATCGATCCATGATCTTGGATGCTTTGAAAAGCCAGGCGAACATCTTCAGACGTGAAAACAAGCAGGCCCATATGACCGCTTCGGCCTGGGTAGCAAATCCTGAGCGTAGCAAGGTCCTTATGGTCTACCACAACATCTATGACTCATGGTCTTGGATGGGGGGACATGCGGATGGCGAGGAAGACCTTCTGGCGGTTGCTGTGCGTGAGGTGCAGGAGGAAAGTGGTTTGCAGCATGTTCGTACGGTGACCGATGCCATCTTTTCGCTAGAAGCCCTGACCGTTGATGGGCATTGGAAAGATGGCGAGTATGTTTCATCGCACTTGCATCTGAACCTAACCTACCTCTTAGAGGCCAACGAGAACGATCCGTTGTCTGTAAAAGCAGATGAAAACAGCGGCGTGGCCTGGTTCGACCTGGACGAAGCCGTGCGAGCTTCCTCTGAACCCTGGATCCGGGAACACGTTTATAGGAAGCTAAACGAAAAGTTGAGGAGCTTTTCAGCGGATCTGTAACATGGGTAAGGGGTTCCATAAGAATGGAGCCCCTTTAGTCTTAAAATTAACTACTGTGCAGCTACCGTTATCACCAGAGATGTCTTGTATTCTCCCGCGCTTAGTTCATACCAGGCCTTGTCTTTGTGAGGCCGAACACTGAGTTCGATCTGCACATCGTTGACTCCCTGCTTACGTTTGTAGGTGGCTCCAGCCCCTGGATTCCCGCCGAACATCCTTGTTCCTCCGATAAAGCACTCGTACCAGAACCAGTTGTTTGTTTCTCCACCATCATTCTCAGCTACGCGGGTAGTCGAGATTTGTGCTTTCCAAGGAAAATTCGTTTCAATCGTACCGTTTACGACAACTTTCCCGGTTGCAGTTCCATCATCAATGTTCAAGACAGCAGTATCCTGGAGCGTAAACTTTGCTGTTGGTGCGACATTGACAATGAAATCAACTTTTCCCGAAGAGGCACCCTCTGCGGCCATCCCCGCATTGCTTAAGCCAATAACGAGTAGCAACGCCAAGACTAAACTCCATTTCTTCATGATACTTCCCTCCAAATCTACTTTATTTCTGCGTCGCGACTGATCTTAGTATTAGCTTTTAACTAGATAAATATTCCATCTAAAGAACATATTCCTCGTATTTTGCTACTTAAAAAGCCCTTTCCATCAATGTGGAAGGGGCTTGTCTATATAATTCCATCCGTTATGCTTCGTTTGCCTAGTTGTTGGACCTTACATGTACATCGAGCTGTTGATAAGGAATTTCGATGCCTGCTTCGTTAAAGGCATCTACGATGTCCTCTAGGAAGTTAAAGCGCATCGTCCAGTAGTCGCTATTCTTTGCCCACAAACGTACATAGACAATATAGCCGTGGTCTCCATGGGCCCCTACTGCCACCACAGGCGCGGGGTCTTGCAGCACTAGGGGATTGTTGTCAGCTACCTGACGAATTACTTCCTTGGCACGCTTAATATCGGAGTTGAACGAAACGCCAATTTGCAGGTTCGCACGCCTTGTGTCAAAGGCCGAGTAGTTGATGGCGCTTGCGTTGGACAATTGCGCATTGGGAATGATCACTTTCTGATTGTCAGGCGTTGTAAGAATGGTATGAAACACCTGAATCTCTCTTACAGTACCAGAGAACCCTGAAGCCTCGATAAAGTCACCGACCTTAAATGGCCGAAAGAGCAGAATCAAGACGCCGCCTGCAAAGTTCGACAGACTACCTTGAAACGCTAAGCCTATGGCCAAACTAGCTGCACCAAGAATGGCCGCGAAGGTTGTTATCTCAATGCCTACCGTAGCAGCTACTGTTAAGACAAGCAAGATCTTAAGAACCATGGACACCAAAGGCCCAATAAAGGAGCGCAGTGATTCGTCGATTTGAACCTTACCGAGTCTACGATCAATGAGGTCCAGAACCAGACTAATCAGCTTCCTACCAACAAACCAAACTAATATAGCAATAGCAACCCGTCCGACATAGGACGTAAGAACAGCAATGACTGTTTCCATTATGAATCCTCTCCTTTGAACGATCCTTCTATAAAGTAAGCAAAAAAACCTCCATTACCCAACCCGGGTAAGATCTCTATCTTGGGGGAAGGGTTCCCCGCTCCTGAACATAGATTTGCTTGTAGCCCTCCTCAACAAAGCTCGTACAGACTTCAAGAAGAACGAGTTCGTCTGTGGCAAACATGGCGAGCCTGCCATCTGAAGCTCTAAAGCTCAGGGTTTGCCCTTCGTTACTTCCTTTTAGTGTTGTAAAGATCCTGGCTAGGTCCGCTGGGTCATCCGCTACAAATGTCGCGATTGTCCCATCGGCGAAGTATAAAGATGTATCAGGACGATCATCATCGCAATCTGTTTCCTCTTCGCCGGTGCACTCCCCGGACTGGGCCAACTGGACAGAGCCTAGATCCAAGATAAAACTCCGCCCATCACGGGTGGCGAAAATGAAAAAGCCCGATTTCTTCTCCTGAAAGGCTCGCTTGAAGCGTCCCCAGGCGGCCTCGGCTATTTGAAACATGAGCGGTTCCTGGAAGTTCTTTAACCATAATTTGATGAAATACTGCTGGGTTGGGGCAATTGACATGCTGTCCCTCCTTGGTACACACCCAAACGCATGTGGGAGCTATTCAGAGTCATCGGAAGCTGTATCGATTGCCCGGATAATCCGGGCCAATGGTAAGGCTCCCCTTACATGATGTTTTCCGTTAATGACGAGGTGCGGAACACTTGTTACTCCATACCGTTCAACCAAGAGCAGGTCACCCTCGACCGCCTCTTTGGTCTTGGGGTCTCCATAGTGCTTTTGCCAAGCAGCAAAGTCGATGCCAGATTGTCTGACGAGATCGTCGATCACGCCCTGATCTCCAATATTGCGGGTGCGCACAAATAGAGCATCTTGCAGTGCATCAAAGAGATCCCAATAAGCAGAATTGCCACCTGCAAAATAGGCGGCCTTACAGGCCAATAGCCCTTTCACAGACGTTGGGAACGGAAAATCACTCTCCTTCATGCCTGCAATATTGAATCTATGCAGATCATCGATGCGGTTGGCATGTTCCCAGTGCGTCACTATCTCCATTTTTGCCTCTTCCCTTGACCCGAACATTTTGTCGAAGTCGCTCTCCTCCCAAATCAAAGCAAAAGATCGATGGACGATCTCCAGGTCAGGCCTCATCTCTTCGAGCTGGCGCATTCTGTAGGACATGGGAAAACAGAAGCTGCAGATTACATCATGGAAGAACTCTATGCTTATTTTGGACATTGGTAGTGACACCACCTTCTGTATTTTGGCCACATCATCGTACTATTTGACGCCCACCTCCTTTTCTCCTTGATGTAAGAACAGACTCTCCCCGATGGCCGTTTCAATCCACGCTCCCGCACGGGGAGCGACTATGGGCAAGGTTCAAAGTATGATAGAGAGGGTGCTGTTTCAATCCACGCTCCCGCACGGGGAGCGACGGTCTGCTCACTCTATGGGTCATTGGTAGTTACTAGCACGATATAGTCAGTATTGCGAACGGCCCAGGGAAACCATGTGCACTTGGGGTTCGCACAGGCTATACCATCAACAACCCTTCAGGGTCATAAGTAGCTTTTGCACCCACATGTTCGACTCTTCTTTTCCAGTTGCTGCCTAGGAAATAATAGCGAAGACTATCCTTTTCTGGATCAATAGTGTTCTCAAGCTTCTTCCTCAATTGTGCGAACTCTACTGGATCAACGAGACATTCAAACACGGAATTCTGCACTCTTTGCCCATAATCAACGCAAGTTTTGGCCACCCACC
>Ga0265293_10003449_pt1 | contig 29364 bp, 36 predicted proteins | sample Munlanlewell138R_FD_192505 | JGI IMG/M metagenome (GOLD analysis project Ga0265293, IMG submission 192505) | Leachate microbial communities from a municipal landfill in Southern Ontario, Canada - Leachate well 138R | ecosystem: Engineered > Solid waste > Landfill > Unclassified | place: Canada... | reverse complement strand
TCACAGCCAGCGGTGGCCGGGACAGCGGGGGAAGGGCGCAGCCCAGACGGCGCCGGGACGGCGCAAGGCGAGGCGCTGGAAGCCCGAAGGGGCGAGACAAGCCCGGCACGGGCGCAGGCTCGATGCGAAGCACGACATAGCCGGTTGACGCCCGCCAGGGCGGCAACGCCCCGGCCCCTACTCGCAAAAAGATCGAAGACGCCACACTTTCCGCCTATGTTGAAGGCTCAATTTGTGCTATTTTGACGTTTCGCAATTGTGCATTTTGATCTTCGGAAGCGGGAAAAATGACGATTCTTGGAGAAGGGAACCCCCAGCGCAAAGCCCGCGCCATAGCGGCTTTGGCGGCGATCCTGTGGGGAAAAGAGGCAGCAGCGGTGCAGAATGCCGACTTTCATTCGGTCGCCAAACGCTGCGCCCCAAGCGTGTCCAGCGAGACAATGGCCGCCCTGGTCGGAGTCGAATCGAGGTTCAACCCCTACGCAATCGGCGTGGTTGGTGGTCGCCTGGAGCGGCAGCCGCGAACGAAAGCCGAGGCGGTGGCCACGGCCAAAGCCCTGGACTCAGCCGGAGAAAAGTTCTCGGCTGGCATTGGGCAGGTGTTCCGGGGCAACTGGACCGCCTACGGCCTGACGCATGACACGGTTTTCGAGCCGTGCCCGAACCTGCGGGCGAGTTCTGGGATTCTGCAAAGCTGTTTCGAGCGCGCGAAGAAACAGACAGGGGATGACCAGCAGGCGCTACGCATGGCGTTCTCTTGCTACTACTCCAACAACTTCTCCACCGGCTTCAAGCCCGACTTCAAGGGCCAGCCGAGCTATGTCAATAAGGTGCTGTTGAGCGCCGCCGAGCAGGCCGAATCGCCCGTTGTTCCTGCAATCCGCTTCATTCCGAACAGCGCCGCAAAGGAGGTGGCCACGTCCACCAAGCCCGAGCGCAGCATCAAGCCGAGCGGGCCTGAAAGCGTGAACTTCCAGACCCCCACGTCACCCCAACTGCCCCCAGCGCCGCCCGTGGCGGTCGCTGCACAGCAGGCGCAGCCCGAGGCCCCGGTAAAGGTCACGGCGGCACCTGCGGCAGCAGAGGCGCCCGTAGAGGCGACCCCTTACGTCTATCCATCCGAACAGGCAACTGAGGCTCAAAAGGCCCTCGTTTACTGACTTTAGGAGTCAACGCATGAAACTGATGATTATTGAGTCCCCCGGCAAGAAGAAGAAGCTGCAAGAGATTCTGGCCAGCCTCTATCCGGGCCAGGAATGGCAGATTGAGGCCAGCGTCGGCCACGTTCGTGACCTTCCGGCCCGAGGCCAGGAAGAGGGGCAGATCGTGACCGGCATCAAGACCGATTACACGCCCGTCTATGAACTGAGCGAGCGCGGCGCGGGCGTCGTGTCGAAGCTCAAGGCCGTAGCCAAGCGCGCGGACGAAATCTATCTGGCGACCGACCCGGACAGGGAAGGGGAGTCGATCAGCTGGCACCTGCAACAGTGTCTCGGCCTGAAAACGCCGATCCGCGTGGCTTTCAACGAAATCAACGCGGCCAAGGTGCGCGAAGCTCTGAGCAAGCCGGGCCGGATCAACGGGCCGATGGTTGCCGCCCAGGAAGCGCGCCGCGTGCTGGATCGGCTGGTGGGCTACATGGTCAGTCCCGAGCTGAAACGTCAGACCGGCGAAGTACTGTCGGCTGGTCGGGTGCAAAGCCCCGCCGTGCGGCTGGTAGTCGAGCGCGAGCGGGCCATTCGACGGTTCAAGCCGACCGAGCATTACGGGGCGCAGCTGATTTTCGCGGACGCGAAAACGGGCGAGTGGCGGGCCGAGTGGCAAACCCTGCCTAACTTCGTGACCAAGGACGCCCCCTATTTCCAAGACAAGCCCTTTGCCGAGGCGGTGGCCGGCTGCAAGTCGGTGGTAGTCGAAGGTTTCGAGCAAACCGAGGCCAAGCGCAGCCCCCCGGCGCCGTTCACCACTTCGACATTGCAGCAGGCGGCGAGCAACGCGCTGCGCCTCGATCCGAAGCGCGCAATGCAACTGGCACAGTCGCTCTATGAGCAAGGGCACATCAGCTACCATCGCACCGATAACCCCAACGTATCGGACGAGTCGATGCCGGAAATCCGCGCGGTCGTGGCCAGCCTTGGCCTGGAAATGGTCGCCCAACGCCGCACCTTCAAGAGCAAGGACGGCGCCCAGGAAGGGCACCCGGCGATCACCCCGACGCATTGGGAGGTCGAGGTGGCCGGCGAGACGCCCGAGGAACAGGCGCTTTATCGCATGATTCGCATTCGTGCGCTGGCCAGCCAGCTGGTTGACGCCCGCTATGCCGTTCGCACCCTCCAGCTGCGCGCCGTCGATCCTATCGGCGGCAAGGTCGTTCACTTCGCCGCCAGGGGCCGCACCCTGACCTATCAAGGTTGGCTCAAGCTGCTGGCCGAGGACGCCACCGAGGATGCGGACGACAAGGACGAGGACGCCCCGAACCCGATTCCCGAGCTGCAACCGGGAACCGTGCTGACGCCCCAGCGGGGCGAGCTGCAAGTCAAGGTGACGAAAGCCCCGCCGCGCTACACCAAGGCCAGCTTGGTAAAGGCCCTGGAGTCGCACGGCATCGGTCGCCCGGCAACTTACGCGGCGATCATGGACAACATCGAGTCCCGCCAGTACGTCAAGGAAGAAAAACGCTATTTGCAGCCGACCGCCATTGGCGAACAAATCGTGGATGCCCTGGTGGGCAAGTTTCAGTTCGTGGACTTGAGCTTTACCCGCGAACTTGAAGAAGACCTGGACAGGATTGCGTCAGGTCAAGCCGGTTACAGGCCGGTGATTCAAAAGCTGCACTTGCAGTTGCAGACGGAAATTGCCACGCAAAAGGAACAGGTGCCGACCAAAACGAAGGAAGAACAACAACATCCCTGCCCGAAATGCAGCAAGCCAATGCGCCGCATCAAGGGGAAAAATGGTCACTTCTGGGGTTGCACGGGGCACCCTGATTGTTCTGAGACGTTGCCGGACGAAGGCGGCAAACCGGGACAGAAGAAGGAGGCCAAGCTGTCGGGTTTCGCGTGCGCGAAGTGCGGCAAGCCTCTGATTCACAGGGAGAAGAAAGGTAAGGGCGGCTATGACTTCTGGGGCTGTTCCGGTTACTCGGACGGCTGCAAGACGGCATACCCGAACCTCAAGGGCAAGCCTGATTTCAGCAAAGCAAAGTGAGACACGATATGCAAATTGATCCATCAAAATGCACGTCTTGCGTTCTCAAAATATAATAATTAGTGGTATCATAAGGCCGTTGTTTGAAAACCAAGAGGTGTCCAATTGACAAAATTCAAAGTGAACGATCAATGCACACCATCCAGCAGTACATCACCGAAGCCGAACTCCTGTTAGCCATCCAGTACCGGGCGATCAAGCGACTGAGAATCGAGGAAACGGAAAACGAGAGTTACATAACTCACGTTTTGCTCACCAAGGAGGAAGACGAGAAAACTTTAATCACGCAAAGGAAGCACCCACGCGAGTGGGCAAGTTTGGACAGACTCATCAAACACATACGCAACAACTACGGGAACGTAGGAACCATAACCCTAACCCTAAGCAACTCTGATTCACGACAACAAACGGAGTAACACACATGAAAATCGCTACCGTCGCCGCCAAAGCCCGCCAACTGCTGACCATCGACAAGGATGACCGTCAGGGCAACCGTCAGGCGGCTGGCTTCCTGACCATGATGTTCTGCGCTATGGCAGTCGTTGTGCCGGATCTCGCCTTTGCGGGCACCCCTTGGGACAACGCGGCGGATTGGGTGCTGGGCGTTCTGACCGGCGGCCTGACCCGTACCATCGCCATCATCTGCGTTATCGCCTGCGGTATCGCGGCCTGGGCCGGCAAGCTGTCGATTGACTGGGCAGTGAAAATCGTTGTCGGCCTGGTCTTCGTGTTTGGCTCGGCCACCATCGTGGACGCCATCAGCGGCGCGGTAGCGTAAGGAGCCGCACATGGAAAACGGGGAAGAGCAACGCATCGTAGTTGATCCCCTGTTCGTCGGCCTGACGCGCCCCGCAACCATGTGGGGCGTTCCTTATACCGGAGTGGTAATTGAGGTGTTGCTTGTAGCCATTGTGTTCCTGGCTATGGGCAACCCTCTTTATTTGCTTCTGGCATTGCCGATTCACGGGATTCTCTACGCCATCGGCTCTCACGATCCTGGCATTTTTGACTCCATCGCCATGTCCGCGAAAACCGTCTGGAAGTGCCGCAATGCCGGCTTCTGGAACGGCGCCGCGTCCTTTGCGCCGGGCGTCATCAAGAAATGGCCAAAGAAAGTCGAAGACGAAAAATAGGATTTTCGCGGACGCGAAAATTGCGAGGTAAGCATGGGCGCAGCATTCAAGCATCAAAAAGAGCTGGGATTGGAGGTTTCGACTTCCGATTTCATCCCCTACGGCAACCACGTTACCCGGCACGCAATCAAACTCGTGTCCGGGGACTTCATTCAAGTCATTCGTATGCAGGGCGCTGCACATGAAAGCGCCGACGCACAGGATATAAACCTGTGGCATGAAAACCTGAACAACTTCCTGAAAAACATCGCCTCCCCGAACATGGCTGTTTGGTCGCATATCGTGCGCCGCGAGTTCGGAGACTACCCGGCAGGGGAGTTCGGCAATACCTTCTGCCGCCAGCTCAATGAGAAGTACCGGCAGCACATGGCGGCAAGCCGGATGCTGGTCAATGAGCTGTATCTGACGCTGATCTATCGCCCGCAGCCGGTCGCCGCGCTCAAGCTGTTTTCGCTCGGCAGTAAAGACCCGCAAGAGCTGGCCGAGGCGCAGCAAGAGCACATCGAGGCCATCGAGGACGCCACCGGCAAGGCGCTGGCTGCCCTGGATCGCTACATGCCCAAGCTGCTTGGCTGCTATGAGCATAACGGCCTCATGTTCAGCGAAGTGCAAGAGTTCCTGGCGTTCCTGGTGGACGGCGAATGGCGCCGCCAGCCGATCCTGCGCGGGGAAATCCGCGACACGCTCTGCACGGCTCGCCCGTTCTTCGGCAAGGGCGGGCTGCTGACCCTGAAAGGCCCGAACCGCGTCCAGTTCGGCGCGGCGGTGGCCATCGAGGGCTACAGCTCGCGCACCTATCCGGGGCTGCTTAACCCGCTGCTGGGCGCCCCTTTCGAGTTCGTGCTGTCGCAGTCGTTCACCTTCATCAGCAAGGCCGTTGCCCTGAGCCGTATGCAGCGGCAGCAAACCCGCATGGTCAATGCCGGCGACCTCGCGGCTTCGCAGATCGACGAAATCAATGATGCGCTCGACGACATTCAATCGAACCGCTATGTGCTGGGCACGCATCACCTCGCGCTGATTGTCCGGGCGGACGATCAAAAGGCCCTGGGCGAGCATGTGAGCCTCGCCGGGACGATCTTTTCTGAGGCCGGCATGAAGTACACCCGCGAAGATGCGGGCCTCGCCGGCTGCTTCTGGGCGCAGCTGCCGGGCAATTTTGAATACCGCGTGCGGGCAGGGGACATTACCAGCCGCAACTTTGCGGCGTTCAGCTGCCTGCACAACTACCCGAGCGGGCGGATCAAGGGCGCGCAGTGGGGCGATGCGGTGACGATGTTCAAAACCACGTCCGGCAGCCCGTACTACTTCAACTTCCACAAGGTCGATTCCGACCCGGAAGCCAAGTTCGACCCGAACCACAAAGAGCTGGCCCACACGGTTGTTATCGGTCAATCCGGCTCCGGTAAAACGGTGCTGGAGTGCATGTTGCTCGCACAGGCGCAGAAGTTCCGCACGCCTGAAAAGCCGATGACTACTGTTGTCTTCGATAAAGACCTGGGCGCGTCGATTGCCGTCATGGCGATGGGCGGCAAGTATTTTGCGATCAAGAACGGCGAGCCGAGCGGCTTCAACCCGATGCAGCTCGACCCGACCCCGAACAATCTGACCTTCCTTGAAACGCTGGTTCGGACGCTGGTAACGCGCGACGGCTTCCAGCTGTTGCCGATGCACACCAAGGAAATCGTCAACGCGATTGCCGGTGTCATGCAGGCACCCAAGCCCACGCGCCGCCTGTCGTCGGTGCTGGAGTTCTTCGACCCGACCGACCCGGACGGCATCTATGCGCGCCTCGCGCCCTGGTGCGCCGCTGCGGGCGGGCATCTGGCGTGGCTGTTCGATAACCCCGAGGATACCTTCGTCCTCGATGACGAAACGCCCATTTTCGGTTTCGACGTTACCGAGTTTCTGGACAATGACCTGACCCGCACCCCGACGATTCTCTATCTGCTGCACCGGATCGAGGCGCTGATTGACGGGCGGCGAATCCCGATTTTCATGGACGAGTTCTGGAAGCTGATTGGCGACGATGCTTTTAGCGAACTGATTGAAAACAAACTGGTGACGATGCGTAAACAAGACGGCTTCCTGGTCATGTTCACGCAGTCGCCCAAGCAAGTTATCAAGTCGAAAATTGCGCACGCAATTATCGAGCAGACCGCTACAAAGATTTTCCTGCCCAACCCGGCAGCCGACCAACGCGACTACATGGAGGGATTCAAACTCACTTATGCCGAGTACGACATTATCAGGAATCTGGGGGAGAAATCGCGCCAGTTCTTGATTAAGCAGAATGGAAACTCTGTGGTTGCCGAGCTGAACTTGCGCGGCTTTGACAATGAGCTGGCGGTGCTTTCGGCTAACACGGCAACTGCGAAAGTTGTCGAGAAACTGGCAGCAGAAAAGGGCGATAACCCGGATAATTGGCTGCCTGAGTTCTACAAAGTCCTCAAAGGAGAATGAGCATGAAGAAAATCATCAAGGCTGTGACCATTACCGCCGCCCTCCTGGGCGGCCAGCAGGCTTTCGCCGGTATTCCGGTTATCGACGGCGTGTCGAACGGGATGCGTATTGCTGAGTTCGCGCAAACCGTTGTCCAGTGGGGCAAAGAGATTGCCGAAATGCAGGCGCAGTATCAGCAGATGGTGACGCAGTACGAAAGCATGAACGGCGCCCGTGGCTGGGGTAGCGTCAACCAGAACGACTATGGCTATGTCGATGGTGACTGGCAAAGCGTGCTGGGTAATGTCGATTACAGCGACTACCTGGAGGCGGCGAAGATTGCCGGCATCGAGGACGCGGCATTCTCGTCTGAAAGCGAGGCTGCCGAGGCCATGCAGAACATGCAGAACCAGAATGCGTTCAACCGCGCCATGACTGAAGAGGGGTTCAACAAGACCCAGCAGCGGCTTTCCAACCTGGAAGCCCTGGCGGCACAAGTGAACTCGGCAACTGAGGCGAAGGATATTGCCGACCTGCAAGCGCGCATTCAAGCCGAACAAGTTCTGCTCCAGAATGAGCAGAACAAAATGATTATGATGGCGCAGCTTCAACAGAACCAGCGCGACATTGCCGAACAGCAAGACCGCGAACGCCTCATGAAAATGTCGAATTACAAGAGGGTTGATTGGTAATGAAGAAAATTGCATTGATACTTGCGGCGTTTGCACTTTTCGGCTGCGAAGAGAAGCAGACAGCCCCCGAAATTGGCGACATTAAAAACATCGTCATCGAGGGGAAAAAGTACACCGCAAAACAATACATGGACACCTTCTGCGGATTCCCCAAAGCCGAGGAAGACAAGAACTGTCTTATGGCCTCCAAGCAGGCCAACAAAGAAATGTCCAAATACAAGAAGGTTGATTGGTAAGGCGCGCGGCTTCCCGCCGAAAGGCGGGAAGTTCAAAGGCGGAAACCCAGGAGAAAATAAATGTCAGCCGATTCCGATATTTTCACAAAGGTGTTTGACAAGCTAAACAACTCTTTGAATACGTTTGTCTCCGACACCTCTAGCGACATCATTGCCTCGATTGCGCCTGCCGCCTCGCAACTCATGGCTTTGTACTTCGTAATTTATGGTATTGCATTGCTGCGCGGCGTTATCGAAGAGCCAGTGCAAGACTTTGCTTTGCGAGTAGTCAAGGTGGCGTTTATTACAGGGGTCGCCCTAAATGCAGGAATTTACAACGGCGAGATTTCAAACTTCCTTTGGAGCACTCCCGATGCTTTGGCTAATGTGGTTGTCGGGGGGGCATACACCGGAAACAACAGCGTCAACTTCCTAGACACTGTTTTCAGTCGCATGTATGACCTGGGCGAAACATTCTGGGACTATGACAGTACCGGCCCCTCGGTGGATATTGGCCCCAAAATGATGGCTATTATGGTCTGGGCTGGCGGTGTCATTCTCACTGGTTACGCAGGCTTCCTTATGGCACTCGCCAAGATCGGCCTCGCCGTTGTTCTTGCTTTGGGGCCTATCTTCATCGTCCTGACAATGTTTGAAGGGACAAAGCAGTTTTTTGCCTCTTGGCTTGGACAGGCGCTCAACTTCACCTTTGTCGTGGTTCTAACCGCTTCAACCGTGATGTTGATTCTCACAATCCTGAACAGCTATCTGCCCAACGCTATTTCTGACGCATCAGCCGAAGCTGGCGTGTCCTATGCCTTGGAAGCCCTGGTAATTACCGCCATTGGATGCTTGGTGCTTATGCAGATGGCACCTATTGCGTCGGCGCTGGCTGGTGGTGTTGCGGTATCCACCCTGGGCGCAGGTGCAGCGGTTTACAGCAAAATGAAAGGGGCTGCGGGTGGCGCGAAAGACCTCGCTTCCGGTAAGACGCTTTCCGACATGCGCGGCGCACGGCGTCAGAAGCAGCTCAATAAGCAATGGGCCGAGCGTAATCCGGGCCTGACAGCTCGCACGGCTGGAATGGCAATGAGCACCTTCCGCAAGGTGACTGCAACCCCGAATAGCGTGCGCAAAGCCTCCTAACACGTTCTGCCACCTCGGGCAGTTTTCGCGTCCGCGAAACTGCCCTTTTTTTTGCCTCAAGATTCACACTTTGAGAATGCAGGATATTTATCTTGCATTGTCAAACTATGGTATATTGATTCCGCAAACTGCCAACCATGCAAAGGAGCAAGACACATGCGGTTGCTACCTCTTATCACCCTGTTCGGCCTGCTGGCCGGCTGCGCAGGCTCCCCGCCCAAGCCTCCCAAGTGCGAAGGCGAATTTCAGCCGGTGAACATTCAACAGCTCCAGCAAGGCGCGCAGGCCATGACCCGCAAACAAAGCCTGATTCTGTGCCAGAAAGGGGGTTCCTATGTCGGCTAAGACAAAGCAGGTTCAAAAGAAGGACTTTGACGCCTACCTGGCCGAAACGAAGAGCTGGGAAACCCACAAGGTTGCCGCTGCTGAGAAAAGCCGCCGCGTAGCGTGGTACGTCGCCGGGGGTGCATCACTGCTTGCCCTGGTTGCTGTGGCCGGGATCAGCGTTATGGGGCCGCTGAAAAAGGTCGAACCGTATGTGATTCGTGTCGATAACACTACCGGCATTGTCGATATTGTTACCGCTATGAAGGAAGGGCAGACCAACTATGACGAAGCGATGAACAAGTTCTTTGTTCAACGCTACGTCCGTTTCCGCGAGGGCTACAGCCGAGAACTTGCCACCGAGTATTACAGCAATGTCGGACTAATGTCGTCTTCCGCCGAAAAGCAGAAGTATTACAACTATTTCAACCCGAAGAATCCCAACTCGCCGCTTAATGTTTACAGCGACTTTGCAAAAGTTCGGGTGAACATCAAATCAACGTCCTTCATCAAGCCGGACGTTGCCCTGGTTCGCTACATCAAGGAAATCGAGCGCGGCGGCGATAAAGCGGTTTCGCATTGGGCGGCGACTATCACCTTTAGCTATGTGCAAGCGCCGATCACGGAAAAAGACCGCGAAGTGAACCCGCTCGGCTTCATCGTGACCGACTATCGCAATGACCCGGAAGGTTCCGGCTATGAGGTTGTCCCGGCCCAGCAGGCCGCCACCGGCAATCAGGCTCAACCGAGCGGCGTAAGCCTCTATCCGGCACGGGCAGGGGGGCAGCAATGAAAAAACTTCTCCTGGCTGTCGCCCTGGCGGCTGCTTTCCCTATCGTCGCGCAGGCTGAAATCAGCCCCCAGCGCGGCGCCTATGATGCTCGCGTTCGGGTGGTCGATTACAACCCGGCAAACGTAGTCCGCCTGACCACGTTCTACGGTGTCTCTACGCATATCCAGTTCGGTGACGGCGAAATCATCAAGGACATTGCCACCGGAGACGATCAAGCCTGGGCACTGGTTCCGCGCAGCGGCAATCACCTGTTCATCAAGCCTCGGGCAACCAACGCAGACACAAACCTGACCGTCATCACCAATAAGCGGGTGTATCAGTTTGCGCTGATGGTTCGGGATAGTGACCGCAAAAATCAGGAAGCGTGGCGCGATCCGAATCTCGTTTTCTCGCTCTCTTTCCGCTACCCGGATGAAGAGCTGGCGAAACAACAAGCCCTTGCGAAAGCCGAGCAGCAACAGGCGATCAAGCGCGACGTGCAAAGCCGTCTGGAAACAGCCAAAAGCGAAGTTCGCAACTATGACTATTGGCTGGCAGGCGCGCTTGAAGTTAGCCCGACCGAAGTTCACGACAATGGCCGATTCACGCGGCTAATTTTTGGAAACAATCGAGATATGCCGGCTATCTATGCGGTAGATAGCGAAGGCGAAGAGTCGTTGATTAACGCCAACGTCGAAGGCAATGCAATTGTTGTGCATCGCGTCTATCGGAAGCTGATTCTCCGCAAGGGCAACTATGTTGCCTGCCTCGTCAATAAGAGTTTCGACTTCGATAAAGGCCGCGACAACACTTCTGGAACAGTTGCGCCCGATGTTCAGCGTGTATTGAAGGAATCCAAGTAATGAGCGCACACGACGATATGCCGGAAGTGAACGGGCACAACGACGATTTTCGCGGACGCGAAAACTCCAGTGCTGCCGCTGATAATGCCCATGACGATGGGATGCCCTCGGTAAACCGTAAAAAGAAGGGCGGCAACAAGCTGTCCAACTTGTTCATTCTTCTGCTGGTCGGCGGTGTCGGCCTCGGCCTGATTTATGCCGTGAATTTCGGTGGCAGCGCCAAGAAACAGGCTGCCGTGGCGGAAGAAAAGGGGGTCACTTCCAACCTTCCGCCGCTGACCATGCCGCCGCCGCCTGCCCCTGCGGCGCCGCCTGCTCCAGTCGCAGCGGCCCCAGCGGCACCCGGCGCAGCCTCGCAACCGAGCGGCCCGGTACAGAAAGGCCCGAATGGCAAGCCGATTCTCGACTGGACAGACCGCAAGCTGATCGGAACGGTCGTCGTCAATCAGCAAGGACAACAGCAGCAGCGCGGCGCCGCCCAGGTGCAAGGCGGTCGCGCGCCCGACTACAACCAAGCGCAAGGACAAGGGCAAGGGCAAGGGCAGGGCGGCGGGAATAACGCGCTCGCTTCTCGCCTGGAGCCTACGCCTATGGTTGGCGTCTCTGCCTCCCTGCTGGCTGACCGCAATTTCATCATCACCAAGGGCACGAGCCTCGATTGCGCCCTGGAAACGGCTATCGACACCACGCTACCCGGCATCATCACCTGCCGCATGACCCGCGACGTTTACAGCGATAACGGTCAAGTGCTGCTGATGGAGCGTGGTACGCAGCTGGTGGGCGAGCAGCAGGGCAACGTCAAACAGGGCCAAGCCCGTGTTTTCGCCCTCTGGACACGCGCCAAGACGCCGAACGGCGTGATTATCAACCTGAACTCGCCGGGTGCTGATGGCCTCGGTCGAAGCGGCCTGGATGGCTGGGTGGACAACCACTTTGCCGAGCGTTTCGGCGCGGCGATTCTCATGTCGCTGATTCAGTCCTCGCTGCAAGTTATGGTTGAAAACCAGAAGGACAACAGCGGCAGCGCGATCCTTGAAGACACCAGCGATCAAGGTGAAGGCGTCATTACCAAGATTCTGGAAAGCACCATTGATATTCCGCCAACCATCATCAAGAACCAAGGCGATCACATTAACGTCATGGTCGCCCGCGATCTGGACTTTAGCGGCGTGTATGGCCTGGAGGCGAACTAATGACCGCCGCCGCCCAAAGCCGCGATATGTTGCGGCACTACCTGGAGCCGCTTCGCCATTTTCTCGATGACGTGGACGCTCAAGGCATTACGGAAGTTTGCGTGAACCGCCCTGGCGAAGTCTGGACAGAATGCAATGCCGGCTGGGTGCGCCATGACGTGCCCAGCCTGAGCTTTCAGCACTGTTTCCAGCTGGCGAAGCTGATTGCCTCATATAACGGGACGGCAATTCGGGAGGATCAACCGATCCTCTCGGCAAAGTTGCCAACAAAAGAACGGGTGCAAATTGTTATGCCCCCGGCCTGCACTGAAAAGACTATCTCGATCACTATTCGCAAGCCCTCGATGCTCGATTTCAGCCTTGAAGAGCTGGATCAACAAGGTTCGTTTGCCTATGTGAAAAATGCGAGTAAGGGGCTTCTCCCTTTCGAGCATGAATTGCTGAAACTGCGCGATGAAGGGCGTTACCGCGAGTTCTTGGAACTTGCAGTGAAGAGCCATCGAAACATTATCATCGGCGGGGCGACCGGATCAGGCAAAACGACGATCACGAAAAGTCTTATCAAGTGCATTCCGCACACCGAGCGCGTAATTACGATTGAAGACGTGCATGAACTTTTTCTTGATGGATACCCGAATAAAGTTCACCTCTTCTTTCGTAATGGCGCCGATAGCAATTTCACCTCGCAAGACGCCCTGGCTTCCTGTGTCCGCATGAAGCCAGACCGTATATTGCTTGCCGAGCTGCGCGGCCCTGAAACTCTGGATTACATCGACAGTTTGAATACCGGCCACCCCGGATCAATCTCGACAATTCACGCAAACAGCGCCACGGACGTTTTCAGCCGCCTGACTTCTCTAATCAAGAAAAGCCCTGCCGGCCTGACGCTGGACGCTGAATATATCCGCGCAATGTGCCTGGAAACGGTTGACATTGTTCTTTTCTATGAGCGCCGCAAACTCAAGGAAATTTTCTATGAGCCAGAACGTAAGCATTCCATCCTGGGCTAAGGCTCTAATCGCCATTTGCTCCGCAGTGGCTGCTGTTGTTCTTTGGGCCTATCTGACTGGCGGGGTCTTCCTCGCCACTCAGAAAATGGACTTCAACGCTGCAACGCCAATGACGGCCTATCAATACTGGTATCACTACGGAAGCAACCAAGAGGTAATGAAGTGGCTTTATATCTCTGGCGGTATTTCGCTGGCACTTCTGCTTTCGCCTGGACTGCTGTTTCTGAGTTCAGCAAAGCGGAGCTTGTTCGGTGATGCGCGCTTTGCCACTTCGGCAGAAATTAACAAAGCCGGCCTCCTTGGCGACAAGGGAATTATTTGCGGAAAGTATAAAGGTCGCTACCTGATGTTCCCCGGCGCACAACATGCAATGATTTCTGCACCCACTCGCTCGGGCAAAGGCGTCGGTATCGTTATCCCTAACTTGCTGAACTGGCCTGATAGCCTTGTCGTTCTCGACATTAAACAAGAGAACTGGGACATTACCAGCGGCTTTCGGCGTAAGCACGGCCAAGAGTGCTACTTGTTCAACCCTGCTGCCGTAGATTATCGGACGCACCGTTACAACCCCCTCAGCTATATCAGCGATGACCCGAACTTTCGCATTGACGATGTTCAGAAAATCGCAAACATGCTCTTTCCCGATCAGCCGGGCACTGACGTTATTTGGACGGCCACCCCCCGCCAGTTGTTCATGGGCGTTGTTCTCTATCTGGTTGAGACTCCGGGCAAGCTGGTAACACTCGGTCAGGTTCTACGCGAAACACTGGTTGACGGCGACGGCAGCAAGTATTTCGCAGCGATCATCAAGGAACGGGAAGACGCGGGCGATCCGCTTTCTGCTGCCTGCGTTCGCTCGCTCAACAGCTATATCTCGATTGCATCCGAAAACACCCGCGCGGGCGTTATGACTTCGTTCCGGTCACGCCTGGAGCTTTGGTCTAACCCCCTTGTCGATGCGGCCACCAGCGCCAATGACTTTGACCTGCGCGATGTACGCAAAAAGCGTATGTCGATATACCTGGGCGTTACACCTGACAACCTGGATCGAATGGCGCCCCTGCTTAATCTGTTCTTCCAACAGCTGGTAGACGTTAATACCCGTGAGCTGCCAAGCCAGAACAAGGCAATTAAATATACTTGCCTGCTGCTAATGGACGAATTTACCGCCATTGGCAAGATGCAAGTTCTTTCCAAGGGCATTAGCTACATTGCGGGTTATTGGCTGCGTATGCTGCCGATCATCCAAAGCCCGGCGCAATTGGATGAAGTGTATGGAAAGGAGGCCGCCCAGACCTTCAAGACCAACCACGCACTACAGATTATTTACCCGCCGAAAGCCTCGGAAACGCAAACCGCAAAAGATATTTCCGAGTGGCTGGGATACCAGACAGTCAAGGGCATTTCCATCTCGAAAGCCAAAGGCTTCGGAGGCGGCAAGTCGCCCAGCGAAAGCATTTCAGATCAGCGCCGCGCTCTCATGCTTCCGCAAGAAATCACCAGCATGAAAAAGGGCACCGAACTTGTTGTGCTGGAAGACGTGCCGCCGATCCTGGCAAACAAGATCACCTATTACAGCGACAGTGCCTTTATTGACCGACTCAAGCAAGTTTCAAAAAGTCTTGCGGCCCTGGGCGACAAGATTCCTTCGCAAAATCAACTTGAGGCAGCAATTCAGTCTGGCGAGCTTGGCGCAGCAGTGCCGATGATTAACCTTGAGGCGCACCACGCACTTGTCGGCGGCACCACGCCTGTAAATTCGATTGTCTTTGCCGCCGAAAAAGATGCTACCGAAGTTATTGAAAAGCCGTTCACAGTTGAGGAAGTAATCAACATTGACAGTTTTGCACTAAACAACTTTGCGGTAGACTTTTCAGGCACCAAGAAAGTTACTCCTAGCGAAACTTTGAACATTGAAGAAATGGACGCCTACGTTTCGGCGCTCTGCAAGGAAACGGGCGTTTTCGCCTAACTGAGTCGAGGCACACATGGAACAGAAAAAACAAGGCGACGCACAATTCAAACAATACGAAATCAATGATCCTCGGTATGACGCCACTTATGTAGAAAAAACCGAGGAAGCCATCAAGGCCCGCGCCGAGAAAATCGGCGCTAATGGTTATGATGCAGTCACTCAAGATAACGAGCGTGTTCAATTCGTTAAGCAAGAAAGCGAGTGGCGCAAGCAATCCGATGTTCTTGCCGAACTCCAAGAAAAGCGCCGGATTGCCGAAGAGGCTTCGCGTCAACAAAACGCCGAAGCAATTAAGCGCGCTCAGGAAAACATGACGCAGGAAGAGCGCGACGAGGTTCAGGCCGCCCGCGAGCAGATGGGCGAAGCCCCTCGCTCCGCAGGCGATGAATCCCGCCGCCAGTTTTCGGACTACACCCAGCAAGTTGACGAAACCGCCCAGGACATTTTGCGCCGCACCGAAGCAGGCGAGCGCATCACCGACGAACAGCGGCAGGCAGCCGTCAAGCTGGCCGAGGATGCAATTGCGACTAAGCGCGTAGAGATTAGCGGCAGCGACCCCGCCGCACGCGAAGCAAGCAAGATGCCCGAGCCGCAGCAGATGGCTGCCAAAGGCATTGCGGCAGCCCTGGCAAGGGCAGATGCAGAGCCTAATAACCCGTTCAAGGATGAAAGCCTGAGCAAGACCTACGATTCTGAACGCTCGTACATGAAGTACCTTGCCGAGCGCGCGGAAAGGGAAGCTCAAGCACAACCCAGCGGCCCAGCACCGCTGCAATTCACGCACAACGGCCAACCGGCAACCCTCGACTTGGATCGCTTCCGCCAGACCGAGCAAGGGGCAACCGCCGAGCAGATCGAGGCCGCAGACGCAACAGCAGAACGGGAAGCCCAAGCACAGCCCAGCGGCCCGGCACCGCTGCAATTCACGCACAACGGCCAACCGGCAACCCTCGACTTGGATCGCTTCCGCCAGACCGAGCAGGATGCAGCCGAAGTCGATCCGTTCGGCCCGGCGCTGGACGAGGAAAAAGCCGCTCCGCAAGCCGCAGAAGAGGAAGCAGACCCGTTCGGCCCCGCCCTCGATGACGACAAGCCCGCCGCCGCTTCGCAGCCCGCAGAAGGCGAAGAGGAACAGCTCAACACCATTGAGCCAGTGATTCAGCGGGAGGCAGAGAAGGGCGCTTCCGAGGCCGAACAGCTGGTGATTGACGAGCAGACCCGCGAGCGGCTGGCACAGCAACGGGCCAGGGATCGCGCCGAAGCCCAGGCAGCTCTAGGCCACCAGCCGCAGGAAGCAGAGCCGCCGAAGCAGGCGAAGGAAGCCGAAGCGCCGGGCGTAGTGGACAAGCCTTTCAAAGAAAACAACGTCGAATCCGATGAAATTCTCACTGCGCCGAAAGAACCTGTTCGCCCTGTACTTCCGCCAGAAGTAGAGCGCGAATATGTAAACGTGGGCAGCAAATATTACAGCCAGAAAAACCCAGAAGTTGAAGCCTTTGAAGACAAGGGCAACAAACTTCAAACCCGCTCTAACAGCGAGCAAGTTGCATCGAATCTGGTGAAGATTGCCGAAGCGCGCGGCTGGGATGAAATCAAAGTCTCCGGCACCGAAACTTTCCGCCGTGAAGTTTGGATGGAAGCCGCCGCCAGGGGGATGGAAGTCAAAGGCTACACGCCGAGCGAGCAGGACAAGGCCGCTCTCGCATCCAAAGTCAAAGGCATGGCGGCAAATTCCGTTGAAAACGGAAAGACCGCCGAAGCCGTCAAGGAGAAGTCCGATTTTCGCGGACGCGAAAATGAAAAGGGCGCCGACAAGGCAAAAAGCATCGAGCAGCAGCGAGCCGAATCTTTCAAGAAGGATTCGCGCGAAGAGGCACTTAAAAAGTTCCCCGAGCTTTCCGGCGCTTATGCGGCCCAGGCTGCCATGAACAAAAAAATGGATGCCGATGGACTTACCCAGGCCCAGAAGCAATACGCCCAACAGAAGATCAACGAGAAGATCGCCAAGAGCATCGAAACCGGAAAAATCCCCGAAGTTCAGCGGCGACAAGAAGTAACGGCCAAGCGCGACAAGCAACACCACGAAGAGCGCGAACTGAGCCGATAACGAATAACGGACACCCGCCCGAAAGGGCGGGGCACCCAGAAAGAGACTGTCGAACATGAAGATGACCAAGATTGCCCTCGCCATTGCCTCCTGCGCGCTCTTGGGTGCCTGTTCCAGCTGGCAGCCGCGCGAGGACGGCCCTACCTACAGGGTAGGCCCGCAATACACCGCAAAAGGCCACGTTGAAGGCGTGAGCGCCTACGTTTACGGCGACCGCACCCTGTTGCAGTACAAAAGCAAGCCGCTGTTTCTGACCATCCGTGACGCCAACGGCAACGCCGTGGACTACAGCGAGGCAGGGAACTTCTATCGCCTGGATCGCCAGCTGGACGAGTTCAGAGCGCGGGCGAACCTGATCCAAGCCACAGACTTCAAGATCGACCCGACCCGCAAAGCCCCGGCCAACCCGGCGCCTGACTCCGCGCCTCAAGCGCAGACGGTCGCCCCAACCGCTCAAGCTGTAGCAGCTCCGCTGCCGGCTGCGGCTATCGTCACCAGCGGCCCGGACTCGCAGCCTCCGGTGAAGCTGACCAACCAAGAACGGGACGAATTGGCCCAGCTGATCGCAGTATCACGCGCCCAGCTCAAGGAGGTTCAGGCCGCAATTCAGCAGGGCGCCACCGACCTGGAAACCCTGGAGCGCCTGACCGCGAAGCTCGATACCGTACAGCAGCGAATCACCAGCGGCGCCGCTGCGCTGTATGTCTGGCACTTCCAGCCGAACCAGACCAATTTCGCGCCCGCGAAAGAGGTTGCCGAGCTGCTGGCCGCTGTCGCCAAGACTGCCGAGCAAATCAACGTCCGGGGGCGGACTGATTCCAACGCTGCCGGCACCGCTGACACGCGCATTGCCCAGGCCCGCGCCGAGTCGGCCCGTGCCTTCCTGGTGGCTCATGGCGTTGACCCTCGCAAGATCACTGTTTCCTCGCTCGGCGCTGGCGACCACGTTGCACCGAACACGACGAAGCAGGGCAGGGACGCCAATCGTCGCGTTGAAATCGAACTGGCGTTACCACCGAAGCGATCCACTCCGAAACAGGCCGCGCCGGCAGCGCCCCAGGTGCAGAAGCTCAAGATCAAGGTACGCAAGGGTTCGCTGTACGAGAACCTGAACGAATTGAGCGAAGCGCACGGCTGGAAGCGCCCGCACTGGAACATCGAAGTGGACTGGCTGATTCCCCAGGACTATGAGCTGGAATGCTCGGACTTTTCCGAATGCGCTGCCGATCTGCTGCGCGCATACCCGGTCGAGGCCCTTATCAGCCGCTTCGACCGCGTTATCTATGTGAAGCGCGAGGTTTACTAAATGGAAGCGGCAGCAGCAGTGAAGGAGGGCGGCGCTGCCGCTCTCCCGGCGTTCACCCTGGCCAGCGGAACGATTGAAGCTATCAAGTGGCTCGCCGTCGCTCTCATGACGCTGGATCACGTCAATAAGTACCTGTTCGGTGCATCGCTGCCGTATGCCTTTGAGCTGGGCAGAATCGCCATGCCGCTGTTCGTACTCACGATGGCATACAACTTGGCTCGCCCTGGTGTGCTCGCTGGCGGCACCTTACAGCGCAGCATGAAGCGCCTCGCGGCCTTTGGTTTCGTCGCATGTGTGCCCTATATCGCCCTGGCTGGCGGCACGGTGCTCCCTCTCAATATCCTGTTCCTGCTGCTGCTGTTCGCCGTGCTGGTCACGCTGACAGAGCAAGGCGGGGCAGGGCGGTCTTGGCTCGCCTTCGGCCTGTTCCTGATCGGCGGCGCCTTCGTTGAATACTGGTGGCCCGCCCTGGCCCTCGCCCTGGTTGCATGGCGCTTCTTCAAACGCCCAACCTGGATAACGCTCTCGGGCATCGTCTTACTGACGGCTTCGCTCTGGGTTATCAACGGCAACTTTTGGGCATTGCTTGCGCTACCCATATTCTTTGCGGCCTCGAAAGTTGAGTTAAAACTTCCGCGCTCTAAGTGGTATGCGTTTTATGCGTACTATCCGGCGCATCTGGCGGCAATACTAATAATTAAGACAGTCACCACAAGCGGTATTCATCCATGAAAAAGACAATGCTGCTTTTGTTGTTGATTACAACCCAAAGCGCAAGCGCGGGAATACCGGGGCCTGACTTACTACTACTGAGCGAGCGCCTTTGCTCAAACCTGCCAACAATATGCTTTCAGGAAGAAAAAGGAGAAGCAGAAAAAACAGCGACCACAGCTGAAACAGCCAAGCAAACCAACAACGATCCCAGCAAGGAAGACAAATAAATGAAAGTTCATGCGACCCTAATCGCCGCCTCGATCATGTTCGCAAGCGGTGTCTTTGCACAGGAAACGACTCTTACCGCCGAGCAACAGCAATTGCTCGACGAAACCTATAAGTCGGCGCAAAGCAACCCGGTGCAGAGCATCCAGAACGCTGACGGCCTGACCCAAGAACAGGAAGACCAGCTGATGACCACCTATCAGCAATCGAACGCCAGCGCCCCGAAGGCGTGCGAAACCATCCTCTGCATCGCAGGAATTATGATGGGCGGCAGCGGCGGCAGCGCCTGCAAGTCGGCCATTCAGGACTACTTCGACATTCTCAAATTCCGCAAAGGCAAGTTCAGCCCAAGCCGTACCGCCTCCGCTCGCGGCAGCTATCTCGCCGCCTGCCCTAGCTCGGAAAACAAGGCGAACGCCTCGATGATTAACAGCGCCTACGGCGGCGTTTACGCCAATCCCTTCTAAGCCGATCCCGCCTGGAAACAGGCGGGAGCCTCCCAGCAGCACAGGGCCGCGACCAATGAGCAGCATTGAAGAAATGGAAGCCTATGTGGCTACCACTCCAGCCGCACAAATCAGAGTGCGCTATGACAGTACCGAGCCGACCGAACTTGGCGACCTGATTACGGCTATTCAGACGCATATCGCCATTGGTCGCCTACCGGAACTTGAAGCAATGTTTCCCGAGTTCGCACACTGCAACCCGGACAATTTCGAGGCTAACCCGACCCCGTACCATCACAGCGAAGAAACGCGGGAAGCCTTCAAGAGCATCTGCAAAAAGCACCTGGAATCGGAAGTTCCCGACGCCGATTTCGAGGATCACCGTAACATCGCCAGAAACGGGCAATGGGTTTTCTGCGGCGACGAGGAAGAAATGCAACAGCTGGCTTCCGCCAATCGGGAAACCATTATCGACGTGGCGCTGACCGAAAGCGGCCTTGACCTCACAGACCTGACCAAGCCTTTTCACGCGGAAACCATCGGCACCCTGAACGGGGCGCCCGTGCTGTTCTTCAAGGAACAGGGCATCTACGCTTATCAGGAATCGGCCGGCTCGGGATTCATCCTTGAGGCATGGCTGACATTTCCGGCCTATCCCCTTTCCTGGTAGGGACTGAACATGACGCAATTGGATAGCGAAACCCCGACACCGTTCGGGCAATGGATCAAGGTCGAGGATCGTCTACCGCCGAAGTTCACCAACGTGCTGACGGCCAGCGCCGAAGGCGTGGCGCTGGTTCGGTTCGGCAATAAAGAGTTTCACCGCCTGCCGGGCTACCCAGAGATTACCCACTGGATGCCGCTGCCGGCTGCGCCCGCCTAGTTCTGGGTCTGTCCGCCCAAGAAAAAGCCCCGCTCGATGCGGGGCTTTTTTCATCTATCCAAGTCTTTCTCTTTCGCCGGCTGCGGCGGTGCTGGCTGCTGCTGCGGCGCCTTCGTGGGCACCTGCTGGGCTTCGACCTGCGGCGCCTTGGCCACCTCCTGAGCCTTCGCCTGCACCTTCGACTTGCCGAACTGCTCGATCAACTGCCGCTTGAGTTCGTCCCGCTCAGTCTCCACAGGCGGCATACGCTTTAGAAGCTCCTGCGCGGCCCTAGAAAGGGCCTTGTCATCCATCCTATGCCTACCCACAGCCCCCGCCTCGTTTAGCCCTCCTGCGCCTCTCTCATGGCCATCAACGCCATTTCCCGACCGTCGCACAGCAGAATCGGCGGCTCTTCCATCCCGGTTTGCCAAACTACCGCGTGCATCCTGGTGCAGAAGCACTTGAGCTGCGGCTTTGTCTTGAACCACAGGGACGCCGGGCAAGTCTCGCACGCTGGCGACGGCTCCGGCCTGTCTTGGTCGGGGATCGCCAGGATTACCGGGCTGATGTACTCCGGCAAATCGTCGCTGAAGTTCTCTAGCTCGCTCTCGGTCAATACGTCCGTAGTCTGGCTGAACTCTTGTAGCGCCTGATCTTCCAGCTCTTGCGTAGTCGGGTCGGTCATGGCCTAACTTCCTCTCTGTTGTTTTACCCAGCGCCTCGGACATTGCTTTCCAAGCTGCCCGCACGCGCGCCTGTTTCTCTTCAATGCGTTTAATCCACGGCTTAGGGTCAACCTTCAAACCCTGCGCCTCGGCTTTTAGCTCCTGGGCAACTTCCCGAAGTTTCAACGCCTGAACTTTTGAGACGCCCCGCTTTTGGATATGCAGAATCTCTTGCTTGATCGACTTCTTTACTACCCCGCGCGTTTCTCGCCTTGTTGCATTGGCCGCAACCCCCTGCTCTTCCATCGCTTTGGCGAACCCTTCCCGGTACGCTTGCAAGTCTTTCTTGCGCGGATTTAGAACTTGACCATCACGCCCGCGACATTTAACCGTTAAATGGCAATGGGGCTGCTTTGATTTGGCGTCAGTCTCGGGAGTATGCAGCGCAAAGACATATTCGTAATTAGCACCGAATGTTCTTTTCGCAAAATTCCTGGTTGCTTCCTTGACGGCCTCCGGTGGCGTACCTGCCGGCATGGATAAAACAAGGTGCATCGTGTCGCGCTGCGCTTTTCTTCGCCCGCTGGCCTCTGGCATTTCAGAAGTCCACGATTTAGAAAATTCTTTAAGCTCCTTACGCCCCTGGATGACTTCGCCGCGCTCGTTCTCAATCTCAAGATCACCGTTACGCGATATATAATCGATGTTACTCCGGGCGTGACTGCCGCCCTTTGAAAACCCCGTGACCTTCGCCATAACCTCCGGGGCGCCTCCAGCTGCCTTGCTGGCCTTCTTTCGCGCATCTACGCGAAGTTTCTTCGTGTTATTGCCCTTGCGCCTTACTCGGCTCTCTTTGGCAACTGCGTTTTCGGGTGCAATGATCGCCATTTAACCGCCCCTTACTCTTCGCCAGGACTAGGAATCTCAGCTTCCCAACTTTGTTGCGATCTGAGCATAAGGCTACGAACAACCTTCCTGGTCAACTCAATGTCTTTTTGCAACCGATCAATCCCAGCTAGATCGACTCGGCTTTTTTCGATCAGATCAACCGCCGAATTTAACTGCTTTGCAATCTGGTTCACGTTTCGACCAACTGCTGCAAGCTCCCGGTTCAATGCCAGCAGCGCATTAACTTCCTTGTCGGACATTACCGGCAGCTTCATTAGATTCGATTGCGCTAAAGATGCCGTCCAGCGCGCCGCCGTCATGCCCTTGGTTTTTGCTCGATCTTCAATGGCGGCTTTTAGCTGAACAGGCAAGTGCATAACCATCCGCGTCATCTTCGTATCACCGGAAATGCGCAAAACCTCAGAATCCCCCGCCGCTCCCTGCCCTATCTCTGCCAGGACAAGCCGCCGCATAAGCTCCGATGGCTTCAAGCCCTTCGCCTTTGCCCGCCGCTCAAAAGCAGCTCTCACGTCTGGCTGAACCCTGGTGAACAGGTGGGCGTCCTTCGTCGTCATGGCTCTCGGGCTTCATCAAGGGAGGGGGGGTGGTCGTGTTTCACGCCGATTGTATAACAAACGGCACCGTGAAACCTATCCTGCACTAGTAACCAACCCCCCCTCCCAAAATGAAGCCCTTACGCTCCTGAGACAACAAAAAGGCAACAGCAAAGCAACGTACAGAGTACGTTTCAACAACGATTAGGAGACTTTTCGGCTACTCAAGGCAACAGAACAGCAACGGAAAAGCAACGTATTGCAAACAAAAAGGCTTGACAAGGAAACGGAAGGATGACAAAAAGGCAACATCCCGAAACGGACAGCACCACACCATGAGCCAGAACCAGCTAACAGCCAGACTCAAGGAGCTTGCTACCAGCAACGCCAAACGGTCGAAAACCGCCCGCCTTCGTGACGCCATGCCTGACGTGGAAAACACCCTGGCAGCCGGCGTGAAGATCGAAACCGTACTGGAAGCACTCAACGAAAACGGCTTCAACCTTTCCTTGGGATCGTTCAAAACCATGCTCTATCGACTTCGCTTGGAGCGCGGTGGAAAACCCCAGGTAACAACAACTGTTGCACCAACTGTTGAACCGGAAGCAAAAGCAAAACCGGCACAGCAAAAACCGCGACCGACCTATCAACCTCCCCCCCAGGAAGTTGAAGAGGAAGAACCGGACAATCAAACTTCAACTAACCCCGCCGACCTAGACAAGATTATCGGCAGCACCCCAGACCTGGACGCCTTAGCAAAGGCAGCGAAGAAAAGGAAATAAGCGATGAAAGTATGTGTAATGAACTTCTCCGGTAACGTGGGCAAAACTACCGTTTCCGGGCACCTGCTCAAGCCCCGCATGGATGACGCCCCGATCTTCTCGGTCGAATCTCTCAACGTCGATGCGTCTGCCGATGGCCTGGAAGTCGAAAAAGTTCGCGGCAAACGCTTCGGTGATTTGGTCGAACAGCTGATGATGGTCGATGATGCTGTTATCGACGTAGGCGCTTCCAACGTCGAAGAGTTTCTTAAGCTCATGCAGCAATACAGCGGCAGCCATGAAGAGTTCGATTATTTCCTGATTCCGACTGTCAAAGAGAAAAAGCAGCAGGCAGATACCGTCAACACTATTCGCGCCCTTTCCAAGCTGGGTATTCCGCGCAGCAAAATCCGCCTTGTTTTTAACCGCGTTGAAGTGGATGAAAACGTGGAAGACGAATTTGCTTCGCTCTTCGGCCTCGCTGAACTTGAAAAGTCTTTCACTCTCAAGCCCGGCGCTGTGATTTATCAAAACGAAGTTTTCGAGCGCCTGAAAGCCGTAGGCAAGTCGCTCGATGAAATCACCAGCGACGAAACCGACTATCGCGCCAAAATGCGCGAACCGGGTATCAGCCAGGACGACAAAGAGCATTGCGTCAGGATGGTGAGCCTCAAGCGCCTTGGCGCCACGGCAAAAGACAACCTCGATGGCGTCTTTAAAACCCTCTTCGGTAAGTAACGATGAGCGCGCCGCGTAATACGGTACGGGAAGCCCTGGTAGGGCAAGCCCTTGAAGAAATCGACGGCGTAATCGTTCGCATTGAAACGCTGGTTGCCAGCGTTTCAACTTGCGAAGAAGGCTTGAAGGCAACAACTCAAGCCCTGCTCGATGCCAGCGATAAATATCAGGCGGCAGTAAACTCCGCTACGGATCAAGCAAAGTCGGAACTTGCCGAGTTCATCAAGCGGCAAGCGGTACTTGGCAAGGAACAACATGAAGCGATGATGCAGAAAGCTGCCGAAACAGCAGCAGAAACAGCATTCCGCAATCATGCCTCCGATCAGGCGAAGAGTCTCGCCCAGGTACTCAGCAAGACGGTTGAAGAGTTCAAGAAAGCCGGACTTTCGCGCATGGCCGAGAATGCAATTCTCGCCTTCACCTCTTCGATTCTGACCGGGGCCGTTGTCTTCTTCCTGATGAAAGCCTGACGCGCTTCGCTTGTCCCCTCCCCTTGAACCGGCCAGCAAGCTGACCGGCCCAAGGGGAGGCCCATTTAAAAACAAATCCCCGCACATTCGCCGCACGATTGCCGGCATTGCCTGCATTAGCGGGGGAAGGGCGCAGCCCAGACGGCGCCGGGACGGCGCAAGGCGAGGCGCTGGAAGCCCGAAGGGGCGAGACAAGCCCGGCACGGGCGCAGGCTCGATGCGCAGCACGACATAGCCGATTGACGCCCGCCAGGGCGGCAACGCCCCTGGAACTCCTTCAAGCACCTGGAGCGAGAAATGACCACGGAACTTTATAGACATTACGACAAATCGGGGAAACTGCTATATATCGGAATATCCCTAAGAACGGTTAGCCGACTTGCTCAGCACATGCAAAACTCAAAATGGGCGAGAGATATTACAAATATCGAGATTGAGTTCTTTGAAACAAGGGAAGAGGCGTTAGAAGCAGAAAAGGCAGCGATCCAGAAAGAAAAACCTTTATGGAACGTTATACACAACCAAAAGCAAGCAGAGGACAAACAAGAAACGACACTCAAGGAACCCGCAAAAATCAACAAAATATGCCGCGATAAAACCAAGGCAGAGGCCATAGCGGCAGCAGCCCAAAAGGCGTGCGATTTGCTATGTACCGTCATAGACGAGAACCACAATGTTTACATAAGTGAGGTGGATCAAAGGACTTTAAATCTCCAATTTACTTTTAGAGAAGGCTATAAGGAAAAATTTGCTGAATCATTGATAACTACAAATGCTGTATATCCTGGCGGAGGTATTGCATTACTTCCAAGTTCATACAGCAATGGAACGGAAACAGTAGTCACCCTAGTTATCCCAGAAAACCTAACTGAAAACTACAACGTCAACGCCGAAGAAATAGCGGATTACAAGCTGTTAGTTGATTCCATGCGAAAATACAGTTCAGGGCCGATCACCCTTTATTTCCCGTCCTGGGGCGAACTCTTCGCCTGAGTGTCGCACAAGTCCTAACTTGCAAGACAGCCCGCCAGACTCACGGATTCCGGGCGGTTGCCCTGTCGCGGGTTTAAGTCGCACAATCCGCGAAACCCGCGACTAGAACCCGAGAAAATCATGCGAGACAAGCACGATCCTGGAACCCTCGACCTCCTGAATGGGCGCCTCATTGTTGGCTATGCCCGAGTATCGACCGAGGATCAGGACTTGACCAACCAGCGGGCCGAACTCCACGCGGCTGGCTGTTCCCGAATCTTTGCCGAGAAGATCACCGGGGCGCAGCGCAACCGGCCCGAGCTGGAAAGGATGCTCGATCACCTGCGGCAAGGTGACGTTGTGACAGTCACGCGCCTGGATCGTCTCGCGCGCAGCACGCGCGACCTGCTGGACATTGCCGAGCGCATACAGGCAGCCGGGGCCGGGCTGCGCAGTCTGGCCGAACCCTGGGCGGACACGACAACCCCAGCGGGCCGAATGGTGCTGACGGTGTTTGCAGGCATTGCGGAATTTGAGCGCGCCCTAATCATCGACCGAACCCGGACAGGACGAGAAGCCGCGAAGCGGCGAGGCGTGAAGTTCGGCCCGCCTCCTACCCTCACGGACGCCCAGCTAGAGCACGCGCGGCAATTGATCGAGAAGGAGGGGCGGACGGTGAAGGAGGCTGCCGAGCTGTTCGGTGTTCATCGCTCGACGTTGTATCGGCGGCTTTCAGTCTTGGGAATTTTCGCGGACGCGAAAACGGGAGTGGGTGCGGCTGGCGTTCAGAGCGGCGCCGAACAGCCATAGCGCGGCGGCGAGCAGGAACAGCCACCCGATATTGACAGCGATCAACGGGTTAGCCCCGCGCCCGGATACCAGCAGGAAGGCGCCCAGGGCGCAGAGCGCGACGGCGATCACCAGCTGGGGGCGGGAATAGGCGAGCATCAGGCGAAGCATTCGGGCACCTCTCGGGGGGTAGTTGCGGCAATAGACTTGTCTGCGGCCATCAGCACACGGCAGGCGGGGCAATCCGGGTCGCGCACCTCGGCACCTTCAACAGCATCCGGGCAAAGCCCGTTGTAGGCGTGCGGAATGACTCCGGTAGCCACGCGCAGCAGATCGAGGACTAGGCCCTGGTGAGCCAGGACGCTTTCCAGAACCTCCAGCGGAACGCTATCAAGGGCCAGGGCGCCCCGTTCGCGGGCAAAGGCGACGGCTGCCGCCACTTCGGCGGCGGTCGCCGGCTCTTTGGGCACATCAGGATCGGCAAGCATGGGGGCCTCGCGCGGTTAAAGGGTCGTCATCATGGGGTCAGGGGACAGGAACATCAGAATGCGGTCATAAGCCCACATCAGCACGAAGCTAGTGAAGGACGCCACGCCACAACCCCAGACCATCGCGGTTTTTTCCGGCATCAGGAAGAAGGCGAACAGGAAGCCGATCAGCGTGAAGACGGAAACGATACTGCACAGCCCCACGATAATGCCGCGAAGCCAGTACATCACCAGAAACAGGGCGTAGCGGACGCCAGTTAGCAGCCCGCCCAGGAGGCGCACAGGTAGCGCACGGCGGGGCGGCAGGCCCTCGGCGCCCTCCTGGTAGTCCGGCAGATCGTGCGGCTCATTGGCCGGCGTAAACGCCTCCAGCTCGCGGACTGGCTTGCGCGGAAATTGAATCAGGTTGCTGTCCATGCTCTTCCCCTCAAGCGGGTTTTCGATACCTGAATACTAGCAGAACCCCCGAACAATGCCAAGCGATTTTGCTTTACAGCACAAAAAAAAGAGGGGGACAGGCTTGCGCCGAATCCCCCTAAAAGGCCGCTGCTGCGGATCGTCAACGTAAGCCGGCAGGCTCACGCTATTCTGTGGCGTCAAGCGCCATTGGCTTGACTAGGCAAGGGGAAGGCGGCGCCCTCCCCTCCTGGTGAATCGGTGCCGGTCAGGCGTAGGCAGTCCACGACCGGGCGTCGTAAATCTTGCAACCGGCGATCATCTTGAAGCTGGCCGGCGAGGCGCTGCGGCAACTGTCGATCTTGACCAGCCCGCGCGCGTTGGTGCGGCGGCGCATAGCCTCCCCGACATAGCGGCCAGGAACAGGGATGCACACCCCCTGCATCGAGGACGTTTCTTCGCTCTCTTGGGCGATCTCGCGCACCTCTACGGTGGTCTTGCCGATCACCTTCACGACCTCGTAATAATCAATGTTCGTTTGGTCATACCCCCAGGACGAAACCAGAACGGTGCCGACCTCCAGCGGGTGCCCTTCTTCCTTGCGCGCCTCGCGCTCGGCGCGCTTCTGCTCGGCGCGGCGCTCGATGCGGGCGAACCACTCGGCCACATGCGCCTCTGCGCGCTCAACGCTGCGAAAGCGCAGGTAGAAGGCCGGCTTCTGGGCCTTGCCAGCGAACGCCATCACGATCAGGCGGGACGGATCAGCAACAACCAGAACCCCCAGCGCATCCACGCGCTTGATTTCCTCGAAGCCCTTCGGAATGTGAACTTCGCGGGTCATGGTCATGTTCGGGAAACGAGCCATTTTCAGTACCTCTTACGTTGACGGGGCGCCGAATCTTTTTCGTCCGGCTTGGTGGTCATTATGGGCCTTTCGGCCCATAACGTCAAGCCTTTTTGCTTGTCATTTAATGATGACTTTATCAGCCCCGCCCAGGACGAAACAGACCGCGCGCCCGGTCGCGCTCTCGCTCTTCTCGATGCCAACCACGGCGCCGCTCATCAGCTCCAGGGCGAGGCACTGCGCCCAGGCGCCCAGCTCGGCCCCCGGCTTTGCAAAGGTGCGCAGCAGCGCCTTAACCTGCCCCACGATCCGCGCGAACCGCTCGGCCTGCTCGCCGTTGACCAGCTCGCAAACGGCCATCAACCGGCGCTCCAGCCGCATAACGGCGGGATCGTCGATAGTCTCAACGTCCAGCAGCGATTCAACGTAAAGGAGTTTTTCCCGCGCGGCATTCCAACTCAGTGCATTTTCTACAGTGGCGAGCCTGTCCAGCTCGGCAGCGGAATAACGGTGCATTTCCAGCCCTCCAGGTGCGGCGGTAGAGCGGCCCGGACGGTGCCGGGCCTCTATCGGTCAAAGGTGGGTTTCAAGCCCGGTCAGGTCGCGGAAAGTCGCTTGCAGGGTGTCGAAGTAGACGTGTTCGGCCTCCCCCTTCACCTCGACCGCGTAGGTCTTCGGCTTCACCTTCAAAGCCTTGACGGTGTAGGTGTCCGAGGCGGTCAGGAAAATCTGAACCTTGTTCACGCCATTGCAGGCCAGGCGGGCCGGCAGCCCGAATTGCAGGCCGCCCAGGAAATCGGCGGTCGGAGAAAGCCCCACGAAGTCGCGGGCGCCGGTCATGGCACGGAAGCGATTACCGCCCAGCTGCGCCAGGATGGTGTTTGCGATCTGCATGTGCGCGGATTGAGTCATGGTGAAACCTCGCATTACGTTGACGAAATGGCCGAATCTTCTTGTCCGGCTCAGGTGTTATTGTGCCTTCGCGCCCCTCTTACGTCAAGCGTTTTTGCTTGTCATTGCGGTGGATTCTTTCCCCGCCAGGGCTTGACCCCGCGCCCTCGATGATCTGGGCCGAGCGTTCAGGGGTGCGTGCTCTTGCTGGTGAAACAGGCGCGCGAGCGCCCTTCCGATTGCAGGTGAGTCGGCAGCCCTTCGGCTGGTGAT
>Ga0265293_10003448_pt1 | contig 29365 bp, 24 predicted proteins | sample Munlanlewell138R_FD_192505 | JGI IMG/M metagenome (GOLD analysis project Ga0265293, IMG submission 192505) | Leachate microbial communities from a municipal landfill in Southern Ontario, Canada - Leachate well 138R | ecosystem: Engineered > Solid waste > Landfill > Unclassified | place: Canada... | reverse complement strand
CGGATCGCGGAGAACGTGCGGGAGGCGGCGGAGTGAGAAGCGGACTGCCCCTTGCTTTGCTGGCGATAGCAGCGACGCCGCCGGCGTATGCGCAGGCGAGCGGCAAAGAAGCGAGCGATAGAGAAGCCGCCCGGGCGTTCTGGCACTATTCGAACTGTGTGGTGAAGCTTGCGCCTGACAAGGTTGCGGAGCTTCTTATCTCTCTCCACTGGGATGTGAGGAAGGACGAGGCCCCGCAGCGTTTTGCGCAGCGTTACGCAAACTGTCTGGCACCGGGCGATATCATGCGCGCTGACCACACTCTTTTTCGCGGGGCGCTTGCCGGCTCCTATTTTTTGAGCCGTCGGGGTGAGCCTCTTCCCGACTATTCGACGGTGCCGATCCTGTTCGATCAGGCCAGCCTCGAGCGGACAGTCACGGTCGATGAGAAGAAGCGTATCGTCATGCTGGCTTTTGGCGAATGTGTGTTTCGATCCTCACCGCATGATGTGCGAAGTCTGTTGGCGACAGAGCCGACCAAGAAGGCGGAGAGTGAGGCCGTCGAGCGGCTGGCGCCTCTTCTGGGCCATTGCCTCCCCGCGGACGAAGGACAGGAGATGAGGTTCAGCAAGGTCGCACTGCGCGGGTTTCTCGGCGAGGCGGCCTATGCTGTCGATAATGCCTTTTCGCTTGGTCAAGCGCCGGAGAGTGTTCACTGATGCCCAAGGTAACCGTCGACGGCCTCGAACTCGAAGTTCCCAACGGCGCCACCGTGCTCCAGGCCTGCGAGCTGGCGGGCAAGGAAATCCCGCGCTTCTGCTATCATGAGCGGCTGTCCATCGCGGGCAACTGCCGCATGTGTCTGGTCGAAGTCTCGCCGGGGCCGCCCAAGCCGCAGGCCAGTTGCGCCTTGCCCGCCGCCGAAGGGCAGGTCATCCGCACGGACAGCGAGATGGTGAAGAAGGCGCGCGAAGGAGTGATGGAGTTCCTGCTCATCAACCACCCGCTCGATTGCCCGATCTGCGATCAGGGCGGCGAGTGCGACCTTCAGGACCAGTCCGTCGCCTATGGCCGGGGCAAGTCGCGCTATCACGAAGCCAAGCGCGCCGTGACCGAGAAATACATGGGGCCGCTCATCAAGACCGTGATGACGCGCTGCATCCACTGCACCCGCTGCGTGCGGTTTTCGGAAGAGATCGCGGGCGTGGACGAGATCGGCGCGCTCTATCGCGGCGAGAACATGCAGATCACGACCTATCTGGAACATGCCGCGAGGCATGAGCTGTCGGCCAACGTGATCGACCTCTGCCCGGTCGGCGCGCTGACCAGCCGCCCCTATGCGTTCGAGGCAAGGCCGTGGGAACTGAAGAAGACCATCGGCATCGACGTGTCCGACGCTTGCGGCGCGAACATCCGCATCGACAGCCGGGGCCGCGAAGTGCTGCGCGTGCTGCCGCGCGTCAACGACGACGTGAACGAGGAATGGATTTCCGACAAGGCGCGCTATCAGGTCGAAGGGCTGACGCGCCGCCGCCTGGACCGGCCGTGGATCAGGCGCGACGGCAAGCTGGCCGCCGCGACGTGGGATGAGGCTTTCGCCGCCATCGCGCGGATCAATCCGGGGGCGAGCATTGCTGCCATCGCGGGCGATTTGGTCGATTGCGAGACGATGTTCGCGGCGAAAAAGCTGGTGACGGCGCTGGGCGGCAGCCTGCTGGAAGGGCGGCAGACGGGCATGGACTATGCCACCGAAAGCCTCGCCGCCGTCAATTTCAATTCCACTCTGGCAGGAATCGAGACGGCGGACGCCATCCTCGTCGTCGGCAGCCACGTCCGTTGGGAAGCGCCGCTCGTCAACGTGCGGCTGCGCAAGGCCGTGAAGAACGGCGCGAAAGTGTTCCTCATCGGGCCGGAGTGGGAAACCACGTTCGGCGGCGAGTTCCTGGGCGACGACCTGGCGCTGCTCGGCAACCTGCCGGGCCATGTGGCGGATGCGATGAAGAACGCCGCGCGGCCCGCGATCGTCATGGGCGGCGCGGCGCTGGGCCGGGGCGGGCTGGAAACCGGTCTGGCGCTGGCGGGCGAGTGGAATCTGGTTCGAGAGGACTGGAACGGCTTCAACGTGCTGCACATGGCGGCGGCGCGCATGGGCGGGCTGATGCTGGGCTATGCCAGCAAGGGCGGCCTTGCCGATCTCGCCGCCGCGAAACCGAAGCTGCTGCTGTCGCTGGGCGCCGACGAAGTGGATTACACGAAGTTCGCCGATTCCATGATCGTCCACATCGGCCATCACGGCGACAAGGGCGCGCACGCGGCGGACGTGATCCTGCCGGGTGCGGCCTATACCGAGAAGAACGGCACTTACGTCAACACCGAAGGCCGGGTGCAGTTCTCCGAAAAGGCCGTGTTCGCGCCGGGCGACGCGCGCGAGGACTGGACGATCCTGCGCGCCTTGGCGGATGCTTTGGGCGTTTCCGTGGGCTTCGACGATTTTGACGCCCTGCGCGCGGCGATGATCGCGGAAGTTCCGGCGCTGGGCGTCGAAGGGCTGGCCGATTACGGGCGCGAACTGCCCGCCGGGAAGGCCGGGGCCAGCGGCGTGATCGCGGGCTATCCCGTCAAGGACTTCTACCTCACCAACGCCATCGCGCGGGCCAGCGAGACGATGCAGCGCTGCTCGGCCGAACTGCTGCACGGCGAGGACTTCGCGGAGGCGGCGGAATGAGGGTTCTCGCAACATTCGCTCGCCCTGAGCCTGTCGAAGGGCACGCGCTTTTCGCAGTCGTCTGGAATGGGCTTCGACAAGCTCAGCCTGAGCGGGTCGGGGGGATATTCTGATGACCGCCTTTTTCCAATCGCTCGGCATGAGCCACGACTGGGCGTGGTTCCTGGCCACGATTAGCGGCATTCTGCTGATCGCGCTGCCGCTGATGCTCGGCGTGGCGATGATTATCTATGCGGACCGCAAGATCTGGGCGGCGATGGCGCTGCGCCGGGGGCCGAACGTGGTCGGCCCGTTCGGGCTGCTGCAATCGTTCGCGGACGGCCTCAAGGTCATGCTGCAGGAAACGATCGTGCCGGCGGCGGCCAACAAGGGCCTGTTCCTGATCGCGCCGATCATCACGTTCACCGTGGCGCTGATCGCCTGGGCGGTGATCCCGTTCAATTCGGGCGCGGTGCTGGCCGACATCAACGTCGGGCTGCTCTATGTCCTCGCGATCTCGTCGCTGGGGATTTACGGCGTGGTTATCGCGGGCTGGGCGTCCAACTCGAAATATCCGTTCTTTTCCGCGATGCGTGCCAGCGCGCAGATGATCTCGTATGAAGTCTCCATCGGCTTCATCCTGATCTGCGTGGTGCTCTGGGCGGGCACGTTCAACCTCCGCGATATCGTCGAGGCGCAGCGGGGGCACGGCCTGGGCTTCGTCAATGGATTCTTCTTCAACCTGCTGCTGTTCCCGATGTGGGTGATGTTCCTGATCTCCAGCCTGGCTGAAACCGCGCGCACGCCGTTCGACCTGACGGAAGCGGAAAGCGAACTCGTCGCCGGATACCAGACCGAATATTCTTCGATGGCCTTTGCGCTCTACTGGCTGGGCGAATATGCGAACGTTCTGCTGATGTGCGCGCTGAACGCGGTGCTGTTCTTTGGTGGATACCTGCCGCCGTTCGACTGGGCGCCGCTTTACGCCGTGCCGGGCGTGGTCTGGCTACTCGGCAAGACGCTGTTCTTCTTCTTCGTCTTCTCGTGGGTGAAGGCGACCGTTCCCCGCTATCGCTACGACCAGTTGATGCGGCTGGGCTGGAAAGTGTTCCTGCCCGTCTCGCTGGGCTTCGTGGTGCTGGTGAGCGGCTACCTCATGGCAACCGGACATTACGCATGACCGCCCTGCAACTCATCAAGAGCTTCACGCTGTGGGAGTTCGTGAAGGCGCACTGGCTGACACTGAAGTATTTCTTCAGGCCCAAGGCGACGATCAACTATCCGTTCGAGAAGAACCCGCTCTCCCCTCGCTTCCGGGGCGAGCACGCGCTGCGCCGCTATCCCAACGGCGAGGAGCGTTGCATCGCGTGCAAGCTGTGCGAGGCGGTCTGCCCGGCGCAGGCCATCACCATCGAGGCCGAGCCGCGCGAAGACGGATCGCGCCGCACCACGCGCTACGACATCGACATGACCAAGTGCATCTACTGCGGCTTCTGCCAGGAAGCCTGCCCGGTCGATGCCGTGGTCGAGGGGCCGAACTTCGAATACGCGACCGAAACGCGCGAGGAACTGCTTTACGACAAGGCCAAGCTGCTGGCGAACGGGGACAAGTGGGAGCGGGCCATCGCCGCGAACCTTGAAGCCGACGCGCCGTATCGGTAGGGGCGCGCGGGGGCCAACATGATCCACACAATCGCCTTCTATCTCTTCGCGGTGATGACCGTCGCGTCGGGCGCGATCACCATCCTCGCGCGCAATCCGGTGCATTCGGTGCTCTGGCTGATCCTCGCGTTCTTCAACGCCGCCGGGCTGATGGTGCTGGTCGGCGCGGAGTTCATCGCGATGCTGCTGGTCATCGTCTACGTCGGCGCGGTCGCGGTGCTGTTCCTGTTCGTGGTGATGATGCTCGATATCGACTTCGCGGAACTGCGCGCGGGCTTCATCCGCAATTTCCCGCTGGGTATCCTGGTGGCGCTGGTGCTGCTGGCCGAAATCGTGATGGGTGTCGGCGCCTGGCAGGTCGGCGCGCTCAAGCTGGGCACACCGGACGGCACGGGCGCAGCGCCGGTGGGGGCGAGCAATATCGAGGCCATCGGCGCGCTGCTCTATGGCCGCTACCTGTTTTTGTTCGAGGCCGCTGGCCTGATCCTGCTGGTCGCCATGGTCGGCGCGATCGTGCTGACGCATCGCCGGCGCGGCGGCGTGCGCGGCCAGAACATCGCCCGCCAGAACGCGCGCCGTCCTGAAGAGGCCACGATCAACACGCGGCCGGAAGTGGGCAAGGGGGTCAACCTCTGATGATCGGTATCGAACACTATGTCGTGGTCAGCTCGATCCTGTTCGTGCTGGGCGTGCTGGGCATTTTCCTCAACCGCAAGAACGTGATCGTCATCCTCATGGCGATCGAGCTGATCCTGCTGGCCGTGAACATCAATCTCGTGGCGTTCAGCGCGTTCCTCCAGGATCTGACGGGGCAGGTCTTTGCCATGTTCGTGCTGACCGTGGCGGCGGGCGAGGCGGCGGTCGGTCTGGCGATCCTCGTCATCTATTTCCGCGGCCGCGGCACCATCGCGGTCGATTCCGTGAACCGGATGAAGGGATAGCTTCTCGTGACGTCCATTCTCTTCATCGTTTTCCTGCCGTTGCTGGCGTCGCTCGTCGCTGGGCTGGGCAACCGCGCCATCGGCAATGTCGCCGCGAAGTCGGTGACGACCGGCGCGCTGTTCGTGTCCTGCGCGCTGTCCTGGCCGATCTTCATCGGGTTCCTGACGGGCAGCGCCGAAGCGGGCGTCACGCCGGTGCTGCACTGGGTCCAGTCCGGCACGATGACGTTCGACTGGGCCTTGCGCGTCGATACGCTGACGGCCGTGATGCTGGTCGTCATCACGACGGTTTCGGCGCTCGTCCACCTCTATTCCTGGGGCTACATGGCGGAAGACCCGGACCAGCCCCGGTTCTTCGCCTATCTCTCGCTGTTCACCTTCGCCATGCTGATGCTGGTGACGGCGGACAACCTCGTCCAGATGTTCTTCGGCTGGGAAGGCGTTGGCCTCGCCTCCTATCTGCTGATCGGCTTCTGGTTCAGGAAACCGAGCGCGAGCGCGGCGGCGATCAAGGCTTTCGTCGTCAACCGCGTCGGCGACCTCGGCTTCATGATGGGCATCTTCGGGACGTATCTGGTGTTCCAGACCGTCTCCATCCCCGAAATCCTCGCCGCCGCGCCGGGCATGGCGGGATCGACCATCGGGTTCCTGGGCTATCGCTTCGACACGATGACAGTGCTGTGCATCCTGCTGTTCATCGGCGCGATGGGCAAATCGGCGCAGCTTGGCCTGCACACCTGGCTGCCGGACGCGATGGAAGGCCCGACGCCGGTGTCCGCGCTGATCCACGCCGCGACGATGGTGACGGCGGGTGTGTTCATGGTCTGCCGCCTGTCCCCAATGTTCGAGGCCAGCCCCGTGGCGCTGGGCTTCGTGACAGTGATCGGGGCGGCAACCTGCTTCTTCGCGGCGACGGTCGGCACGACTCAATGGGACATCAAGCGCGTCATCGCCTATTCGACCTGTTCGCAGCTTGGTTACATGTTCTTCGCGGCGGGCGTCGGCGCCTATGGCGCGGCGATGTTCCACCTGTTCACGCACGCCTTCTTCAAGGCCCTGCTGTTCCTCGGCGCGGGCTCGGTCATCCATGCCATGCACCATGAGCAGGATATGCGCTATTACGGTGCGCTTCGTAAGCACATCCCGCTCACGTTCTGGGCGATGATGGCCGGCACGCTGGCGATCACCGGGGTCGGCGTGCTGGGCGTGTTCGGCTTCGCGGGCTTCTATTCCAAGGATGCGATCCTCGAAGCCGCGTTCGGCAGCGGCACGGAACTGGGGCGCATCGCGTTCTGGGCGGGCATCGCCGCGGCGCTGATGACCAGCTTCTATTCCTGGCGCCTCGTGTTCCTGACGTTCTTCGGAAAAGCCCGCTGGGCAGGGTCCGAGCATATCCAGCACGCGGTGCATGACGATCACCACGAAGCGGATCATGCTCATGCTCATGGGGGGCACGGCGACGGCGAGGACGGCACTGCCGGATACCATCCGCACGAAAGCCCGCTGTCCATGCTGGTGCCGCTCGGTGTTCTGGCGCTGGGCGCGATTTTCGCCGGTTCCGTGTTCCATCATGATTTCATCAGCGAAGGATCCGGGCCGTTCTGGCAGGGCAGCCTCGTGTTCAGCGAGCACCTGATCCACGAACTGCACGACGTTCCGCTGTGGGTGAAGCTGGCGCCGTTCACGGTGATGGCGCTGGGCCTGCTGATCGCGTGGTATGCCTATCTCAAGAACACGGATTTCCCGCGCAAGTTCGTCGATCAGTTCCGCGTGCTGCACCAGTTCGTCTACCGGAAATGGTATTTCGACGAGCTTTACGACCTTATTTTCGTGAAGCCCGCGTTCTGGCTGGGCCGCGTGTTCTGGAAAGCGGGCGACGTGGGCGTGATCGACCGCTTCGGCCCGGACGGCGCCGCCTGGGTGGTGGCGCGCGGCACCGATGTCGCCCGCAAGGTGCAGTCGGGTTATCTCTACAGCTATGCGCTGGTCATGCTGCTGGGCCTTGTCGGCGCGGTAAGCTGGATCATGGCCGGTTGACGGGCGGGGCAAGGCAATGAACGGTTTTCCCATCCTTTCCCTGATGCTGCTCGTGCCGCTCGTCGGCGGCGCGGCATGCCTGTTCGTCGAGGCCGGGGCCGCGCGCCGAATCGCGCTGGCCGCGACGCTGGTCGATTTCCTGCTGGGCGTGGTGCTCTGGGCGAACTTCGACATTGGCGGCCCGCAGTGGCAGTTCACGGAGCGCGCCGCGCTGTTCGCGGGCTTCAACTGGGCGCTGGGCATCGACGGCATCGCACTGATGCTCATCATGCTTTCGGTGTTCCTGATGCCGATCTGCATCGGCGCGAGCTGGACTTCGATCGAGAAGCGCGTCGGCGAATACATGGCCGCCTTCCTGCTGATGGAAACGCTGATGATCGGCGTGTTCGCGGCGCAGGACTTGTTCCTGTTCTACATCATGTTCGAGGCGGGCCTCATTCCGATGTATCTCATCATCGGCATCTGGGGCGGGCAGGATCGCATCTACGCCAGCTACAAGTTTTTCCTCTACACGCTGCTGGGATCGGTGCTGATGCTGATCGCGATGCTGTGGATGGTGAACGAGGCGGGGACGAGCGATATCCCGACTCTCATGGCCTACGACTTCCCTTCGGGTGCGCAGAACTGGCTGTGGCTGGCCTTCTTCGCCAGCTTCGCGGTGAAGATGCCGATGTGGCCGGTTCACACATGGCTGCCCGACGCGCACGTCCAGGCGCCGACCGCCGGTTCGGTGATCCTCGCGGGCGTGCTGCTCAAGATGGGTGGCTATGGCTTCATCCGCTTCTCGCTGCCGATGTTCCCGGAAGCGAGCGCGCATTTCGCGTGGTTGATCTATGCGCTGTCGATGGTGGCGGTGGTCTACACTTCGCTCGTCGCGCTGGTGCAGCACGACATGAAGAAGCTGATCGCCTATTCCTCGGTCGCGCACATGGCGATCGTGACGGTGGGTTTGTTCGCGTTCAACGTGCAGGGCCTCGAAGGCTCGATGATCGTGATGCTCAGCCATGGCCTCGTCTCAGGCGCGCTGTTCCTCTGCGTCGGCGTGATCTATGACCGGCTGCACACGCGCGAGATCGACCGCTACGGCGGGCTTTCGATCAATATGCCGCAATACGCGCTGTTTTTCCTGCTGTTCACCATGGCGTCCATTGGTCTGCCGGGCACCAGCGGCTTCGTGGGCGAGTTCCTGAGCCTTGCGGGCATCTACCAGATGTCGAGCTGGGTGGCGCTGGTCTGCACCACGGGCATCATCCTCGGCGCGGCCTACATGCTCTACCTCTACCGGCGTGTTGCCTTCGGCGAACAGAAGAACGCGGACGCGGCCGCCATGCCGGACCTGTCGATGCGGGAACTGGCAATGATGGTGCCGCTGGGCCTCGCGGTGCTGTGGATGGGCATCTATCCCGAATCGTTCCTGGCCCCGATGCGGGCCGACATCGCGGCGCTCGACGCGCGTCTGGCGCAGGCGAGGCCGGAAGGCGACGCGCGCCTTGCCGCCGGGAAGCCCGTGCCAGCGGCGCATGACGGGGGCGGCCACGAAGAAGTTTCGGCGCACGGGGGGGCGCACTGATGGACTGGTCCCATTCGCTGCGCCTTGCCGCGCCGGAAGAACTGCTGAGCGTCGCCGCGCTGGTGCTCCTGCTCGCCGCCGCGTGGACGGGCGGTGCCCGGGCGGCGCGCACGATCAACTGGATCGCGATCGCGGCGCTTGTCCTGGCCGCGCTTCTGGTCCTGCCTGTCGTGACCGGCGGGGCGAGCGGCCCCGATACGCTGGCCTTCTCCGATCTCTTCGCCGCCAATGCCTTTTCCGGCTTCGCCAAGCTGCTGATCCTTGTGTCCTCCGCCGCCGCGCTGGCGGTGGCGCCGCCATTCTTCGAGCGGGCGGGCGGCTATCGCGCGGAATATCCCGTGCTGGTGCTGCTGGCGGCGGTGGGCATGTGCCTGATGGTTTCGGCGACCAATCTGCTCACGCTCTATGTCGGTCTCGAACTCAATTCGCTCGCCGCCTACGTGCTGGCTGCGTTCCTGCGGGTGGATGATCGTTCGGCGGAAGCGGGCCTCAAGTATTTCGTGCTGGGCGCGCTGGCGAGCGGCATCCTGTTGTTCGGCATGAGCCTGACTTACGGCTTCACCGGCACCATCATGTTCACCGGCATCGCCGAGGCGCTGCGCGGCGACGTGGCGATGGGCGCGGTGTTCGGGCTGACCTTTGTGCTGGCGGGCCTTGCCTTCAAGATCAGCGCCGTGCCGTTCCATATGTGGACGCCCGACGTCTATGAAGGCGCGCCCACGCCCGTGACGACTCTGTTCGCCACCGCGCCGAAAGTGGCCGCGCTCGCGCTCACTGCGCTGGTCGCGTTGCAGGCTTTCGGGACGCAGGCCGATGCCTGGCGGCAGATCGTGATCTTCGCCGCGCTGGCCTCGATCATCGTCGGTGCGCTGGGCGCGATCGGGCAGGACAACATCAAGCGCTTGCTCGCCTATTCCTCGATCAACAACGTCGGCTTCATTCTCATCGGCCTGGCTTGTGCCACCCAGGCGGGGCTTTCGGCCATGCTGGTCTATCTGGCGATCTATGTGCCGATGACGCTGGGCGGTTTCGTCGCCGTGCTCATGTTCCGGGACCGGGACGGGCAGCCTGTCGAATCCATCGCGCAACTGGCGGGCCTTTCGCGGGAACGGGCGGTGCTGGCGGGATGCTTCGCGGTTATCATGTTCAGCCTTGCCGGTATTCCGCCGCTGTTCGGCTTCTGGGGCAAGTTCGTGGTGTTCCAGGCTGCGGTCGAGGCGGACCTCATCCTGCTGGCGCTGATCGGCATCGCCGCGAGCGTGATCTCGGCGTTCTATTACCTCAAGGTCGTCAAGGCGCTCTATTTCGATGAACCGACCGGCATTGCCGTGGGTAGGAGCGATTGGGTGCATCAGGCCATTCTTGCCGTCTGCGCCCTCGCGGTTTCGCCGCTTGGCTATCTGCTGACCCGGTGCCTGGCCGATTGGGCGGGCAAGGCGGCGGCCGCGCTCATGCTGCCGGTGTGAGCGTTTCCGGCCCTTCGATAGAGGTTCTGGCGGAAACCGGCTCCACCAATGCCGATGTGCTGGCGCGCCTGCGGGCGGGCGACGCAGTGAGCGAAGGGCAATGGCTGGTCGCGCTCCGCCAGACGGCGGGGCGGGGACGGCTGGGGCGGTCATGGGACGACGGCGCGGGCAACTTCATGGGGTCCACGCCGGTGCGTTGCGGAGCGGGCGATCCCCCCGCGGCGACTCTGGCGCTTGTCGCCGGGCTGGCGCTGCACGAGACCTGCGCGCCGCTTGCGCCCGGGGTCGACCTGCGGCTGAAATGGCCCAACGATCTCATGGCGGGCGGTGTGGACGGGGCCGGGAAAGTGGCGGGCATCCTGCTGGAACGGCAAGGCGATTGCGTGGTGATCGGCATCGGCGTCAATCTTTCCGTCGCGCCGCCGCTGGCCGATCGCAAGACAGCGGCGCTCGCCGGATTCGGCGAGGTGCCGGAACTGGAACGCTTCGCCCGGCTTCTGGCGGATGCTTTCGCCGCCGAACTGGCGCGGTGGCGCCTGGCGGGCCTGCCCGCGCTGCTGCGGCGCTGGCAGGCGGCGGCCCATCCCGCCGGCACGATGCTCACCGTGCAAGGGCCGGGGAACGAGGCGGTCCACGGCACGTTTGCCGGTCTGGCGGACGATGGCGGCTTGCAACTGCGGCTGGCGGACGGCACCACGCAGGTCGTTCATTCCGGCGAAGTGCAACTCGCCGCGAAGGGCGATTGAGCGGAAAATTAGGCGAAAGGCGCACGGATCATGCTGCTTGCGGTCGATGTCGGGAACACGAATGTCGTCTTCGCCCTGTTCGACGGGCGCAAGTCTGTCGGGCGCTGGCGCATTGCGACCGATCCCCGGCGCACCGCCGATCAATATGCCGTCTGGCTCATGCAATTGCTGGGTATCCAGGGCATAGACCGCGCCTCGGTCACACAGATCATCGTGTCCACGGTCGTGCCGCGCGCGCTGCATAACCTTCAGGTGCTGGCGCAGAACTACTTCGGCGTCGATGCGCTGGTCGCCGGGCAGGGGCCCGCCGACTTTGCCATGGATATCGACGTGGACGAACCGCGCTCGCTCGGCGCGGACCGCGCGGTCAATGCCATCGCGGCGCATGCCAAGTATCCGGGCGACCTGATCGTCATCGACTTCGGCACCGCGACGACATTCGATGTGGTCGACTTCAACGGGGCCTACAAGGGCGGCATCATCGCGCCGGGCCTCAACCTCTCGCTGGATGCGCTGGTCGGCAACACCGCCAAGCTGCCGCGCATCGCCGTCGCCGTGCCGGAAAGCGAAAGCGTGATCGGCCGCAATACCGAGGACCAGATGCTGATCGGCGTATTCTGGGGCTATGTCGCGATGATCGAGGGGCTGGTTGCCCGAATCCGGGCGGAAATCGGCCGTCCGGCAAAAGTGATCGCGACCGGGGGCCTTGCCATCCTGTTCGACGAGGCGACGGATATCTTCGATGCGGTCGATGCCGACCTGACGCTCGACGGGCTGGTGCTGCTGGCGGAAAGGGCCGCGTCCCGGTGAAGCGCGATTCGGCAAGACCCGGCAAGGAACTGATCTTCTGCGCGCTCGGCGGATCGGGTGAGATCGGCATGAACGTCAACCTCTATGGGTGCGACGGCAAGTGGCTGATGGTCGATCTGGGCATGAGCTTTTCGGGTAACGAATATCCCGGCGTCGATCTGGTGTTCGCGGACCTTGAATTCATCGAGGATCGCAAGGCCGATCTTCTCGGCGTAGTGCTGACTCACGCCCATGAGGATCACATCGGCGCCGTGCCCTATTTCGCCGCCGACCTTGGCGTGCCGCTCTATGCGACGCCCTTCACTGCCAGGCTGGTCCACGCCAAGCTGGAAGAAGCGGGGCTGGTCAATGAAGTGGAGGTGCGGATCGTCGATCATCTCGACTGGTTCCGGCTCGGGCCGTTCGGGATCCGTTATGTGCCGCTGGCGCACTCGATCGCGGAAGGTAACGCGCTACTGATCGACACGCCTTACGGCCACATATTCCACACCGGCGACTGGAAGCTGGACGACGAACCGCAGATCGGCACGCCCGCGACGGCGGAGGAACTGACCGAAATCGGCGATCACGGCGTGCTGGCGCTGGTCTGCGATTCGACCAATGTGTTCAACCCGGAACCGTCGGGATCGGAAGGCGAAGTGCTGCGCGGGCTGCTGGACGAAGTGTCCCGCCACGCGGGGCGCCGTGTGCTGGTCACGACATTCGCGTCGAACGTCGCCCGCTTGCAGACTTTGGGAGCAGTGGCGAAAGCCACCAACCGGCGGCTCTGCGTGGCCGGGCGCTCGCTCGACAGGATCATCGCCACCGGCCAGGCCTGCGGCTATCTGGACGACTTGCCGGAACTGGTCGATTTCGACACGGCCATGCACTTGCCGCGTGGCGAAGTGATGATCGTGGCGACCGGGGGGCAGGGGGAACCGCGTGCCGCGCTCGCCCGCGTGGCGGAAGGCACGCATCCCATCGCGCTGGAAGCGGGCGACGTGGTGCTGTTCTCCAGCCGCCAGATTCCCGGCAATGAAGTATCCATCGGCCGCATCCAGAACCGGCTGGCCGAGCGCGGGATTCTGATCGTGACCGACCGGCAGGGCATGATCCACGTTTCCGGCCATCCCGGCAGACCGGAACTTGAAGCGCTCTATGGCTGGTTGCGGCCGGATATCCTTGTGCCGGTGCATGGCGAGATGCGCCACATGCGCGAACAGGCCCGGCTGGGCCGCGCCTGCGGCATCGAAAAGACGGTCGTGCAGAAGAACGGCGATCTCGTCCGCCTCGCACCCGGCGCGCCGGGCAAGTTCGGCGAAGTGCGCGCCGGGCGGCTGGTGCTGGATGGCGACATCATCGCCCCGGCCAATGGCGAGGCCATGGTCATGCGCCGGCGCCTGGCGCACAATGGCGTGGTCATAGTGGGCGTGGGCGCCGAAGCGATAGACGTGGCGGCGCTCGGCCTGCCGCTGGACGAGGATTACGAGCCGTTTCTGGAAGAAGCACGCAGCGATGTCGCGGGTGCGTTGGCCAAACTGAAAGGCGGCAAGGCGCACGATCCCGCCGCGCGCACCGAAGCAGCCCGCCTTGCCGCGCGCCGGGCGGCGCAGCGCTGGTCTGGCAAACGGCCGCAAGTGCAGGTCATGCTGCTGGATTGAGAAGGAGTGAGCCTCCGATGAAATGGACGTCTATCCTGGCGATCTACATGCTGTTCTGGGTGTTGAGCGCCTTTCTGGTGCTGCCCTTCGGCGTCAGGACGCACGATGAGGAAGGCGTGGCGAAAGTGGCGGGGCAGGCGGAAAGCGCGCCCGTCCGTTTCCGGCCCGGCCGGATCGCCCTGCGCGCGACGATCCTTTCGGCGGTGCTGTTCGGCCTCTATTACGCGAATTACGTGAACGGGTGGATCACGCCGCAGGATCTGGACCTGTTCGGCGCGCCGCCGGGATACGAGGATCCCGACTACCTCCGTCCGCGCTGATCGGCCACGAAGTGCGTCCGGTCAGGCGCGCAGGCGCTCGATGCCCTGGGCCAGCGCGACATAGAGCTTGCCCATATCGGACGACAATAGAGTGACGCCGAGGGCATGGCCGTCCCGCGTGGAAAGGACTTGCCGCAGCATTGCCTCGAAATCGTGAATGTAGCGGCTTACATGGTCGCGGAAATCGTGGTCGGTTTCATAGATTTGCGCGATTGCACGCGTTTCCGCCCCGTCGAGCAGAGCGACGGCCCGGCGCGTGAAGATGCCCCTGTCGCCGCGCAGATAGGCGGCCCATGCCATGTCCGAAACATCGGTGGACAGCGCCTTGGCGATGTCGATGGCATTGGAATTGAGCGATTCGGTGATGAGCGCGGCCCGGCGGGAAAAGTCATTGTCGACCTGCTCTTCCGCCCGTTCGCGCGCCTGCGCCACCCGCCGTTCGAGATTGCCCGCCAGTTCGTTCACTTTGGCGAGCTGGTCGCGCAACTGGATTACGGCCTCGCGGCTGGCGCCCGCCGCGTGGGCGACCGCCTGTTCCAGCTTGCCCGCCGTCTCGGCGGCGCTGGCGCGCATGGCCCTGTCGATGGCATTGGCGCTTTCCTCGCCCAGTTGCCGGGCCAGTTGCGTTATGACGGGCGCGCTGTTGTCAGCCAGATCGGACGTTGCCTTGCGGGCCGCCTCGGCGAGTTCCGCCAGCGCCGACGATAGCTGGCTTTCCGCTCGCCGGGCAATCGCTTCGCCTTCGGTGTCGAGTTCGCCCAGCGCGCGGCGCAGCCCTTGCAGCATTTCCGCATGATCCGATCCGGTCTGCGAAACGCGCGACTGGAGAGAGTCGAGGTCCGCCGCCAGCGCGGCGATGCGTTCGCGCGATTGGGCGAGCTGGCTGCCCAGCGCCTCGCTCTGGTCGTGCGACAGGCAGACTTCGCCGCGCAGGGTGCCTGCCCGGCGTTCGAGATCGGCCAGCCGCGCTTCGCCCGCGGACAGGGCGGCGGGCAAGTCGTCCCGGCTGTGCTCGGCGCTGGCGCGGATCAATTCGAGCAGGCGGACGCTGCGGTCGGTGAGGCCGGTGAGATCCCCGCTCAACCGCGTTACCGTTTCACTGCTGGCGCGGATTCGGTCGGCGGACGCGGCCGTGCTCTCCGTCAGGGCGTCGCTCGCCCGCGCGGCATTCTCGGCGAGGTCGGCCATCTGCTGCTGGTAATGCGCCAGTTGTTCGACAATCGCCCGGCTGGCGTCGGCAGTGCCTTCGATCCGTTCGGCCTGAGCGGCATGGCGGCGTGCGATCTCGGCGTCCAGTTCCGCGATCTGGCCGGCGATGCCGGCCACGGTTTCCTGCCAGCCGTCGGCCGCGCGGCTTTCTCCCTCGCGCAGCGCCCGCGCCACGGCCTGTCCCTCGTCCCGCAGTGCGGTGACGCGCGATCGCAAGGAAACCAGCATTTCGGCTTCGTGCGCATCCAAAGCCTTGCGGCTTTCGTGCAGTTCCTCCGCAAGCGCGGCGGCACGGGCGCGGATGTTTCCGATCGCTTCGGCCTGTTCGTCTTCCAGGCGGGCGTGCAATGCGGCCCCGCGTTCGTCCAGCGCGGCGAAACGCGCCGCCATGGCCTGGTCGAATTCGTCTGACTGGCGAGCCAGTTCCGCGCGCGCGGTATCGACCATGGCCCGGAGCGCATCGACCTGCCGCTCGCTGGCTGCGCCGAATTCATTGATCCGCTCGAACCCGCGCACCATCTGGTCCACCTGGGTCTGCGCCGTCCGTCCGGCCTGCCCGATGTTGTTAGTGACATCCTTGGCCGAGCTGGCGATGACCGGCAGTTGACCGCGCAGCCGGTCCATGTTTTCCAGCGCGGCGGTGCTGACGGCGCCGATGGCGTCGAGCCGCGCGCTGTTCTCGTGGATCAGGTTGTGCAGCCGCTCCGCGTGTTGCGACAGCCGCTCGGTCGCCATGCGGCCCAGCGAGTCGAGATCGCGCGATTGCGCCGCGATGAACTCCCGCGCCAGGCTCAATTCGCGATTGACCGTGGCCAGCCTGTCCTCAAGCTGGCGCGACTGCGTGGAAAGAAGGAATGCTGCATCGCCGAAGCGGCGCGCTTCGCGCCGGCTGTTGCGCATGATGAGCAGCCACGCGACGCCGATAAGGAGAGCGGGCGTCGCCCATTGGCTGACCAGCCCGGCCCATCGGGCGGCGCCGGGCGCATCCGCCAGAAGCGGCCAGTTGGCCCAGGCGAAGAAAGCCGTCCATGCCAGCAGCGCGGTCAGCGCCCCGGCGGGAAGCAGCCATTCGCGGGAGGGAACGGCAGGTTCAATCTCCTCGCTCGCGGCTGATTCATAAGGGCTTTCCAGATCTTCCGGCGCGTCCCATGCAGGCTCCGCTTCTTGCGAAAGCAGCAGTTCGTCGCGGGCGACTTCGGCCCCCGGCACCGTATGGCCGGTGCCAAGCGAGATGATGCGTGTTCCCCCTTGCATGACAGGCGACATATCATTTTCGCCGCTGGGGAGTAACCCCGCATTAACCGTCATGCGATAGGCCGTGCGGCATGGCCTATGCGTCGGGAGAACTGGATGCGACTCTCGCGGCGGCGGCGGGAGATGATTCCGCCCTGTTCGCAGAGCTTCGCGAAGCGTTTGTCGAGAGCCTTTCGCGGCAGATCGATTTGCTGGGCCGGGCGCGCTGCGACGGCAACTGGCAACTGGCCGCGATGCGGTTGAAAGGGCTTGGCGCCAGCTTTCATGCCGATCCGCTGATCGAACTGGCCGATGCCGCGATGGATGGCGCGCCGGGCGATCCCGCCATCGTGCGCCGGTTGCAGGCGTTTCTGGACGATTTCGCCGGTAACTGATCCCGCACGCTTGCGCTTGGCACCGACCCGGTGATTGCCTAGAACGTCGCCGCTGCCAGGAGAAGCGCGCTGCGCATTGCATTGCTTGTCATGATCGAGCCGGGCGGGGCGGACATGCCCTTGCCCAGGGCTTCCCTGCGAGTGGGCGGGGCCAGCGTCGCGCGCCATCAGCTTGGCCTTGCGCTGGCGTTCGAATGCCAGCGCGTGATCTGCCTGGTCCGCAACATGACAAGCGACGTGGTCGATCTCCAGCACGCGGCCGAAGCGGCGCATGCCGGTTTCCATGTCGTCACCAGCGCGCAGGCGCTCGTCGCGCAAGTGACGGCCCATGACGAAGTCGTCGTGTTCGGCGACGGTCTGTTGCCCGATGGCGAATGCGCGCGGGAACTGCTGTCGCGGAGCGGTGCGGTGCTGGTCCAGCCCATCGAGAGCGGCCTTGCCGCCGGGTTCGAGCGGATCGACCTCAACCATGCTTCTGCCGGACTGATGCGGATTCCCGGCCGCCTGATCGAGCGGCTGGCCGAACTGCCCGCCGATTGCGACGTGGTTTCCGCCCTGACGCGCATTGCCTTGCAGAGCGGCGTTCCGATGCGCGAAGTGCCGCAACGCGCGCGCGAGGGCAGGGGATGGCGCCTGATCCGCAACGAGGACGATGCCCATGCGGCGGAAGACGCGCTGATCGCGGACCGGGTCCGGGAATGGGACCGGCTCACGCCCGGTCTGATGCTGGCGCGGGCCGGTGTGACGGCGTTCGGCCCTCCGCTGATGCAGGGCGGATACGGCAGCATGTCGCTGGCGCTTGGCGCTTTTGCCCTTCTGGCACTGGCTCTGGGTGCGGGCTGGCTGGATCTGACGGCGACGGGGCTGCTGTTCTGCGGCGCTGCGTGGCTGGTGCTCAAGGCGATGGCATTGGTGCAACGGATCGAGAAGGCGAGCCTGAACCGCACGCCTTTCCTTGCCTTGCAGGAACAAGGGCTGGGCTGGCTGCTCGACGCCGTGATCGTGGTTCTTGTGGTGTGGCGCGCGCCGCTGCTGCCCTGGGAGTCAGTCGTGGATCGGGTGTTTCCGCCCGTTGTGCTGATCGGGCTCCTGCGTCTCCTGCCGCTGAGCATGCCGCGCGGCTGGGCCGCCTGGCTGGAGGACCGTACCTTGCTGGTGCTGCTGCTTGCGGCGTTGGGCGCGGCTGGCGTTCTCAGGACGGGCATACCGGGGCTTGCCGTGGCGCTGGTCGTGGCGGGACTCGCGTTGGGCGGCGGCATCGCGCGCATAACGCGGAGTTAACCACGCCGTGCTATCGGCGAGGCAATGACCGAAACCCTGTCCCTTTCCGATGGCGATTCCATCGAGAACGTGCTGCGCCGCGAACTTTCCGGGGGCGATGCGGCGCTGGGCACGGTTGTGCCGGTCCTGCGGCATTTGCTGGCCAGCGGCGACAGCACGTTCTTCAGCGATGAAATCATCGCCCGCGTCAGGGGCATCCTGCATGGTTTCGCCATTCAGTTGCTCGACGCGCAAGAAGGCGGGGAAGGGAAAGAGCATCCCGTCGAAGCGGTTTCCGCGCTGGTGGAAAGCCTTGCGGGAAACCCCGGAATCCTCGGTCATGTTCATGCCCTTGCCCTCGAATGGCACCTGACGGCGCGCATGCAGGCGCGGCTGGGCGTCGATCCTGTCCTGACGTCGCTGGTGCAGGATCTGATCGCCTCGCCGGAGCCGGAACAATCGGCGGGCGCGATGACCTTGCTGGCCTCGCAGGCGCGGTTTGCCCAAGCCATGCGGCGCATGGAATTGCCGCTGCGGGAACTGCCCGGCGATCATTTCCACGGGGCGCTGCTCGCCATGCGCGCGCAGGCGGGGGACGACCCGGAGGCGGACGGGCGCGCCGCCCAGGCGCAGGCGAAGTTGCGGGGCACCTATGATGAAGCGACCAGCCGCCTCGGTTTGCTGTCGCTGCTGGTCGGCGCGATGGGAGGGCGGGCCCATGCCGCGCTTTCCGTTTCGCACGCGGGCCTGCCGCTGTTCCTGACCGCTCTGGCGCTCGGGGCGGGGCAGGGACGCGATCTCGTCACGCTGGCAACCGCCGATTCCCGGCTGGCGCGGCTGGCGCTGTCCCTGCGCGCGGCGGGTCTGAAACCTGCCGCAATCGCGGAACAGTGTCTGGCGCTCCATCCCGCCGCTGTCCCGCCCGAAGGTTTCGATGCCCTGGAGGCGGATCAGGCGGCGCGAATCCTTGCCATGGCGGGTGCGGGAGGGACGGTCTGATGCCGGTGCCTCCCGCCCTTGCCCGCGCGCGCAGCGATGGCGCCGACGCTCTCGTCTCGGCGGACGCGCTGCTGGCCGAACTGCAGCGCCATTGCGGCGGCGATCTGCCGGGCCGGATCGCCATTCCCGCTCTGCTGGACGTGGTGCGCAAGGTGCGCGGCAGCGGGTTGAACCTCTCGCGCAACATCTTCGCGCAGGACGGCGCGCAACGGATTCGCGCATGGGTGGAAGTCATGCCGCGCGAGGATGGCGAGCCGGGCTGCGACATCGCCCTGAAGGACTGGCAGGCGCAAGTGTTGCCCGCCGATGACCAGAACGCCGCCGAAGCGCGCCGCGCCGGGATCGACCGGGAACTGGCCGAACTGACCGCGCAGTTGGATGCCGCGCAATGCGTTCTCGCGGCGGAGGCGGAGGCGCCCGACTTGCAGGCACTGGCCGAGCGGATGCGTGCCGGAGCGGGCCAGCCGTGGACCGCTTTCGTGCAACTGGACGACAGCGGCCATGCCCAGCCGCTGCACTGGCGGCTGCTCGATGGCGCAAGGTTGCATGCCGAAGGCTCGTCGCGGGGTTGGCGGGCCTGCCTGACGCCGCGCGCCAGGCCGGGCGAGGAGCCGCACGGGTTCGAACTGAGCCTCGTCTCCGACGAAGCGCTGCCCGAACCGGCCGGGCCAGTCGATGGCGACGAGCGTGCCGGAGAAGTCGCCCCCATGCAGTTCGCGACGATCGGGCGCGACGTCGCCCCGGTGTTGCGCCAGCCCATCGCCAGCATCATCGCCAATGCCGAAACGATCCGCACCCGGCTCGCCGGGCCGCTGGACGACCAGTATGCGGGCTATGCGGCGGAGATCGTCTCGGCGGGGCAGCACCTGCTAAGCCTGCTGGCCGACCTTTCGGACATGGAGATTGTCGAGGCCGACGATTTCTCCACCGCACCGGACCGGATCGACCTGGGCGACGTGGCCCGGCAGGCCTGCGGCATCCTGGGCGTGCGCGCACGGGAACGCGGGATTACGCTGGAAGCGTCGCCGCCAGGCGAGGGCGTGCAGGCCATCGCGGAATTCCGCCGCACCTTGCAGATCCTGCTCAACCTCATCGGCAACGCCATCCGCTATTCGCCCGATGGTTCGCGGATCGTCGTGGCGCTGGAGGATCGCGGGCAAACCGCCACCGTCACTGTGACGGACGAAGGGCCGGGCCTCTCGCCGGAGGAACAGCAGCGAGTGTTCGAGAAGTTCGAGCGCCTCGGCCGCAGCGGCGACGGCGGCACGGGTCTCGGCCTCTACATCTCGCGCCGCTTGGCCCGCGCCATGGGGGGAGAGCTTTCGGTGAAAAGCGAGTTGGGCGAGGGCGCGCGGTTTATCGTGGAACTGCCGGGGGTGGTGTAGAGCAAGAGCGGCGGTTGAGGACAACTGCTGACTTTCAGCGGTTCTTTTCTTTCTTGTCGATCAGGACTGCTTGCTGCCACCGGCCGGGTGCCTTGTCGGTGCGGTGGATGCAGCCTGCCCAGCAGCAAGGCCGCGTCTTTCCTTCCAGCAATTCTGCACAGGTCCGTTCGATGCGACGTTGACGGGTCGCAGCACGCTTCGCGTCATCCACCCAGCAAATGAACTCATTCCGGCCGAGCGGCGTGAGGTGTTCCCATAACGCCAGCGCCTGCGGATTGGATCGCACTGCCGCCTGAAGGTCTTCCCCTGCCTCGTGGACAGTGCCGTGGAGAAAAGCGTTCGTCATCACGAAGGCTCCGGGCGGGCACACCGCGCCAAGTTTATTGTCGCAGAAGGCGGTGCTCCCGATTTTGACTGCTGGATCATGGAATGTCCATGATGGGATTATGGGGCACAAGTTTGAAAAAAGCGGATATGTATTGCACACCGCCTCGTCAAATCCTGAAATTCGTCATTGCGAGCGAAGCGAAGCAATCCAGAGAGGTTGCGCGCTCCGCTCATGCTGAGCCCATGTCGAAGCATGGATTGCTTCGGAGTTCCACTCCTCGCAATGACGATCGTATCGGCCTCAGCGCTTGTCGAGCGGCACGTAATCCCGCTGCGTCGGGCCGGTGTAGAGCTGACGCGGGCGGCCGATCTTCTGGCCGGGGTCGGAGATCATTTCGTTCCACTGCGCCACCCAGCCCACGGTACGGGCCAGCGCGAACAGCACGGTGAACATCGTGGTGGGGAAGCCGATGGCCGACAGGATGATGCCGGAATAGAAGTCCACGTTCGGGAACAGCTTCTTCTCGACGAAATAGGGATCGTTGAGGGCGATTTCCTCAAGCCGCAGGGCCGTCTCGAACAGCGGATCGTTGACTTTCAGGGCGTCGAACACTTCGCGCACGGTGGATTGCATCACGGTCGCGCGCGGGTCGTAGTTCTTGTAGACGCGGTGGCCGAAGCCCATCAGGCGGAACGGATCGTTCTTGTCCTTCGCGCGCTCGATATAGTGCGGGATCTTATCGGGCGTGCCGATTTCCTGAAGCATGTTGAGCGCGGCCTCGTTCGCGCCGCCATGCGCCGGGCCCCACAGGCAGGCGATGCCCGCCGCGATGCAGGCGAAGGGGTTGGCGCCCGACGAACCGGCAAGCCGCACGGTCGAGGTCGAGGCGTTTTGTTCGTGGTCCGCGTGGAGGATGAAGATGCGGTCCATCGCCTTTTCGACCGCCGGGATCACTTCGTATTCCTCCGCCGGGACGCCGAACGTCATGCGCAGGAAGTTGCCGGTGTAGCTCAGCGAGTTGTCGGGATAGAGGAAGGGCTGGCCGACCGAATACTTGTAGGCCATGGCCGCGATGGTCGGCATCTTGGCGATCAGGCGGTGGCTGGCGATCTTGCGCTGCTGCGGATCGGAGATGTCGGTCGAATCGTGATAGAATGCCGAAAGCGCGCCGACCACGCCGCACATGATCGCCATCGGGTGCGCGTCGCGGCGGAACCCGCGATAGAACGTGGCGAGCTGCTCGTGCAGCATGGTGTGGCGGCTGATGGTGTAGCTGAACTTTTCCAGTTCGGCCTTGCTGGGCAATTCGCCGTTCAGCAGCAGGTAGGACACTTCCATGAAGCTGGAATTTTCGGCCAGTTGCCCGATGGGATAGCCGCGATGCAGCAGCACGCCTTCGTCGCCGTCGATGAAGGTCAGCGCGCTTTCGCAGCTTGCCGTCGACGTGAAGCCGGGATCGAACGTGAACATGTCCGTCTGGCCATAGAGCTTGCGGATGTCGACTACGTCCGGCCCCATGCTGCCTTTCAGCACGGGGTATTCGAAATCCTTGCCTGCCGCGTTCAGCTTAACCTGATCACCCACCTGCACTTCCCTCCTTACATCGGACCGGCTTCGGCCGGTTGCGCCTGCGCGGCGATCCGCGCGAGCGCTTCTTCCCGGCCGAGCAGAACCAGAACATCAAAAATACCCGGCGAGGTCGTCTGCCCCGTCAGGGCGGCCCGCAAGGGCTGCGCAAGCTTGCCGAGGCCCAGCCCCAGATCCTGCGCCATGGCCTTGAGACTGGCTTCCAGAGCCTCGCTTGTCCAGTCCGTTTGCGAAGTTAGACACGTCTCGATGTGGGCCAGAACGCCGCGCGCGTCCGGCGTCAGCAGCGCGGCGGCCTTGTCGTCGAGGGCCAGCGGGCGCTGCGCGAACAGGAACGCCGCACCCGCGGCCAGTTCGTTCAGATCCTTCGCGCGCACTTTCAGCACGGGCATGGCGCGGGCGAGCAGGGCCCTGTCGGACGCTGCGTCGGGCGCGCCGTCCATGCGCGGGGCGACCATGTCCGCGAGGAGCGCGTCGTCCGCCTCGCGCAAGTAGTGGCCGTTGAGGTTCTGGAGCTTCGCGAGGTCGAACCGGGAAGGCGACTTGCCGACATGGGCGATGTCGAACCATTCCACGGCCTGTTCACGGCTGATGATCTCATCGTCGCCGTGGCCCCAGCCGAGCCGCAGCAGGTAATTGAACAACGCTTCGGGCAGGATGCCCAAGTCGTCGCGATAGGAATCGACGCCCAGCGCGCCATGGCGCTTGGAGAGCTTCGCGCCGTCCGCCCCGTGGATCAGGGGGACGTGGGCATAGACCGGATCGGGCCAGCCGCCCTCGATGGCGTCCATCGCCCGGATGATGACAAGCTGGCGGAAGGCGTTGTTGAGGTGATCGTCGCCCCGGATGACGTGCGTGACACCCATGTCGTGGTCGTCCACCACCACGGCGAGCATGTAGGTCGGCGTGCCGTCGGAGCGCAGGATCACGAAATCGTCGATTTCCGCGTTGGCGACCGTGACATCGCCCTGGACCTGGTCTGCGATGGCGGTCTGCCCCTCGCGCGGGGCCTTGATCCGCACGACGTAGGGTTGCCCATCCGGCCATGTCGCGGGATCGGCGTCGCGCCATTCGCTGTCGATGCGGAAAGGCTTGCGTTCGGCCTGCGCGGCGGCGCGGCGGGCGGCCAGTTCCTCCGGCGTCAGGTAGCAGCGATAGGCATGGCCCGTATCCAGCAGGGCGCTGGCCACTTCGGCATGGCGGCCGGAGCGCGCGAACTGGAACGTCGCGGGTTCGTCGCCATCAAGGCCGAGCCAGCGCAGCCCGTCGAAGATCGCGGCGATGGCCGGTTCGGTGGAACGGGCGCGGTCCGTATCCTCGATCCGCAGCAGGTATTTGCCGCCGTGATGGCGCGCGAACAGCCAGTTGAACAGCGCGGTGCGCGCGCCACCGATGTGCAGGTATCCGGTGGGCGAAGGGGCAAAGCGCGTGACGACCGGGCGACGATCGCCGGGAAGGGCCGATGCCGTCCCATTGTCCGTCACGCTATCGCTTGCCTTCATTCCCGTTTCCTGTCCTATGGCGCCCATGGGGAGCGATGCGACGTCCTGCCTGACCGATGGCGAGTCTGCATCCGTGGGCGCTGCACTGCAACATGGCCATTGGCGCAGGTTCCGCCGATTGTCCAGTGTGGCGGAGGCATTGGAAAACTTTCTTGCGGCATCCGGGTTCGACCGCGCGCCGTGGCTGGCGGTCGCTTTCGCCAGCGGCATCGGCCTGTGGTTCGCGCTGGAAAACCGCTGGCAATGGCTGGCGCTTCTGGCGGGCATGGCGGGGCTGGCCTCGTCCGCCGCTCTGCTGGCGCGCGCGGACGGGCGGTTTCCCTTTCTGCGGCAGGCCCTGATCGCGGTTCCGGTGATGATCGCGGCGGGGTGTGGCGTGGTGTGGCTGAAATCCGCGCTGGTGGGCACTCCCGCGATCGCCGGGCCGCGCGTGACGACACTTTCGGGCACGGTGCTGTCGCGCGAAGAGCGTCCGGCCGAGCAGCGCGTGCGCCTGATCGTCGCCACGCGCGATCCCGACGACGGCCGCCCGATCCGGGTCAGGCTGAACCTGCCCGAGAAGCTGGACCGGCCCGGTTTCGTGTCCGGCGCGTGGATCAGCGGCAGGGCACGGCTGATGCCGCCCGCGCCGCCGATGCTGCCGGGCGGCTACGATTTCGCGCGGACGGCCTGGTTCAAGGGCCTTGCCGCGACGGGAACGGCGCTCGGTCCCTTCGCCATCGTCGAGCCGGCGGAGAGCGGCCGGATGCTGGATGACGCGCAGGCCGCGCTTTCCAGCCATGTCCGGTCGCGGCTTGACGGGGGCAGCGGCGCGATTGCCGCCACGCTCGCCAGTGGAGATCGCGGCGCGATTCCCCCCGCCGACGATCAGGCGATGCGCGATTCGGGACTGGCGCACCTGTTGTCGATCAGCGGGCTGCACGTGACGGCGGTGGTCGGCGCGGCCTATCTGATCGCGCTGCGCCTGCTTGCGCTCTGGCCATGGCTGGCGCTGCGCGTGCGCCTGCCGATCGCGGCGGCGGGGGCGGGTGCGCTGGCGGGTATCGGTTATACGCTGCTGACGGGCGCGGAAGTGCCCACGGTGCGCTCGTGCGTCGCCGCGCTGCTGGTGCTGGCGGCGCTGGCCCTGGGGCGGCAGCCGCTGTCCTTGCGGATGGTGGCGGCGGCGGGGCTGTTCGTCATGCTGTTCTGGCCGGAAGCGGTCGTCGGCCCCAGTTTCCAGATGAGTTTTTCCGCGGTGATCGCCATCGTGGCGCTGCATGGCGCCGCGCCGGTGCGGGCGTTCCTGGCTCCCCGCGAGGAGCCGCTGTGGGTGCGCTGGCTCCGCCAGGGAGCGGTGCTTCTCCTTACCGGTGTCGTCATCGAATTGGCGCTGATGCCGATCGGCCTGTATCACTTCCATCGCGCCGGAGTTTACGGAGCGCTGGCCAACCTCATCGCCATCCCGCTGACCACCATGGTGACGATGCCGCTCATCGCGCTGGCGCTGGTGCTGGATATCGTGAAGGCGGGCGCGCCCGCGTGGTGGCTGGTGGGCAAGTCGCTCGATTTCCTGCTGTGGCTGGCGCACCTGATCGCATCGCGGCCGGGTGCGGTGACGGCCATGCCCGCGTTCGGCGCGGCGGGCGCTCTGACGATTGCGGCTGGCGGGTTTTGGCTGGCCTTCTGGCAGGGCAGGGCGCGGATGCTGGGGCTGGTTCCAGCGGCGATCGGTGCGGTGATGCTGATGCAGACGCGGGCGCCGGATGTGCTCGTTTCGGGCGACGGGCGGCATGTGGCGATCGTGGAAGGGGGACAACTGGCCTTCCTGCGTGATGCGCGCGCGGGCTATGCCCGTGATACGGCAGAGGAAGTCGCCGGTGCGAAAGGCCCTTCGCGTGGGCTTGCCGCCAGGCCCGGAACCGTGTGCAACCGCGATTTCTGCTTCGCCGACGTCGTGCGCGAGGGGCGTGCCTGGCGGCTCCTGCTGTCGCGCGGCAGGGATAATGTCCCGGAGCGCGCGCTGGCCGCCGCCTGTGACCGGGCCGATATCGTCATTTCGGACCGCTGGCTGCCCGCGAGTTGCCGTCCGCGCTGGATCAAGGCGGACCGGCGCCTGCTGGCCGCGACCGGGGGGCTTGCCATCGATCTTGCCGGGCCGCGCATCCGCACCGTGGCCGAGCATCAAGGCGAGCATGGGTGGTGGCGCGCTCGGGACCGGCGCCCGCCGTTGCCCCGGCCCGTTGCGTCGCCGCCTGCCGCTTCGTCCGATGCGGCCTTCGCGGCGGCGGATGCCGGAAGGGCAAAAGCGAGCGTTCACATTGGCGATGATGAAGCGGGTAGTGATGGAGCAGGTATTGATGGAACGGGCCCGCCAGCCGTTTCATCAACCGCTGCCTCCGAACTGCCCGGATATGTGGCTACCCCGCTCCGCGATCAGTGATAGCGTCGCAGCAATCCCGCAAGACGGCCCTGGACCTGCACTTCGTCCGGGCGGTAGACCTGAGCCTCGTAAGCCGAATTAGCGGGATCGAGCTGAACCATTCCGTTCTTGCGGCGCAGGTATTTCAATGTCGCTTCTTCGCCCCGGACAAGCGCCACGACGATTTCGCCGTCGCGGGCGGTATCGGTCCGGCGGATGAGGGCATAATCGCCATCGAGAATCCCCGCCTCGATCATCGAATCGCCGGACACTTCCAGCGCATAGTGCTCGCCTGCGCCGAGCAGGGCGGCGGGCACGGGCAGCGTCGACTGGCCTTCCAGCGCCTCGATCGGAACGCCGGCGGCAATGCGGCCGTGCAGGGGAATCTCGATCACGTCGTTCGCCGGTTCGGGGCGTGTGGCGGGTGCCTTGATCGTCCCTTCCGTCCGGTCGTTTCCGGCAGAGGGACGCGGAACGTTACCCGAAACCGCGTTTTCCGGTTGCCGCAGCACTTCCAGCGCACGGGCGCGGTTGGGAAGGCGGCGAATGAACCCGCGTTCCTCCAGTGCGGAAATCAGCCGATGCACGCCCGATTTCGATTTGAGATCAAGCGCTTCCTTCATTTCCTCGAACGAAGGAGAAATCCCGGTTTCCTCAAGCCGCGACTGGATGAAGCGGATCAGTTCGTGCTGCTTGCGCGTCAGCATCAGGCATGTCTCCCGCAACGAGGAACCGGGGGCGGAATCAGTCCGGTTCGTGAACGAATACGGAACAATTAAGCAACAATAAGCGGTGCGTCAAGCTATTCCGCCATTTTCGAGCAGATAGGCGTGAACGACGTCGCCGGGTTCGGCCGGAGGAAGGCCTGGCAACCGGTCGATCAGGACGTTACTGGCCGCCAGCGCCGCCAGCGCGCTGCTGTCCTGCACAGTTTGCGGAGCGACCAGCAGCCCGTTCCAATGCCCCCGCAGGAACTCGCGGCGCGACCCGCTGGCCTTCAGCGGTGCCGCCAGCCGTCCCTCGAAGCGGCGGGGAAGCGGGCTGCCCGCGCCGAGCATGGCGCGCAGCAGCGGCAGCACGAAGAGGAATGCCGTGACATAGCTGGACACCGGATTGCCCGGCAGGCCGACGATCACCTGACGGCCGCGTTCCCGATGGCGCGTCGCCACCAGCAGCGGCTTGCCCGGCTTGATCGCGATGCGCCAGAAAGCAATTTTTCCGCCCGCCGCCTCGATTGCCGGGATAACCAGATCGTGGTCGCCCACGGAGGCGCCGCCGGTGGTGACCACCAGATCCGCGTGGCGCGCGGCGTCGAACGCGCCGGCAAGCGCGGCCATGGTATCCGGCACTGGTCCGAGTCGTTCCGTCCGGCAGGGCACGGCGGACGCCATCGCGGCCAGCATGGCGCCGTTGCTGGCCGGAATCTGGTTGGGCGGGCAGTTCTCGCAATCGGCGGCCAGTTCGTCGCCGCTGTCGATGATGGCCACGGCGGGTTTGCGGCGCACGGGCAGGAGCCGATGTCCGGCTGAAAGCGCCAGCGCGATCTGCGGCGGGCCAATGCGCTCGCCGGCGGCGAGCACTTGCTGCCCCTCATGGAAATCCAGCCCGGCGCGGCGGATATGCTTGTCCGCCGGATTTGGAGGATCACCAGATAATTCAATGGAATCGTTCCGCCTCTTTATATCTTCCTGAAGGATAATCGCCTGCGCGTCGGCGGGCAGAAGCGCTCCGGTCGAGATGCGCACGGCATGGCCTGGCGTCAGCGTTCCGGTAAAGGGATGGCCCGCCGCGCTCTCTCCGGCGAGAGTCCACGGTCCGTTCAGGTCGTCGGCGCGGACCGCATAGCCGTCCATGGCTGAAAGGTCCGCCGAAGGCTGGGTCCGCCGTGCGGCGAGGGGGGCCGCGAGATAGCGGCCCAGCGCGGACTCCGCGTCAACCCGCTCCACGGGCAAGGGAACAGCGAGCGACAGCAGGCGCGATTGCGCCTCTTCCAGCGAAAGGGGAGCAGGCTTCATGCGGTTGCCGCTCGCCACAGGCCCGATTTGCCGCCCTGTTTCTCGATCAGGCGGACGTCTTCGATCACCATGCCCTTGTCGAGGGCCTTTGCCATGTCGTAGATTGTGAGCAAGGCAACACAAGTCGCTGTCATGGCTTCCATTTCCACGCCTGTCTTGCCGGTCAGCGATGCCGTGGCGGTGGCGCGCAAGGCGTCGCCCTCGAACGTGAAGTCCACGGTCACGGCATCGAGCGCGAGCGGATGGCACAACGGGATCAGTTCAGCCGTGCGCTTGGCGGCCATGATTCCCGCGATGCGGGCCGCGGCCTGTACATCGCCCTTGGGTGTGTCGCCCGCGCGGATCGCGGCCAGCGCCTGCGCCGACATGCGGATGCGGCCGGATGCGATGGCGACTCGCTTCGCCGGCGTTTTTCCGCCGACATCGACCATGCGTGCGTGGCCGTGTTCGTCGAGGTGAGTAAGATCGTTCACGGTTCCGCTCGTGCCACAGGCAGGCAAGGTGCGGCAAGTGGGCGCGGCAAGTGGGGCCGGAACGGAAAGGCCCCCGCGATGTCCTCGCGAGGGCCTTTCGCCGATCGAGCCGGAGCGACTTACCAGAAGAAGTCGTAGATCACGTCCACCACTTCGCCGCTGTAGATATTCACCAGCAGGGCATCGTCGTAATAGCGTATCCAGCGGTAGGGACCGTAAGCTTCCGGCAGCCGGTAGGACCACGGATCGTCGATCCAGTAGCGGTTCGAATAGAACATGGTGCTCAGGTAGAACCCGATGGACAGCCGCCGGTAGGAATAGCCATTGTAAGGCGCGTAATAGCGGCCAAGCCGGTAATGGTTCCGGTTCTGGTTGCGGTAGGAATACCAGTTGTAGCGGTTGTCGTTGCGCCAGTTGCGATTCCAGTTCCGGTGATCGCCTGCGTAGCCTTGCCGGTTGCGCTGCCAGTTGGTGTTGCGATCCCGGTTTGCGTTGCGATCGTTACGCCAGTCGCGGCGATTGTCGTTGCGCAGATCGCGTTGCCCGGCTTGCCGGTTGCGGTCATCGCGCGAGTATGTGCCGTTACGGTTCGGATCGGCATAGCTGCGGTTGCGCGATTGCGCGGACGGCGCCTCGACGCGGCGTTCGGCCTGAGTGTTCTGGCCGGTGTTCCGGCCGGTGTTCCGGGCAGTGTTTTGAACCG
>Ga0265293_10003446_pt1 | contig 29382 bp, 24 predicted proteins | sample Munlanlewell138R_FD_192505 | JGI IMG/M metagenome (GOLD analysis project Ga0265293, IMG submission 192505) | Leachate microbial communities from a municipal landfill in Southern Ontario, Canada - Leachate well 138R | ecosystem: Engineered > Solid waste > Landfill > Unclassified | place: Canada... | reverse complement strand
ACCCCCTGACTCGCGATATGGATATCGATGTCGATGCGCTGATTGCTCGGCAGCGCACCGGCGCCGGCGACGAGGGATAGGAGAACAGATGGAGATCAACGTCGACATCGGTGGCACCTTCACCGACTGTGTTGCCACCGGTGACTGGCCCGGTGGCCCGCGCACGGCCAAGGCGCTCACCACCCATCACGACCTTTCGCTCGGTTTCTTCCGGGCCATCGATTCCATCGCTGCTGCCTCAGGTTTCGACATCGACGAGATGCTGGCGCAGACCGACACCATTCGGTACGCGACTACCCTGGGCACCAACGCGCTGATCGAACGCAACGGGCCCCGGCTGGGCCTGTTGACCACCGCGGGTCACGAACACACCGTTCCGATCGGCCGGTGCCGGCAATGGGCTGATGGTCTGCCGGCGCAGGCCACCCGCGACCTGCCGCGGGCTCGCCGCCCCGAACCGCTCATCGAGCCCGAACACATCGCGGTCGTCAAAGAGCGCATCGACGTCAATGGCCGGGTACTGATCCCGATGCGAGACGACGAAGTCGCCGACCGGGTGCAGGATCTCGTCGACGCCGGGGTGCGCGGCTTCGTGGTGTCCCTGCTGAACTCGCACGTCAACCCCGAACACGAACGACGGGTGCGCGAGATCATCGAAAGCGATTATCCGACAACGTATCTAGGCCGCTTCCCGGTGATCCTCACCCATGAGATATCGCGTCGGTCCGGGGAGTACGCGCGGACCATGACCGCGACCATCAACGCGTATCTGCATCGGTTCACCGCGGACCGGCTCTCCCACCTGCGTGACGAGTTGCGCCGGCGCGGCTACCGCGGTGAGCTGCTGCTCGTGCACAACAGCGGCGGGATGGGCACCCTGGCGGCGACCACGCCCATCCACACCGTGCACGCCGGTCCGGTGTCGGGGCTCTACGGTTCGCGCCATGTCGCCGCCGCCCACGGCTTCGACAAGGTGGTGACCACCGACATGGGCGGAACCTCCTTCGACGTCGGCACCGTGGTCGCCGGATCGGTGCGCTTCTACGACTTCAACCCGGTGATCGACCGGTGGCGGGTGCAGGTGCCGATGATGGACATCTCGGCAATCGGCGCCGGGGGAGGCTCGATTGCGCGGCTGGACGCGGTGGCCGGAATCGTGGTGGGTCCCGAGTCGGCGGGATCAGATCCCGGTCCGGCCTGCTACGGGCAGGGCGGCACCGAACCCACCGTCACCGACGCCGATCTCGTCCTGGGCTACCTCGACCCCAAGCGGTACCACGGCGGCGAGCTCCCGTTGGATGTGCGCCGCGCGGAGCGGGCCATCGAACGACGGATTGCCAAGCCGCTGGGCATCCCGGTCGCCGAAGCAGCCCTGCGCATCCGCCGGGTGGTGGACGAGACCATGGGCTCGGAACTGTTCAAATCGATCACCGTCAAGGGATATGACCCGCGCGAGTTCACGGTGTTCTCCTTCGGCGGCGGCGGACCGCTGCACGCCTGTGGCTATGCGCGCTCGCTGAACGCCGACCAGGTGGTGGTGCCGCCGCACAGCGAGGTGTTCTCGGCCACCGGCGCCGCCGGACTCGAGCGGCTGCACATCTATGAGCAGTCGGTCTGGGAGGTGTTGTTCAATCCGTTGATCAAGCAGGTGCTCTCGGACTACACGGTGTTCAATTCGGTGCTCGAGGAATTCGAGACCAAGGCCCACCAGGACTTCGCCGGGCAGGGCTTCGGGCCCGACGATGTCGAGACCGCTGTGGAACTGGACATGCGTTCCACCGGGCAGCTTTTCGTCATCACCATCGCCAGCCCGGTCAAACGGCTGCGCAGCGAGGCGGATGTGGCCGCGGTGATCCGGGCCTATTTCGACGAATACGGCGACCGGTTCGGTGATCTCGCGCTCACCCGCGAGGTGGGCGTGTCCATCGACGCGATCCGGCTGCGGTCGTGGATCCCCCGGGAAGCCCCCGAGCCCGAGAAGCGGACGACCACCGGTAGCCCATCGGGGGTGGCGGCTGCCTGGACCGGATCGCGGTCCTGTGTGTGGCGAGATGGACCGGCGGACACCGACATCTATGCCTACGGTGCGCTGCAATCCGGGCACCGGGTCTCCGGCCCGGCCGTCATCGAATCCGCCGACACCACAATCCTCGTCGAACCCGGCTGGTCCGGCGAGATGGACGCCTACGGTTTCTTTCGGATGCGACAGGAGAGCACACGATGACCATCTTGGGCGCCGCCGAGGCGCAGGAGTTCCTCACCGACCTGATCAGCAATCAGCCGGTGATGTACGGACCCGACAGCGCGATCACCGCCGAGCACCGCCTGCGCGAGCGCACCGCTCGCGAGGACCAGGCAATGCGGTCGATCACCGACCCCACCGACATCACCGTGGGGTTGAGCCGGATCGAAGCGGTCCTCGAGTCGGCGATGGAGATGCTGGAGCAGATTTGCGCCTCGCCGGCCGCCAAGTACGGCGATCTGATCGTGGGGATCTATACCCTCGAGGGGGAGTTCGCGGTCGCCAGTTCCGGTGGGGTGAACATGTTCTCGGCCACCACGTCGCCGGTGCCGAAGTTCATCAACCGATACTGGGCCGACGAGCCCACCGTCGGCATCGCCGAGGGTGATGTCTTCTACCACAACGACGCCAATTACGGCGGCACCCACAACCCCGACCACACCCTGTTGATCCCGCTGTACTGGCAGGGTGAACACATCGCCTGGATCGGCGCGGTCGTGCACGAGGGCGAGAATGGTGCGGCGGTCGACCCCGGCGGCTTTGCGCTGCGCGCGACCACCAAGTACGGCGAAGGGGTGCGGATCCCGCCGATGAAGGTCGGCGAAAATTACACATTCCGCCGCGACCTGATCAATCTGTTCCAGAACCAGGTCCGCGACCCGCTGTTGTGGCTCACCGACTTCCGGTCGAAGCTGGCCACCGCCCGCATGGTTGAACAACGCATGCACGACTTCATGGCCGAACGGTCGGCCGAATTGCTCATCGCTACGCTGCGCACGGTGCTGGAGTCCACCGAAGCCGAAGTGCGCCGCCGAATCTCGGCCTGGCCCGACGGCATCTACCGCGGTAGCCAGTTCGCCGACACCACGCTGCTCGAGGAGCGACTGTTCAAGATCAACGTCGAGTTGGAGAAGCGCGGTGATCGGCTCACCGTCCGCACCAAGGGCTCCTCGCCGTCGATCGACCGCGCGCTCAACGCGCAGGCACATTTCACCCGGGCCATGGTCGGCAACCTGTTCATGAACTTCCTTTTCGCCGATCTGCCACGCACCGCGGGCTTTGTCTCCGCCCTCGATTTCGAGCTGGAGCCGGGATCGATTGTCACCGCCGATCCCGAACAGCCGACGAGTCTGTCGTTGATGACAATGTTCTGCTTCAGCGCCGCGGTGCACTCGGCGGTCACCAAGGCGTTGTTCGCCAATCCGGGCGGTGTTCGGCCGATGGCGCCCTGGTACGCGATGATCCCGACCCTGCAGTATGGCGGGCTCACCCAGCATGGGCAGCTGACCGCGAACGTCTCCACCGAGATGAACGCAGCCGGCGGCGGCGCCCGCCACGACGAGGACGGTGAACACGCGGCCGGACCGGTGTTCGCGCCGGTCTCGGACTGGGGCGAGATCGAGATGCGCGAGAACGAGATTCCAGTGCTGGGCATGTGGCGGCGGATCCCGCCCGACAACCACGGCTTCGGCAAGTACCGCGGCGGGTCATCGGTGGAATGGGCATACATGCTCTACGGCAGTCAGATGTTCGCCTTCGGCATCACCAGCATGGGCGGAAAGTTCCCGGTCACCGGCGGAATGTTCGGCGGCTACGCCGGTCCGTGCATCCCGTTGGTGCGGGTGCGGCCCGAAGGCGGTGTGGACGCGGTGCTCGACTGGATGCGCGACGGCGCGCCCGGGCTGACCTACGACGCCCGCAGGTTCGTGGCCGACCAGCCGCTACCGGGAACCTATGAGGTCGGCAACCCGGTGCAGGCCGCCGACCCGATCGTGGAGGGCGACATCTGGATTCAGCGTGTCGGTGGTGGCGGCGGCTACGGCGACCCACTGGAACGCGAACCCGCCGACGTGATGACGGATCTGCGCCGCGGCCTGATCAGCGAGCCCGTGGCGCGCGACGTCTACCGCGTCGCATGGGACGATCGCGGCGAACTCGACGAGGAAGGCACCCGGGCGGCCCGCGCACAGGCCCGCACTGACCGGCTCGCCAGGGGCGTGCGCTACGACGAGTTCGTCGCACAGTGGCGCTCCGATCAGCCGCCCGCCCATCTGGGCTACCTGGGGTCGTGGGACTGAGCATGACCCCGTTCGCACCGGTTCTCGATCAGGTGGCGTCCCGGATCTCCGGGACCGAAACCTGCTGGCGTACCGAGCCGTCCCGCTGGGCCTACTGCCTGCGGGAGGCCGTCGGTCTGATGCGGCCCGACTGGGTGATCACCCACTTCGACCCGCAGGCCGAGGCCGATGCGGTGACCGCGTCGGTCACCGCATCGGCGGCGGTGATCGATGTCAACCTGGCCCGGACCCCGCTACTGGCGGCGGCGCTGGAGCTGACCACCGTGCTGGCGGGGTTGTTTCCCGCGCAGCCGGTCGCAGCCTCAGTCACCGGCCCGGGGGCGCTGAGTCAGATTCTGGCGCAGCGCTTTTCCACTTCTGACGAGGACCTGCCGGACCTCATCGCCGACGTCGGTGACCTGCTCGGTGTGCTCGTCGGTAGCTACGCCGCCGCCGGGGCCACCCGGATCCTGGTGTGGGAATCGTCCGAGACCGACTTGCTCGACGATTTGGTCGATGCGCACGCGCCGATGCTGCGCCGGCTCCACACCATGGGCGTGTCCGCGGTGCTGTGCGGTGCCGAGCGGCTCGACGGGCTCGACTACGCGCACCACGTCGTGGCAGGAGGGGGGCTGGCGACGGCCGCCGACTTCGGGACCGTGCCGATCGACCGGTTGTGGCCAACTCTCACCGACGGCTACCAGGGCCCGATCGTCACCGACGGACCCATCCCCAGCGACGCCGACCTTCGCGTGCTGGCCGCCGCCGCTAACCGTTGACCGTTGCGCGCCCGGACTGTTCACGCAGCCGTCGCGGGCTCAGCCCATAACGCTCCCGAAACGCCGTACTGAATGCGCTCGATGTCGCAAAGCCCAGCTCGATGGCCAACTCGGTGATGGTGCTGTGCGAGCCCGGAGCCACCACCACCGCGTACGCTGCGCTGAGCCGCTCCTCCTTGATCAGCTTATTTGTCGTAGTGCCAGCGTGTTTCAGGGCGAGCTGCACCTGCCGCGGAGACCACCCGAGCGCCGCGGCGATGTGATGGACCGACAAATTGCGGTCACCCAGGTTCTGCCGGATGTAGGCGCGCGCCGCACGCGCAACCTCGCCCAGGCGTCCCGGAGCGGCATCGGCGGCCACGCGTTCCTGGGCCAAGGCGAACAGGTCGATCAACCGATCGGCCACCGCGTCGAACTCATGAGCCGCCAGCACGTCAGATTCCCGGATCAGGCTGGTGAGCAGGGCGTGCACCGAGCTGCCCAGCCCGGTGCGTAGATCGATGGGTTCCACCGGACCACCGAGGTCATACAACCGGCGGGCGATGGTGTCGGAATCCAGCGCCATCGCCAGGATTTCGGCGCCCGGGCCGTGGCTGAGCTGCACGGGACGGGCCATCGAAATCGGATAGGCCTGGCCGGCGCGGACCACCACGGTTTTCTCGTCGTCGGTGACGGTCAGTGCACCGTTACGGGGCACCATCAGGCGTGCGCTGAGATCGCGGTCCCTGCTGATGTGCCCGGAGGTACGCCGATAGCTGGTGCTGTCGCACCGCCACGAAACATACTGAAATCGGCTGGTGCGGGCTCGCACCGCCGACCCGGCCACCCACGATGATGCGAAGCTGCAGTCGAAATCGGATTCATAGGACATCAGCCGCTCGATCCACAGCTCGCGCCCTTCGGCGGGCCCCAGGCCGCGGGTGTTCACCCGTTCGATCTCGACGGTGTTCATCGCCATGACCGGTACCTCACATCACGTTGTCCCCGCAGCTCTGCCTCGACGGTGCCCATGGTAGCCGCCGCGCGGAAAGAGTTATGATCCACGTCACACCCGGTGCGTCGATGTGTCCGTTGGCCACCGACTGGTGGCACCTGATCCCATTGTTGGTGCGGCAGTCGGCTCATAGCGTCAAAGCCGTGATGGACCTGATGACTTTGATCCGCCGGGGAGCAGAGCGGTTTCCCGACAATCCGCTCCTGATCTGCGATGAACAGGTGCACACCTACGCCGAGTGCTACGAGCGGGCCTGCCGTCTGGCCCAGGCCCTGGCCGGGCTCGGCCTCGAACCCGGTGACCGGGTGGCGACGCTCGCCGACAACTCACCCGAGGCGCTCGAGCTGATCTTCGGAATCGCGCTGGGCGGGTTTGTTCGGGCCTCGCTCTACACCCATAACACCCCCGCGACCAACGTCGAGTTGCTGGCGGCGATCGGCGCATCCGCGCTCATCGTGCAGCAGCAGCACTACGCGGGCATCGCGCCGCACCTCGACCGGGCGCCCGGGCTGTCCCAGGTGTTGGTGTGCGATTCGGTCGCGGGGAACCGGTCCGGGGGAACCGCCCTGGCCTATGACGACGTGCTCGGCGATGCTCCGGCCAAGGATCCGTCCCTCGAGATCCCGTCGGACCGGCCGCAGACCATCCGCTTCTCCGCCGGCACCACCGGGCGCCCCAAGGCGATCTTCCACGATGTGGCGGGCTGGACCGCCGTCGGCACCGAAACAGCCAGGATCCTGCCCACTTTCGGCCCCGAGGACCGCTACCTGGCCGCCGGCCCGCTCTCGCACGCGAGCCTCATGCCGATGCCCGCAGTCGTCGGAACGGGCGGATCGATCGCACTGATGCGCAGTTTCGACGCGGGTCGCTTCCTCGCGCACATCGCGGAGTTGCGATGCAGCTTCAGCTTCGGAGTGCCCACCATGATCCACGCCGCGGCCACGCATCCGGCGGCGCCGACCACCGACCTGAGCACCCTGCGCTGCGTGGCCTACGGCGGTTCACCGATCACTGCCGAGACGATGCGACTGGCGCGCAACGCATTCGGTGATGTGCTGCTGCAGATCTACGGGCAGAGCGAGGGTGCGCCGCTGACCTTCCTGAGCGCGGCCGACCATATCGCCGAGGGCGGCCGCTGGCTGGGTTCGGCGGGAAAGCCAGTACCCGGGACAACGCTGCTGATCGTCGACGCCGACGGTCGCGAGTTGCCCCGCGGCGAGATCGGTGAGATCGCATCCAGGACGCCGACCGCATTCGCCGGCGTCTGGGGTGATGCGGAAGCGACGAAGTCGAGATTCCTACCGGACGGTGCGGTGCTCACCAGAGATATGGGCTACCTGGACGACGCCGGATATCTGTTCCTGACCGGCCGCAAGGAGGACCTGATCATCTCGGGCGGCTTCAACATCTGGCCCACCGAACTCGAGTTGGTCCTCGCGGCGCACCCCGCAGTGGCCGAGGCCGCCGTTGTCGGCATCCCGCACGACCGGTGGGGCGAGACGCCGCTGGCGCTGATCGTGCCCGTCGCCGGGGGAGCGGTCGTCACCGAGCCGCAACTCGTGGAGTGGACCCGCGAGAAGCTCGGTCCCGTCAAGAAACTCGGAGCCGTCCGGTTCGGTGCGCAACTTCCTCGATCCCCGATGGGCAAGGTGCTGAGGAACGAGATACGCGATCAGCACATCGAAGACCCCGGCGGCACCTGGCTTTCCGAATTCACCAACTCCACGAGAACAGGAACTGTAACGCGATGAGTACCGCCCATGTCGTCGGCGTCGGAATGACGCCCTTCACCAAGCCCGGCGCATCGTCGGCCGACTATCCCGAACTGGCCGGCGCCGCGATCAACACGGCGCTGCTCGACGCCGGTATCGAGTATCGGCACCTCGAGCAGGCGGTGGTGGGTTATGTGCACGCCGACTCGACCGCGGGCCAGCGTGCGCTCTACGACGTCGGCCGCACCGGTATACCGGTGCTGAACGTGAACAACAACTGCGCCAGCGGATCCTCGGCCTTGTTCACCGCCCGCCAATTGGTGGAAGGTGGGTTGGCCGAGTGCGTTTTGGCAGTGGGCTTCGAGAAGATGAAGCCCGGATCGCTGGGTGCGATGGCCTATCCCGATGTCGCGAGCCCGGTCCAGCCCTTCCTGGACGTGGCTGCCCGGCACCGACCGGCCAGTGGCGCCCCGGCGATGCTCGAGCTGTTCCGCCACGCCGGCCTGGAGCACCAGGAGAAATACGGCACCACTGCCGAACAGTTCGGCAAGGTCGCCGAGAAGAACCACCGACACTCGGCGAACAATGCGCGGGCACAGTTCCGCAGCGTGTACTCACTCGAGGAGATCATGGCCTCGACCCAAGTCTGCGACATGCTGACGAAACTGCAGTGCTCCCCGACCTCGGACGGTTCGGCCGCCGCAATCGTGGCTTCCGAGGACTTCGTGTCCCGCCACGGGTTGGAGAGCAAGGCGGTGCCGATCGTCGGTCAGGCCATGACCACCGATACCGCCGAAACCTTCGAATCGGGCAGCTCCTTCGATGTCGTCGGACGCGACGCGTCCCGCCGCGCCGCCAACGCGGTGTACGACCGCACCGGGTTGGGGCCAGCCGATATCGACGTCATCGAGTTGCACGACTGCTTCTCGATCAACGAGGTACTGCTGTATGAGGCATTGGGGCTGTGTGCCGAAGGCGACGGCGGGCGGCTGATCGACGACGGTGCCACCACCTACGGCGGACGCTGGGTGGTCAACCCCTCCGGTGGTCTGATTTCGAAGGGGCACCCGCTGGGTGCGACCGGACTGGCGCAATGTGCCGAGCTCGTCTGGCAACTGCGCGGTGAGGCCGACGGCCGTCAGGTTGAGGGAGCTCGAATTGCGCTGTCGCACAACCACGGTCTGGGCAGTGCCTGCGTCGTGACGATGTATCAGGCGCCAGCCACCGGAAAGTCGCTGTGATGTCCGATCCCGAGCTGATTCTGGTCGAACGCATCGACCACGTGGCCGTCATCACCATCAACCGGCCGCACCGCCGCAACGCCTTCGATCTGGCGACGGCACAGGCCATGGAGGCTGCGGTGGACGATTTCGAGGCCGACCCGCACCTACGTGTCGCCGTCCTCACGGGGGCGGGCGGAACGTTCTCGGCGGGCCAGGACATGAAGGCCGCCGCCCGCGGGGAGATCGCTCGGACCGAGCGCCGCGGCGGCTGCGGCATCATGCTCGAGCCACCCACCAAGCCGGTGATCGCCGCGGTGGAGGGCCATGCGCTCGGCGGCGGCCTCGAACTGTGTCTGGCCTGCGACCTGATCGTCGCGGCCCGCGACGCGACGATGGGACTGCCTGAGGCGTCACGCGCGGTTCCGGCGATGGGCGGCGGTCTGTTCCGGCTGCCCCGCCGCGTCCCGTACCACCGGGCGATGGAGGTGGCGCTCACCGGTAAACCGTGGACGGCCGAGGAGTTTCACGAACTGGGCCTGGTCAACAGATTGGCCGAACCGGGTCAAACCCTCACGGTGGCAATGGAGTTGGCGGGGGAGATCGCCGAGAACGGGCCGGTCGCGGTGGCGGCGAGTGCCGCCGTGGTGCGCCGGTCCCAGGACTGGGAGGACCGGCAGAGCTGGGATCTTCAGATCCCGCTGATCGAACCGGTGCTGGAGTCCGAGGACTTCAAAGAGGGACTGGCGGCCTTCGCCGAGAAACGCACTCCGGTATGGAAAGGACGCTGAACATGGGTGAAACAGCAGCAACCGAGGCGCTCGGTGCGGTGAACATGGCGGGGCGGATCGCCTTCGTCACCGGCGCGGGCCAGGGCGTCGGTCATCGCATAGCGCACGATCTGGCGCGACTGGGCGCCGGCGGGCTCGCCGTCAATGACATCGACGCCCACCGAGCCGAGCGCGTCGCCAAAGAGATTCGCGAGACTGGGGTGCCCGCTGTCGCGGCAGCGGCCGACGTCGGTGACTTCGACGAGGTAGGCGCCGCGTTCGCGATGGTCGAACGCGAACTCGGACCCGTCGGGATCCTGATCAACAACGCCGGGAACCAGGGCGGCGGCGGTACACACCCACCCACGGTCCCGTTCTGGGAACAATTGCCCGAACAGTGGGACCGGTCGGTCCGGGTCAACCTCGGCGGCGTGCTCAACTGCGGACGTCACGCGGTCGAACAGATGGTGCGCACCGGCAACGGCGGTCGCATCATCACCGTCATCTCCGACGCCGGGCGAATGGGCGAGGGGAACGGACTGGAGGCGTACTCCGGCGCGAAGGCCGGCGCGGCGGGGTTGACCCGTGCGCTGGCCCGAATCGGCGGCCGGTACCTGATCACCGCCAACTCCGTGGCGCTGGGCGCCACCTACACCCCGGCCACCGCCGATATGCTCGCCGACGAACGGGTGCACCGTAAAGTGCTCGAGCATTACATGATCCGGCGCATCGGTGAGCCGGCCGACGGTGCCGCCATGATCTGCTTCCTGGCCTCCGAGGCCGCCGGTTGGATTACCGGACAGACGGTCGGCGTCAACGGCGGCTTCTCGGTGACCTTGTGACAGCCGGGCGTTTCGAGGACCTGTTCTCGGTGGCCGGCAGATCCGTCGTCGTCACCGGCGGATCCTCGGGAATCGGGGCGATGGTCGCCACCGGCCTGGTGGCGGCCGGGGCACGGGTCCTGATCAGCGCACGGAAAGTGGACGCGCTGGCAGGCCTCGCTGAGCAACTCGGCGGCCGGGGTGTGTGCGACTACGTCGTCGCCGATGTCGGAACGCCGGAGGGGAGCGCGGCCATCGCCGCGGCGGTTGCCGCCACGTTCGACGGCCGGCTCGACATCCTGGTGAACAACGCCGGGGCGACGTGGGGGGCGCCGATCGACGACTTCCCCGATGACGCCTGGGTCAAGCTCGCCAATGTCAACCTGATCGGCATGTTCCGCCTGACCACCACGCTGCTGGATCCGCTGCGACGCGGTGCCGAGCCCGGGTCGCCGGCCCGGATTGTCAATATCGGCTCGTTGGCCGGGCTGCGGGTCACGGACGTGGAGAACTATCCGTACAGCGCGACCAAGGCCGGGGTGCACATGTTGACGCGGCACCTGGCCGGCCGGTTGGCGCGTGAGCACATCACCGTGAACGCGATCGCCCCCGGCTACTTCCCAAGTCGAATGAGCGCATTCGCCCTTGGCGACGATTCGGCACGCTCTGAGTTGCTTTCCAGGGTGCCGCTGGGGCGCACCGGGACGCCCGCGGACATCGTCGGCGCTGTGCGGTTTCTAGCATCACGGGCCGGTGCATACCTGACCGGCAGTGTGCTCGAGGTGGATGGCGGTGCCGCAAGTGCGACATAGTCCGATGCGACATAGTCCGATGCCCCGCCCGTCCGCCCAGCGAATAACAATACTAAGTAGTAAGTGGTTGGGATGCGATCAGGGCGACCAGTGGAGGATTTTGTGTCGAGCCAACGACGGGTGGGACGCGACGTCCGCGCGCTTTGCGGTTCGGGCGTATGGCGGAGCCCGCCGCAGGCTCGATGTCGACATTGGATCTAGCTGCAAGGCACTGTTACCGGCTGTGTTGGACGCTGCGGCCGATTTCAGAGGCTGGTCAGGTGTGTGCCCTGACGGCCGATCGGGGCCGTGTTGGGATGACCGCTCAGCTGCCTTCGGCAAATGCTTGACAGTGCTTCGCGGAGTAGCTAACGTCCGCCTATATCTTTACTATTCAGTCAACATAAAGAGGGTTGGCCAGGCTGCCGGACAGCGAGCCGGTCGGGGTGTGATGAGCGCCCGTTCGCGTTTGCTCGCGGGTGGGCCTGCCCGCGAGCGCGTGCCCGGGCCGACCTTGACACGGTGAGTGATACAGCTTACGTTCGTCGTACTTTACCGGCTGGCCGGTAAAGTCAATCTGAAGGGCGGGAATTGCGTGGCTGAGCTGCGACGGACCGTGGTGCGCAGTGGTCTCGGCGTTCCGTATTGGCTCGTCGGAGGGGAAGTGGTGCAGCCGTGAGTGTCGGTCAGGCAGCCGTCAAACCGGTGCGCGCGGTCGGCGAATTTTTCCTCATGTCGGCCGACACCTTGCGGTTGATCTTCAAACCGCCTTTCGCGTGGCGCGAGTTTCTGGCCCAAACCTGGTTCGTGGCAAGGGTTTCGATCGTACCGACGATCATGTTGTCCATCCCGTTCACCGTTCTCACCGTCTTCACCCTGAACATCTTGTTCGTCGAGATCGGTGCCGCCGACTTCTCCGGGACCGGCGCGGCACTGGGCGCGGTCACCCAGATCGGGCCGATCGTGACGGTGCTGGTGATCGCCGGGGCCGGGGCCACGGCAATGTGCGCGGATCTGGGATCACGCACCATTCGCGAGGAACTCGATGCGATGCGGGTGCTGGGTATCGACCCGGTGCAGGCGCTGGTGGTTCCGAGAGTGCTTGCCGCGACGTTTGTTTCGTTCCTCTTGGCGTCGGTCGTCACCATCGTCGGTATCGTCGGCGGCTTCTTCTTCTCGGTCTATGTCCAACACGTCACCCCGGGGGCCTTCGTCGCCGGGATGACCCTGTTGATCGGACTTCCCGAGGTCATCGTGTGCTTGGTCAAGGCCTCGATATTCGGGCTCGCCGCCGCGCTCATCGCGTGCTACAAGGGAATTTCGGTGGGTGGTGGCCCCGCGGGCGTAGGCAACGCCGTCAACGAGACCGTCGTGTATTCCTTCATGTCACTGTTCGTGATCAATGTGGTGGCCACCGCGGTCGCGGTGAAGGTGACGCTATGACCGCCACCGCACCGACGCAGCCGAGCAGGCAGTTCCCCAGAACCCGGCGAGCGGTGTCCGGCTGGGTGGGCAGCTGGAACCGGTTGGGCCGGCAGACTCAGTTCTATGGCGTCACGCTCCGGGGTATCTGGGATGCGCTGGTCAATTACAAGGTCGAGTTGCTACGACTCATCGCGCAGATGAGTCTCGGCATCGGTGCGTTGGCGATCATCGGCGGAACCCTGGTCATCGTGGGGTTTCTGACGCTGTCGGCGGGCGCATGGATCGCAGTCCAGGCCTACAACCAACTCGCCGACGTCGGTGTGGAGGCGCTGGCCGGCTTCACCTCGGCATTCCTGAACGTCCGGATCACCTCACCGTTGGTCGCGGGCATCGGGCTGGCGGCCACGGTAGGCGCCGGCACCACCGCACAACTCGGGGCGATGCGCATCAACGAGGAGATCGATGCGCTGGAAGTAATGGGCATCCGATCGATCGCCTATCTGGCCTCGACCCGGGTGATCGCCGGTGTTTTCGTGGTGATCCCGCTGTACTGCATTGCCGTTCAGGTGGCCTTCGTGGCCGCTCGGGTGGGCACCACTTTCTTCTACGGCCAGTCGACCGGCGTCTACGACCATTACTTCACCACCTTCCTCAACCCCGTCGACGTCATCTGGTCATTCGTGCAGGCCATCTCGATGGCGGTGGTGGTGATGCTGGTCCACACGTACTACGGTTTCACCGCCTCGGGCGGACCCGCCGGTGTGGGCGAAGCGGTCGGCCGTGCGGTGCGCGCGTCGCTGGTGGTGTCGTCGATCGTGACTCTGTTTGTCTCCCTGGCCATCTACGGCCAATCCGGCAACTTCAACCTCGCGGGATAACCCATGGAAACTCGACAGGGCCGAGCGCTGCACCCGGGCTGGTGGACGTTGATCCTCTTCGCGGTGACGGTCGGCATGGTGCTCGGCACGTGGGCGCTGTTCACGCGCTCGTTCACCCCGCGGATCGCAGTCACCGTGACCTCCGAGCGCTCCGGTCTGGTGCTGGAAACCGGCGCCAAGGTGAAGATGTTCGGCATCCAGATCGGCCAGGTCAGCGGGATCCAGGGGGGCAGCGCACCGGTGCGCCTGCAGCTGGACATCGACCCGAAGCAGGCCGAGTTCATCCCGGCCAACGTGACCGCACAGATCAAGGCCACCACGGCTTTCGGCGCAAAGTACATCGACCTGGTCTATCCCGAGGACCCGGCGGCCCAGCCCCTGAGGGCCGGCGCGGTGATCCCGGCCCGCAACGTCAGCACCGAGGTCAACACGGTGTTCCAGAATCTCACCGATGTGCTCGAGCAGATCGACCCGGTCAAGCTCAACGGCGTGCTCTCCGCGGTGGCCGAGGGACTGCGTGGACAGGGCGACACGCTCGGCCGGGCCACCAGCGCCGCCGACAACGTTCTGCGGGAACTCAATCCGCGCAGTGAGATCATCCGCGCCGACTGGCGGGCGGTCGAGGGTTTCAGTGACACCTACAGCGCGGCGGCCTCCGACATCTTGGCGGTGCTGGACGCGGCCGCCACCACCGCGACGACCATCACCAGCCACGCCGACCACCTCGACAACCTCCTGATCAACCTCGCCGGAATGTCGCGCAGCGGCACCGATCTGCTCGGCCCCAACAAGGACCATCTGGTCCGGGCGGTGAACGTGCTCGAGCCGACGACCCGGTTGGTGCACAAGTACGACCCGCAGCTGACCTGCATGCTGGTGGGCGGGCATTGGTTCCTGGAGAACGGCGGCTACGACGTCACCGGCGGCATCAACGGAAAATCCGTCTCCACCGACGTTGCGCTGCTGCTCGGGGACGACCCCTACCGGTACCCGCAGCACCTCCCGATCGTCGGCGCCAAGGGCGGTCCCGGCGGCGCACCGGGCTGCGGATCGTTGCCCATCGTCGACAACAACTTCCCGCACCGGCAGCTGGTCACCACCACGGGTTGGGGCACCGGCCTGGACATCCGACCCAATCCGGGTATCGGTATCCCCGGCTACGCCAACTACTTCCCGACCACCCGCGGTGTTCCGGAGCCACCGAGCATCCGCTACCACGGGCCGCCCGCACCGGGCCCCATCCCATACCCGGGTGCGCCGGCATACGGCGCACAGCTCTACGCCCCGGACGGCACCCCGTTGTGGCCGGGCCTACCGGCGGCGCCGCCGCCCGGAAGCCCCCGGGACCCGGGCCCGCCCCCGCCCGGGAGCGAACCGTTCAGTCCGTCGGCACCCCAGTGAAGGACACGTCGCTGCGATGAGAGTCGATATGCGTCAGATTGCCTGGCGGCTCGCCATATTCCTGTCGGTCTGCCTGCTCGCACTGTTCGCCATGTTCGCCGTGTTCGCTCAGCTGCGCTTCACGGCCGAACGGGACTACCGTGCCGAGTTCAGCAACGTCACGGGCCTGGAGAGTGGCGACTTTGTCCGCGTCGCGGGAGTCGAGGTCGGCAAGGTCACATCGATTACTCTGCAGCCCGATTCGAGCCTGCTGGTGCAGTTCACCGCCAGCGATGCCGTGGTGCTGACCGAAGGCAGCCGCGCCGTGATCCGCTACGACGACTTGATCGGCGGGCGCTACCTCGGTCTCGAGGAAGGCCCCGGCGCAACGGCGAAGCTGGCGCCGGGAGACACCATCCCGCTGGCGCAGACCGCACCCGCTCTGGACCTCGACGCGCTGGTCGGCGGGTTCCGGCCGCTGTTCCGCGCCTTGGATCCCGACCAGGTCAACGCCCTGAGCGGCCAGCTGATCCACGCCTTCCAGGGGCAGGGCGCCACGATCAACTCCTTGTTGTCGCACACCGCGGCCCTGACCAACACGCTCGCGGACCGGGACCAACTCATCGGTGAAGTGATCGCAAATCTGCACACCGTGCTGGGTGCGTTCGGCGACCAGAGTCAGCAGTTCGACAGGGGAGTGACAGCGTTGGCCGAACTTGTCGACGGTTTGGCAGTCCGCAAAACCGACATCAGTGCCGCGGTGGCGCACGCAGATTCGGCGGCGGGCTCCATTGCGGACCTGTTGCAGCAGGCGCGCCCGCCACTGACGAAGGTGGTGGCGGAGACCGACCGCACCGCCGGGTTGGTGGTGGCCGACCACGAGTATGTCGACGAACTGCTCGACACGCTGCCCGAGGCCTACCAGGCCCTGGGTCGCCAGGGGCTGTACGGCGACTTCTTCAGCTTCTATCTGTGCGACATCGTCCTCAAACTGAACGGGAAGGGCGGCCAACCGGTGTTCGTGAAGGTCGCCGGTCAGAGCACCGGGAGGTGTGCGCCGCGATGACCACCTCGATGAGACGAAACCCGCTGGTCGTCGGGGCCGCCGGCATCGTCAGCGTCCTGGCGCTGGCCATCGGCGCGCTGCAATACGACAAGCTGCCGTTCCTCAACCAGGGCAACGACTTTTCGGGCTACTTCAGTGAAGCGGGCGGCATCACCACCGGTGCCGACGTCCAAGTGTCGGGGCTCAAGGTCGGATCGGTGTCCGGGATAGAACTCGACGGGCCGCGGGTCTGGGTGAGCTTCCGCGTCGCCCCGGACGTTCACCTCGGTGACCGTACCGAGGCGGCCATCAAGACTCAGACGATCCTCGGTGCCAAGGTTCTCGAGCTCACGCCGCGCGGGGATCAACCGCTCGACGGACCGATCCCCTTGGACCGCACCCGTGCGCCCTACGACCTGCCCGACGCGCTCGGCGACCTGACCACCGCGATCAGCGGGCTGGACACACACCAACTGTCGGACTCGTTGCGGGTGCTGGCGCAGACGTTCCAGGACTCCCCGCCGGATCTCGAGATCGCCGTCGAGGGGGTCTCCCGGTTTGCCGAAACCCTCAACAAGCGCGACGACCAGCTGCGCAACCTCCTGCACAACGCGAACAAGGTGACGTCGGTCCTCGCGGAGCGAACCGGTCAGGTGGTTGACCTCATCGCCGACAGCAATGCGCTGCTGGTGGCGCTGCGCTCGCAAAGCCAAGCGCTGGACCGCATCTCGGGAAGCATCGCCGCGGTCGCCGAGCAGATCAGCGGATTCATCAGCGAGAACCGCCAGATGTTGCGGCCGGCCCTGGAGAAGCTCAACGGAGTGCTGGCCATCGTCGACAATCGCAAGGAAGACGTACAGGAGTCGATCAAGCTGCTGAACTCCTATGCGATGTCGCTCGGTGAATCGGTGTCCACGGCACCGTTCTTCTCGGCCTATATCGCGAACCTGCTGCCCGGTCAGTTCGTGCAGCCGTTCGTCGACGCGGCCTTCTCGGATCTGGGGCTGGACCCGAGCGTGCTGCTGCCCTCCGAGCGCACCGACCCACCCACCGGCCAGGCCGCGACGCCCGCACTGCCCGTGCCCTTCCCACGCACGGGCCAGGGCGGCGAGCCCAGGATGACGCTGCCCGATGCGATCACCGGCAAGCCCGGCGACCCGCGGTATCCCTACCGCGAACCCCCGCCGGCACCCGCACCCGGTGGTCCGCCGCCCGGGCCGCCGGCCGAAACGCCGCCGGCGCTGGCCTCGGTACCCGAACCCACGCCGAGTCCGGTCCATGTGCCGGTGCCCAACGAGGTAGCACCGTCCGGAGAGGAGACACCGTGACCACATCGACGAAGTACCGGCTGGGGACCGCGGTCGTCCTGATCGCCGTACTCATCGGCGCGCTGGTCACGGTCTGGCCCGGCGATGGGCTGCGGCGCATCACGGTGGAGGGCTACTTCGCCAACAGCAACGGCATTTTCGTCGGCGACGAGGTGCGCATCCTGGGGGTGACCGTCGGCAAGATCGAGTCCATCGAACCGCAGGCGACCCGGGTGAAGATCCGGTTCTCCTACCCGGCGAAGTACGAAGTCCCCGCCGACGCGAAGGCGGTGATCCTGTCGCCCTCGCTGGTCACCGCCCGAGCCATCCAGCTGACCCCCGCCTACACCGGGGGGCCGCTACTCGAGGACGGCGCCGTCATCCCCGAGGAGCGCACCGCGGTCCCGGTGGAATGGGACGACTTCCGTGAGCAACTGGAGCGGTTGACCGAGACCCTGCAACCGACGGAGGCCGGGGGAGTGAGCACCCTCGGTTCCTACATCAACACCGCGGCGGACAACGTACGCGGCCAGGGAGCCGACATCCGCAACGCCGTCGTGCAACTGGCGCAGGCATTCTCGATGCTCGGCGACCACAGCGACGATGTCTTCTCCACCGTCGAGAACCTGTCGGTACTGGTGTCGGCGCTGACCAACAGCACCGACCTGATGCGCTACCTCAACCAGAACATCGCCTCGGTGACCGGCTTGCTCGCCAACGACCCGGACGAGGTGTCGCAGGCCGTGCGCAACCTCAATTCGGTGGTCGCCGACGTAGGCTCCTTCGTCGCCGATAACCGCGAGACGATCGGGACCACGACCGACAAGCTGGCCTCGGTCAGCCAAGCGCTGCACGACAGCCTCGACGACATCAAGCAGACCCTGCACCTGACGCCCAATGTTTTCCAGAACTTCCTGAACATCTACCAACCGGCCCAGGGCACGATGTCCAGCGCCCTGGTGATCACCAACTTCGCCGACCCGATCGGATTCATCTGCGGTGCCGTACAGGCAGCATCGCGGTTGGGTGCCGAACAGTCCGCCAAGCTCTGCGCCCAGTACCTGGCGCCGATCGTCAAGAACCGGCAATACAACTTCCCGCCGATCGGGGAGAACCTTTTCGTCGGGCCCGCGGCACGTCCCAACGAGATCACCTACAGCGAGGATTGGCTGCGGCCGGACTACATCCCACCGAACAACATCCCACCGAACAACATCCCACCGAACGATAGCCTGGAATCCCTGATGCTGCCCTCCGGGAGCGGATCATGAGGGCAACGGTGGCCACGACCGCGCTGGCGATCGCCACCGCGCTGGCGGTATCCGGTTGCTCGGAGTGGCAGGGCGCCAACACGTTACCGCTCCCGGGGACCGCGGGCGGCGGGCCCGGCGCCTACACCGTGCAGGCGCAACTTCCCGACGTCGACAACATCGAGCGCAACTCCCGGGTGCGGGTCGGCGATGTCACGGTCGGCAACGTCACCAAGATCGAGTTGCAGGACTGGCACGCGCTGGTGACGATGCGGCTCGACGGCGATGTCGAGTTGCCGGCGAACGCCACCGCGACCGTCGGCCAGACCAGCCTGCTCGGTTCCCTGCACATCGAACTCGCACCGCCCACCGAGGTGCCGGCGACGGGGCGGCTGCAGGACGGGGCGCTGATCCCGCTGGCCTCGGGTAGCCGTTATCCCTCGACCGAGCAGGCGCTGGCCGCGGTCTCGCTGCTGCTCAACCAAGGCGGGATCGGCAACATTCAGGACATCACCCAGGCGTTGAGCACGGCCTTCGCCGGTCGGGAAGATGACCTGCGCAGCCTGATCGAGCAGGTCGACCTGTTCATCGAGCATGGCGAGAACCAGACCGAGGAGATCATCGGTGCCGTCGAGAGCCTCAACTCGCTCGTCGGTCAGGTGGCCGCGCAACGCCCCGTCGTCGACACCGCGCTGCGCACCCTGCCCGAGGCCCTGACCGTCCTGCAGGACCAGCGTGACACCCTCACCGACGCGCTGCACCAGATGGGCCGGTTCAGCGAATTGGCCGGGGAATCGGTCGATCTGACCAAGGAGAACCTGGTCAAGGAACTCGAGGACCTGGGGCCGGTGCTGAAGTCGCTGGCCGATGCGGGACCGTCGCTGACAAGGTCCCTGAGCTTCTACTCGACGTTCCCCTGGCCCAAGGAGACCATCACCAAGTGGCAGCGGGGCGACTATTCCAACCTCAGCGCGGTGATCGACCTGACGCTGAGCCGGCTGGACTCCTCGTTCTTCACCGGTACCCGTTTCGAGGGCGACCTGACGCTGCTGGAGTTGCAGTGGGGCCGCACCATCGGACAACTCCCGAGCCCCTACACGGCCGGCAACCCACTGATCGTCCCCTACCGAATGGACCAGGGCCGCTGACATGCGCATGAGTAAACGGATCTGGATGCAACTGGCCGTCGTTGGCGCGGTATCGACGCTGGCCTTCGTGTCGCTGATGCTGGTCTACATCAAGTTGCCGAGCCTGGCGTTCGGCATCGGAACCTACCGGGTCACCGTCGAATTACCCGAGGCCGCCGGCCTTTACGAACGCGCGAACGTGACCTACCGCGGCACCGCGGTCGGGGAGGTCACCTCGGTGGACCTGATGCGCGGCGGGGGCGTGCGAGCGCAACTGAAGCTTAACTCGCACACCAAGATCCCGGCCGACCTCGACGCCCAGGTGCACAGCCAGACCGCCGTAGGCGAGCAGTTCATCACGCTATTGCCCCGCGGCGGCGACGGCCCCGACCTCGAAGACGGCGACGTGATCACCGTCGAGCGCACGTCGGTCCCACCCGATATCAACGATCTGCTCGATGCCACGAATGGGGGACTGGCGGCCGTGCCGCAGGACAATCTGAAGACCCTCGTCGACGAGGCCTACCTCGCCGTCGGTGGTCTGGGACCGGAGATCTCGCGACTGGTCAGGGGTTCGGTCGCGGTCGCCCTGGAGGCCGAGCAGAACCTGGACGCCTGGACTGCGTTGCTGGACAACGCCGCCCCGGTCCTCAACACCCAGACCGAGACCTCCGACGCGGTGCGCACCTGGGCGGCCAACCTCGCCACCGTCACCGACCAGATTCGCGACACCGACGGCGAGGTGCGCGGGGTGCTCGAGCACGGCGGTCCCGCGCTGGCCGAGACGCGTGAGCTTTTCGACCGGGTCGCACCCGCGTTGCCGGTCGTGCTGGCCAACCTGGTCAGTGTCGGCGAGGTCGCGGTCACCTACCGCGACAACATCGAACAATTGCTGGTGCTGCTGCCGCAGGGCGCGGCCGCCATGCAGGCGATCGGGGTGGCCAACCGCAATACCAAACAGGACTACGCGGGCGCCTATCTGAGCTTCAACCTCAACGTGAACCTCCCGCCGCCGTGCACCACCGGATTCCTGCCGGTCCGCCAGCAGCGCGTGGCGTCGCTGCAGGACTACCCGGACCGGCCCGCCGGCGACCTGTACTGCCGGACGCCGCAGGATTCGCCGTTCAACGTGCGCGGCGCGCGCAACACCCCGTGCGTGACGCGCCCGGGCAAGCGGGCACCGACGTGGCAGATGTGCGAGAGCGATGAAGAGTACGTGCCGCTCAACAACGGGTTCAGCTGGAAGGGCGATCCCAACGCGACGCTGTCCGGGCAGGACATTCCGCAGTTGACGCCGGATCCGGTGCCGCCCGTCGCGTTCGCCGAGTACGACCCGGCGACCGGCACCTACGTCGGTCCGGACGGACAGACCTTCACCCAGTCGAACCTGGCGCCGAACCCCGAGGGCAAGCGGACCTGGCAGAGCCTGCTGACCCCGTGATTTCGGTGCGCTGGGTCGCGGCACGCGCAATGCGGCACGCGCAACCCAGCGCACCGAAATCACGAGCGGTAACGGTCGCGGATCTCGCGGCGCAGGACCTTGCCGATCGGTGTCTTGGGCAGCGCGTCGACGAACTCGACGCTGGTGATCTTCTTCACCGACCCCAGCCGCTCCCGGGTCCACTCGACCAGCTCCTGCGCCGAAACCGTTCCGGCGCAACCCTCTTCGAGCACCACATCGGCATGCGGGGTTTCTACCCACTTCTCGTGCGGGATCCCCACCACCGCGGCCTCGCGGACCGCGGGGTGTTCGGCCAGAGCGTTCTCCAGTTCAGCCGGCCAGATGTTGTAACCGCCGGAGATGATCATGTCCTCCTTGCGGTCGGCCAGGTACAGGAACCCGTCGTCGTCCAGCCAGCCCATGTCGCGGGTCCGGACCCACCCGTCGGAGGTCAGCCGCTGCGCGGTGACCTCCGGTGCGCGCCAGATCTCCTGCATCCGGCCCGGGGAGTTGACGACGATCTCGCCGACTTCGCCCGGCGCGAGCACGTTGTCGTTCTCGTCGACGATCCGGATGCCGGAGTTCGGCGTCGCCTTGCCGGCCGACCGCAGGCGGCGGCGCTGTTCGGGGGTGCCGTCCACGACATGGTGCTCGGGCAGCAGCGCCGCCACCGGGATCGCTTCGCTCTGGCCGTAGCTCTGATACATCACGTTGCCCCAGAGCTTCAGTGCGGCGACCAGGGTCGTCTCCGGTATCGGCGATGCGCCGTAGAGGATCGCACGCAGACTGGACAGATCCCGCGCCCCGGCGTCGGGGTGGGTGGTGATCATCTGCACCATGGTGGCCACCAGCAGCGTGAGCGTGACACGTTCCTGTTCCACCAGTTCCAAGAACTTTCCGGCGTCGAAGGCCGGCATGACCACGATGGTGCCGCCGGCCGCGAGGGTCGGCCACACCGGCACGCTCGCGGCGTGCGTCAGGGGGCTCGCCGCAAGGTAGCAATCCTCGGCGTTCAGCGGCGGTGACACGTCGGCCAGGACCTCGTCGCCGGCGGCCATCCAAGCGCCTAGGGTGTGCAGGATGCCCTTGGGTAGACCGGTGGTACCCGCGGAGAACCGGATCTGATGTGGGTCCTCCGGCGCGGGTTCGGACTCCGGTTCGTCGGCAGCGGTACTGCGCAGCAGTGCCTCGTAGTCGTGGGCCGGAGCCACCACATCGGAGCCGATAACGACCACGGTGCGGATGAACGGGCAGTCCGCGAGGACCGGAGCCAATGCGTGGAAGTACTTGTCCGCCAGGATGATCGCGGTGGGCTCGGTGAGCTCGATGAGATACCGGTGCCGCTCGGGGCCGTCATGGGTGTACAGCGGGCAGCGCACATAGCCGCCCAGCGTCAGGCCGGCCAGCATCTCGAGCGTCTCGAAGCAGTTGTCCGCCGCGACGGCGACCCGGTCGCCGGCGTCGACGCCGTGGGTCCGCAGCGCATTGGCGAGTCGCTTTGCGCGGTCATATAATTCGGCGTGGGTCTGCGTCCTCCCCTCGAACCGGAGGGCGGCCTTGTGGCCGGCGGTCGCGGCATTTCGGCGCAGTACCTCGGCGGGATTCGTCACGACGAGTCTCCTGACTTCGTTGGATTCACAGACGTGGGCGGCGCGACGGCACGACCAAGCATTACTTGCCGGTTAGATTGTGCCGGCGTCACACGACGTGGGAGAAGGGCCGACTCAGTCGAGGATGTAGCCGCTGAGCATCCCCAGCACCTGATCCACGAGTTGCTCGGCGGGGACGCGGCCGGTGGTGTGGAACCAGCGGGCGATGGACAACAACATCCCGTTGAGCAGGTGCGCGGAGATGCCGATGTCGAGATCGTCTCGGATGACGCCGGATTCGACGCACTCGTGCAGCAACTTCTCGGTGGCGTGGTTGACGTCGCGGGCCCAGGACCGGTAATTGCGCAACGCCTGCGGCGAAAGCTGATGCTGATCGGCGGTGAGAACGGCGTAGTACGTCCGATAGGTGATCGCCGATTCGACGTGGACGCGGATGAAGGCGACGAGCTTGTCACGAGGCGGATCATCGTTGGTGAGAATCTGGTCGATGTTGTGTCGAAGCGGATAGATCACCTGCTCGACGATGGTTTCCAGCAACCAGCGCTTCGAGTCGACGTACTGGTACACCGTCGGTTTGCTGACCCCGGCCTCGGCGGCGATGTCGGCAATCGTCGCGTCGACGTAGCCGACCCGCTGAAACACCCGTGCCGCGGCATCCACCAGTTCCTGCACGGTGGTGACGCGTCGGCGTGCCATCCGGACTCCCTCCCGCTGCGCCAGCGCGCATTCCATTCTCGCTAGTAAAGATAACTGTACTGGTCGGACTGCTCATCGGGGAAGTAGGCGGGTCGCCGCGTCGAGGCGAATGCACTCGCCGTTGAGGTATTCGTTCTCCACCAGGTGCCGCGCCAGCCGGGCGAATTCGTCCGGACGGCCCAGGCGCTTGGGTTCGAGCACCGACTCGAGCAACCCGTCGCGGACCGGGTCGGGCAGCCCGGCCGACATCGGGGTGTCGAACAGGCCGGGTGCGATGGCGTTCACCCGAATTCCGCTGCCGGCCAGGTCGCGCGCCACCGGCAAGGTGAGCCCGATGACGCCCGCCTTGCTCGCGCTGTAGGCCGCCTGCCCGCTCTGGCCGTCGTAGGCCGCGCCGGAGGCGGTGTTGACGATGACGCCCCGTTCGCCGTCCTCGGGTTCGTTGCGGAGCATGGCCGCCGCGCTGACCCGCATGGCGTTGAACGTTCCGACCAGGTTGACCCCGACGGTCCGCTCGAACGCGTCCAGTTCGGCCGGCCGCCCCCGCGACACCAACTTCGCGGCGGTGACCACCCCGGCGGTGTTGATGTCGAAGTGCAACGCGCCGAAGGCATCCAGGACCGCATCGATGGCTTGTTCCATCGCGGCCGCGCACGTGATGTCGGCCGGTACGGCCAGCGCATCGGGCAAGCCCGCCGCCACCTGGCGCGCCGCGTCCTCGTCGCGGTCGATGACGGCGATTCGCCCACCGGCGGCCGCGAACTCGGCACACACCGCGCGGCCCAGCCCCGACCCGCCGCCGACCACGACGGCGACCTTGTTCTCGATCTGCATGATTACGCCCCGACGAACTTCGGTTCGCGACGTTCGCCGAAGGCTCGCAACCCCTCGGCGAAGTCGGTACTGCGCGCGTACTCCGTACACGCCTCGAGTTCCGCCGCGAGCGCGGCCGGCAAGCTCTGGTCCGAGCCGTTGTCGACCAGGCGCTTCATCCCGGTGATACCCAGCGGGCTGTGCCGCGCGATGCGTTCGACGAGCGCGCCTACCGCCGCGCCCAGTTCGTCGGCCGGCGCCACCTCGGTCACCAGGCCGGCCTCGTACATCCGTTGCGCCGTCCAGCTTTCGGCGGTGAACAGCAGTTGCTTGGCCCGGTTGGGCCCGATCTTGCGCGGCAGTCGGGTGGCGCCGCCGGCGGCCGGGAACAGCCCGTACCGGGCGTGGCCGTCGCTGAACGCCGCGTCGGTGGTGGCGATGACGAGGTCGCAGGCGAGCACGAGTTCCAGGCCCCCGGCCACCGCGATGCCCTGCACCGCGGCGATCACCGGTTGCGGGTGCTCGGTGATCCGATCGAACAACGCGGCGGCGGCTTTCAGGAACTCCACGACGCTGCTGTGATCGTCCATCGCGCCCACGCGTTTGAGATCCGCGCCGGCGCAGAAGGCGGTGCCGGTCGCGCCGATCACCACGGCCCGCACGGCCGGATCCTGGGCCGCGGCGTCCAGGGCGGCACCGACGCCGTCGAGAAGCTCGAGCGAAAGGGCGTTACGCGCGGCCGGTCGGTTGAGGGTGATCCATGCGGCCGCGTCCCGAACTTCGTAGTGAACTTCGGAATCGCCGCCGCTGACGGGGGTTTCGGGGTTGCTCATCATCAATCCTGTCGGTTTCGGGGTCAGGCGGGAACGTCGACGGGTGTCGCCAGCAGGGCGGCGGTGCCGCCCACGCCCTGGATCGCTTCGAAGAATCCGTCGGCCGCCGCCAGCAGCAGTTGCCGACCGTCCGACCCGCCCAGCGCGCACGTGTACACGTTGACCCCGCCGGGATGGGCCACCTCGTCGACAATCTCGCCGGCGGGGGAGACCCGCACGCAGCGTTGGTGGTTCGCGTCGGCAACCCAGACGTGGTCCTGCGAGTCGATGGTCATCCCGTCCGGCGCCAGTTCGGTGGCCGCGATCATCTCGGCCGGTCCGGCGAGGTCCGGCGCGGGGCCGAACTGGGCGAAGACCCGCCGGTCGCTCAGCGTGCCGTCGGCCCCGATGGTGAATGCGGTCAACCGGGCGGCGAACGATTCGGCGACGATGAGGGTGGTGCCGTCGGCGGTCACCACCACACCGTTGGGGCACCACAGGTCGCGGGCGGCGACGACCACCGTCCCGTCCGGGTCGACCCGGAAAAGCTCACCGGGGCGCGGAGTTTCACCCTCGTGGATGGCGAATCCGATGGTGCCCACCCAGGCCCGCCCCCGCGTGTCGACGTACATGTCGTTGATCCAGTGCGGTGTGAGGGCGGACAGGTCGGCGTGGCGGCGCACCGCTCCGTCGGCGCCGCGCGCCAACAGCGTCCGGTCCTTCATGGACACCACCAGCAACGTGCCGTCGGGCAGCCAACCGAGTCCGGAGCACAGGGCGTCGACCTGCATCAGATCCTCGCGCCGGCCGGCTTCGTCGAACGCGCACACCACGCCCTTGAGGGCGTCGGAGACATACCACCGCCCGTCGCGCCAGCGCGCCCCCTCGAAGTAGTCGCCGCCCTCGACGACGGTGGTGAACTGGCGTTCCACGGCATCCTCCTTGCTGGATTCGGATCTGGTCAGGTAGCTGGGACGGGGACGGGTGTGGCCGCTGCGCGCCTCGGCGCGGATCAGATCGGCGCCGGCGGGATCGACGAGGTTGTCGTAGAGCTCGCGGTTGTGTGAGTGCGCCAAGTGGTGGGCGTCGAAGGCCCACTCCACCGCCGCCCGCTGACCTTGCAGATCCAAGGCGTTGTTGACCGCGCGTTTGGCCAGCCGGATGCCGAAACTCGGGCGCGCCGCGATCCGCTCGGCCAGCGCCAGTGTTTCGGATTCCAGATCCGCCCGGGGCACGACACGGTTGACCATGCCGAGGGCCTCGGCATCGAAGGCATCGATGGGTTCGCCGGTGAACAGCATCTCCTTGGCGCGACGGTGACCCAGTTCCCAGGGGTGTACGAAGTACTCGGCGACCGCACAACCGAATGCGCTGATCGGGTCGTGGAACACGGTGTCGTCGGCGGCGACGATCAGGTCGCACGGCCAGATCAACTCCAGGCCGCCGCCGATGACCCGACCGTGCACGGCCGCGATGGTGGGCCGGGGGATGTCCCGCCAGCGCAGGCACAGTCCCAGGAAGAGTTCGGCCTCGGTGGCGTACCAGCCCTCGGCTCCGGGCGCGGTGAAGCCGCCGGTGAGGGTGCGCGGGGTGACACCGGTCATGTCGTAGGCGGTGTCGACCCGCAGGTCGTGACCGGCCGAGAAGTCGGGCCCGTCCGCGGCCAGGATGATGACGCGGACGGATTCGTCCCCGACGGCCCGCCGGTAGGCGTCGTCGAGTTCGTGCAACATCGCGCGGTCTTGCGCGTTGCGCTTGTCCGGGCGGGCCAGCACGATGCGCGCCACCCCCGCGCTGGGCTGCTCGTACCGAATCTGGGGGGTGGGGGATGCGGCGCTCACAGCCCGTACGACCTTCCGATGATCTCGCGCTGGACCTCGCTGGTGCCGGCGTAGACCGTGCCGATGATGCACTCCCGCAGGTGACGCTCCATGTCGTGGTCCAGGGTGTAGCCGGCGCCGCCCAGGAATTGCATGCCTTCGATGGCAAGCCGTTTCGCGGTCTCGGTGACCTTCAGCTTCACCATCGAGGCCTCTCGCGGCACGCACCGGTCCGGGTCGGCGTCCAGCTTCTGGGCGAGGTCGTCGACCAGCAGGCGACAGCATTCGAGCTCGGTGGCCAGATCCGCGATCCGGTGCCGCAGCGCCTGGAAGCTGCCGATCGGCCGGCCGAACTGCTCGCGCTGTTTCAGGTACTCGAGGGAGTCCTCGAAGGTACGCCGCGCATGTCCGAGAAACATTGCCCCGCACATCAATCGGTCGGTGTTCAGGCCGCGCATGATCTGATGCCAGGCCCGGCCCTCGGTGCCGATCACCCGGTCGGCGGAGACCACGACATCGTCGAAGAACACGTCGTTGACCTCGTCACCGCCCAGGGTCGGGATGGTGCGGATGGTCATCCCGGCCGCGCCCGCCGGCACGTCGAACATCGTGATGCCGTCGTGTTTGTCGGCGGTGTCCTCGGTGCGGCACATCACCAGGATTCGAGACGCGATGTGCGCACACGAGATCCAGGTCTTCTGGCCGTTGATCACGTAGGTGTCGCCGCGGCGCTCGGCGCGGCAGATCATCGAGCTCGGGTCCGAGCCGGCCCCGGGTTCACTGATGGCGGTGGCGAGCACCTCGCCACGGCACACGCCGCCGAGGATGTCGCGCTTCTGCTCCTCGGTGCCGAACCGCTCGACCATTGTCGCGCTGACCAGGCTCACTCCCAGGCCGAACAGCGGCGCCTGGCCGTAGGCCATCTCCTCGACGAGACGACAGGCGTCGCTGGGTTTTCCGCCGCCGCCGCCGTAGGCGACGGGGATGGACGCGCCGATCCAGCCGAGCTCGGCGAGCTTGGCGTACAGCTCCGGGTTGTGGGTCAGCGATCCGTCGCCGCGGAGCTTCCTGCGCTGCTCCGCCGAGCCGCATTCCTTCTGCGCGAACGCGCGCGCGGCTTCGACGAACGGGTTGTCGACGGTGGTCGGCATAAGGACGGGTCCTCCTGGGGCGAATCTGGGATGGTCAGGGCAGCAGGGTCGAGGCGTTGTCGAGCATGTAGAACAGTCCGGTGGTGAACGACGCATCGGGGCCGGCGAGATGCGTTGCCACCGCCGCGACTTCATCCGGATCTCCCCACCGATGCTGGCGATCGGTGACGTAGCGGTCGACCGGCATCCCGAGTGCGGTCGACAGCACGCCGGTGGCGCCGGTGGCGGCGTCGGTCCGGATCATCGCCGGCACGATGGCGTTGACCCGAATGTTGTCCGGGCGCAACTCGATCGCCGCGGTCCGGGTCAGCGCATCGACACCGGCCTTGGCGGCGCTGTACGCGGCCATCGCGGGCATGGCGCGGCGACCGGCGATCGACGAGATGTTGATGATGGAGCCACCGCCCCGGTTCCGCAGGTGCGGCACGGCGTGCTTGATGGTGTGGAGGGTGCCGTTCAGCGTGATGCCCAGCACCCGGTCCCAGTCGCTGCGGTCGGTGTCGGCGACCGGTGTCGCGGACCCCAGGGCGGCGCAGTTGACCACGATGTCCAGGCCGCCGGTCCGGGCGACCGCGGCCTCGAGGGTGGCTGCGACGTCGGCTTCGTCGGCGACGTCGCAACGCGCCGGGATCGCCGACCCGCCGATGGCCGCGGCGCGCGCTTCGGCCCCACACTGGGATATGTCGGCGACCACCACCGTCGCACCTTCGTCGGAGAAGCGTTGCGCGATGGCGGCGCCGATACCGCGACCGGCTCCCATCACGATCGCGATCTGGTTCGCGAGTTGGCCGACCACAGCACCGTCCAGGTTCGAGTTGCTCATCATTTAAAAGCTTACCAGTTAGTTAAAGAACTAGGGCGCAGTCTACCCCGAATCGCCGCACGGGCAGGGGGCTTTGGCCTATCTGGACAGGATCGTCACCGTGGCCACCGCCGCATCCGGACCGAGGTACCCGCCGGCGTTCTCGGCCAGCGCGATCCGGGCCCCGGGGACCTGTCGGGCCCCGGCGCGGCCGCGGAGCTGATCGGTGAGTTCGACGATCTGGGCGAGGCCGGTCGCGCCCAGCGGGTGCCCCTTCGACTGCAGGCCGCCGCTCGGATTCACCGGTAAGCGCCCGCCGATCCGGGTCTGTTCGTCGCGCACGAGCCCGACCGCCGCCCCGGGACCGCACAGGCCCAGTTCCTCGAGGACGATGAGTTCGGCCGGTGCGGCGGCATCGTGGCATTCGACGACGTCGACC
>Ga0265293_10003445_pt1 | contig 29383 bp, 29 predicted proteins | sample Munlanlewell138R_FD_192505 | JGI IMG/M metagenome (GOLD analysis project Ga0265293, IMG submission 192505) | Leachate microbial communities from a municipal landfill in Southern Ontario, Canada - Leachate well 138R | ecosystem: Engineered > Solid waste > Landfill > Unclassified | place: Canada... | reverse complement strand
GAGTTGACGTCGCCCGGCTCCACCAACTGGTCGTACTCCACGTTGGCCTCGGCCAGCAGTACGTTCATGTGCCCCGGCATGCGCCCCGCCACCGGGTGGATGACGTAGCGCACCTCGGCCCCGTTCGCCTCCAGCAGGTCCGCCAGCTCCTTCACCACGTGCTGCGCCTGCGCCACGGCCATGCCGTAGCCCGGCACGAAGATCACGTTACTGGCCGCCTCCAGGATGTAGTAGGCGTCCTCGGCGCTGATCGGCTTGATCTCGCCCTCGACCTCAGCGCTGCTCGCGCTGACGCCGGCACCGAAGCCGCTGAACAGGACGTTGGCCAGCGAGCGGTTCATGGCCTTGGTCATGATCTGCGTGAGTATGAGGCCCGAGGCGCCCACCATGGCGCCCGCCACGATCAGTACGGTGTTCTGGATAGCGAAGCCCGTGGCCGCCACCGCGATGCCCGTGTACGAGTTGATTAGCGAGATGACGATGGGCATGTCGGCGCCGCCGATCGGCAGAACCGCCAACAGACCCAGCGCCAGGCCCAGCAAGATGATGATCAGCAGCAGCGGGTACGACGTAGCCGGCGAGATCACGAAGATGACCCCCAGCACCAGCGTGGCGGCCAGTAGCAGGATGTTCACGGCCTTCTGCCCAGCGAACAGCACCGGCTTACCTGAGATGCGCTCGGACAGCTTGGCCCAGGCGATGATAGAACCGGTAACGGTGACCGCGCCGATGACCACGGCCGCCACGATAGCGACCGCCGTTACGGGTTCGGCGTCCCTGAAGCGCAGGTACTCGACCCAGCCCACCAGCATCGAAGCGGCGCCGCCCGTACCGTTCAGGGCCGCCACGAGTTCGGGCACCTCCGTCATCTTCACCCTGCGAGCCGCCCACACGCCAATGGCCGACCCGATAACCAGACCCACCAAGATCCACACGTAATCGAGGCCCGCCAGCAGCAGGGTCACGACGATGGCTATCAGCATGGCGCTGGCCGATAGGAGGTTGCCGCGCCGCGCCGTGGAGGCGCGCCCCAGCATCTTTATGCCGACCACGAAGAGCATGGCCGCCGCGATGTAAGCGAGTTCTACGACAGGCATCACGGCTTAATCGGTCCCCTCTCCGCCGGACTTGGCGGAGCCGCCGGGGCCCGCGCGGAACATGCCGAGCATCATGTCGGTCACGATGTAACCAGCCACGACGTTGATGGTCGCGAGAACGACCGCCAGGACCGCTAGCACGGTGCCGAAGGTGCCCTCGATGCCAGTGGCCACAAGCGCACCCACCAGGGTGATGCCCGAGATCGCGTTCGTGCCTGACATCAGCGGAGTGTGCATCTGCGACGGCACCCGCTGTATCAGTTCGAAGCCCAGGAACGACGCCAGGACGAAGATGAATAACAGAAGTAAGATGCTCATCGGTTGCCTTTCACCAGGGCCTTCACACGCTCGTCGCGCACCTCTCCGGCGGCGGTCAGCAGGCAGGCGCCCACCACGGGATCCTCCGTGTCTAGTTTCACGCCCCCCGCATCCTCGCTCCACGCGTGCTCCAACAGGAAGTACAGGTTGTTGGCGTACATCTGACTGGCGTCGCGCGACACCTGTCCCGGCATGTTGGTCTGCCCCACTATGCGCACGCCGCCAGCCGTGAGCACCTCGTCGCCCGCCACCGTGCCCTCGACGTTGCCGCCAGTGGAGGCCGCCAGGTCCACGATCACGCTGCCGGGCTTCATTCCCGCCACCATGTCGGCCGTGATGATGGTGGGCGCCTGGCGCCCGAAAACCTGCGCCGTGGTGATCACGATGTCGGAGTGGGCGCAGATGCGCGCCATCTGCTTCCGCTGCAACTCGAGCTGCTCGGCAGTGAGCTCCTTGGCGTAACCCTGCTCGGTCTGCCCCGTCTCGCCCACGTCGATCTCGATGAACTTGGCGCCCAGCGACTGAACCTGCTCCTTGACCACCGGCCGGGTGTCGTACGCCTCCACCCGGGCGCCTAGCCGCTTGGCGGTGGCGATGGCCTGCAGGCCAGCCACGCCAGCACCGATGACCAGCACGCGCACGGGCGGGATCGTGCCCGCCGGCGTGCTCATCATGGGGAACGCCTGACTGGAACGCTCGGCGGCCACCACCACCGCCGCGTAGCCCGCCAGGCTGGCCTGGCTCGACAGTGCGTCCATCTTCTGAGCGTAAGTGGAGCGCGGCACGAGCTCCATGGCGATCGAGCTGAGGTTACGCGCCGCCAGGCGCCCCACCAACTCCGGCTGGAAGAACGGGTCGAGGAAGCCAGCGGTGATAGCGCCCTCCCTCAGGCCCTCCACCACGTCGGCGGGCGGCGGGTTCACGTGCAGCAGCACGTCGGCGCCAGCCAGAAGCTCCGCGCGCCCGCCTAGCTCGGCACCGGCCGAGGCGTACTCCGCGTCGTCCAACAGTGCGGCGGCGCCCACCCCGCGCTCCACACCCACTTTCGCCCCGAGCCGCGTGAGCCTCCCCACGACCTGAGGTGTAACAGGAACCCTGGTCTCGCCCGGTTCCAACTCCTTCAGCACTACGATTCTCATGATTATTCATCATGGCATGTACCGAGAGGAACAAGTAGGGACGTAAGGGCCAACACCGACCGCTTGCGAGTGCCCGTATACTCGCTTGCGATGAAGCGTATAGGCGTGCTAACGAGCGGCGGCGACGCGCCGGGCATGAACGCCGCCCTGCGGGCGGTCGTCAGAACTGCTGTCCACGACGGCATCTCCGTCTACGGTATCTACCGCGGCTACCAGGGGCTCATTGAGGGCGACATGGTCGAGTTCGGGCCGCGCAGCGTGGCGAACATCATCCAGCGCGGCGGCACCATACTGCGCACGGCGCGCAGCGAGGAGTTCTACCATCCCGAAGGTCGAGCCAAAGCGGCCGAACACCTGCGGGCTCACGGGATCGAGGGGCTGGTAGTCATCGGCGGCGACGGCAGCTTCCGCGGCGCCGAGGCCCTGCACCTGGAGCACGGCATCGAAGTGGTCGGGATCCCCGCCACCATCGACAACGACATCAACGGCACCGACGTATCGGTCGGTTTCAGCACCGCGCTCGACGTCGCGCTCGACGCCGTCGACCGGCTGCGCGACACCGCCGCCAGTCACGACCGCGTGTTCCTGGTGGAGGTGATGGGGCGGCGCGCAGGCCACATCGCCCTGCACGTCGGAGTAGCCGGAGGCGCCGAAGCCATCGTGGTGCCCGAAGTTGAACTGGGGCTCGACCACGTCTGCGACCTCATCATCGAGGCCGAGCGGCGCGGCAAGAACTCCAGCATCATCGTCGTGGCCGAAGGCTCCTACGACGGCGGCGCCAGGGTCATAGAGGCCGCCCTCATGGAGCGAGCGGGCTACGAGGTGCGCACCGTCATCCTCGGTCACACCCAGCGCGGCGGCAGTCCCAGCACCCGCGACCGCGTCCTGGCCTCACGCCTCGGCTTCCACGCCGTGCGCGCCATAGTCAGGCGTGAGGGCGCCATCATGGTCGGCAACAACCGCCGCCAGGTGGTGCATGTGCCGCTGGCCGAGTTGCCGCTCCACAAGAAAGACATCGACCACGAACTGCTGGAGATAGCTGCGGTGCTAGCCGTCTGAACTGCCTGCTCTCACCCGCACGAAGCGGTCCTTGCCCCTCTGCAGCACGCGCGGTTGCGTGAACGTCACGACGAACTGCGGGTCCTCGACCACCACACCGTCCAGCTTAAGCCCGCGGTTCTGCACCAGGCGCCGCGCCTCGCCGTTCGACGCCGTGAGCCCTGCCAGCGTGGCCAGTCGCGCCACCGGCACCCCCCCGGACTGCAGCTCTGCCGGGGCGACCACGTACTCGGGCACGTCGTCTGGGATGGCGCCCTTGGCTACCTCGTCGTAACGCTGCTCGGCCGCTGCCACGGGAGCCTCGCCGTGGTAGATGGCGGTCAGCGCACGGGCGAAGGTGCGGTGGGCGCCCACCGGGTCAGTAGCCAGCTGCGCAGCCAGCGGCTCCATCTCGAGGGCGGTGCCGAGCTCGGCGTACGTGAGCAGCAGCTCGTCGCCAACCTGCATGGCCTTCTTGAACATCTGCTCGGGCGGTTCAGCTATGCCGATGTAGTTACCGAGTGACTTCGACATCTTCTCCACCCCGTCAAGGCCCACCAGCAACGGGGTGGTCAACGCCACCTGCGGCTCCTGACCGTAGGCGCGCTGAACGTCGCGCCCCACCAGCAGGTTGAACAGCTGATCGGTGCCGCCCAGCTCGACGTCGGCGCGGATGGCGACCGAGTCGTACGCCTGGCTCAGGGGGTAGAGGAACTCGTGCACAGATATGGGAACGCCCGTCTGGTAGCGCTTGGTGAAGTCGTCGCGCTCCAGCATGCGCGCCACCGTGTAGGTGGACGCCAGCCTGATCATCTCTTCGAAGCCGATCTGGTCGAGCCACTCCGAGTTGTGGCGGATCTCCAGCACGTCGTCGTCCTGTCGCAGTACGCGGGTGGCCTGCTCCAGGTAGGTCGCGCCGTTCCTGCGGGTCTCGGCCAGCGTCAGCACCGGCCGCGTTTTGGAGCGGCCGGACGGGTCGCCGATGGTGGCGGTGCGGTCGCCGATGATGAGCACCACCTTGTGCCCCAGGTCCTGAAACTGCCGTAGCTTCCGCAGCACCACCGCGTGCCCGATGTGCAGGTCGCTGCTCGACGGGTCTACGCCGAGCTTGGCGCGCAACTGACGCCCTTCGCGTTCGGCCAGCTCCAGCTTCTCGAGCAGTCCGCCTTCCGGCACGATCTGTTCCGCGCCGCGCTGCAGCAGATCGAGCGCCAGCTTGTGGCGCGTCGCCGCGTCTGAGGGTTCCATGTTCGACCTTGCCTTTCGTAGCGCGCCAGCGACCGACGGTCCGTAGAGCCGATCGCGCGGGGCGCCGCGGCGCCCGACCAGTAGAGGGGCTTCGCAGCGGCGCAAATGTTATCACGCACCCGGCGGCGGCGCGCCCGCTGTTAGCATCGGGCTGTGCGGGGCGCCCTGCGGCGCCGACCGCGAGCGGAGGCAACAGATGTTCCGGAGACGTACGTGAAGCTGGCGCTGATAGGGCTTGGCCGCATGGGTTCTGATATGGCGCGACGGCTCATGCGCGGCGGTCACGAGGTTGTGGTTTCGGACCTCAACCCGGCGGCTGTCGAGGCGCTGGTGCAGGAGGGCGCTACTGGCAGCAGCTCTGTTGCTGACGCTGTGGCGCAGCTGAGCGCGCCGCGCGTGCTGTGGAGCATGGTGCCAGCCGGCGAAGCCACCGAGCAGGTCGTGACCGACGCCCTGGCGGCGCTGCAACCGGGCGACGTGTTGGTCGAAGGCGCCAACTCCAACTACAAGGACTCCATCAGGCGGGCAGCCCGCGCGGCTGGCGCAGGTGTGGGCTGGCTCGACGCCGGCGTATCGGGCGGCGTCTGGGGTCTCAGGGAGGGCTACAACATGATGGTCGGCGGCGACGCGCCCGCGTTCGCGCTGGTAGAGCCGGCCCTTACCAGCCTGGCGCCAGCCGGAGGGCTGCTGCATGTGGGTCCAGCTGGCTCCGGTCACTTCGTGAAGACCATCCACAACGGCGTGGAGTACGGCCTGCTGCAGGCGTACGCGGAGGGCTTCGAGGCGCTTGGCGCCTACCCCCACGCCGAACTCGACCTGGCAGCCGTGGCGCAGCTCTGGACCAACGGCTCGGTAGTACGGTCGTGGCTCTTGGAGCTGCTGGCGCAGGCGCTGGCCAGCGACCCGCGCCCGGAAGACATCGAGGGGTACGTGGACGACAGCGGCACCGGTCGCTGGACCCTCGACTTCGCGGTCGAGCACGCCGTGCCGCTGCCAGCGATCGCGGCGGCGCTGTTCGCACGCTTCGCTAGCCGCCAGGACGAGAGCTTCGCCGCCAAGGTCGTGGCCGCCCTGCGCCACCAGTTCGGCGGGCACGCCGTCAAGCCAGCTGGTGACGACGAGTGAGCGGGCGCCAAGCCTCTGCCCCGGCCTGCGCCTTCGTCATCTTCGGCATCACCGGTGACCTCACCGCCCGCAAACTCATGCCGGCGCTGTACCGCCTGCACGTGGCGGGCGCCCTGCACGAACAGAGCGTGATCATCGGCCACGCCCGCAGCGACCTGACCGACGAGGCTCTGAGGCAGCGCATGGCCGCAGCGCTCGAGGAGTCCGTTCCGGAGTTCGATGCCGCGGCCTGGGCGACGCTGGCACCGCGCCTGCACTACATCCAGGGCGCCTACGACCGCCCTGAGGGTTTCGAGAAGCTAGCCGCCCGGCTGGAGGAGTTCGGGCTGCCGGGCCGCGTGTTCTACACCGCCACCCCACCCTCTGTTTACGAGGACATCGCCCGCGGGCTCGACGAGGCTGGGCTGACGGCCGAACCCGCGGGCGGCTTCGCGCGGCTGGTGGTCGAGAAGCCGTTCGGCTTCGACCTGCTTAGCGCCAAGAAGCTCAACGCCGCGCTGCTGGCGCGCTTCCAGGAACACCAGATCTTCCGCATCGACCACTACCTGGCGAAAGAGACGGCGCAGAACCTCGCGGTGCTGCGCTTCGCCAACACCATGTTCGAGCCGCTCTGGAACAACGCTCACGTGGATCACGTGCAGATCTCGGTGCTGGAGCCGATGGGCATGGAGGAGCGCGGCTCGTTCTACGAAACCGCGGGCGTGGTGAGGGACGTGTTCCAGAACCACATCCTGCAGCTGATGGCGCTGGTGGGCATGGAGCCGCCAGCGCGGTTCGACGCGCGCGAGGTGCGCAACGAGAAGGTCAAGTTCTTCAGCTCGGTGTCGTGTCCGGAGCCGGACGAGGTGGTGCTGGGCCAGTACGTGGGCGGTAACGGCCACCCCGGTTACCGTCAGGAGGAGAACGTTGACGCGAACTCCAGGCAGGCGACCTACGCGGCCATGCGCCTGGACGTCTCCAACTGGCGCTGGGCGGGTGTCCCCTTCTACCTGCGCTCCGGGAAGCGGCTGGAGGGCAAGGCCACCGAGATAGTCCTGCAGTTCAAGAACCCGCCCCACGTGCCGTTCGAGCTGGAGGCGCCCCTCAGGCCCGACCGGCTCATCCTCAGGATCGCGCCCAACGAGGGGATCGAACTTAGGTTCAACGGCAAGCACCCAGGGCAACGAATAGACCTCGGCCGCATCAGCCTCGACTTCGATTACCAGGAGACGTTCGACGCTCCCAACCCGGACGCGTACGAGACGCTGCTGCTCGACGCCATGGAAGGCGACGCGACGCTGTTCATGCGCGCCGACGAGGTCGAGGCGCAGTGGCGCATCGTCGAGCCGATCCTGGCGCAGGAGGGTAGCATCAGCCCCGAGTTCTACGAGGCGGGCGGACCCGGGCCCAGCGAGGCGTTCACGCTGCTGACGAGGGCGGGACGCCAGTGGGTGAAGCCCGCCGGGCTCGACTAACGGGGCCGAAACGCGTGATACCTTGAAGCGTGTCCAGCACCGCTGATCGTTACGAAGCCCCCGGCACCAGCCGCGACGTGCGCATCCTCGGCGTACCCATGGACCTGGGCGCCGGTCGGCGCGGGGTCGACATGGGACCCAGCGCGCTGCGCGTAGCTCGGCTGGCCCGCGCCCTGCGCCAGCTCGGCCACGAGGTCACCGACCTGGGCAACGTGGAGACCGAAGTGCCGGAGGCCAGCAGCGCGGCGAGCGCCGACCCCGGCGACCAGCTGGTGGACGGCACCAGCGCCGACGCAGGCACGCCAGGGCTCATGCATTACCCGCACGCCATCGCCGCCGCGTGCCGCGCCGCGTACGAGCGGCTCAGCGCGCTGCCAGCTACCGCGTTCGCCCTGGCCCTCGGGGGCGATCACTCGATCAGCATGGGCACGGTGGCGGGGGTCACGCGCGGGCAGCGCACAGGCGTCGTGTGGGTAGACGCCCACGCCGACCTCAACACCCCAACGACGAGCCCGTCGGGTAACGTGCACGGCATGCCCATGGCGCACCTGCTGGGCCTGGGGGCGCCGCTGTTCCACGACATGTGGGGCGGCGGCGCCGCCATCCAGCCCAGCGACGTGGTCTACGTGGGCCTAAGAAGCGTCGATCCGGGCGAGCGCGAACTGATTCACGACCTGGGCATCCGCTACTTCAGCATGAAGGAGATAGACGAGCTGGGCATCGCCCACGTGGCTGCCGAAACGATCGAGCGCCTGTCCGGCCTGCCGCGCGTGCACGTGTCGTTCGACGCCGACGCGCTCGACCCAAGCCTGGCACCGGGGGTAGGTACGCCCATCAAGGGCGGCCTCACGCTGCGCGAGGCTTTCCTGCTGATGGAGCTGTTCGCGGAGTCCGAGATGGTGACCAGCCTGGACCTGGTGGAGGTCAACCCGATGCTCGACCGCGGCAACCAGACCGCCGAGACCATGGTCGACATGGCCGCCAGCCTGCTCGGTAAGCGGATCCTCTGACCGAACCCTCTCAGGAAGCTCACAAGCGACTAATCAGAGACGCGGCCACGCCGCCCAGGCGCGGCGCAACGGGCGCGAGGGGCACGGGTCATGAGAGCGCACAGCGTGGCCAGGATCCCCTGCCAGACGGCAGATTTGCGCTTCATGTGACGGCCGCAAAGCCGTTTTTCATCTAGCCCAGCGAATTGCCAGGAAACGCGGGTCTACCGTGTAGCCACCTACGGGTTCGGCATGCACGCGACAGGCGCGGCGCAGCCGTTTATCTCCGGAAGGGGAACAGTATGAGAAGCAGAGCCACACTACTGATAGCAGGTCTGGCCGCCTTGGTACTGGTTCTAAGCGCCTGCCAGCGCGGTGGTGTCAGCAGCGACGACGCCGCGCTCATACGCCAGCAACTCGAAGACGTTGCCAACCGCCTCGACGTGGTCGAGGACCGCATCGACGACCTGGCTGGCGACGCCACCGGCAGCGAGATGCTCATCTCGCAGGTGCGCCGCGAGCTCAACCAGGCCCGCAACACGCTGGCCGACGTAGACGATAAGCTGGCTGCCACCGACGGCAGCGAGCTGATGGACGACGGGCTCGGCGCTCCGCTAGACGACTTCAGTGACGGTGTTACCGACACCATGGAAGGGGTCGGCGACTCGCTCGACCAGTTCGGTCAGGATCTCGAGCAGGGCTTCGATCAGTTCGGTGACGACGTTGACCGCCGCCTGGACGACTTGCAGGATGATCTCAACGGCACCGATGACGGCTTCGGCGACCCCGTCGATCCGACCCCGGCGGACCCGGGCAGCGGCGGCGGCGCTGGTAGCGCCGTTCCCGGCATCCCGGCACTCTGACCTAACCGTTCAGCGTTCGTAGCGGGCATGCGTGCCCCGCCACGGCTCAGCCTTGCGACATGGCGAGCTTGACGCGGGGCACGAGCCCGCTTAAGGCGGCGTCTCCTGCCCGGATGGCCTCCGCCGCGCGGTGGAAGTTGAGCCAGTGGATGGGCGGGCGCGTGTGCACCTCGAGTCGGCGGCAGTCGCTGGCGTCGTTGTCGCCCGCTCGTGTAGTGGTCTCGGCGGCCCCCTCGTCGTCTACGCGCATCCAACCCTCGGCGGCGAACGCGAGCGCCTTACCTAGCCGCCCCAGTGCGCCGCGGGGCGTGCGCGTGACGGCGGCGGCGTGCCACCTCCGGCCGGTGTCGCTGGCCATGAGGCTGCGCGCCAGACGGATAGCGCTGGAGTCGCGCGCCTCCATGCCCGCCCCGATGCCTATGGCGACGTCGACGTCGAGCTCTGCCAGTGTCGCGAGCGGCACGGGAGAGCCGATGCCGCCATCGATAAGGCGCCTGCCGTTCACACGCGCGGGCGCGAACACGCCGGGAATGGAAGCGCTGGCCCGCAGCGCGGTCGCCAACGAACCCGCCTCGAGCAGGACCTGCTCGCCGCTGTCGATATCTGTGGTGACCACGACAAGCTTGCGCTGCAGGTCGGCGAAGGTGCGGCCGTCTAGCAGGCGATCGAAGTACTCCTCCAGCCGACGGCCGCCGAACAGCGCGGCCCGGTGCAGCCCGAAGTCCGCGATGTGCGGGAACACGTCGCGGCGCCGCATGGCCTCCGCTTCGCTCTTCAGCTCCTGTATGGGCCTGCCTGTGGCGTAAAGGGCGCCTACGACGGCGCCGAACGAGGTTCCGACTATTACGTCGGGTACGAGCCCGTTGCGCTCCAGGCTGGCAAGCGCGCCAAGGTGCGCGTAACCGCGCGCGCTGCCGCCTCCCAGGGCCACACCCAGCCGGTACTTCGCGGTTATAGGTTCGTGTTCGAGCACGCTCAGAACCATACTCCGGCCGAGGTGAGTTTCGTGTGCCATGCTGAAACACGTGGCCGCTAGTCTTGGCATCGCCGTCATCCACTACCGGACGCCGAACCTGGCCTTCGACTGCTTAGCGCGCCTAGCGCAGGCGGCCCCCGGCGCTGAGGTCGTGGTGGTCGACACGGCGCCCGAGCGCGACTTCGCGGATCAGCTCGCCGCCCGTCATCCTGACGTGCGCTTCGTAGCTACTGCCAACCACTCGTACGCCCACTCTGTCAACGCTGGCCTGGCGGCGTTGAGCGCGCAGCACCTGGCCTTCATGAACGCCGACGTGCTGGTTGAGCCCGACACGTTCACTGCCCTGCGTGCAGCGCTGGACGAGAGCACTGGCGAGGCCGTGGTGGCGCCCCTGGCACTGACAGCGGCGGGTTCACCTCAGCCCATGGGCCCCGGCTACCAGCTGCATTACCGCCGCCTGCGTAGGCTGCGCGAGCGCTCTGCAGCCAGCGACTCGGCCGTGCCCGCTCCCCCGTCGATCGAGGTCCCGTGGCTGGCGGGGTACCTGCAGCTCGTGCACCGCGCGTTGTGGGACCGTGTAGGCGGGTACGACGAGTCTTTCCGCTTCTTCAACGAGGACATCGACTTCTGCCTCCGCGCCCGCGCGCTGGGGTACACGTGCCGATTGGTAGACACGCCGGTCGTGCACCTGGGCGGCAGCTCCACCCCAGCCCACCCCGCCTTCCACGCCGAAGGGCGCCGCGGCGGCATGGTGATCACTCAACGCCATCACGGCGCTGCCTACCAGGGGCTGCACCTGGCGTACCTGTGGGCCGAGGCTCTGATCGGGCGGCGACTCGCGCGCACAACCGATCGACGCCGCGCCCACGCACTGGTGCTCGAGATGCTGCGCAGCGGCGACTGGAGCCGCTCGCCGTTCGGCGCGACCCTGGACGAACGGCGCTCCTAGGAGCACGGTCGGGGCTGCACAGCAGACGTCGCCCCGGCGGAGGCGACCGCAGGCTCGCGCCGAAGCCCGTGCTAAGCTTCGGCCGAAACCGCATGTTCGCGTTCTTGAACAACCTGGCGGCCTCGATAGGAGTAGGAGACGACCCGCGCGTGGTCTACTCGCTGGCCGCGGCCGCGCTCCTCGCGCTGGTGTCGCTGTTCAGCGGGCTCGGGCGGCTCGACTTCCTAGCGCTGGGGCGCCCTGCGGTGCTCTTACGCGTGGGCGGGGGCGTGGCCGCGGCGTTCTTGCTGGTGGCGCTGACCAGCACGCAGCTCGAGCCCGGCTCTACACCCCACGCCCTGGCCAGCGGCCTCGCGCGACTCCCCCTGTACCTGCTGGCGCTGGGTTACGGGCCCTCGCTAGGCTTGCTGGCCGGCGCCCTGTTCGCGGCCGCCCCGGCCACCGGCTTGTACCCGGGCTGGCCTGAGGCCCTCCTGATCCTCGAGCTCACGGTCTTAGGCTGGCTCGCCATCTCGCCCTCGCCGCGCCGGCGGCGCTGGGCTGGCCCGGTGAACCTGCTTCTGGCGCACCTCCTGACGCTTGGCACCGCCGGCGTGGCGCTGAGCGTTCTGACAACCGAGCCGTTCACACTGCAGGCGCTGTTGGCCGGGCAACTACCCGCGCTCCCCGGTCTGGCGCTCACCATGCTGGCGCTACCACTGTTCGGGCCGGCCTTCTACCGCGACCACTTGCCGGGCTCCCGTATCGGCGCCGTCATCGCGCCGGAGCCGCGCCGCGTGGCTCCAGTTGCGGTGAGGAGCGACGGCCGCAGCGTGCGGACGGCCACGCCCACCATCGAGTTCCCGGTGTTAGAGCGTGAGGGGCGCGAGCGGCGGCGGCTGGTGGAGCCGGCGCTTAGCAGCGACGACCCGAACGGCTGAAGCTAGCCGCGCGCTGCTGGCCGCGCGCCTACGGCGCCAACGGAACCGACACGCCGAACGCGTTGCCGCTCGCCGCTCCGTCGGTGCGGCTGCCGCCCCACGATTCGCCGCCCCAGCGCGAGGCTATAGAGCGCACGATGTACAGCCCTAACCCGGTGCCTTTGGCGTTGCCGCGGCCGCGTGAGTGCGGCTCGAACAGCACGTCGACCGTCACCGGATCGAGCGGCACCCCGCGGTCACGGACCTCGAGGCGCAGCCATGCGCCCTGCACCCAGCCAGCCAGCTCTACCTCCTCGGCGGGCGGTCCGTGCACCGCCGCGTTCTCGAGCAGGTTCACGAGCACCTGCAGCAGCTTGTCCTCGTCGGCCAGCACCACCACCTGGGGCAGATCCAGCACCACACGCACACCGCGCCGCTCGAGCAGCGGCTGCAACACGCCCGTGGCGCGCACCACAAGCTCGTGGAGCGGTATGCGGCGCAGCACGGGCGGCTTCACGTCGACCGTCAGGTCGTCGAGCAGGCGGGTGAGGCGTTCCGTTTCGAGGATGGCGCGGGGCAGGAAGCGCGCCGCGAGCTGCGGGCTGGGGTCCGCTGCCAGCGCGTCGAGCACGGCGCGTACCGAAGTCACCGGGGTCCTGAGCTCGTGCGACAGCACCGCCAGCAGCTCGCGGGCGTTCTCTTCAGCCCGGCGCCTTTCGGTCACGTCGCGCAGTAGCAGCCCTGACTTCACGGGTACGAACTCCACACGCCTGGAGCGCAGCTCCAGCTCGGTTCGCCTAGCACTCGCCCAGGCTTCCTCTATGCGGTGATCGCGCACCACGGCGATCAGCACCGCTCCACGCGCTCTCTCCCGCTCCACGTCGAGCAGGCGGGCGGCAGCGGCGTTCAGGTCGACCACATAACCGCCGTCTATCAGCACGACACCCTCGGCGAGTTCGTCCCACCAGGCGTTAGCGACGACGAGGGAGTCTGTACCCGAGAAGGTCATCCTAGGCTCGGCTGTCCGCCGCCTCGCCCTCCAGCTCTCCGAGGCGGTACCCGCGCCCCCTAACCGTTTCTACCGCCGCGCGCCCCAACAGGGCGCGTAGCTGGGCCACGTGCTGGTCGACCGTGCGTTCCGTTCCGAAGAACTCCTCGCCCCAAACGCGGTCCAGCAGCTCGCCGCGCGAGAACACGCGGCCCGGGTTCTGCACCAGGAACGTCAGCAGCTCGAACTCTCGGCGCGTCAGCGCCAGCGAGCGGCCGTGCCACGACGCCTCGGCGCGGTCCAGGTCGATGGTGAGAGCGCCCCTGCCCGTCCGCTCAGGCGGTCGCACGCGGCGAATGAGCGCCCTTACGCGCGCCACCAGTTCGGCGGCGGAGAACGGTTTCGTGAGGTAGTCGTCGGCGCCGCGCTCCAGGCCCTCGACGCGGGCAGCTTCCTGGGCCCGCGCGGTCAGCATGAGGACAGGCTTCCGGGCGTGCGGTCCCGCTCGTAGGCGCGCCAGCAGTTCGACGCCCGACTCGCCGGGCAGCATCCAGTCGAGTACCAGCAGGTCGGCGTCTTCAACGTGCGGCCAGGCAGCTTCGGCGCTCTCGGCCGCCACGACCGCGAAGCCCGCCTGCTCGAGGTGGTGCGTCACCAGCTCGCGCACGGTGGGGTCGTCCTCTACTAGTAGTAGCCGCGCAGCGTTCATCCGCTCATTGTATTGACGAACACGTCAGGGGAAGTTCATGACCCTCCCATTACCCGCGGCGGCTAGCCTGCCGTATCATGACCCTTGACGCTATGAACCCTCTCGAACAGGACCTTCAGCAGATCAACGGCGACGTCGTGCGCATGCTCAGCATGGTGCGTGAGAGTTGCGAGCTGGCGCGGCTGTCGCTGGTCGAGCAGGACGCAGCAGCCGCCGAGAAGTGCGCCCGCGCCGACGACGAGATAGACCGCATCCAGGCGGGGCTGGAGATGCGCATCCTAACGGTCATCGCCAGGCGGCAGCCGGCCGCTCGCGACCTGCGCTTCCTGGGCGCCGCTCTGCAGGCGCTGGCCGACATCGAACGCGCCGGCGATTACGCGGAGCACGTGGCCGAGGTCGGCGTGCGGCTGGCGGAGCAGCCGCGCCTGAAGAAGTACCTCGACATCCAGCGCATCTTCGAGGTGCTGTCGGAGATGATCGACACCACCGCCAAGGCCATCGCCGAGGCCGACGTGGAGGCCGCCAGGCGCGCCCACGCCCTCGACAACGAGATCGACGACCTTTACGACCAGATCCAGCGCGAACTTCTGACGTACATGCTGGCCGACACCAGTTCCATCTCCCGCGCCACCGAGCTCGCCGCCGTGGCCCGCTACCTCGAGCGCTTGGGCGACCACGTCGAGAACGTGAACGAGCACGTCATCTTCTGGCTCGAGGGCAAGCGGCTCTGAGCATGGTCCGGTGAGCGCCCGGCGCAAGCGCACAGGCGCGAATCCGAACGAAGTGCCGGAGAGCACAGCGGGAGAGTCACCGCTCGCCAAGTTCCTGGGGCCGCAGCACCCAGCGGTGGCCGAGCTCGCGCCGGTCGCCGAACCGGTCCCGCAGCCGGCCGCGCCAAAGCGTCCGGGTCCGCAGCGCGCCTCTAGGCGGCGGCTATTGGGCGGCGCCCTGCTGGTAGCTTTCACGCTGCTGATTCTCCTAAACACGGTGGGGTTAGCGGCCAGGTGGGCCAGCCCGAAGCTGGCGCTGGGCGCCGGTAGCGTGCTCAGCGCGGTGGAGAGCCTGATAGCCGGCAACCAGGTGCGCGTGCCCCGCGCCGGACCCATACGCGCGCTGGCTAACAGGCTGGTGGGCCCCGTGCGAGTTGGGCTGCAGGTGGGTCACCTGGACGCTGGCCAGCAGCCCGAAGAGCTCGCCAACCTGCGTTACAGCACGGGCGCCCACGCCAACGGCCTGGACGAGGTAGACGTGAACCTGGCCGTGGTCGCCGCGCTGGCCCAGCGGCTCGAGCGGCACGGCTTTCAGGTCGACGTCCTGCCAGCCACGATCCCGCCCGGCTACAGCGCCGACCTTGTGCTGTCGGTGCACGCGGACTCGAGCCTCGACCCGGACCGGAGCGGTTACAAGAGCGCTCACTTCATGCCCGCACGCAACCCGCGTGAGGCCATCCTGAAGGTGGCGATGGACAGGGCCGTGATGAGCGCTACGGGCCTGCCGGACGACGACCGTAACGTCTCGGGCAACATGCTGCACTACTACGCCTTCAACGACCGCCGCTTCGACCACGCGGTCGCGGCTCGCACACCGGCGCTGCTGGTGGAGCTCGGTTACCTGAGTAACGCCGCCGACCTGCGCCTCCTAAGACAGCCGGACGTGCTGGCTCAGGCCCTCGAACGCGGGGTGCTCGGCTACCTGAGCGACATCGCTCGCTACTGACCCTCGTGGTAGCCTCGCCGCGAGATGAGTCGGCGTCTTTCGGGTAGCGGGCGCACTCCCGCAACCTCAGCCTCACGAACCACATTCCTAACACCTCTCCTGCTGGTCGCCCTACTACTGGTGGCGTGCGAGCCGCCAGCGGACCGCGCCGCCACGCAGGGCGACGGCTCGGTCGTCATCAGCGCCGAACTCGAGGCGCCTGCCGCGATCGGGCCCGCGCCACTTGTCGTGCGCCTAACGGACCCTGAGGGCAACGGCGTCGAAGGCGCCACCGTGAGAGTCGAAGGCGACATGACGCACGCGGGCATGCAGCCCGTGATCACCACGGCTGACGCTGTGGGCAACGGCCTGTACCGCGCCGAGGCCATGCACTTCACCATGGCGGGCGACTGGGTGATCACCATCGTCGTAACAGCCGACGGCAAGCGCTCGAGCGGCGTGCTACTCGTGAACGTTCCGGGCCGGTGAAGGGGTCCGGGGCCGCGCCCAGGGCCGCCACGGCGTCCGCCGGGGGCCGTGTGGAGCTGCCGGTCTCGGGTCCGTTCGTGGACCAGCCGCGCGGCTTCGACCTGCTGAGGCTACCGCTTCTGAGGCGCCTTGCCCGCTTCAAGTACGCCCGTCTGATGCTGCAGCTGCCGCTCCTGCTGCTGGCGCTGTTCGTCATCTTGGACGGCCTCACGGGCCGGCAGGTGGCGCCGCGCAACGTGGCCACCACCGCCGTGTGGCTGCACTACCGCGGGCTGGTAGTCATAGCCCTGGCCATCTTTGGTAACGCGTTCTGCGCCGCCTGCCCGCTCATGCTCACGCGCGGGCCGTCGCGCTGGCTCAAGCGGCTGCTGCCGCGCACGTTCGCGTGGCCGAAGGCGCTGCGCAACAAGTGGTTCGTGATCTTGCTGCTGGTGCCCTACTTCGTGTCGTACGAGGTGTTCGACCTGTGGGCCAGCCCGTGGCTCACCGCCTGGCTGGCCATCGGCTACTTCGGGGCGGCGCTGGCGGTCGACACCCTGTTCCCGGCGGGCACCTTCTGCCGCTTCGTCTGCCCACTCGGCAACTTCAACTTCACCCTCGCCACCGTCTCGCCCACACAGATCGTTGCCGTGGACCCGGACGTGTGCCGCAGTTGCGAGCACAAACCGTGCCTGCACGGACGCGAAACGCACGTCACCAGCCCACGTACTGGCGAAGCGGCGTTCATCCCGCTGGCCGAGATCACCAACCCCAACGGCACGGGCTACTTCCCGGGCTGCGAGACCGACCTGTTCGTACCGACCATCACCTCGAACATGGACTGCACCTACTGCTTCAACTGCGTGCGCGCCTGCCCTTACGACAACGTGGCGCTCAGCGTGCGCGCCCCTGGCCGCGAGCTCGGGCGCGCTCCGTGGGCGCGCCGCGGCCGCACCGCCGCGCTGGCGCTGGGGGTGCTCCTCGCGTACTGGGGCGTCATGAACGCCCTGGCCATGATCACCCCCTTCTACGACCTTGTTGGCCGCCTGGCAGCGTTCCTGGGAACGCGTAACGAGGCGCTGTTGCTGAGCGTCATGTACGCCGCCGTAACCCTGACCGGTGCGGTCACTACGCTCGCCTCCAGCTGGCTGGCAGACAGGGCGGGCGGCAAGCGCAGCACGCCGCTACAGGCGTTCCGCCGCTGGGGTTACGTGGTGGTTGCGCTGGGCTTCAGCTTCTGGGCGGCGCACTACCTGTTCCACTTCCTGACGGGCGCCCTGGCTATCGTGCCCGTGTTCGAGCACTTCTTCGAGTACCGCGGCTGGTTGCTCGACCCCAACTGGCGCCTGGCGCAGATGGTGCCCACCCGCTGGCTCTTCCCCATCCAGGCGTTCGTATCGGCTACCTACACGGCCGTGGCGCTGTTCGTAGCCGCCCGCATCGCGCTGCGCGACTTCGGTCAGCGCAAGTGGGTGCTCGCCCTGTGGCCGATGATGCTGTACGTACTGCTGTTCACCGCCCTGCAACTGATCATCTTGGCGCAGCCGATGGAGATGCGCGGGACCGTGCTCGGGCCACTGCCATGAAGCCCGCTAAGCGAACGGCCAACGGTTCAGTACGCGGCAGCCGCGCCAGAACGCGGCGCCGAGTGGCGAGCCTGGCGCTGGTAGGCGGCCTGGCCGTCTGGCTGGTTGCGGGCTTCGTAGCGCCGGCAGCAACATCCACCAGCACGTCCTCTACCACCGCAGCCACCACAGCAGCCACCACGGCAACCACCACGGCGGCCGAAGGTGCTTCGCCGGAGGCTTCGGCGGCGGTTCTAGCGGCGGTCTCGGCGCCGCCTGACACCGGAGCCGCAGAGCCCGAGGTGAGCGTGACCGAGGTGAGCGCGACCGAGGTGAGCGTGACCGAGCCGCCGGCCGCGCCCGCTGCCGAGCTGGCGCCACTACCGGTCTGCGCGTACGGCAGCGAGCCCGCCCCGCACGCGGGCGCACTCGAGTGGCGCCTCACGCTGCTAGACACCACGTTCAGGTTGAGCTCCGACTACGTGCCCGAGGACCTGGTGAACGTGCAGGCGGCTCTGGCCGTGGCCGCACCCGGAGCACAGCTGGCGGCCGCGGGGCACGAGCTGCGCGCGGAGGCCGCCAACGCCCTAAGCGCCATGTTCGCCGCGGCCGAGGCGGCAGGTGTGCAGCTGGCGGTCCAGTCCGCCTACCGCAGTTACGCGTACCAGGCGAGCACCTTCGATTACTGGGTGGAACTCCAGGGGCACCAGGCGGCGCTGCGGACAAGCGCCCGCGCCGGGCACTCCGAGCACCAGCTGGGCACGGCGGTGGACCTGCGGAGTCGCGGCGGTCCCGCCGCCTGGGACCTGGATGACTGGGCCTTAACGCCCGAAGGCGCCTGGGCGGGCAGCAACGCACACGCGTTCGGATTCGTCATGAGCTACCCCGCGGGCGCTGAGGCAATCAGCTGCTACGATTACGAACCGTGGCACTTCCGCTACGTGGGCGCCGAGCTTGCGGCCGCCATTCACGCCGCTGGCGAGGTTCCGCGCGAGTTCCTGTGGCGCCGCCTCCAAGAGCAGGCCTCGGCCGGCGCTGCCCCGGAGAGCAACCCATGACCAAGTCGCCCGGCTACTGCACGCGAAAAGTCCCCTTGTACAGACCGCTGCGTGCTCTCCTGCTGTTAGCCGCGCTGGGCCTGGGCGGCGGCGCTTTTGCTCACGCAACCCTCGTGATAGGTGACCTGGAACTGACGCCGGACCCACCGGTGGCGGGCGAACCGGTGACCGTACGTATCAGCCTCGTGGACCCGCTGCTGGTCGCCGTGGAGAAGGCGCTGGTGCGGGTGGAGTTCCGCGAGATCGACCCGGAGGACCCCCTGGTGCCCGCCAGCATCACGGGCACGGAGGCAACCGAGTTCTTAGAGCTCCCGACGGTGCTGGGAACCGAGTACCTCCCGGAGGTAGACGACGGCGTGTACGTGGGAACGTTCGAGGCCCCGGCCCCTGGCCGCTACACGGTCAGCGTGCGCGACACCACGTTCCGCAACGAGGAGGCCATCGCCAACATAGGGGTCGATGTCGGAGGGATTGGCATCGGAGGGATAGGCATCGGCGGGGCCGACATCGGCAACGCCAACGGCGTCATCTCGTTCGTGCTGCCGCCCACGCCTTTGGCGCCCAGGTCGCTGGGGACCTGGCTTCTATGGATCCTGGGAATCCCCCTGGGCGTCGGCCTGCTGGTCACGATCTTCGCATTGCGGAAGGCGCCGGCCGCAGCAGTTGAGCCGGGTTCGGGCACGGCCGGAGAGTAAGCCATCAGGTGCGGCTCCCGCGCGCCGCTTGATGCTACGATTCGGCCACCTTGGGACTCTTCGAATCTACGTGGGGCACGCTGCTGAACGTGGCAACAGTGGTACTGGGCGCTGGCGTTGGCCTGGCGCTGCGCGGCAAGCTGCCGGGGCGGATCACAACCGTGGTGATGCAGGCCATCGGCCTCGTGACGCTGTTCATAGGGATAACCAACGCGCTCGACCTTAACCGCGTGTCGTCGCCGCCCGGCGTTCTCGTTGGCCTACTGGCGCTGGCGCTGGGCGCGGCGCTCGGCGAATGGTGGCGTTTGGAGGAGGGCCTGGAGCGGCTGGGCGACTCCCTCAAGCGGAGGTTCAAGGGCAGCGGGCGCTTCACCGAGGGGTTCGTGGCGGCCTCGCTGCTGTTCTGCGTGGGGCCGCTTGCTCTTATCGGCAGCATCCAGAACGGCCTCACCGGCGACGCGGGCTTCCTGGTGCTCAAGTCCACGCTCGACGGCTTCTCCGCCCTGGCGCTCGCAACGAGTTTCGGGTTCGGCGTCATGGGCTCCGTGCTGGTGATCCTCGTGTACCAGGGCGGCCTCTCGCTGGCGGCGGGTCAGTTCTCGAGCCTCATCCCCGACCCGTCGGCAGACCCTAACGTTCTGCTGGTCAACGGCGTGGGCGGCCTCATGATCGTTGCTTTGGGGCTTGGCCTCCTCGAGATCAAGCGCCTGCGAGTGGCGTCCATGTTGCCTGCGCTGCCCCTCGTCGTGCTGTTCTACTGGCTGGGCGGCCTGTTCTACTGACCCGCACAAGCCGCAGCTCTGAGAGTGCCCTTGCGGCAGAAGCCGCGGCGAGGGAGCGTGCTAGCATTCACGGGTGATCGACGAAGAACGCGTTCTGGAGCTGGCCCGCATGGTGCGGGTGGAACTCAGCGCCGCCGAAGTCGGCGCGCTGCGGAGCGAGCTTTCGAGCATGCTGGAGTTCGCAGCAGGCCTGGAAGCGGTCGACGTTGAGAACACACCCGAGTGGCGCCCGCCGCCGCCCGAAGGTCGGCCGCTGCGCGCCGACGTTCCCACCACGCCGCTGCCGCGCGAAAAGGCCCTGGCCTTGTCACCCGCCAGCAAGGATGGCTACTTCCAGGTGCCGCGCACGCTCGACGAGGGCTGAGCTCACAGTCAGCTCGCCAAGTTCACTCCAACAGATCGCGTCCGAAGTACGGCCTCAGGGCGGCTGGTGTGCTGACGCTGCCGTCCTCGTTCTGGTACGTCTCAAGTATCGCGGCGATGGTACGCGGGAAAGCCAGCGCGCTGCCGTTGAGCGTATGCACCAGTTCGGGTTTACCCTTGCCGGCCGCGCCACCCGCACGAGCGCGCGTGAGCAGGCGCCGCGCCTGGAACGCCTCTAGGTTGCTCAGGCTCGAGACCTCCAGCCAGCGCTCCTGACCCGGGCTCCACACCTCCAGGTCGTACTTCTTGGCCTGCGTGAAGCCCATGTCACCCGTGCACATGAGCAGCCGCCGGTACGGCAGGCCCAGTTCCTCGAGCATGCCCTCCGATACGGCGGTCATCTCCTCCAGCGCCTGGTAACTGGTCGCAGCCGACGTGAACTGCACCATTTCGACCTTGTCGAACTGGTGCACGCGGTTGAGGCCCCGCACGTCCTTGCCGTAACTGCCCGCCTCGCGCCTGAAGCAGGCGGTGTAGGCGGCCAGCTTGATGGGCAGGTCGGCCTGGTCGACGATGTCGCCGCGGTAGAGGTTGGTTACGGGCACTTCAGAAGTGGGCACGAGGAAGAAACCGTCGGTCACCTCGTACATCTGGCCTTCCTTGTCGGGCAGCTGCCCGGTGGCGGTGGCCGAGGCGGCGTTGACCATGAGGGGCGGTATGACCTCCTCGTAACCGTGATCGGCTAGGCGGTCCAGGAAGTACGCCTGCAGCGCCCGCACCAGCCGGGCGCCGCCGCGCCTGAACACGGGGAAGCCGGCTCCCGTGACCTTAACGCCGGCCTCGAGGTCCACCCAGCCGCGGGCGTTCATGAGCTCCCAGTGCGGCTTGGGCGCGAAGTCGAACGCGCGCTTGCTGCCCCACTCCTTGTCGATCACGTTGTCGTGCTCGCTGGCGCCGTACGGCACGGACTCGTGCGGCAGGTTGGGGATCTCGAGCATGAGCGTGTCGATGCTCTGCTGCAGGCCGCGCTCCTTCTCTTCGAGGCGCTTGACCTCGGCGGAGAGCGCGGCCATGTCGCTCATGAGGGCGGCGGTGTCCTGCCCAGCGCGCCTGAGTTCGCCGATGCGCTTGTTGCTGGCGTTGTGCTCCGCCTGCCGCTCCTCGAGGTCGCGCCGCACGAGGCGGTGCTCCTCGTCGGTGATCAGCAGGCGCTCCAGCGCCTCGAGGGACTCCGGCAGTTGCTTAGCGAGGATGGCGTCTCTCACGGCCTGTTGGTTATCGCGGATGTAACGCAGATCGAGCATGAGGGTCATTGTACGAACTACCCGCCACTAAGGGCGCGACTGCGCAATATGACCAGAACCTCGCAGAACTGATGGGCCGGACGTGGTTATGCTCGTAAGTGCGGGCTAGGGCCCGCTGGGAGAGGCTTTGTTCAGACGACGTTCAGATCCGGGCTCGGCGCCCGACATACTGGCCGCCATGGAGCGCCTGGTGCGCTACCAGCGCCCTACCGAGCGCAGCGCCGAGGTGCTGCGCAACCTGCGCGCCCAGCTGCCTCACGACGTGCGCGGCTACGTGGTCAGTGGCAGTGAGGGCAGCGGCTTCTCGTTCGACGCTCAAGTGGGATACAACGACGCCCTGCTGGGCCTGGTGCCCGCCAACGGTCCGTGGCGCTCGCCCGGACCGCGCCTGGTGCCGAACCTGGTAGCCGAGCTCTTCACCAGCAACGACCCCAACGCGCGCACCGACTTAGGCAACTTAGGCATGCGCGAGGCGACCTCGGCGCTGGTAGTGCCTGTGGCTGGCCGCTACGAGGAGTACGGCGCGCTGGTGCTGCAGCGCCACGGCGGTCCGCCCTTCAACGACGAGGACCTCAAGCTGGCGGGGCGCTGGGCGAACGTGCTGGGCGAGACCCAAAGTTTGGCGTACGAGCTGCGCCTGGCCAAGCTGAGCCTGGTGCAGTTCACGCGCGCGTTCGTGCAGGGCTTCGAGGCGCAGGAGTTCAGTCAACTGGGCCACGCCGAGCGCGTGACCGCCTACGCGCTGGCCCTGGGCCGCGCGTTGGAGCTCAACCGCCCGCAGCTCGCCGACCTGTACTTCGCCGCCATGCTGCACGACATCGGCAAGCTCGGCAACGGCCTCGATCAGGCGATAGAGGACCTCGACCACCCGCAGCGCGGCGCCAACATGGTTTCGGGTTCCGAGCTATTACTTCCCGCGGCGGAAGGAATAAGGCACCATCACGAGGCGTGGGACGGCTCCGGCTTCCCGGACGGGTTACGCAAGGAGTCCATCCCGCTCATCGCGCGCGTGATCGCGGTGGCCGACACCTTCGATCTGCTCAGCAGCGAGCGCGGCAAGGCGCTCCCCATGCGCGAGGTGGAGAAGGCGCTGGAGACAGCCAGTGGCACCACCCTCGACCCGGCGCTGGTGGCGCTGTTCAACAACATCCTCAGGCAGGGCAAGAGCACACAGGAACTGAGCCACCTGAAGGACAGCGATCTGCCCTTCTAAATGGCTCAAGCTCCGAAAGGGATTGTCAGCGGACAGCCACGGCGATGCTTCTTGCGTCGCAGGTGCTCAGCACATGCGAGAATGAATCGTTCCCGTAATCCACAGTAAGCGTCGCGCAAGCACGGCCCAACGCGGAGCGCGAAGTGAGGTCGGTTGGAACAAGTTCGGAGATGTAAGATCCCGGCTGGTTCCCGGCCGCCCGCTGTGTAAGGTCCACCGCAACCACCCGTGCGCCGTCGCGGTCGATTTTGAGGGACATCTCAGCCACTGAGGCAGAACCGATGCGATGCTCCACGCCTTCTTGTACGACCACGAACCTGGACGTCTTCGATTCGGGATAGAACCTCTCCTCCAGTCGCAGCACGTATCCGTCGTCTCCGTGTACCGCGGCCGTGGCAGCTACAAGGTAACTCCCGGCCTCGTCGGCCTCCAGCTGGCGTACTGTGACTGTGCCTTCGAAGAACTCGCTCAAATCTGTTGCGCCGCTCTGCTCCGGACCAACCGCGCACGCACTGACAATGAGTGCCACTAGAACGGCTATACCTATTCGCATTTCACACCCCCAGCATGTACAGCAGAGTTCACCTGTTTGTAGCACATACTATGGCCCTAGTCAATGATTCCGGCACCAAATCGCGGGCCGACTAGCTGCATGAGCGAACGGGCCCAATGACGCCACCGCATTCGGGCTGGACACGGGTGCGTGGTAGATTCATAAGGTGCCACCCGTAGAAGTAGTCTCTTATCGCCTGTCGCACCGCGGCAAACCGGTAGGTACCCAGACCATCAAGACCGCCGACCTGGGTAGGCACACGCAACTCGAGAACCGCTCGCAGTTCCAGGGGTCGGTTGGTGTGGGAACGGTCGTGCAGCGTAGTCGCTGTGACGCCTCGGGCGTCAGCCTGCGCTTCCTAGAGGAGACGCAGGAGCGCAGCGACAACCGCAAGTTCGACGTTGTGTTCGACGCCAAAACGGGCCTGGTCACGGCCGCCAAGGGCCCTAAGGACAACGCGCAGGCCCCCTACCTGTTGCCGTACCGCGATCCCCTCTCGCTACTGCACGAGATCCGCCAGCTCGGCGAGCTGGAAGCTCCGTACCGTGTGCCTCTCCTCGGCAAAGAGGTCACAGTTCAACTGGCCGGCGAGGTCGAGCTCGACACGGTGCTCGGTAAGCGCCGCGCCCGCGCCTACGTGCTGCACCCAGGCCAGAGCGTGGTCTACGTCGATGTTGAAGCGCCGCACACCATCCTGAAGCTCACGCAGCGCCTGCCAGATGGGCACCTCGACGCGCTGCTGGTGAAGGTGGCCACGGAGGCCGCCATCGACCCGTTCGGCGAGCCCACAGAGCAGCGCAGCAAGAGCGGCAAGTCGGGTCGGCGCAGGGGCCAGCGCCGCCGTCCACGGCGCCGCAAGCGCAGCTGAAACAGGACCACAACCGCATGAACACACACGAATCGCCTGCGTATCAAGCGGCGCTCGCTTGGCTCTTCAGCCGCACGCGGGCCGGCGCCGTGCGCTCATCGCAGCGGGCAGCACAGCTGCTGGAGCTTATGGACCTGTCGGCGCCGCCCCTCACCGTGAGCGTGGTGGGCACCAACGGCAAGGGCAGCGTTTCCACCATGACCGCCGCCGGCCTTACCGCCTCGGGCCACGTCACGGGGCGCTTCGTCTCACCGCACGTGGAGTCGTTCCGCGAACGCGTGGCGGTAGACGGCGTGCCAGTTGCCGAGGAGCAGGTCACTGCGTTCGTGGCCACGGCGCAAGCGTTGACCCGAGAAGCGCACTGGGAGGAGGCGCTCTCCCCCGCCTTCTTCGAGTGGACCCTGGCGCTGGCACTGCGCGAGTTCGCACGCCGTGGCGCCACCGCCGCCGTGCTAGAGGCCGGAGTCGGCGGGGCCAGCGACGCCACGCGCGCCGTTCAGAACGTGAGCCTGGTGGTGCTCACGAACGTGGACCTGGACCATCTGGAAGCGCTCGGGCCCACGCTGGAACAGATCGCAACCGACAAGGCTGGCGCCATGCGGCCGGGCATCCCGGTCGTTAGCGGCGTGGTGCAACCTGAGCTGCGGGCGCTGGTGGCGCGCCATGCTGAGCAACTCGGGGCGCCCCTGCACCAGTACCGGCACGAGACGCCGGAGGCAGAGCCCCTCTTCACCCTGCCGGCGCACCTCGAGAGCGCGCTCGCCACCTCGGCCACCCGGCTCGCGAACGCGCGCCTGGCGGCGGCCGCGCTGCGCCTGCTCGGAACCAGCGAAGCCGCCGTCGAGGCGGGCCTGAGGGCGCCAGCCCTGCCCGCGCGTGGCGAACGGTTCCTGCTCGGCGGCGTACCGACGGTGGAAGAACCCACGGTCGAGGTGCTACTGGACGGAGCGCACGACCCCGCGGCTGCCCGCCGACTCGTGGCAGAGATCGGCCAGAGGCACTACGCGCTCCTCTTCGGGGCGCTAGGGCGCAAGCAGGGCTCTGCTGTTCTGGAGGTACTGTCAACCGGCGCCTCGCAGGTCGTTATCACCGAGGCGCAGGCGGGTGAGGGGCAGGTGGTCACCATGCCAGCAGGGGCGCGGTTCGTTGCGGACCCAGCCGCGGCGCTGGATGAGGCGCTAGCGGCGGCCCGGTCCCTGAACGCGGAGCAAACGGCGGGCTCGCCACCACTACTGGTCGTAGCTGGCTCGCTCTACTTAGCCGGGCGGGTTAGGCCGCTCCTCGAAGCGTGCGGCGTGAGGCAGCCAGCGGCGTGGGAAACGCCGGCGGCAGGCACCGGGGCCGAGCACCTAGAGAATCGTGGCGCCCCGAGCGCCGGTGGACCTGGCGGCGATTAGCTGGCTCAGCGCGTGCGCTTCATGGGCTGCGGCGCGCCCGGGGTCTCCATCTCGCCGATGCTGCCCTGGCGCTGCGTGATCATGAGGCGCAGTTCGTGCGGGCTGGTGGCCATGAAGGTGGCGTCGTCAAACGTGATGTGACCGCCCAGGTAAAGCTCGACCAGGTGCTGATCGAACGTCTGCATGCCGCGCAGGTTGTCCTGCATGAGCGCCTCTTTGATGAGGGGCGTCTTCTCCTCGTCCTTGATGTAATCGCGGATGAGGGGCGTGTTTATGAGCAACTCAAGCGCCAGCACGCGGCCCGGCCCGTCGGCGCGCGGCAGCAACCGCTGGCTGAGGATGCCCAGCAGCGACTCGGCCAGCAGGATGCGGATGGGGTCGCGCTCGTGCGGCGGGAAGAAGTCGATGATGCGGTTGACCGTGCGAATGGTGTCGAGCGTGTGCAGCGTGCTGAACACCAGGTGGCCGGTCTGCGCCGCCGTGATGGCGGCCTCCACCGTCTCCTTGTCGCGCATCTCCCCCACCATGATCACGTCGGGGTCCTGACGCATGGCGTACTTCAGCGCCCCGATGAAGTCTGGCGTGTCGAGCCCGATCTCGCGCTGTATTACGAGGCTCTTCTGGTTGCGGTGGAGGATCTCGATCGGGTCCTCGATGGTGATGATGTTGCGCGGGTAGCGGCGGTTTACGTAATCGATCATGGCCGCCAGCGTGGTGGTCTTACCCGAGCCGGTCGGGCCCGTAACCAACACCAGGCCGCGAGGTTGGCTGGCCAGGTCGCCCACCACGTTGCCGGGCAGGCCCAACGACTCGAAGCTGGGGATCGCGTCGCGGATGACGCGCATGACTATGCCCGCCGAGCCGCGCTGCCTGAGCACGTTGCAGCGGAAACGCGCGACGTTGGGGATGGTGAAGGCGAAGTCGAGTTCGTGACGGTGACGGAAGAGCTCGCGCTGCGATTCGCTCATCATGGCCAGCGCGATCTGCTCCGTCTGCTCGGGCGTCAGCGTGGGCACGCCCTCGAACGGCACCAGCTCGCCGTCAACGCGCATGTGCGGCGGGGCGCCGGCCTGTAGGTGGATGTCGGACGCCCCCTTGGCCACCATGCTGCGCAGGATGTCGGCGATCCTAACGCCGCGACCGCCCAGGCTACTTGACTCCATGGCCGCCCCCTTCGCTGACTGGCTTCATAGCGCCAGTGTATGGGCCCCGGCATGCGGCGGGTTGTGACAAACCGCGCGAGAAACGTGCGCGTGCCTTACGCGGCGCCACGCCGGTTACAGGATCTTGGAGAGGAACGAGCGGGTGCGCTCCTCCCGCGGGTTGGTGAAGAAGTGGTCGGGGTCGCCGACCTCCACGATCTGGCCGGCGTCCATGAAGATCACGCGGTCGCCCACCTCGCGGGCGAAGCCCATCTCGTGCGTGACCACCACCATGGTCTTGCCCTCCTTGGCGAGGGTGACCATGACGTCGAGCACCTCGCCGATGACCTCCGGGTCGAGCGCGCTGGTGGGCTCATCGAACAGCATGGCCTTGGGCTCCATGGTCAGCGAACGCGCGATAGCAACGCGCTGCTGCTGACCGCCCGACAGCTGGCCGGGGAACTTGTTGGCCTGCTCGGGAATGCCGACCTTCTCGAGGAAGTAGCGGGCGCGCTCCTCCGCCTTGCTCTTCTTCCACTTGCGAACCCGGGTTGGCGCCAGGGTGATGTTGTCGAGGACCGTGAGGTGCGGGAAGAGGTTGAACGACTGGAACACCATGCCGGTCTCGCGCCTGATCTGGTCGATGGCGCGCACGTCGTCGGTGAGTTCTACGCCGTCGACGATGATCTTGCCCTCCTGGTGCTCCTCCAGGCGGTTGATGCAGCGGATGAGGGTGGACTTGCCGGAGCCCGACGGGCCGATGACCACCACGACCTCGCCCTTGTTGACCGAGAGGTGGATGTCTTTCAGCACGTGGAACTCCCCGTACCACTTGTTGACACCGATCATCTCGATGACCTTCTCGCCGCCGGCGGGCGCGTCGGCCCGGACGGGACCGGTAGCCGTAGCCGCGTCAATCACTTGAGTACCTCCACTGAAAGGATAACGGGACGTAGTGGCATCAGCGCTCGCCTACTCCCAACTGCTTCTCGAGTTGCCTGCTGGCGATCGACATGCGGTACGCGAAGAAGAAGTAGATGATGGCAACGAACAGGAACACCTCGAGCTTGACGCCGCCTGTAACCAGCAGCGACTCGGGCTGCACCGACACCAGGTCGGCCACCTTGAAGAAGTCGACGAGACCCACGATGAACACCAGCGAGGTGTCTTTGAAGAGGCCGATGGCCTGCCCCACGATGGCGGGGATCACGGCCCTCAGCGCCTGCGGCAGCACGATGAGCTGGGTGGTCTGCCAACCTGAGAGGCCGAGGGCGCGCGCCGCTTCGGACTGCCCGCGCGGCACCGCCTGCAGGCCGCCACGCACGTTCTCGGCCATGTACGCCGCCGAGAAGAGCGTGATGGCCACGTACGCGCGCATGATGGCGGGAAGCGAGTTGGCGTCGACGTTGAGGATGAGCGGCAGGAGCAGCGACGCGATGAAGAGCCACATAATGAGCGGCGCGCCGCGCACGATCTCGATGAAGCCGATGCAGAAGTACTTGATGGCCGGCAGTTTGCTGTTGCGGCCGAGGGCCAGCGCTATGCCTATCGGGAAGCTCGGGACTATGCCCGTGAACAGGATGAGCGTCAGCAGGAAGCCGCCCCAGTCGCGGATGGGCACGCGGCCCAGCGCCCCGCCGGAACCGAAGCCCGCCAGCAGCAGGAAGCCCGCCACCAACCAGACGCCCCAGGCCAGCGAGAGTCCGCGCACGACCTGCGGGAAGGCCTTGGCCACACCGAAGCCTGCCAGGCCGATGAGTAGCGCCATGGGCCACAGGAAACGCACGGAGGGCCAGAAGATGACGGCCACCACGGAGACCAGGGCTACGAAGCCCATAAGCGACCAGTAGGCGTTGGCGATGATGCTGCGCGGCTTGCCGACCCCGGCCATGGCGCCCATGAGGCCGAGCATGGTGCCGGCCACGAGCAGGGGTCGCCACAGGTGCTCGGCTGGGTAGCGGTACACGGCGAACAGCTTCATGTTCTTCCAGACCTGACCCCATGAGGCCTCGACGAAGATGAAGTTGGCGAGGTTGAAGAGCGACCACGCGACGATGACGCCCGCCACGATGGTCAGAACCGTGTTGAAGGGGCCGTTGAACAGGTTCTTCTTGACCCAGTAGGCGGCGCCTGAAGTCGGGACGGGTGCGGGTCTGGCAGGGATCATGGCCATATCAACGCTCCACCAATGCCAGGCGCGCGTTCACGTTGTTGAGCACGAACGAGAAGGCGAGACTGATTGCCAGGTACGAACCTATGAGGATGAGGGCGATAGGAATGGCGGCACCGGTCTGGTTACTGATGACCTGAGCGATGACGAATAGCTCGGCGTAGCCCGCCAGCGTGGCCAGCGAGGAGTTCTTGGTGAGGTTGAGGTACTGACTGATCATCGGGGGCAGCACCACGCGCATGGCCTGCGGGAAGATGATCTTGGTGAACGTCTGGTAGCTGGAGAGGCCCACCGCGTACGCCGCCTCGCGCTGCCCCT
>Ga0265293_10003444_pt1 | contig 29385 bp, 36 predicted proteins | sample Munlanlewell138R_FD_192505 | JGI IMG/M metagenome (GOLD analysis project Ga0265293, IMG submission 192505) | Leachate microbial communities from a municipal landfill in Southern Ontario, Canada - Leachate well 138R | ecosystem: Engineered > Solid waste > Landfill > Unclassified | place: Canada... | reverse complement strand
AATGAGCATATAAGAAAATTCAGTATACGAAATACCTACTTCTAATCTTTTTGAAACAGTATCTTTTGCAAGCATATAGTTGATTGAAAAATGTTTACCATAATCTCTTAGAAACGAAATCATATCGATATCTTTAATCCAATCGTAATTATTCACAAAAATCGCTTTTTCAGGATTCAAAAATAAACTTAACTGATTTTTAATCTTATCTGCATTTTTAAGTGATTCTTCTAATGTTAAGAGTTTTCTTTCACTCGTTTGTCTTGGATCACCAATCAAACCTGTAGCACCACCAATTAAAACAATTGGTGTATGTCCATATTTTTCTAATAATAACATTCTAACGACTTGTACCAAATGCCCTACAGTAAGGGATTCACCAGTTGGATCAAAACCACAATAAAACTTAACGCTTTCTTCGTTTAATAAACGTTTTGCTTCTTCTTCATTGCTCACATCTTTTATTAAACCACGCCATAATAAATCTTCATATAAATTCATACTTACAACTCCTTTTTTGATTAATAAATAAAAATCGCCCTTAGATTCACTCTAAGGACGAATTATTTCGCGGTACCACCTTAGTTCTAGAATAAATTCTAGCACTCAAAAATTAATTAGTCTCCATAAGTGTATTTCAAGTTTTATTTTCTCTAAGTGTTCCACCATTCACAAAGTCTCTATATAAGGTTTTTAAAACTTTACTTAAATTATTTCATCGACCGATTTAATTATGTTTTGTTGAATCACGTGTCACGATATAATGTGGCAATATGATTCTAATATTATCTACATCTTTAGAGTTCATTAATTTAGTTAATAATCTCATAGATACAGCACCTATATCATACACTGGAACATCAATTGATGTCAAGTTAGGTCTTGATAAAAGTGCATATTTTGTATTTTGGAATCCTGCAACAGCTAAATCTTCTGGAACACGTCTACCATTATCTCTTGCGATATTCATAAAACTTACAGCAATTGAATCTCTAACGCCAATAGCCCCATCAATTTTTTTATCACTAAAGAAAGTTGTAAAATGTTGACGATTGATATGTGTATCGCCACTTGTTCTAAAGATTTTAGGTTCCAAGCCTGCTTCTAACATAGCTTTTGTATAACCAGCTTCTTTTTTATCGTTAACTGAATAACGACGTGCTGTACTTAATAAATATATATCTTTACGATGATCTTCAATCATTAATTTAGTAATTTCATAACCAGCTTTTTCATAATCGATTGAAACCATTGGTACAGATGCATCATCAGAAACAACATTTGCTAATACAAATGGAATTTGGTTATCAACAAAAACTCTTCTAACTTCATCAATACTCTTTTCACTGAGTTCATCATTTAAATACAAAACACCATCAAGTTGCTCAGCAACGATATCTTGTAGGATGTCATTAACATCCATATCTTCTCTTATTGAAAAAAGTTTTACAGAATATTTATAGTTTTGAGCAATATCACCGATACCGCCTAACATTTCTGAAACGGATGCTCTAGTGACGTCAGAAATAACAATACCAACTGTTGTTGTTTTTCTAGAAGCTAGGCCTCTAGCGATAACATTTGGTCTATATCCTAACTCTTTAATGACTTTCAAGACTCTTTGTCTTGTTTCTTCTTTTACTTTTTCTGGATTGTTTAACACTCTTGAAACTGTAGCTAATGATACGCCAGCCGCTCCAGCAACGTCATAAATAGTCGCGTTACCCATGAAATTCACCTCATTTTATTTTAATATACATTCCTATTATATCATGTGATGTAAAGGCTTTCAAGCATTTTATGAAAATATTTTCATTCGCTTTCAAAAAAATAAAGAGGCCATGGCCTCTTTATAAAACTTATCGTTTTTCTCTGATTCTTGATGCTTTTGCTGATAGCGTGCGAATATAGAATAATCTAGCACGTCTTACTTTACCTCTACGTGGCACCTCGATATGATCTATCGCTGGTGAATGTAATGGGAAAGTACGTTCTACACCAATACCGTAAGATACCTTACGTACTGTAAATGTTTCAGAAATTCCGCCACCTTGTCTTTTAATAACAAGACCTTCAAATAACTGAATACGTTCACGGTTTCCTTCTTTGATCTTAACGAATACTTTAACAGTATCGCCGGCACCAAATTCAGGAGCTTCTTTGATGTAAGCTTTTGTGATTTCAGCAATTAATGCTTGCCCTTTTAATCTAGCCATGTTCGTCTCACTCTCTTTCCTTCCAATGTTCTTGTTATTAAACAGCGGACCATTGTGTATAATTATACGGCTCATTTATTATAACAAGTTTAGTTAAAACTTGCAACAATTATTAATCATTTTTTATGTGATAAACTGTTTATTTATCACTATTTGATTTAATCTCTTCTAAGATTGCTTTTTCTTCATCAGTAAGTTTAATTTGTTTGATTAAATCAGGTCTTTTTTGATATGTCTTTAAAATGCTTTGTCTTTTACGCCAGTTTTCAATGTTTTTATGATGCCCAGATTTTAAAATCTCTGGTACATCAAAACCTTGATAACTGTCTGGTTTTGTATATTGTGGATACTTCAACCATCCGTTTTGAAGACTATCTTCTTCTGATGATGCTTGTAAAATGACATTAGGAATGAGTCTGATTACTGCATCACTAACTATCATTGCAGGTATTTCTCCACCTGTTAAAACATAATCGCCAATAGATATTTCTTCATCAATAAAGTGTTCAACTCTTGCATCAATGCCTTCATAATGCCCGCAAATCAAAATGATATGCTTCTTTTTTGAAAGTGCAATAGCTTTTTTTTGTTTGAATACTTTACCTTGTGGAGATAACATAATCACATGTGTATCTTTTGTTTTAAGTTTAGTTAAGATTTCATAAAATGGTGGAAATTGCATAAGCATACCTGCACCACCACCATAAGGTGTATCATCAATTTTATTGTGTTTTAATGTTGAGTAGTCTCTTAATTGATGAAGATTAATTGAAACTAGTTCTTGATCAATTGCTCTTTTGATGATTGATGTGTCTAAAAATGGTTGGAAAAACTCAGGGAAAATAGTAATGATATCGATGATCATAACATGCCCTCAATAGGTTTTATAATGATACTTTTTTCATCTATATCGCCAACAAATTCTTTTCTAAATGGAATAAGAACTTTTTTACCATCAAGCTTTTCAACTTCTAATAAATGTCCTTGAGGAACTTCTATCAAGCTGATTGCTCGTCCAACTAATTTATTATCTTCTAAAACAACATCTTTTCCGATAACATCTTCATAATGATAATCATCATCTTCTAATTGATCTTCAATATCTTCATCAGAATAAACATATAATCCTTTATATTGAAGTATATCGTTAATGTTATCATAGCCAACAAACTTAATAATAAGTATGTTTTTATGGCTTCTAACTTGTTCAATTTCAAAATACACTTTTTGATCTTTAACTAAAACATATACCTTATGCCCAACGAAAAAGCGGTCAAAATCACTCAAATTGTAGATTTTAACCTCTCCTTTGATGCCATGTGTACTTGTGATTTTACCAATTTGATACATAAGTACCTTCCTTAAAACGCATCAATATCTATATGTACTCGTTTATTTTCTTTTGATGCTCCAGCATATACAATGGTACGCATTGCGTTAGCAATCTTACCACCTTTACCAATAACGCGACCTAAGTCAGCCTCATTAACCAAAAGTTGAATTGTAATCGTATTATCATCTGTTGATAATATTTTAACCATAACATCATCAGGGTTAACGACTAATGGCACTATCATATTTTTGATTAGTTTTTCAAAATCTACCGCCATGATTCATACCCCCTTTTATTATTTGTTTAAAACGTTGTACTTTTTAAATAAACTTCTAACAGTATCCGTAGGTTGTGCACCATTATTCATCCATTTTTGTACTTTATCTGAATCAACTAATACTTTACCAATTAATGGATCATATGTTCCCACGATTTCTAGGAATTTTCCATCTCTTGCTCTTGTTGATTCACTTGCTACAACACGGTAAAATGGTCTTTTATTAGAACCAAAACGTTGTAATCTTAATTTAACTGCCATATTATTCACTCTCTTTCTTTTTATATTACATGTCTATTATAATGATTTTTTTTAATCTGTCAAGTATTTTTCCTTAACAGTTAAAAATTTAATGAATCATCGTATGTTTGAGATGGCCCAAAGTGTTTCAACCCTTTGACATTTTTCATTTGTTTAACAAAATTATCTTCATTTGATTTATCAAAATAGACAATTGCATAGTTTTGTTTATTTGATATATATGTTATATCAACAGGTAAGTTCTTTAGTTTGTTAATCGCATGCTTGCCGTGATAAATAGCTACATAAGCCACTCTGTTAGTGTACATGACAACTGCCTCCTTTTTTGATCATCCCAAACTTATTAGGTGCTGGTACATGATCTGATATTGTTTTTGATAATGTATTTAAAAACTCATTTAATTCTGTTTCTAATTCAAGTTCTAGTGCTAAATACTTCTTCACTTCTGGTTGTTCGTATAAATGTTTTTTTGTCTCGCTTAAATGTTTAACTGCATCTTTGTAATCTGGATGATAACTACCACCTTCATCCATAACTTTTTGATACGCTTCTTTTGCTTGATCAAATGCTTTGATTTCAGTTTCATATAAATCATCAATGGTTTGATGTAGTTTTTTTATCTCAGGAAATTTTTCATCATTTAAAAATTCGTCTAAAACATCATATGCTTTAATGATGATATCAGTCATATAAGTCGCTCCTTTTAATCTGTTTTATCATACCTAATTCTAAATCATTTAATGCTAATTTTCCAATCTTTATTCTCTTTAAGTATATCACCTTATAACCAACACTTAAAAACATGCGCTTGACTTGATGAAATTTTCCTTCATCAATCGTAATCAATACTTTTTGATCTTCAACATGAACATCAAGTGCTTTGGCTTCAAACATAACTTGATTTGCATCATAGATCTTAACACCATTTAACAACTCATTTTTATGTTCAAATGGTCGATCCAAAATTGCCTCATAGACTTTAGGTAGATGATAATTTGGATGGGTAATTTCATGTAGAAACTTTCCATCTGTTGTAAGAATCAATAAACCTTCAGTATCAACATCTAATCTACCTGCAATTGAAAAATCAAAGCGGTTATATGGTGGTGTAATCAAATCAATCACACAAGGATATAAATTATCTTTTTTAGCAGAAACATAACCTTTGGGTTTATGAAGCATCAAATGAATTGGATCTTCATAAAATACCAGCTCTTGATTTATATAAACCTTTTGTTTATTTGGATCAAAAGCAAAATTAGGCAACATGATACGCTTTTGATCAATTGTTAATTCGTGTTGTTTAAGAAATGTTTTTGTCTCACTTCTTGTACAATAATTCAATTGACTTAAAAATTTATCAATACGCATAATTTCTCCTGATTGTGTTATAATATAGTCGAGGTGTATGACTATGATTTTAATGAAAAATATCATCCGTGAAGGACATAAAACTTTAGAAACAGTTGCTAAAGAAGTGAAAGTTCCTTTATCAAATACGGATAAAAAACTTTTAAAAGACCTTTTGCAATATGTTAAAAATTCCCAGAATGAAGAAATGGTTGAAAAATATGGACTACGTCCTGCAGTAGGTATTGCTGCTCCGCAAGTCAATGTGTCTAAAAGAATGTTTGCTTGCCATGTTCAAGATTTTGATGGAACGCTTTATTCATATGCATTAGTTAATCCTGTACTAATACATAAAAGCAAAGAGATCATTTATCTTCCTGGTGGTGAAGGATGTTTAAGTGTTGATAGAGAAACCGAAGGTATCACACCAAGATATCAATCTGTTGTTTTTGAAGCACTTAACTATGATATAGCATCTGATCAACTCATTCCAGTAAAACTTGAATTAGAAGGCTATGTCGGCATTGTTTTCCAACATGAGTTCGATCACATCAACGGTATCATGTATACGACTAAACTCTTTGATTCTATACCAAACGCAAAACCAGCATTTGAATTTTTAGATCAAAGTGTTGATGAAGATTAATACTATTTTTTAAACACGATATTTACAACTTTAATTTGATTATCTAAAATGTCATCATAGGTGACATTTTTTGTTTGTTCATTTGGAAAAATGCGTCTTGAAAGTTCATCAATTTGTTCTTTTTCCTGTTTTTTCTTATTCGAAAAAATCTTTTTGAAAAACGATTCTTTTTTAACTGTAGGTTCAAATATATGCTGGTAAAATTTATTATCCATCAATAAGAACCCAGAAAAACGATCTCTAATTAGTTTTTTAAATAAACTTACAATATCTGTTTTCCCATATCCTATGAGTTTAGGTTTTAAATCATGATCTGCATCATGGCATGAAAAAGCATAAATCTTTTTCTTTAATACTCGATAAGCCGTTGTCGTGGATTCATGAATAGACATAAAATAAACAGGATCGAATAACACAAACACATGGTTAACTTTAAATTTTTTTAAAAGATATGCATATGTATTTGCTTTATATGAAGAACTTGGACGAAGAATTAATTTCTTCCCATGTTTAGCTGCATATATCACCCAAGGTTGTAATCTTATTTTAATGTTTTCAAACTCTTCAATCACATCATTAAATTTAGGTAATTTAATGATAAGGTGAGAAATTTTAAGGATATCTGAAACTTTAACTAAATATTTAAATTCATCAAAAGCTTCATTTGCTTGATGATCTGAATTTAAATCGTAATCACCAATTAAAGTATCTAAAAGTGTGGCTTTCATTTTATGATCTTTTAATACTTGATACATGGTTTTAATTTCTTTATCGCTTGTTTCTAATAATGGTTTGTGATCATAATATCTTATAGAAATTGAATCAAGGTTATGTTTTTGTGCAAGTTCTAATTGCTCAATAAAAGATAATTTGCCATCATGATCAAAAAAACCTGTAATATTCGCTTTCATGATTGATCTCTCCACTCATACATTAAAATACCACCAGCAACACTTACATTTAAACTTTCAACATGTTTCGTTTTGATGGTTACGATATCATCGCATAACGCTTTGACTTCAGCAGTCAATCCATGTCCTTCATTACCTAGTACAAGTACAACTTTTTGATCATAGTTTGGTCTACCTTTTTCGTGTGCATCTGCGCCAACGATTTGATAGCCTTCTTTTTTTAAACTTTCAAGTTTAAATACAAGGTTATCTCTTTCAATGAAACAGTCAAATATAGCACCTTTTGATGCTCTAATCACTTTTTCATTGTATAAATCAGCTGATTTATAGCTTAATATGACATGTCTAAATCCAAAAGCAGCTGCACTTCTAATGAGTGCACCGACATTGTCTGGATCTTGTACATCATCAAGCACTAATATTTTATTGCTTTTAAGTGGGGTATTTTGTTTTTTACATACACCAATTTCATCGATATAAGTTTCGGTCGTTTGTAATTCATCCATTAATTCTCTAGATACTAAAGTACCTTCAATTGTTTCATTTGAAGTGATAACTTCTAGTAATTGATTTGTTTCTTTTGCTTTGTCAATAAGGTGTCTACCATAGACTAAAAACATATCATTAAAATCACGATATTTTTTAGTTTTTAACTTTTTCCATAATTTAAATTGTTTGTTTTGTTTAGATACAATCATCAATTTGAATCAGTCCCTTTTTGGTTATAATGTTTAAAAGCTTCTTTGACAGTAAATCCATATGCTGTTAAATCAATATCCGTGTTTTCTGTTAAATCAAAAGTCATCACGCAACTTAAGACCTCTTCGATCATAGATTCGTAATCGATTGTGTTTTCATATTTCTTTGCATATACTTCCATAGGTTTAGTCACTGGATTTCTAGGCACATAGATACTACAACAATCATTAAATGGCTTAATCGATGTCTCATATGAATCGATGTCTTTAGCGATATTAATAATATCTTGTTTATCATAAGTTATAAGCGGTCTTAATATAGGCATCTTAGTTACTGCTTCTACGACTTGCATACTATGAAGTGTTTGAGATGCAACCTGACCAACAGACTCACCATTTAATAACGCAAGTATTTTATGTCTTTTTGCATATCTTTCGGCAATTCTATACATCATTCTTCTCATCACGGTGATGATATATGGATCAAAAACATTTTTTAATATGCTTTCGTGAATCTTCGCAAACTCTATGATATGTAGTTTTATATGTCCATCTTTTGTAAAACGTGAAAGTCCTTTTGCTAAATCTATAACTTTTTGAGCACTTTCTAGTGGTGTTAAAGGCGAAGATTCAAAATGTATAAGTTCAACTTCAATGCCTTGCTTCATACTTAAGTAACTTGCAACAGGTGAATCAATACCACCACTCATCATCATTAATCCCTTACCACCAGTACCATATGGAAAACCACCCATACCCTTAATGCTTGATAAATAAATATATGTGTTTTCTTTTCTAAGTTCAATATGTAAAACTTCTTCTGGATGTCTTACATCCACAATAACTTTTTTATCAATCTTAGTTAAAATCATCGGTGCAACTTTAACACTTATTTCTTGAGACGTCATCGGAAACTCTTTATTAGCTCTTTTCGTTTCAATTTTAAATGTAACATTCTCTTTTTTAATCTCTTGATTTAAAACATCTATAGAAACTTTAACGATATCCTCAATTTCGAGTTTAGCAAGATAAACAATACTAAACGAAAAAATACCAGGAATTTGTCTTAATCTTTTACAAATAACTGCTTCATCTTCAATTTCATATGCAATATATATACGGTCATGTTCAAACTTAAATGATACATTTAAATCACTTAATTTATTTTGGACATGCAGTCTAACTCTTTTAATGAAGAAATTAATGTTTTTACCTTTTAACATTAAATCTCCAAACCTAATTAATATTTTTCTTTTCAATCTTATCACCATATATTATTTTAACATATATGTTATAATATGTTAGGTGATAAGTTATGAAAAAACAAGAATACATTGAATTAGCAAAATCTTTATTAGAAACACAACCCAATCAAATTGCATTACTTTCAAATGCCTCAGCATTCATCAATGACACAGTAGATAACCTCAATTGGGCAGGTTTCTATCTATATGACGGCAAAAAGCTTACTGTAGGACCTTTTCAAGGCAAGGCAGCTTGTTCTACCATTGAGCTTGGAAAAGGCGTTTGCGGTGAAGCTGCACTTAAAAAAACAACACTAGTTGTTGATGATGTTTTATCACATGATAATCACATAGCATGTGACGCAAACTCAAGATCTGAAGTTGTCGTTCCAATCTTTATCAATGACAAGCTTTTTGGCGTTTTAGACGTTGATAGCCCCGTTAAGAATAGATTTGATCAAGAGCTTGTAGATTTCTTTGAAGCATTTGTAGATTTACTAACAAAATTGATTGACTTTTGATGCCCGTTAGGGTAAAATAAATAGCGTCGGTAAAAAGCAGGCAACTTTTTATGATTTGTGCGATCCCTACCTTTAGGAGCCCTTAGTAGCCATTCTGCTTTATGGTGAAAAGAATATCGGGATACCTCATCATTAAAACATTTGCAATTTTTACCACCCAAAAAAATAAGGAGGTAAAAATTATGTCACGTTTCACTGGTTCAACATGGAAAATTTCACGTCGTTTAGGTTATTCAATTTCAGAATCTGGAAAAGAATTAAAAAAACGCCCATACGCACCTGGTCAACATGGTCAACGTCGTACTAAATTAAGTGGATACGGTCTACAACTTCAAGAAAAACAAAAAGTTAGATTTACTTATGGCGTATCTGAAAAACAATTTAGAAGAACATTTGATGATGCAGCTAAGATCAAAGGTATTCATGGTGAAAATTTCTTACGTTTATTGGAATCACGTTTAGATAACGTTGTCTACCGTTTAGGTTTAGCTAGAACAAGAGCACAAGCTCGTCAAATAGTTAATCACGGACACATCTTAGTTGATGGTAAAAAAGTAGATATTCCATCTTATCGTATGACCCCAGGTCAAAAAATCACTTTGAGAGAAACTTCAAAAGATTTAAAGATCGTAAAAGAAGCTTTAGAAGCTCAATACGCATCTGTTGACTTTGTATCATTTGATAAAGAAACAAATGTTGGTGTATTCGCGCGTTATCCTGAAAGAAATGAAATTCTTCAAGAAATTAACGAACAATTAATTGTAGAATATTACAACAGATAATAAACTATCTAAAACAAAAAGTGACTTTATTTCGAGTCACTTTTTTTGTTATTCAATAATACATGAATGATTCATATTCATAAGAGAAATTTGGATATACTAATCTTTGATTACAGCTGAATAAGAGTTCAAAATCACCTAACAGTATATAATTGTCCTAAAGTTTAATAAAAAAATCCATTATAAAAATGGATAATTTATTTATGCTTTAACAGCTGCATTCACAAGTGTTAAAAATGATTCTGGATCAAGAGATGCTCCACCAACAAGTGCGCCATCAATATCTGATTGAGCAAGTAGCTCATCAACGTTATTTGGCTTAACAGAACCGCCATATAGAATTCTAATCTGTTCAGCAACTTCATTACTATATAGTTCAGTTAATACATTTCTAATCGCTTTAATTGTATCATTTGCTTGTTCTGGAGTTGCAGTTTTCCCTGTTCCAATTGCCCAAATAGGTTCATATGCAACAACAGTTTTTAATGCTTGTTCAGCAGTCATGTTTTGATAAGCTTTAACCACTTGATCTTTAACGACTAAATCAGTAGTCCCTGCTTCTCTAATATCTAATGATTCACCAACACATAAGATTGGTGTGATATCATTATTGACAGCTTGAATAACTTTTTTATTAACAGTTTCATCAGTTTCATTATAATATGCACGACGTTCACTATGACCAATCACTACATATTCAACGCCATATGACTTAAGCATACCTGCACTAATTTCACCAGTATATGCACCTTCATCAAGTTCATGCATCGTTTGTGCGCCAATTCTTAAATCCTCACCCTCGCGTTTAACTAAATCTCTTAAGAATATCGCAGGTGCACAAATCACTGATTCAACAACTTCTTTTTCTGGAACTTTTACATTGACTGCATAGATGAATGCAAGCGCATCATCTTTAGTCTTGTACATTTTCCAGTTTCCAGCAATAATAGGTCTTCTTTTCATCAGATTAACCTAAGATTGAAGAAACGTCTTTAATTGCTTCTTCAGCTCTAGTTCCTCTAGCTACAATTTTAACATTTTCTCCATAAGGAACTGCTAAACTCATTAATGCGAGGATTGACTTTAAGTCAACGACTTTGTTACCATAATGTAATTCAATTTCTACTGCATATTTAGATGCAGTTTGTACAACTTTAGCAGCTAAGCTAGCATGTAATCCAGTTGTACTTTTAATCGTAATTTCTTTTTCCATAATATCTCTCCTTTTAAAACATTGGGGGTGTTGATATCCAGAGCACCTTTGAATGTTGATTACTTAGGTTCATTAAGTAATGTTCTTTATTTGCTAAATAATAAAATGTTTCACCTTTTCTAATGACATAACGTTTTTTATTAAGTACTAAAGTAATTTGACCTTCAAGTACGTAACCAAACTCTTCACCAGCATGCGGATCATCAATTTCTGATTGTCCACCTGGTTCAATATCAATCATAATAGGTTCCATTTCATATTTTAATGCATTTGGGACAATCCAGCTAATCATGTGCTTAAGCGCATGATTTTCTTTTTCATAAAAATCTTCTTTTTTAAAAACAACCGTTTGTTCTTCTTCTTTACTAAAAAACTCATGAACATCTGTGCCTAGCACTTCTAAGATTGCAAATAAGGTTTGCATAGATGGCGATGTTAAATTGTTTTCTAGTTGCGAAATATAGCCCTTGGTCAATTCCACTCTATTGGCGAGTTCTTCTTGAGTAAGACTATTACCCAATCTAAGAGCTCTTATTTTCTTACCTATGTTCATCATGTTACTTGTTAGAAACGCATTCAATACCAGGTAATAATTTGCCTTCTAGATATTCTAGTGATGCTCCACCACCAGTAGAGATGTGTGTAAATCCATCTTCTAATCCAAACTGGATGACTGCAGCAGCAGAATCTCCACCACCAATAATAGTTGTTGCTTGATCTTTAATTTCTGTTAAAGCTTGGGCAACTGATCTTGTACCTTCAGCAAATCTAGGGAATTCAAATACACCAAGTGGTCCATTCCAAACAACTGTTTTTGCAGTTTTAATGATTGACTCAAATCTTTCAATTGTTCTAGGTCCAATATCCATACCCATTTCATCTTCAGGAATTTCATTGATCGTACGAACGTTCTTTTCACTTTCAGGATCAAATTCTTTTGCGGTAATTACATCTTCACCTAAAACTATTTTACCTTTTGAAATCTCAAGTAATTCTTTAGCCAAATCAACTTTATCACTTTCAAGTAATGATTGACCAATTTCATATCCCATTGCTTTAAAGAATGTATATGCCATACCGCCACCGATTAATACTTTATCAGCAACTTTTAATAAATTTTTAATAACTTCTATTTTATCAGATACTTTAGCTCCACCTAGTATTGCGACAAAAGGTCTTTCTGGACTTTCTAAAGCTCCACCAATAAAATTAATTTCTTTTTCTAATAAGAATCCAGCAACAGTTTGTTTAATGTTATTTGCTATCCCTACATTAGACGCATGCTCACGGTGAGCAGTACCAAACGCATCATTGACAAATACATCCCCTAACGATGCCCAGTATTTACCTAATTCTGGATTGTTCTTACTTTCTTTTTTACCATCTAGATCTTCAAAACGTGTGTTTTCAAACATTAAGATGTCACCGTCTTTTAAACTATTTACGGCATCTTCTAAAACTTGACCTCTAGTAACTGGTACAAATTTTACTTCTTTTTCTAGATGTTCGCTTAAACGGTTTGCTACAACAGCTAAACTGTTTTTTGCTAAATCTTTTTCTTCTTTAATTCTGCCTAAATGTGAAAACAGTATTGCTCTACCACCTTTTTCTAAAACATACTTAATAGTTGGTAAGGCTTGCACGATTCTATTTTCATCACTGATTTCTCCGTCTTTTAAAGGGACATTAAAATCAACTCTAATTAAAACCTTTTTACCTTTTAAATCTACATCTCTAATTGTCATTTTTGCCATATAAAATCCTCCTTATAATTGTTTATCTCATGTTATAAGCCGTTCTTATTATAACACTATTTCTATACATTTTCTATATGATTAACTATGAAAATGCTTTACTTTTACATCTCTGATTTGATTTAGTCTTATAATTTGTTTTTTAAATGTTTGATATGAAATATCAATCATTAATTGTGAATGATCAAAAAAATATATGCGCACTTTTTGATCAATCGCTTCATAGCGCTCTATTGCAGCATAATTTATCCACATAACATCATATGCTCTATAGCTTTTTGTAGGAATAAGCTGAAGTATTTCGCATATATATAGAGGAATTTTATATTTTAAGTCGAATTTCTTTCGACATGCTTTTAAATATCCTTGATATGTAAATAAATGATTTTCACATAAATGTTTAATATAACTTATACTACTCATATTAATGATTTGATTTGATTCATTTTTATAAAGCATGCATCCATATGCATAATTAGTTATATAATTCATAGCTTTTTCCTCAAAAAAAAAGGCCAAGTGGCCTTTTAAATTATTTAGCTTTTAATACTAATTCAGTTTCTGGATTAAAGAAATGTGCTTTATTCATATCAAGTGCTAATTTAATTTCATCACCAATTCTGATATTTGCTCTTGCATTAACGACAGCACAGATATTTGATTCATTAACAGATGTATAAATATTTGTTTCTGAACCTAATAATTCTGCTACATCTACTTTAATACTTAATACTGCACCTGGATAAGTGTCCATAACAACTTTTTCATCATGGATATCTTCTGGTCTAATACCTAAAACAATATCTTTATCTAATAAATCATTATCTTTAATAAGTTGAAGTTTATCTTCAGGAACAACAACTGTATGATCACCAGCTCTAAATACTGCATCTTTACCAACTCTACCATTGATAAAGTTCATTGGAGGTGTTCCAATAAAACCAGCAACAAACATATTTTCTGGATTATCGTAAATATCTTTTGGTGCTCCAACTTGCATGATATAACCATCTTTCATAACAACAATTCTTGAAGCCATTGTCATCGCTTCAATTTGGTCATGGGTTACATATATAGTAGTTGTTTCAATCTTGTTATGTAGTTTAATTAACTCACCACGCATTTGAACACGTAGTTTAGCATCTAAGTTCGATAATGGCTCATCCATTAAGAATACTTTAGCATTACGAACGATTGCTCTACCTAAGGCAACACGTTGTCTTTGTCCACCTGATAAAGCTTTAGGTTTACGTTTTAAATAAGGTGTAAGACCTAAAATATCTGCAGCTTCTTGAACTTTTTCATTAATAACATCTTTAGGCATTTTTCTTAATTTTAAACCGAAAGCCATGTTATCATAAACAGTCATATGAGGATATAAAGCGTATGATTGGAATACCATCGCGATATTACGATCTTTTGGAGCTTTATCATTAACCATTTCATCATCAATGTATAATTCACCTGATGTAATTTCTTCTAATCCTGCAATCATTCTAAGTGTAGTAGATTTACCACAACCTGATGGTCCAACAAAAACAATAAATTCTTTGTCTTTAATTTGTAAATTGAAATCAAATACTGCTTGTACACCATTTGGGTATACTTTGTTAATATCTTTTAATTTTAAAGTAGCCATCTATTTTACTTCCTTTCATTTTGTAACTCGTACTTCTATTATAGCAAGCCTTTACATAAAAAAAAATGTGCACGTTGCACACTTTTTTGACTATAAGAATAATAAATGATAAATCAATAAACCATCCATAAACTTTCTCGCATCAAATCCAGTAATCTGAAAGAACTTATCTAGCCTTTGTGTTAATGTGTTTCTATGAATATATAAATTTTTAGAAGCTTGACTCATATTTTGATTAGATTCTAAATATATTTTTAATGTTTCTTGCATCATATAATCATCTAAATATTTTTTAAACACAAAAGCTTTAAATGATTTGTCTAATTGTTTAATAAAATGCATCACGATGATATGGTCATCTAAATACACATATTTATTAAAATTGATTAATTTTAACTTTTGTTCAATAAACGAACGATTTTCTTCTAAATCTTTTAGATGCTCAAATTGGTATGATTCATATAACCTAAAATCTAGTAATGTATCTTGTGATAAATTGATAATGACATCTTTTAACGAAATATCAATCTCATGATCATAATAAATCCATAAAATATGCGTATCAACTTTTGTGTGATCGATATGCAGAACTTCAGAAAATAACGATGTAATCATCGCTTCATATAAGTGCATATTTTCTTTAGTTTCAATGGCTATATATTTATGCATGAAATCACCTAATATCTATTGATATCTCCATATAGGAAGAATCGGACTTGCAAATTCATATATTGTTTGATAATCAATCATTAAAACATATGACTCTCCATATAAATATTGTATACCAACAAGCTCTAATTGTAAATTAAATATCGGAGATCCATTGGCATTTTGCGTACTTTCTACTTTAATATAAGACATCTCATCTTGATATAAATAAGAGCCTAGTTTTTGGATATTTTGTGTTGGATGATTATTTGAAATCATGACTAAAAGTTCACCTGATAGTGGCATATAACTTGGCAAATCAATTAATGCATAATCTTCATCTGTATGACCAATTCTTAAAATCCCTAGTTTTAGTGTTGAATCAGCTGCAAATATTTCAGCTGATAACTTATTTCCATAAGCATCTGTAACATAATATTCAACAAATCTAGATTGTAAATTAATCATTTGAAAAGTGGTTAAAACATAGTGATAATTATTGTCTGTATAAATCAATGTACCTGTACCAAAGTTTTCGCTAACTACTCTTCTAAATATATCTAAAACTTGAGTCTCAATCATAAATACTGAAGTTGTTGAAACATGAGTTACATCATTCATAATATCTTTAAAATCCTCATAGTTAACAACATCGTTCATGACATAATCATTATATTGATCTGATAATTGACGATATTCAAATGTATCTTCTTCAATCACTAACATATCACAACCATTTAGTAGAAACAAAAAGGCTAATAAGATTATTAAAAAGCTCAATTTTTTCATGATGCCACCTCATTTTGATAAGGTATAGTATACAAATCTAAAAATTGAAAAATATAGGATTCAGGTACAGAAAATGCATATTCTGATATTGTTGATCCATTTAAGAAATTTCCTGCATATACTATGCCTACAATTTCAAAATTCTCATTTAAAACGACACTACCACTACTACCAGCTTCAACTGGTGCATCAATAATAAGAACAGGAAAATCTATATGATTTGTATATGACTCTGAAGAAACATCAATCTCATCATAGTCAACAAACTCACCCAATGTAATCCCATTAACTTGACCATCAGGATATCCCATAACAATGACTTTATCTTTAAAAGTTAACCCTTCATTAGAAAAAGGTAGAACTTCAAGGTTTGCGCCAATCTTAGAAAATGATACAACAGCAAGATCATAAGCTTCATCAGCTGCTAATACAGTAGCAGTTCTTGATTTACCTAAATAATCTGTGACAGTAACTGTTTGTGATATACCATCTTCTTTATAAACGACGTGATTATTTGTTAAGACATAGAATAATGTTTCATCTTCATGAAAAATAAAACCCGATCCTATGGATATAAATGATGGTGATGTCGTAGTTTTTGTAACCTTAACAATTGATTTAATAGTTTGCGTAGATAAAACATCATACAACTTAATGTAATTTTCATAGATATCTTGTCTAGCTTCTATATCATTTTGATAATCAGATAACAGATCATCATAAGTATGCTCTCTAATACAAGAAGATAATCCAATTGTTAGTGCCAATATCATTAAAATAGCTAAAAATTTCTTCATTTTCATCACCTTATAACTATTTTACGCTAAATAGGCCATAAAAAAAAGATATTTGTCAAAAACAAATATCTCTTTATTTATAATTATCCGATTGAGCCTTCCATTTCAAGTTTAATTAATTGATTTAATTCAATTGCATATTCCATCGGAAGTTCTTTAGCAAACGGTTCAATAAAGCCCATAACAATCATTTCAGTAGCTTCTTCTTCAGTTAATCCTCTACTCATTAAGTAGAAAAGTTGTTCTTCACTGATTTTTGAAACTGTAGCTTCATGTTCTAAGAACACATTAGAGTTTTTCACAACATTTGTTGGAATTGTATCACTAAATGATTCATCATCTAAAATAATGGTATCACACTCGACATGTGCTTTTGATCCGAACGCTTTCTTTCCAAAATCAACTTTACCGCGGTAGTTAACAGATCCACCACCACGACTAATTGATTTAGAAATAATCGTTGAAGTTGTGTTTGGTGCCACATGAATCATCTTAGCACCTGCATCTTGAATTTGTCCTTTACCAGCAAACGCAATTGAAATCGTTGTTCCTTTTGCTCTTTCACCTAATAAGATACATGATGGATATTTCATATTGACACTTGATCCAATATTACCATCAATCCATTCCATATGTCCATTTTCATAAACAAATGCACGTTTTGTAACTAAGTTAATCACATTGTTACTCCAGTTTTGGATCGTTGTATAACGGCAAGTTGCATCTTTATGTACAACTATTTCAACAATAGCTGCATGCAGAGAATCTTTTGTATATGTAGGTGCTGTACAACCTTCTACATAGTTTACATATGCACCTTCATCAACAATAATTAAAGTTCTTTCAAATTGACCCATTTGTTCAGAGTTAATTCTAAAATATGATTGTAGTGGCTTAGGTACTTTAACACCTTTAGGTACATAGATAAATGAGCCACCACTCCAAACAGCACTATTTAACGCTGCATATTTATTATCACTATATGGAACCATTGTTCCAAAATATTTTTTAACAAGCTCTGGGTGTTCACGAAGTGCAGTATCAGTATCCACATAAATGACACCTAAATCTTCTAATTCTTTCATCGTATTATGATATACTACTTCACTTTCAAACTGAGTTGAAACACCAGCAAGGTAATTTCTTTCAGCTTCTGGAATACCTAATTTTTCAAATGTATCTTTGATTTCTTTAGGTACTTCATCCCAACTTGTTTCTGCTCTATCGCTTGCGCGTAAGAAATACGTGATTTCATCAAATTTTATAAATGATAAGTCAGGTCCCCATTTTGGGTTTTCTAACTCTAAAAATTTCTTGTAGCTTTTTAGACGAAATTCTAACATCCATTCAGGCTCATTCTTATATTTAGAAATTGCACGTACAATCTCTTCATTAAGACCTTTACCGGTATTAATTACTGGTGTGTTTTCTGTTCTAAACCCGAATTTATAATCACCAACAATGGCATCTATCTTCTTTTTGTTGTCGTCCATCATTTGCTTTCATCCTCCTTTATTTTTTTTAATCCCATTTCAGCAGCTTTCCATGCCAATGTTGCACATTTAATTCTTGCTGGAAATTGTGAGACACCTTGATATACAATCGCATCTCCTTTAAGAATATCTGGATTAAATGGATATCCTTTAATAAGTTCATAAAACTCATCAATAATTTTATCTGCTTGTTCAACTTTTTGATCTTTTAATGTTTGACTCATGACACTTGCGCTAGAGCAACATATAGAACATCCTGTCCCTTGATGTTTAATATCTGTAATGATATGATCTTCAACCTTTAATTGAACTGTCATCTCATCACCACAAGATGGATTATTTAAATGAATGGTGACATAGTTTGGATCTGCTACAAATCCCTTATTTTTTGGATTCTTATAATGATCCATTATCACTTGTCTATATAATTGTTCTATGTTCATGTAGCCTCCTTAAAATGATAAAAAGAAATCTTTCGCTGCTTTAATACTAGATATCAACACATCACAGTCATCAATCGTATTATAGATATGAAATGACACTCTAAGCGTTGAATTAACACCTAGAAAACGCGATACAAGTTGTGCGCAATGATGTCCAGCTCTAACGCTTACTTGATATTGATCAAGCATAGTTGCGATATCATGAGGATGTACATCATCAATGTTAAAAGTTATGGTTGATATATCTGCATTTTTATTATATATGGTAATACCTTCGATGTTTTCTAATTGTTCTATGGTATATTTTCTTAATGCCATGGTATGATCATGAATCTGATCATAACCTATTTTTTGAATGTAATCAATAGCTGCAGAAAGTCCTAACGCACCACTGATCACCGGTGTACCTGCTTCAAACTTTAATGGTGCTTCTTTATATGTCGCATGATCTTTAAATACTTGATCTGCCATCTCACCACCAAATTCAACAGGTTCTAACATATTTAATAACTGATTCTTCCCAAATAAGACACCCACACCTGATGGACCAAACATTTTATGCCCTGAAAAGGCTAAATAATCCACATCAAGCTTTTTAACATCAACTTTCATATGTGGCACAGCTTGAGCAGCGTCTAAAACAACGATAGCGCCGTTTTTATGTGCAAGCTCTATGATTTCCTCTATAGGGGTTAAATAACCCATTACATTAGAAACATAGGTGATTGCTACAACTTTAGTCTGCTTTGTCAAAACTTTTTTAAAATTATCAACGGTAATTCTACCTTCTTCTGTTAGAGGGATGTATGTAAGCGTAGATTTCGTCTTCTTTGCTGTCGCCATCCAAGGCAGAATCGATGAATGATGTTCTAATTCAGTCGTTATGATTTCGTCATTTTCTTTAAGTACTTCACGATAAGCATATGCAATCATATTAAGGGCTGAAGTTGTACCTCTTGTAAAAATGATTTCATCTTCATTTGCGTTAATAAATTTAGCTGCATTTTTTCTTGCCGCTTCATATAATCTTGTTGCTTCATAAGCTAGATCATATGCACCACGGTGTACATTTACACCAAGCGATTGATAATAATGATCTAATACATCAATCACAGGTTTTACCTTTAGTGATGATGCTGCAGAATCAAGATATGTTAATTTGGGTTGATTTTCGTATATTGGAAAATCACGTCTAATTTGTTTTACATCAATCATATTCTTGAGTTAACGAGACTCACAAATCTTTCTCTTAATGGTTCATCATCAATTTCATCGATGATTGGTTGCAAGAATCCATTAATAATCAGTTTTTCAGCTTCAGCTCTTGTTAGTCCTCTACTTTGAATATAGTATAATTGTTCTTCTTCGATTTTACCGATCGTTGCGCCATGTCCGGCTTTAACATCGTATTCATCAATTAAAAGAATTGGATTAACTTCTACTACTGCTTTATCTGATGTGATAATACCTTTTAAGGTTTGGAAAGCATTCGCGTTCTTCATACCTTTCTCAATTTTTTCAACACCATTTAATATAATCTTACCACTCTTATTGGCAATACCAATATTCGTCATATTTCCATATGTATTTGGTGCTTTATGGACAATTAATACATCAATATTTTGAATATGGTTATCAGAAGATAGAGCAATTGCTCTCATGTTAACTTCTGCACCTTCGCCAACAAGATCTACATGCATTTTTGCATCTATAACGTTACTTACAAAACCACCAATTAAATTGAGTGATGCATATCTTTCAGCTGTAAAATAATGATCTAACAATGCTTTTTTACTTTCTAATTCACTTACAAGTAAATATTTTACTTTACTGTTTTCTTTAGCAATTAAGTTTAACTTATATTTATTTTCATTTAAATCTTGACTTGCTATTTCTAAAATGATTTTAATACTTGTATTTTCTGAGACAACAATGGTTAATTCTTCATTGTTATCATCTTCTAATGTAATTTTTATAGGATCTTGATATTGGTTATTTTTAGGGATGGTTAGTATTTGATTTTCAAATGTAAAGTCATTTGGAATGCTAGATGTTATCTTATGGTTCTTAATAACGATTGATTCCATTATGCTTCCTCTATTTCAAAATCAATACCTAATTCATCTTTAATCCATTCATAACCATTTTTATCGATTTTACCAATCAATTCTTGTCCACCACTTAACACGATTTTCCCATCAATCATGATATGAACATTTGTTGGATGAATATGATCTAAAATTCTTTGATAGTGGGTAATTAAAATACATCCGAATTCCTCATTAACCATATCATTAACATTTTCACCAACTATTTTTAATGCATCGACATCTAAACCTGAGTCGATTTCATCTAAAATCGCAAATTTAGGTTTTAATACTTTAAGTTGTAGAATCTCATTTCTTTTTCTTTCGCCACCACTAAAGCCTTCGTTTAAATAACGATGTGCTAAGTCAGCGCGCATTTTTAATTCTCCAACCATCTTTTCATATTTAATCGCAAAATCAAATAAGCCTACTTCTTTACCTGAAGTAGCTTTCAATGCTTGACGCATAAAATCACTATTGGTTACACCTGGAACTTCAGCTGGATACTGCATCGCTAAGAATAATCCTGCACGAGCTCTTTCATCAACTTCCATTTCCAAAATGTTTTCACCATCTAAAAATGCTTCTCCACCAGTAATTTCATATTTTGGATGCCCCATAAGTGCACTAGCTAATGTCGATTTACCAGTTCCATTAGGACCCATAATCGCATGAACTTCACCTGATTTTACGGTTAGATTTACACCTTTTAATATTTCTTTTCCTTCAATTTCAACATGAAGATTGTTTATTTCTAATTTTGCCATATTGACCTCCTTATTTACCATTACTATTATAAACTATTTATATAAATATATCTAATTATATGCTAATCAACTATCCCTAAAATAAGGAAACGTTTTCAATGAAAAAATTATGTAAATTTACATTTACTTACAAATTTTTATGTTATTATATATGTGTAGATGTTGATCCTTTTAGTTATCAACGTACTGCAATTAATGTATTTTTCTCCCAAAATACAGCGTTAACCTAACGCTTGGTAATATTTGGACTGCCATCCACGAATATTATCATAAAAGGTTACTCCCTTAAAAAATGGACTTCTCTTTAGAGGTCCTTTTTTTTACTTTATTTCAAGACTTCATAGACATTTTATCATGTTCATGATATCATAAAATATGCATATCACAAAATAATATAATAACTAAAAAGTGGGAGTGAATTTTATGTTGGATAAAAATAATAATAAATTATCATTGTTGACTATATTGGTAGGTACAATTTTGCTATTTGATATCGGTACGATTATATCAAATATCTATATAGCACCAATTTTAGAAGGATACGGTTTACCAGATATTTTCATCTATTTAAAGACGATTATCTTCTTGTTTATCTTTATCATCTTACTCTTATGGCAAAACAATAGTACTTTTAATTTTACGAAGTCAAGTCTAAGAATTATGATTTATTTAGGTTTCTTTACGATTGTTGCTTATTTCTTCAGTTTGTTTATGTACAAATACGTTTTAATTTATGATACAGCAGAGATCATTAGAAATAACATTTTGTATGGTAATCCTAATTTGGTATTTGACTTTTCAGCTATGAACTATAAGACATTATCTTATATCACAACTATATTTGGAGGATTTAACTCAGAAGCTATCTTATTTGTAGAAGCTTTAGCTTTCCAAACATTCTTGTTTAAATCAAAAGATATGGAAATTTTAGATGAGAAGAAACATCAATATGATATATTCTTATTTGATTCATTGATCCCTGCTTTATTTATCGTATCAGCTATTGCTGCATTCTTATCAATCAATATATTTACATTTAGATATGATGAGTTAGGCTCTATTGAAATGGGTATCTCAATCTTTGGATTCATCGTTGCTTTATCAGGTATTGCACCATCACTTAACTTATATAAAGCAAGAAGTGAAGGTATTTCAAAATCTTACTTTAGAGGCACATATAAGCTGTTGCTTATCTTAATTACTATCTCAATCTTGACATTTATTGCATTAGCTGTCATCAACATCATATTTATTGATCTTGGTCGTGGTAGTTATAGAATATTCACTTCATTTATTGGTCTTGTTGTAAGTATTGTTTTAGCAGTTAAGATTTATTTAAAAATGAGTTTAGATAATAAATAACACATAAGGTCTTATCCGAAGATAAGACCTTTTTTATACAAAAAAAGTGCTCAATAGAGCACTTTCATCAATTATAATATTTTTTTAATTTCATCAAGATGATATTTGTAATAAAGACTAGGACTGTATGTATCTGAATAAAGCATTACCGCTTTTTTTGTTGGTCTGTGAAGTCCTACGTTAATAGTAGAAATAATATAATGTTTTGTTCTGATAAACAAGATCTCTTTAATTTGTTCTCTTGTTTTGTCGTTTAATTCATCTATTTCTTTTATTTGTGTAATAATAATTCGATTAACTTTTTGTTTATTTTTAAATAAGTCATCTCTAAGTCTATTAATTTCATCATCAATACGATCTAGATAAAAATCAGCATTTTTATTTTTAATTAAAACCATAATGGTTAAAATATTGTTTCTAAAAATTTGTTTGATGTGATCTTTTTTGACTTTGTAATAAATAGTATATGTTTCTGTTTCTTGATAACGTGTAAAATCATTAGATCTAAATATATCGTTTTGATTAAAATTTGTTAAATGATGAATCGGTAATGGTTTACCTTCATTTGCACGAATTTTAACCAAGTAAGACATATGAGTGATACGATCAAAACTGTTTTTAAATAATCCAGTGACCAATATCATCAGTATAAACATCGCTATCAAAATCGAATAAATAATGTTATAGTTTGAACCTAAATAAACCATAACAACTACGCCAGCGACCAATAATGCAAAGATAACTGCAATATATATAATTAACAATCTTAAAAATTGTCTGTTTACTTTTTTTACATCGTTCATGAGATTGCTACCACGGTAAAGATAATACTAAGGATAACGACTGTTCCAGATGCTATAAAAGCTTCAAGAAAGACAGTTGTTTTTATTTTTGTATCTTTTTCTGCTTTGTAGTCACTAAACTTTGGATAGTTTTCTCTAAATGCAGTCGATATAAATGATCTAATTGCGTAGTTAAAACCTTGAAAGAACTTATAGGCTTGAGTCATGGCAATAATTGTGGGTAGGAATGTAATCATTCCTACCACAAATAACGCATTTGCGACATTGCCGACGATGTATGTTGAACCATAAATCCATAGATATAAGAGAAATGATACAACAAGTATACTTAAGAAAATAAGTAATAATCTAAAAATTTTCATTATGATTTAGCTTGTGCCTTATATTTGTTGAATTCTTCTGTATTACACAATACAAAATGATCTGGTTCAATTTCTCTTAACTCTGGTGCTTCTTTTGAATAATCATGTGATGCTGCTGGATTATATCTTTCAGTTTTACCTCTTTGTTGCTCATAAAGTGGATCTGGCTGTGGAATAGAGGCCATTAGTGATAATGTATATGGATGCATTGGGTTATTGAAAATCTTTTCTTTATCTCCAATTTCAACAATCTTACCAAAATACATAACTGCTAAACGATCACTGAAATATTTAACAACTGATAAGTCATGCGCAATAAACATGATAGTAATGCCTTTTTGTTCTCTTAAATCATTAAGAAGATTGATAACTTGTGCTCTAATAGAAACGTCAAGTGCTGAAATAGGTTCATCAGCAATAATAAATGATGGTTCTACAACTAATGCACGTGCAATACCAATACGTTGACGTTGACCACCACTAAATTCATGTGGGTAACGGCTAGCATGTTCTGGTACTAAACCTACAGTTTTTAAAGCATCTTTTACTCTTTCATCAATTTCTTTTTCATTTTTATAGCCATTAATTCTTAATCCTTCTGCAATAATTTCTTTAACTGTCATTCTTGGATTAAGTGATGCGATTGGATCTTGGAAGATCATTTGCATCTTGCGCATTAATAACTTGTTTTTATGAATAAGGCTATATTTTAAATTGCCTAAATCTTGTTTACGTCTTAAACTATTTAGTTTTAATTCTTTTTTAGTATTATTGAAATCTTCAACTAAGTCATTATGTTCTTCTTTTGCTTTAGAAAGAGCATCTTTATCATCTTTAGACATTTGATCTAACTGTTGTTTAGATTTTAAAACTTTAGCTTCTAATGCCTTAACTTTAGCTTTTAAATCAATTTCATTTTGATCATATGTTTTGTTAATTTCTCTATACTCTGCATAAGTTTGAACATTTTTCTTAATTTCAGAAGCATTATCACTAATAACACTTTCAAATTTCTTATCTTTTTTAGCTTGTCTATAAACTGCTAATGATTCATTTTTAGCTTTTTCAAATTCAGCTTTAACTTCATTTAATTTTTCATCATATAGTTCTTTATTGATGACTTGGTTATTTAAACTTTGTTGTAGTTTATCTAATGCAACTTTTTTAGTCTCGTTAGCTAAACTCATGTTTTCTAAATGTATTTTTTTAGCAGCTTTAACATCACTTACGATACGTGTCCCATGAAAGAACACTTCTCCACCACTTGAATTATAAAGTTTAATAATAGTTCTACCAGTTGTTGTTTTACCACAACCAGATTCACCCACTAGTGAAAATACTTCACCTTTATAAATCGTAAATGAAACTCCATCAACAGCTTTATTAAGCATTTTGTTGCGGCCAGAACCTAACTTAAAGTACTGTTTAAGTCCCTCAACTCTTAAAATTTCTTCTCTTTTTTCGCTCAATTTTCTTCACCTGCACTCGTAACTTTATTTGTTTTGGACTCGCTCATTCTTGCTTTAGCGTCTGCCTTATATTTTGTAATTCTTTCTTGAATGATTTTTGGCATTTCAATCTTAGGTGCTTGAGGATGTAGGAGCCAAGTAGCCGCATAATGTGTGTCACTAACCTTGAAGAACGGTGGTGCTTCTTCAAAATCTATTTTTAATGCAAACTGATTTCTATCAGCAAATGCATCACCTTTTGGTGGATATAACATATCAGGAGGTGTACCAGGAATAGATAATAATTTTTCTTTAGTATCTAAGTCAGGAACACTTGATAATAATGCCCATGTATAAGGATGTTTTGGATCATAGAAAATATCACTAGCAGAACCGTATTCAACGATCTTACCAGCATACATAACAGCTACTCTATCAGCCATATTCGCAACAACTCCAAGGTCATGCGTAATAAAGATAACAGATAAGCCACGTTCTTTCTTAATCTTTTTAATTAGATCAAGAATTTGTTGCTGAATAGTAACGTCTAATGCTGTTGTAGGTTCATCACAAATAAGCAATTCAGGACCTGCAGTTAATGCAATCGCGATAACAATACGTTGTCTCATCCCACCTGAAAATTGGAAAGGATATTGAGTGAAACGTTTTTCTGGTTCTGGAATACCAACTTCATTCATGATTGTAATTGCGCGTTCATAAGCTTCTTTTTTAGTCACTTTAAAACGACGTTTATACATTTCACTATGATTTTTTAACTCTTCTTTTGCTTCTTCGTATGCTTTTAATGTATCATTATAAGTTGGACTTGAAGCATCAAGATTTTTAAGTGTTTCTTTCTTTTGATTAAAATCAGCTTGAAGTGCTTGATAAGATACTTTCTCTTCTGCTTTGACTTCTGCGATTTCTTTTTTAATTTGAACTTTAGCAGCTTTTTTAGCTTCTAAATATTTAGCTTTTAACCCAGGAAGATCTTTTTTAAGTGTTTCAATCTTCTTGTGTGTATTTTCTTTAATCTTCTTGATTTTTTCTTTCTTTTCTACTTTTGATAATTCATCATTCTTATTTGTTTCAAAGATACGAATATCTCTATCTTTCTTGATTAGTTTAATTCTTGTCTCTAAATTTAAATAATCATGAAATTCATTATGATATAAGTCTCTAAAACGATTTTTAAAACGATGTCCACCAACAAGCATAGCTTCGGTAATTTGTTTACCAACTCTCATTGTAGGGTTTAAACTTGATAGTGGATCTTGGAAGATCATACCAACTTTACTACCTCTAATTTTATGAAAATTTTCTTCTGATAATTTTGCTAAATCTTGATTACGATACAAGATTTCACCTTCATCAATATTACCGTTATTCGCTAAAATACCCATAATTGCACGGTTTGTTACAGATTTACCTGAACCTGACTCCCCTACAATTGCTAGTGTTTCACCTTTATATAAATCAAATGAAATATCTCTAACTGCTCTAACTAAACCGTTAGGCGTTTTAAAAGATATGGCTAAATTATTAACCTCTAATATTTTTTCTTTATTCATTATTATTCACTACCTCTCAACTGTGGATTTAATGCATCACGAAGAGCGTTACCAAACATATTGAAGGTAATCATTAGGATCGCTACAATAAGTGTAGGGAAAACAACTAACCAAGTGTTACCTGATAGAATTTGTTCTTGCCCATCTTTAAGGATAACCCCAATTGATGTACCAGTTAATTCGATTGGCCCAATAGTTAATCTTTGTCCATTACCGATACCAAAACCTAAATATGATAAGTTAACTTCTAAGAAGATAACTGAAGGAATTGATAGAATAACACGTGTTACAATGGTTCCTAAAGCATTCGGTAAAATATGTTTGAAAATAATTCTGCCGTCTGTTGCTCCTAATGTTCTAGCTGCTAAGACGTATTCTCTACCTTTATAACGATAGAACTGGAATCTTGTGACTTTTGCTGCTCCAATCCAACCATCATAAATCATGAAGATTAACAGAGCTAAGAATCCGGGACCGACTAGAACGGTAATAATACCAATCATAGTAATTTGTGGGAAACTTCCCCAAATATCCAAGAATCTTTCCATAAGCATATCTACTTGACCACCATAATAAGCACTTGTCGCACCCCAAATAACACCTAAAACAATGTTAATTGCTGCTGCTAAGAAACCTAGTAATAATGATGTTCTAAGTCCAAGCCAAATAAGTGTAAATAAATCTTTACCAAAAACATCTGTTCCGAATAAGAAGAATGGTATATTTTCAAATCCTAGAGCATATGTACCTTCAACCATAACAAAGTAATTGGTATTTGTAAGACCAGTACCTGGCACTAATATGTTTTCAATACCCGTTACCTCAGTTATTGGATAACCTTCACCAAATGTCCATTTGTTTGGTTCATCACTATATGTAATTGATTCTTCCATACCTGGATTATCAGCTAAAATTTTATCATATTCTGATTTACCCATTGTTTGAGCACGATCTCTAAATAAAGCCGCATATGAATCATATTTAAATGAAGCTCTAGTCATCACTGCATCTTTTCTATTATAACGACCATTTTCATTTTGTGAATCAATCGTGAAAATAGGAGTTGCAGCTAGTGGATAACCTGTAAATTCATGTGTGATTTCATCATTAAATAAAATATTTACTGAATTTAGTGTTACATATTCATCACCATTATCACTTGGTGCAGGAAGTTTATGTCTAACAACTATAAAACCTGTTGATGAAGCGCCTAATGTGTCATATGGATTAATTGAAGTAACACCAGCTTGAGATACTGTTCCAAGTAATGTTAATTCATCATAAGAAGCAAAATCTCCAGCGATTGCACTTGTTGCATAATAGACTTCAACAACACCTGTCGTATCCATTGCTTCAATATCGATTTCTACAGTTGTACCATTAGCTAGAACAAATGGAACGTATTCATTTTCTTCCGTTTCTTCATTTAGTTCAAAACCATTTGTTATAACAATACCATATGAAATCTTTTCATAGTTAACAAAAATTTCATTTGTACCACCAACATACTTAGGATTTCTTTCTGTACCAATAATTGTATCATTTGTTAATGTATCCATAAAGATATATTCTTTTTGGAAACGGTCAGTCGGATAACCTAATCCAGTTTCTGGATCAATTGTTTCTAAATCTATTGGTTGATTTAGATATTCTTGCGTACCATCTAAGATACCAATTTTTTCTAATAAAGGTACTCTAGGAGGTAATGTTTTTAATTGTGAATTTGTTTGGTCATATAAACGTGCAGGTGTTAAAACAGGCACGAAAATAGCCATTAAAATAAATATAGCTAAAATAATGGTTGCAATCACGTTATATTTATTTTTAGTAAATCTTAACATCGCATCTTGGAAGTAAGTTAATTGTTTTGTTTTTAATGCTTTGTCAAGCAATCTGTCGTTTTCTTGGACTAATTGAAAATAATCTTTACTGTATTCTTTTTCCATTATTTTTTAGCCCCCATTCTGAT
>Ga0265293_10003443_pt1 | contig 29390 bp, 28 predicted proteins | sample Munlanlewell138R_FD_192505 | JGI IMG/M metagenome (GOLD analysis project Ga0265293, IMG submission 192505) | Leachate microbial communities from a municipal landfill in Southern Ontario, Canada - Leachate well 138R | ecosystem: Engineered > Solid waste > Landfill > Unclassified | place: Canada... | reverse complement strand
ACTGGTTTGGCTAGTCCTCAGAATAATCGTTATATTCGTTATAAAGTACAACTTTCAACTACTAGCGCTTCACCTAGGATTGATGATATAATAATAAACTGGAGTCCATAAAAATTATATGTTTTTTAATTCTATGAATTTTAAATTTAAAAGAAAGGGCTTTACATTGATAGAGCTTCTTATTTACTCTGGTATTTTAGTAATTAGTGCTGGTTTAATGGCTGGAATTGTTAATACTGTTTCTCGATCAAATCTCAAAACCCAAGTTGAAGAAGAGTTAAATAATCAATTAATGGTTTTTGAAGAAATTTTTCGTCAAAAAATACAGGCTGCTACAAGCATTAATTCTATTAGTGGTTCCTATCTAAGCTTAGAAATGAGTGATTCAAATAAAAACCCAACAACTTTTAGTTTAGCTGATAATATTGTTTCTATCACAGAAGGTAGTGATAGTTCTTTAAGTTTAAATAATAGTGAAAAAATAAAAGTAACATCATTAAGTTTTACTCCAACTGGGCCTGAAACAACAAATATTTCTAATGCATATCATTATGCTTGGTCAGAGAATATGGGCTGGGTAGATTTTGCTTATCCTGGTAGTTATGTTCATGTTCCGATACAAGACGGAGAATTAATGGGGTTTGCTTATGTACTTTCTGATGATCATTGGATTTCTTTAAATTGTCTCTCGACTAATAGCTGTTCAACAGTTGATTATAAAGTATCTTCAGATGTCTTTGGAGAACTTTCTGGTTGGGCCTGGTCAGAAAATTTTGGTTGGATTAGTTTTAATTGTTTAAATGATAATAGTTGCGCAATTGCTGATTATAAAGTAACTAAAGACAATGAAACTGGTGAATTTAATGGTTATGCTTGGTCAGAAAATATTGGTTGGATTAGTTTTAACTGTGAGACTGGCGGTGATAATCAAACTAATATTTGTAGCACTTCTGATTATAAAGTTCAGGATTTAAGAATGGAGACTTCAGCAATTAAAGTTGAAATTACTCTTGAATATAATTCTCCAAAGCCAGAATTAGCTATTTCTCGTTCTAATACTTTTGTATTTAATTTAATAAACCCTATAAAATAATAAAACCATGAATAAAGATAAATTTTTTAAAATAGCTTTAATTATTGCTATTATTCTCTTGATGGTTTTAGTTTATTTGTCTTTTATAGATAAAACTAAAACTATAAAGAATCCGTATTATGCAGTTTATTTAAAAACTGGGGATATGTATTTTGGCAAAATATCACGTTTTCCTAAATTTGTTCTTTCTGATATTTGGTATTTACAGCCAAGAGCTGAAGAAGAAAATGGCATTGATTTATTAAAATACAACAATGCAGTCTTTGGTCCAGCAGACAGAATGGAGATAAATAGAGAGAATATCATTTGGGTATCAAAATTAAGAGATGAAAGTCAGGTAGTTAATTTTATTGAACAAAATCAAAACACAGCTTTACAAAATCCTCCTATTGGAGTGCCAGAAGAAGAATTATTACCTATAGCAGAAGAATAAATTATAAAGAATAATTTAGAATATAAATTACGGAGAAAGACTCCCCGTAATTTTATTTAAAATAGATTCTATTGAGTGCATTAAATTAATTAAAAAAGGTTATTTTATGTAGTAGAAACAGGGTAAATACTAAATATTAAATATAGAACAGGTTGTTTTGAAGATTTCAAAATGATATAATATTGAATATGAAATTTAAGTTCTCTGCAAGAGATTGGCATAATTTATTAGTTCCTGAGTTTACTATTAACGCTATTTATATTGAAGATAGAATGGTGCGGGTTTTTTGTTTTGATAAGGAAATTAATAGAGTGATAAAAGCAAAAAAATATGCTTTACCAAAAGGAATTATTGAAGAAGGGATTTTAAAACAACCTGATCAATTAAAAGCTTTTTTCACTTCTTTAAATAAAAAACTTTGGCCAAAAGAAAAAAATGTTTGGGTTGTCTTAGCTTTACCTTCGGCTAATTTTTTTACTAATATTCTTAATTTACCTGATTTAGATAAAGATCGTTTTTATGAAGCGGTTATTTTTAATACTCAAATGATAGCACCCATATCTTTAGAAGAGGCATATTTTGATTGGGAAGATTGGGGCTCTTTGAATGTAAACGGAGAAAAAGAAGCTTTTATCGCTTTAGGAATTAAAAAACAAATTGATCCATATCTGGATGTTTTAAATGAAACTGGTTTTAGCGTAGTTGCCATAGAGCCATTGGCTCTATCTTTAGCAAGGTTTAATAATGAATTTATAGAGAAGCAAGACCCAGTTTTGATAATAGATTTAAGGCCAGAAGGCATTGAATTTATTATTACAGAAGGAAAGAAAATGATTTATTTTGATTTTGATTCTTGGCAAGAAATTTTTGGTAAGAATGTTCCTAAAGCAATTACATTAGAATTTCTTAAGAAACATATTTCTAAAGAGATGCCAATGTTGTTAAATTTTTATTCTTTAAAAAGAAAACAAATAATTCAAAAATTTGTTTTTCTTAGCTTTGATGCTAAGCTTGCTAATGCTTTAATTCAATGGATTTATGTTCAATATCAGCTTTCTCCTTTAGAAATAAAATTACCACTTAATCTTTCAAGAGTGGGCAGAGATTGGTTTGGAGTGATAGGAGCTGCTATGAGAGGTATTATTCCAAGAAATCAAGATACTATTGTTAGTTTAGCCCCAGTAGGTACAGAAAAAAGCTATGAGCAGCACCATCTTTTAAGAATAGTTTCTTTGTGGAGTAAATCGATGGTAACTGTTCTTTCAATTCTTGTTTTGTTACTAGGAGTAGTCAGTAATACATTTTTTAATAATATTGAAAGTCAATACCAAAAAGCTTTAGCTAAACCTTTAGATCAAAAAACAATAGAGAAAGAAACAGTTTTGAAACAAGAAGTTGAAGAATTTAACAATCTTGTTATTAAAATTGCTCAAGCTCAAAAATATGAGAAAAATTGGCAGGAAATACTAGAAGAAATTTTTAATAGTGCTAATAGTTCATCAATAAATTTAAAAAGAGTTTTATTTAGTGCTAGTCCTGCAAATAATATTACCATTCAAGGGCAGTCTTCAACAAAAGAATCTATAGTTGAATTTAGAGATGCCTTAGGTTTATCAGGTCTTTTTGCTGACATTTCTTTACCTTTGTCTGCTTTAGTAGAAACATCCGATGGAGTAACTTTTTCTTTGAGTCTTCAAATATGAAATTAACTTTTTATGGAGGAGTAAGAGAAATAGGCGGTACAAAAATTCTTCTAGAAGATAAAAATACTGCTATTTTTTTGGATTTTGGGAAAAGCTATCATGAATCCTCAAAATATTTTGAGGAATTTTTAAATCCACGAGTTGTTCATGGATTAAAAGATTATTTAGAATTAGGATTATTGCCTAAAAAAGAAGGAATTTATCGTTGGGATTTAATAAGTATTTTGCATAAAGAGAATGAAAAAAAGATTAATTATTGTGAACCAAAAATTGATGGCATAATCCTTTCTCATGGTCATTTAGATCACGCTGGCTATATTTCTTTTCTAGACCCTAAGATTCCTGTTTATACTAGTAAAGAAACGGTGGCTGTTTTAAATGCTTTTTCTATTTCTCGTCCAAAAAGTTTAGAAAATGAGATTTTAGAGATATCTTTGCGAGACGTAGAAGATCCAAAGAAAAGAAAAAGAAGAAGAAGAAAGTTTAAGATAGTGAATAATATGAAGCCTTTTTTTATTAAAGACTTAAAGATTGTGCCAATCTCCATAGATCACTCGTTACCTGGTGCCTATATGTTTTTAATAAAAACTTCAAAAGGTAATATTTTATATTCTGGTGATTTTCGTTTATCAGAGCTTACAGAAATTAGAAAACAAAAAATTTATTCTTTTTTAAAAAAAGCAAAAATTAAAATACTTCTTTGTGAGGGAACAAGAATAAAAGATCAGTCAATCTTAACAGAACAAGAAGTTTATAAAAAAGCATTGGCAAGTGTTAAGAAGACGAAAGAATTAGTAGTAGTTGATTATTCGATTGGTGATATTATGCGTTTTAAGACTTTGCTTAAAATAGCTAAAGAAACAAAACGTATTTTAGCTCTGCCTTATAATTATTTTAATTACCTTATGACAATGGAGAAGAATGGAATTTTGAAAAAGAATGGTATTAGGAAGTCTGACTTTAAAAAGGTAATGCTTTATGCAAAGAGAAAAATTACTTTTAAGAAATGGGAACGAGATTTATTAAAGAATTTCAAGACTTGTACTTCTGATGATATCAGAGTAAATAAAAGAAATTTTATGTTAGTTTTAAATTTTTTTCAGGTTCAAGAATTAATAGATATCAAGCCAGATAAGAATAGTTATTATTTACGAGCAATAACTGAACCTCATAGCGAGGAGATGGAAATTTCAGAAGAAAGATTTATCAATTGGGTGAAACATTTTAAGATGCAAGGGTTAAAAAAAGATAAAGATAATCCCAAGAGAAAAGTGTTCGAAAGAGCCCATATCTCAGGTCATATTAGTGGAAAAGAGTTAGCTGAATTTATTAAAAAAATTCAGCCAGAAATATTGATTCCTATCCATGTTGAATTTCCCGAAGAATTTAAAAAAATGCATAAAAAAGTAATAATGCTAAAGAAAAATGAATGCTTGGAATTTAACTAGATTTTAGATATAATTAAGAAAGCTCTATTAATTATAGATTATGTATGATCTCTTAATAAAAAATGGACAAGTTTTTGATGGACAAGGCAATCCTTCTGAAAATATTGATATTGGAATAAGTAATGATAAAATTGTTGCCCTGGGTCATTTTAAGAACGAAAAAGCAAAAACAGAAATAAATGCTGAAAATAGATTTGTTTGTCCTGGTTTTATTGATATTAATAATAATGCCGATCATTATTTGGATATTTTCTTTTCTCCTAGTGCGGAAAATTTAATTCGTCAGGGAGTAACAACAATTATTTGTGGGAATAGTGGGTCTTCTTTAACTCCTTTAATTAGTGGCTCTTTAGATTTTATTAGAAGATGGGCCAATCCTAGTCAACTTAATATTGGATGGCGACAAGTAAAAGAATTTTTTGATTTTTTAGATGATAAAAGACTAGGAATTAATTTTGCTACTCTTCTAGGTTGGGGAAGCTTAAGGAATGAATTTACTAAAGGTGAGTTTAGAAATTTAAAACAAAAAGAAATAGATCAATTAAAATTAATTGTTTCTGAAGGACTTAATCAGGGTGCTTTAGGAGTTTCTTTTGGTTTGGGTTATGCCTCAGAACGTATGGTTGGTATTACTGAAATTTTAAAAATTGCTAAAGTGGTAGAAGAGAAAAAAGGATATTTATCTTTTCATCTTCGTGATGAAGCCGAAGGGCTTCTCGCTAGTGTTAGGGAAGTAATTGAAATTGCAGAAAAATCTAAATTACCAATAGAGATATCTCATTTTAAAGCAGAAGGTAAGCCTAATTTTGATTATTTTGGGCAGGCTTTAGAAATGATAAATAAAGCTAATAGTTCATTTGGAAAAGAGTTAATTAATTTTGATATTTTTCCTTATAATATTAGCGCTCAATCTCTTTATTTAATTTTACCAGAATGGACAGAAATTGGTGGTCGGGACGTTCTTTTAAAGAATATTAACGATGAAATAGTTAAAAATAAAATACTTCAAGATCTTAAAAGGAAAAAATATCTTTATAAAAAATTAAAAATAGCAGATAGTGGTCAGCGTTGGTGGTTTTCAGGGAAAACTTTAGAAGAAATAGCCAAAGGATTTAATTTAACGCCAGAAGAATCTCTTTTAAAAATTATAGAGTTATGTGAAGATAAAGTTATTGTATTTACTGAAGATCTTTCAGACAAGAATATTATTGAAGGTATAAAAAACAAAGCTTCTTTTATAGGTTCTAATAGTGGATTTAGTAATATCGAAAGTGGAAGAAAGGGGGTTTGGGTTCATCCTCGGGCTTTTGGAAGCTTTCCAAGGTTTCTTGGCCATTATACGAGAGATCAAGAGTTATTATCATGGGAAGAAGCAATCTATAAAATCACTGGTAAAGTAGCTGAAAAAACTGGTTTTAAAAAAAGAGGTTTAATAAAAAAAGATTATTATGCAGATATCACTATTTTAAATCCTGAAAAAATTCAAAGTAATTCTTCTTTTAAAAATCCATTTCAATATCCTGAGGGAATAGAGTCAGTGATTGTTAATGGAAAAATGGCTTATCACAAAGGGCTGTTGACAGAAGAAAGGCATGGAAAAACAATAAGAGAATAAATATTTATGCAGTGTTTTATTGTTCAAGGAGAAAAAAAACTAAAAGGGGAAATAGAGGTTAGGGGTTCTAAAAATGCCGCTATGCCTATTTTAGCAGCAACTCTTTTAACAAAGGAGACTTCTATTGTTGATAACATTCCTTTGATAGAAGATGTTAAAAGATTTTTAGAAATTATTCAAAGCTTAGGAGGAAAAGTTGAGTGGTTGGGTAAAAGAAAAGTAAAGATAGATCCTAAAAATTTAGATATTAAAAAAATTGATCAATCTTTAGTTAAAAAATTAAGAGCTTCTGTTCTTCTAATTCCTTCTTTAGTGCATCGATTTAAAAAATTTAAGTTAGCTCAACCAGGTGGATGTTTGATTGGCGTGCGTTCTATTGATTCTCATCTTGATGCTATTTCTCAACTAGGAGTTAAAGCAAGAAAAACATCGACTTATTATCACTATATTGGTAATAATGTTTTTCCTAATAAGGTTGTTTTAGAAGAATTTAGTGTTACTGCTACCGAAAATATATTAATGTTAGCTTCTTTGATTCCAGGAAAAACAATTTTAAAAATTGGGGCTTTAGAGCCTCATGTTGAAGATTTAGTCGTGTTTTTAAAAAAGATGGGAGCAAAAATTAAAACTATTTCCCCTCATTCTTATGAAATAAATGGAGTAAAAGAACTTTGTGGAGCTTCTCATAAAGTTGTTTCTGATTCTATCGAAGCTGGAACTTTTATGATTTTGGCAGCAGCTTTAAGAAGTAAAATTTTAATTAAAAATGTTAGAATTGATCATCTAGATCTAGTAATTAAAAAATTAAAAGGAATTGGTGCTAGAATAAAAATTAATTATCATTCAAAGCTTGAGTCAGACGTATTAATGCTACCATCATATAATTTAAAAAATTTTAAGCTTCAAACTCAGCCATATCCTGGTATTCCTACAGACTTACAATCTCCCTTTGGAGTTTTAGCAACACAAGCTAATGGAACAAGTATAATCTTTGATACGATGTTTGAAGGTAGGTTGAAATATATTGATGAGTTGATAAAAATGGGCGCAAATGCTATTATAGCAGATCCGCACAGGGCATTAATTATTGGGCCAACTCCATTATATGCTCAAGATGTTAACTCTTTAGACATCAGATCAGGTATTAGTTTATTAATTGCAGCTCTTTTAGCTAAAGGTAAAACCAAGATAAAAGATATATATCAGATTGATAGAGGTTATGAGGAAATAGATGAAAGATTAAAGAAACTAGGAGCAGAGATAAAAAGAGTTGAACAATAAAATAATTATTAATTAATAAATATAATAAGAATTTATTTATGATAGTTCGTAAAATTGGTATAGATTTAGGTACAGCTAATACTTTAGTTTTTATTCCTCAAAAAGGAATTTTAATTAATGAGCCTTCGGTAGTAGCTATTGCTGTTGATGATAATAAGATATTAGCTATTGGGGCAGAGGCAAGGCAGATGCTAGGTAGAACTCCAGAAGTAATTAAAACTTATAAACCTTTAAAAGATGGCGTTATTGCTGATTATCGAGTAACTGCAGCAATGTTAAAATACTTTATTGATAAAGTTACTGGTCCTTGGAAGATATTTAAACCTGATTTGATTATTTCTGTTCCAGTAGGAATTACTTCCACTGAAAGAAGAGCTGTTATTGGAGCAGCAAGAGAAGCAGGAGCTAAAGAAGCATATGTAGCAAGAGAACCAATTTTGGCAGCTTTAGGGGCAGGTGTTCCAATTAATTCTGCTGGAGGCAATATGATAGTTAATATAGGGGGAGGAACTACAGAAGTAGCAGTTATTTCTTTAGGAGGAATTGTCTCTTGGGCTTCAGTTAGGGTAGCTGGAAATAAAATGGATGTAGCAATTGCTGATTATGTAAAAAGAAAATATAATTTGGCGATTGGAGAAAGGACAGCTGAGGAAGTCAAGATGAAGATAGGGTCAGCCTTACCAACAAAAAACAAAGAAGAGTTGGAAATTCGTGGATTAGATTTAACAGAAGGATTGCCTAAAAACATAGTCATTAATTCCAATGAAATTGCAGAAGCAATAAATAGTCCTTTAAAAGATATTGTTCAAGCAGTAAAAACAGTTCTTTCAGAAACTCCTCCAGAATTAGCAGCTGATGTTATGGAAAGAGGAATGATTATTAGTGGAGGAGGGGCTCTTCTAAATAATATTAATGATTTAGTCACAAAAATGACTGGTGTGCCTAGCTATATCGCTGATGAACCTCTTTATTGTGTGGCTAAAGGCACTGGAGTGATTTTAGATAATTTAGGGCTTTATAAAAAAAGTATTACTACTTATAGATAGTAGAATTAAAATTATCTTATGGCTTTTTTTAAAAATGATGGAGTGACAACTTTTTTAGAAAAGTTTTTTGATACTGATCAAAGATTAGTTCAGAATCTGCTTTTTTGGGGAGAAGAGTCAACAGGAAAAATGACAACGGCGAGAGTTTTTAGCGAAGCATTGCTCTGTAGTCATAATAAAAAATGGGAAAGATGTAACGAATGTTCTAGTTGTAAAATGATTAATCAAGGATATCATCCAGATTTAATGATTATTGAACCAGAAAAAAATTCTGTAAAAATTGAACAGATTAAAAAAGGATTAGAGTTTTTAATTTATCATCCCCAGATTTCTTCTTTGAGAATTTTGATAATTGATAAAGCAGATAAAATGACTGAGGACTCTCAGAATGCTCTTTTAAAGACATTAGAGGAATCACGAGATAATATATTAATTATTTTAGTAACCGATGCTCATAAAAAGCTTTTATCAACTATACGCTCTCGGCTTCTTTCATTGAGGTTTATTAGAGCAACTGATAAGAAGATAATAGATTTTTTACATAAAGAATATTCTTTACCTCAAGAAGAAGCTAGCTTAATAGCTGAAAGAGCTGAAGGGAAAATAGGTAAAGTTATTAGGCTGATGGACCCTGATTATAAAAAAGTTTTAGATAAGAAAAGAGAATATTTAATTAAGATTTTAAATCAAGATTTTTCTAAGCAATCTTTATATTTTAAAGAAATAACAGAAGACAAAAAAGAATTAAGCTCTACTTTAGAAGAATGGTTAAGAATGTTAAAATCTAATAAAGAATCTAGTAGATTAAATTTAAGTCTAGATAAAAGAACAAAATTAATTTCAAGTCTTTTAAAAGCAATCTACTTAATAACAGATACTAACATTAATAGACAGTTATTAATGGAGAATGTTTTTCTTCAATTATAATAAATAAATTATTAATTATGTTAATTAAAAAATTTGAAGAGCAAACAAAAAAATTATTAGATGAATTCTATGAAGAGGTTTTATTATTCCGTACTTCAAGACCAACAACCGCTTTAGTAGAGAATATTAAAATCGATAGTTATGGAACCTTAACTCCTTTAAAACATGTAGCGGGAATATCAATTAAGCTTCCTAATATTATTATTATTGAACTTTGGGATGAAAATTTATTGCCAGCTGTTAAAAAGGCCTTAGAGTCTTCTAGTTTAGGCTTAAACCCTTCTCAAGAGGGGAAGCAAATAAAATTGTTTTTACCTGCATTAGGTAAAGAAAGAAAAGAAGAATTAATTAAACTTATTGGGCTTAAAAAAGAAGATTATCGGGTAAAATTAAGAGAATTAAGAGGGGAATCAATTGAAGAAATTAATAACAAATATGAGAACAAAGAGCTGTCTGAAGACGAGAAATTCCGTTTAAAAGAAGAGATTCAAAAAGTTGTTGAAAAAACAAATGAAGCCTTTGATCAAAAAGAAGAGCAAAAAAAACAAGAAATTTTAAATTCATAAAAATTAATTAAATATGATTTACTTTATTATCAGTTTATTGTGTCTGGGTGTTATCATTTTTTTACATGAATTAGGGCATTTTTTAATGGCTCGAAAGCATGGTGTTACTGTTGAAGAGTTTGGCATTGGTTATCCACCGCGACTTTTTAGTTTTAAAAAGAATGGAGTAGTTTATTCTATTAATGCTATTCCTTTTGGAGGATTTGTGAAAATTGTAGAATTTGGAGATAAAAATAGTTTTGCTGCTCAATCTTTAGGTAAAAGAGCTTCAATTCTTGTAGCTGGAGTGGTTAGTAACTTTATTATTGCTTTTTTAATTTTTACGATTCTTTTTAGCATTGGTATGCCAACTTTTGCTTTACCTCAAAATTATCAAGAAGAAGTTGTTTCCAATATAAAGATTCAAAAGATAGAAGAAGAATCTCCAGCATTTTCTGCTGGTTTAGAATTAGGTGATATTATATTAGGTATTAAATATTTAAATGACTACTATCCGGTAAGTAGTGTTCAGGATGTTCAAGAAAAAACAGCAGAATTAGAAGGGAAAAAAATTCAATTAGTTATTGAAAGAAAAGGTGATCAAGTTGAAATAGAGGTTTTGTTAAGGCCAGAATCTGAGGCAGCAAAAGGGTATTTAGGCGTTGTTCTTAACGAAGAAGGGTATTTGCAGTATTCTGTTATTGAAGCTCCGAGGCAGTCATTTATTCTTATGGGAACTCTTACTAAAGAAATGTTGACTGGTCTTGGTCGAGTTTTTATTAATCTTTTTAAAGGTGATGGCAGTATTGAAGAATTGACTGGACCAGTAGGAATTATGGCAATCACTACTAGAAGTTTTCAATGGGGATGGGATTATGGTTTTTATATCCTAGGGATTATTTCTTATGCTTTTGCTATTTTTAATTTACTTCCTATTCCAGCTGTAGACGGTGGGAGAATTTTCTTTTTAGGGATAGAAAAAATAAGAAGACGCCCAATTGCTCAGAAAACAGAATTAATTATAAACAATATTTGTTTTTCTTTATTAGTAATTCTTCTTTTTGTGGTTACGATTAAAGATATTAATTTATTTATTCTTAATAATTAAATTATGAAAGCTTCTAAATTTTATTTTAAAAGTAGAAAAAAAATATCTCAAGAAGAAGTAGCGATCAGTGCTGCTTTATTAATAAAAGCTAATTTTATAGAGAGATTAACGAGTGGAGTCTATAATTTTTTGCCTCTAGGATTAAGAGTGATAAAGAGAATTGAGCAGATTGTAAGAGAGGAAATGGAAGCTATTGGGGGGCAGGAGATTCTAATGGCTCTTTTAAACCCAAGAAAAAATTGGGAGCAAACTGGACGCTGGGGGAGTTTTAATGCTTTGTTTAAGGTACAATCTCGTTTTGGAGGGTGGTTTGCTTTGTCACCAACTCATGAAGAAGTAATAACTCCAATGGTTAAGAATTTCATTCATTCGTATAAAGATTTACCCTTATATTTATTCCATATTTCTGATAAATTTCGCGATGAACCACGTTCTAAATCTGGTATATTGAGAGGGAAAGAGTTTATTATGAAAGATCTATACAGTTTTCATCAAGATGAAAAAGATTTAGATAAATATTATAATCAAGTTAAAAAGGCTTATCAAAGAATTTTTAAAAGATGTGGACTAAAAGCTTTTGTTGTTGAAGCTTCAGGAGGAACCTTTTCTGATTTTTCTCATGAATTTCAGGTAATTACTCCTGCAGGAGAAGATATTTTTTACTATTGTCCTTCTTGTAAATTCTGTCAAAACAAAGAAATCATTAGTAATACTAAAAAATGTCCAAATTGTGGCCATTCCTTAGAAGAGCTTAGAGGATCTGAGGTTGGTAATATTTTTAAATTAAAAGATAAATATTCTCAAGCTTTTGATTTAAAATTTAGAGATAAAGATGGAAAAAGTAAAAATGTATTAATGGGCTGTTATGGCATAGGTATTAGTCGTTTATTAGGTGTTATTGTAGAAGCAAATTATGACCAGGATGGAATCATTTGGCCAAAGGAAATTGCTCCTTTTCAGTATCATTTAATCAGGCTTTTAAAAGGAAAAGTGAAAGAGGATAAAATCATTAAAAAACAAGCTGACTTACTTTATGATAAAATGATTAAAAAAGGATTAGAGGTTTTTTATGACGATCGAGATGATGTTTCTAGTGGAGAAAAGTTAGTAGATGCAGATTTGTTAGGTTTTCCTTGGAGAATCGTGGTAAGTGAAAAAACCTTAAAGGAAAATTCTTTTGAATTTAAAGAAAGGAAAAGTCGTAAAGCAAAATTATTAAAATTAAAAGATTTTGACAAAACAGTTAAAGCAAAGTAAAATGACAACGAATATGTTTAAAAGTTTAAAGGAAAATTTATTTAGAAACATTGGAGTAGATTTAGGTACTACTAAAACTTTAGTTTATGTCAAAGGAAAGGGGATAATAGTAAACGAACCAACTGTTGTAGCAACAAATAACAAAACTAATCAAATTCTTGCTATTGGCCATGAAGCAGAAGAAATGCTAGGCAAAACTCCTGCTCATATCGATGCTATTGAACCCTTGAGTAATGGTGTAATCTCTGATTTTGAAGTAACAGAAAAAATGCTTCATTATTTCTTAGAAAAAGCAAAAAGAAAAGGAATTTTAAGTCAGGTTTTTGATTGGCCTCGTTTAGTAATTGGAGTACCAACAGGAGGAACTGAGGTTGAAAAAAGAGCAGTAGAGGACGTAGCTCATAGCGCTGGAGCAAAAGAAGTCTATTTAGTAGAAGAACCTATTGCAGTTGCTTTAGGTGCTCAGTTACCAGTCAAAGAGTCTCGTGGGGTTTTGATAGCTGATATTGGTGGTGGTAGTACCGAAGTAGCGGTAATCTCTTTAGGAGGGATTGTTGTTTCTAAAAGCTTGCGGATAGCTGGAGATAAGTTAGATGAGGATATTGTTTATTATTTCCGTGATAAATTTAAATTATCTATTGGAGAGAAAACTGCTGAAAGAATTAAGCTTTGTATAGGGTCAGCAGTTGATTTAGGAACAAAACAAGAAATGAATGTTAAGGGGCGCGATTTAACCCGAGGATTGCCTAAAGAAATAAAAGTTAAAGAAGATGATATTCGTGAAGCGATGAATAATTCATTAACAAAAGTTATTGATGCTGTTAAAGACACTATTGAATTAACTCCACCAGAATTAATAGGAGACATTATGGAAACCGGAATAATTTTATCAGGAGGAACAAGCTTATTAAAAGGTTTTGATAAGCTTTTGGAAGACTCAGTGGATTTACCGGTAAAACTCATTGATGATCCAGTTACATCAGTCATTAGAGGGATTGGTATAATCCTAGAAGATCTTAATGGTTTTAAGGATCTTTTAATTAATATTGCTCGAGAAAACCCACCACTTTAATAAATGAAAAGAATAAGGAGACAAAACTTTCGTTCTTTGGCTTTACTAGTGATATTCGTAATCACTAGTATTTTGTTATTCCAATCTTATGTTTTACAGGAGAATTCTTTTAAACCTAAAGTAGTATTTGCTTTAAGTTTAGGAGAACCAGCGGGAAATTATTTAGTAAATTTAAGAAGTTGGATTAATGATTTGTTTCATTTTAATGATTTAAGGCAAAAATTAAATAAAATCAAATCAGAAAATATTAATTTAATTAATCGTTTTCAAGATTTTAGAAAGCTTCAAGAAGAAAATATATTTTTAAAAGAAGCTTTGAAAATTAAAAATGAAACAGATTGGTCTTTAGAAATGGCTGAGATTATTTTAATGGATCCTTCTGGGTTGTCTGGTTCATTTTGGATTAATAAAGGGTTAAAGGCAGGGCTAGACGAAGGAATGAATGTTATTGTTGAAGATAGAATTTTAATTGGTAGATTGGTTGAGTGTTTTAATGATTATTGCCGTGGAGAGTCAATATTTAATCCGGAAACAAGAATTAGTGTCGAAGATTTACGTTCTGCTGTGCTGGCGGTAGCAGAAGTTGATACTAAAGGAAATTTTCGTTTAAAATTAGTGCCTTATAATTCAGATATACAAATTGGTGATGTTTTGGTTACTTCTGCTGAAAATACTAATTTTTTAAAAGGACTTTTAGTGGCTAAGGTACAAAAAGCCGGATCTTCCCCTGATACTAGTTCTGTAAAAGAATTTATTTTAGAGCCTCTACTCAACTTTTCTCGGCTGTCTTCGGTTTTTATTATTAAAGATATAGTTCCAACTTCATGACAAAACGTTATCTTTTGAATTTTTTGCTTTTTTTATTAGTAATTTTTATTCAAACTTATTTTGGAATGACTATTTTTCTTTCTTCTTTTTTAAATATTATTTTAATTTTTTTAATATTTACTTTTTTCTATTTCTCTCCATATTATTTATTTTTTTTAATTTTTTTAGCTTCAATTATTTTTGATACTCTTTCTAGCTTTGCTTGGGGCACCCATCTCATTATTTTTGTTGCTTGTTTTGGAATCGGTCTTTTATTAATGAAGTTTTTTGAAAAATCATATTTTTTCCCTCGCTTAATTATTGGAAATATAATTATTGCGATATATTTTCTAGGTTTTTTAATTTTAAATCTTATTTTTAAAACTTCTCCTTTTTATCTGATTATTTTGCAGCAACTTATTTTTACCTTAATGGGCTATATTCTTTTTTCTTTTCTATTTGAGAAAGTTAAACATATAAAATTATATAATCATTATTAATGAAATACTCTTATATTAAAAGAAAAAAACATTTTTTAGATCCAGAGGAAGTCCTTTTAGATAGAAAGGTTAAAGAAGCAAGGGAAAAGAATTTGGAAAGCCTGGAATCACCAATCTCTCCTTTTTTAATTAGAGGTTTTTTTGCTATTAGTCTTTTTCTTTTTTTAGTAATTTTTTCTCGTGTTTTTTATCTTCAGGCGATAGAGGGAGAATATTATCAACAGAGAGCAGAAAAAAATAGTACCTATCACTATATTGTAAACGCTCCACGAGGAATAATTTACGATAGATTTTTAGAGCCCTTAGTTTTTAATAGTCCTTCTTTTAGTTTGGTAATGATTCCTTCTGAGATGCCACAAAAAGACGAGGAAAGAAAAGAATTAATAGATAAAGTAGCTTCTGTTTTGAAATTAGATAAAGAAGAAATTGAAACACTTTTTCAAAGTCGTAAATATCATTATTCTCTAGAGCCAATTTTGATAAAATCTAATTTGGAGGTTGATGAGGTAAGGTTGTTTGAAACAGTATCTCAGGGTAACTCTGGATTTAATATTATCTCAGACTATAGTCGTTACTATCCTTTTAAAGACGCTTTTGCTCATGTTTTAGGGTATATTGGTAAAATTTCATCACAAGACATTGAGAAATATAAAGATTATCCTTTAACTAGTATGGTAGGAAAAGATGGTTTAGAAGCCTATTATGAAAATGTTTTGCAGGGTAGGCCTGGTCAGAAAATAATTGAAGTAGATGCTGTTTTTAATATTCAAAAGAGTTTGGGCTCTATTGAACCGGAAAAAGGAAAAGATATTATTACTACTCTTGATAAAGATTTGCAATTAGTATTTTATAATTCTCTTAGAGAAAGAATTGAAGAAATTGGTAGTACTGGTGGGGCAGGAATTGCTCTAAATCCTAAGACAGGGGAAATACTTTCTTTAATTAGTGTTCCTAGCTTTGACCCAGATCTTTTTACTAAAGGATCTCCAACAGAATTAATTGATGAATATCTCCAAAGTCCTTTCTTGCCTTTATTTAATAGAGCAATAAGTGGATTATATCCTCCTGGCTCTTTAATAAAACTATTAATGGCTGTAGCAGCTTTGGAAGAAAATATTATAGATCCTGAACAGGAGTTATTTACTGAAGGAAAAATTGTTATTACCTCTCCATATGACCCTCAGGAACAATGGGTTTTTAGGGATTGGGATGATCATGGATGGGTTAATATGAAAAAAGCGATTGCTGTATCTTGCAATGTTTATTTTTGGGCTGTTGGTGGAGGATGGGAAGATGTTGTTGGTTTAGGTTTATCAAAAATCAAGAAATATTGGCTTGCTTTTGGGCTTAATGAAAAAACAGGCATTGATTTATTTGGCGAAGCTGATTCGGTTTTGCCTGATACTGAATGGATGAAAAAAAATAGACCCCTTGATCCAACGTGGAAATTAGGGGATACCTATAGTGTTTCAATTGGGGAAGGTGGCTTTGCCTTGACACCGCTGCAAATGGCTGCTTATATAGCTACTATTGCTAATGATGGTGTTTTAATGCAGCCGCATCTTTCAAAAGAAGAATCACCCAAAGAAAAATTAAGGATAGATGTTTCTTCGGAGAATCTTAATATAGTTCAAGAAGGAATGAAAGAAGTTATTCTTTCAGGAACAGCTACATATTTAAATTCTTTACCATTTGAAATGGCAGGAAAAAGTGGCTCTCCTAAGACTTATATTAACGGCAAAGAAGGTTATCATACCATTTTTGGTGCCTATGCTCCCTATGAAGACCCTCAAATTGTAATTCTAGTTTTCATAGAAGCTCCTCCGCAAAATGTTGTTGCTACATTGCCAGTAGTTAAAGATGTTTTGGGGTGGTATTGGGAAAATAGAATTAATAAATAAAATTAAAATATATTAGTATGGAAAAAAATTACGTTACAGCTGAAACTTATAAAGCTCTCAAAGAAGAATTAAAAGAATTAAAAACAGTTAAAAGACAGGAAATTGCTCAGATGCTTCAAGAGGCAAAGGAGCTGGGTGATTTATCAGAAAATGCGGCCTATCAAGAAGCTAAAGATTCACAGGAAGCCTTAGAAACACGAATTTTGGAATTAGAGTCTTTTTTTAAAAATGCTTCAATTATTCGTCGTTCTCCATATAACAATGGTAAAGTTGAATTAGGCTCAACGATAGAATTACAAAATGTTAACAAACCAACAGTAAAAAGAATTTTTACTATTGTTGGGTCCCAAGAAGCAGATCCAGTAAAAGGGAGGATTTCTAATGAATCTCCTTTAGGGCGTGCATTTTTAGGGCACACAAAAGAAGAAATAGTACTTGTAAAAACACCTCAAGGTGAGGTAAAATATAAGATATTGAATATATCTTGATTTTAAAATATTTCTATGCTAGATGACTTAATAAAAGAAAGAATAAAGAAGCTAAACAATCTTCGAAAACAAGGCATTGATCCTTATCCAGAAAAGAGTCAACGCCAATTTTCTATAGAGCAAGCTTTAAATAATTTTTCTAATTGGTCTCGAAGTAAAAAAAAGATTGTTCTTGCTGGAAGGATTTGGGGGAAAAGAGAACATGGAGGTGCTGTTTTTATTGATATTAAAGACGAGAAAGGAAAAATTCAGCTTTTATTTAAACAAGATGAATTAGGTGAAGAGAAAATGAAGTTCTTAGAAGATTTTTTTGATTTGGGAGATTTTTTAGAAGCCAAAGGGTTTCTCTTTAAAACTAAAAGAGGAGAAAAAACACTTCAGGTTCAATCTTTTAATTTATTGACTAAAAGCTTGAGACCGTTACCAAAGGCCTGGTATGGACTTGAAGATGCAGAAGAACGCTTTCGAAAGCGTTATCTTGATTTGTTAGAAAATGAAACTGTAAAAGAGAAGTTTGTTTTGCGAAGTAAAATTATCTCTTCAATTAGAGAATTTTTAAATAAAAAAGAATATTTAGAAGTAGAAACACCAATTTTACAACCTTTATATGGAGGAGCGAATGCAAATCCTTTTGTTACATATCTAGAAGCTTTAAAAATGAAAATTTACTTAAGAATAGCTCCTGAGTTATATCTTAAACGTTTAATTGTTGGTGGTTTAGAAAATATTTATGAAATTGGAAGATGTTTTCGTAACGAAGGAATCGATAGAGAACATAATCCAGAATTTACAATTCTAGAACTTTATAGTGCTTACAAAAGCAGGGAAGATGCAATGAATTTAATAGAAGAATTATTTAAATTTTTAGCTAAGAAGTTTAAAAAAGAACTTCCCCGGGGGAATGCTTTTCTTAAAAAAACTTGGAAAAAAATTAGTTATGAGGATTTTTTAAATAAAGAGACAGGATTAACATTTAAAGATAGTAAGGAAAAGTGGATGCAAAAAGCATCGATGATGAAAGTTGAGTTAGATAAAATTGATTCAAAAGAAAAAATAGCAGAAGTAATCTTTAAAAAATTAAGAAATAAAATCATCGAGCCTACATTTATTATAGATCACCCAATAGGGATTTCTCCTTTAGCAAAGAAAAAGAAAGATGATCCAGAAAAAACAGCAAGATTTCAATTAATTGCTTTTGGGTCAGAAATAGTTAATGGTTTTTCTGAATTAAATGATCCAATAGACCAAAAAGAGAGATTCCAACAACAGTCGAAGATGAGGAAGGAAGGAGATTTAGAAGCTCATCCTCAAGACTTAGATTATATTGAAGCCTTAGAATATGGTATGCCTCCAACAGCAGGGCTAGGTATTGGTATTGATAGATTAATTTCCGTTTTTACTGAAACTTCCTCCTTAAAAGAGATTATTCTTTTTCCTTTTATGAAACCAAAAAATAAATAAATAATAATTAATAACATGTTAGATATTAAATTAATTAGAGAACAACCAGATAAAATTAAAGAAGGTTTAAATAAAAAAAACGCAGATGCTTCTTTAGTTGATAAAGTTTTAGAACTGGATAATAAAAAAAGAGATTTGTTGCAAGAGATAGAAACAGTTAGGGCAAAGAAAAATGCTACAGAGAAAAAATTAATTGAAGAAAAAGATAAAGAAAAAATTATTCAAGTTTTAAAACAAGCTAAAGACTTTTTGTCTTTAAAAGAAAAAGAATTGGCAGTAATTGAAGATGAATATATCAAGACAATGAGTTTAATCCCTAATCCTCCTTTAGATAGTGTTCCTGAAGGAAAGGATGATACAGAAAATGTAGTGATTAGACAAGTAGGTAAAAAACCAAAATTTAATTTTGTTCCACAGGATTATCTTACTTTAGGAGAGAGCTTAGATATGATTGATATTAAAAGAGCAGCAAAAACATCCGGTTCTCGTTTTGGAATTTTAAGAAGAGGAGGAGCTATTTTAGAATTTGCTTTAATTAAATTTATTTTTGATAAGTTAACTAAAAAGGGTTTTATTCCAATAATTCCTCCAGTTTTAATAAAGCCTCGTCCTTTTTGGGGGATGGGATATTTAGATAGAGGGGCAGAAGAAGTTTATCATTTGCCTAAAGATGATCTTTATTTAGTAGGAACTTCGGAACAAATGATTGGGCCAATGCATATGGACGAAGTTTTTGATGAAGAAGATTTACCTTGCCGCTATGTATCTTTTTCATCTTGCTTTAGAAGAGAGGCTGGATCTTATGGTAAGGATACAAAAGGGATTTTGAGAGTTCATCAATTTGATAAAATAGAAATGTTTGTTTTCTGTAAACCTGAGGATTCAATAAAAGAACATGAATTTTTACTTTCTATAGAAGAAGAAATAATGAAAGATTTAAAAATTCCTTATCAAGTTTTAGATATTTGTGCTGGTGATTTAGGAGATCCTGCAGTTTCTAAATATGATATTGAAGCTTGGCTGCCTGGACAAAATAAAGGACAAGGGCAATATCGAGAAACTCATTCTGCTTCTAATTGTACTGATTTTCAGTCTAGACGTTTAAATATTAAATTTAAAAACAAACACACAGGAAAGAGTGAATTAGTCCATACTCTTAACGGAACTGCTCTAGCTCTTGGTAGAGGAATTTTGTCTATTATTGAAAATTACCAGACAAAAGATGGAAGAATAAAAGTGCCAAGAGCTCTTTGGCGCTATACAAACGGGACAAAAATATTTTCCTAGTGAACTAATTTTATGAGAAGAACTCGTAATGCTTTAAGGGTTTTTTGGTTTAGACTCCAATTATTGTTTATTGTATTTTTTATTATTTTTCTTTTAGGATTTATTTATTGGGTATTATTTATTTCCTCTCATTTTCAAATACAAGATATATTAATTGAAGGATACAATCCATCTTTAGCAACGAGGATAGATTTATATCTCCAACAAAAGAATACTCGTTTTGTTCCTTTTTTTGCTTACGCTATTTTCCCAGAGTATCTGAGAAGTAATAAAAGTGCCTTAAATTTTTATTATTCTGATTTAGAAGAATCTCTTTTAAGAAGCTATCCAGATATAGAAAAAATAGACATATTATTAAATCTTAAAACAAAAGTTTTAGCTATCAAGATTAGGCAAAGGGAAATAGACTTTTTATGGTGTCTTCAACAAGAACCAGTTCAAATTACTGATGATATATCTTATCTAGAGAGTCGGTCTTCTTTAGAAGAAACAATGGATTGTTACTACATGGATAAGTATGGAGTAATTTTTGAACAGGCACCAAGAATTCAGGGGTCTTTTCTTAACAAAATTGTAATTCTCGAAACTAAAAAAAGAGCTCTAGGAACTAAAGTTATTTCTCAAGAAAAACTAGCTAAGCTTAATGAAGCTTTTCTTCTTTCCGAAACAGAAGAAAGTCCTATAAGTATTAATTATCTAGAGATTAAAACGGAAAATTCTTCAGAAATAAAATTAGTTACTGATGAAGGGTTCCAAATTTTTTATAATCTAGATGATGATTTTTCCGAAATGCTTAAAATAGTAGCTGGTATCAAGGAACAGCAACTCAAAGGTAGTTTTATTAATTTACAATATATAGACTATCGTTATCCCCCAAAAGTTTATTATAAGATTAATCGATGAAATTATTAAAGAGTTTTGCTATAATATATCTAACAAATAAAAACCTTTATTTTCTATTATGAATCAAGAAGAATTAAATTTTATTAAAAATAGAGTTGAGATTAAAAAAGAGCAAATGTCTCGGGAAAAAATTGAAATTCCTGAAGAGAAAGAATTAGTAGTTGAAACAATTGAAGAAAGAATGGAGGATTCTTTGAAAGAAACTTTGCCAGATATAGAAATGATTCAGCCTAGGGAAGATAAAAAAGTTCCTTTTCCGTCTAGTATTCATTCTCAAGATCAAAAATCATCAGAAGAGATCATTGAAGAAGCAAATATTAAGCTTGCTGAATTAATAACGATTGCTATTGAAGAAAACATTCCTAGGGCAGTTAACATGGCTTTAAAAAGTGGTAATGCATACTTAATTGATAAATTAAGGGATTCTTTAGCAGATAAATATTATCAGGAATTAAAAGATAAAAAATTAATTTAAAAGAATGTATATTTTCTGGAGTGGCTTAATCGTTTTTATCATTTTGATTTTATTTTTTCTTTTAAGAAAGAAATTTTTTCATTTAGAAATTAAAAAAAGTATTGGTTATCAATTATTTTTGATTACTATTCCCCAAGATTTTTTTTCAAAATCAAGCAATTCAGTGCAAGAAAAACAAAATGTTTTTACTGATTTTATTTCAGTTTTTGAGCAGGCATTAGAAAGTTTTAGTAGATATAACAAGGAAATTATTTTTGAAATAGCAATTCCTAGAAATTCTCTAGAAATCTGTTTTTATGCTGCTTGTCCTAAAAAAGACACACAATTTTTTGAGAAAACTCTTTCTGCTTCTTTTCCTTATGCCAAGATAGAACAAATAGATGATTATACTATTTTTTCTCCAAAAGGAAAGGTAGCTGGATTGATTTTTAAATTAAAAGAACCATATGTTTTACCAATAAAAACTTTTCGATCTTTTGGTCAAGATCCTTTAGCGGCAATTATTAATGCTTTTTCTAAAATATCTTCCCAAGATGAAGGAGCTGCTTTGCAAATAATTATGAAACCTGATTCTAGCGGTTTGAAAAAGAAATTTGCTGAAATTAGAAAAGCACTTCTTGGAGGACAAGATTTGCGACAAGCAATGACCTCTTCTTTGTTCAAAAAAGGATCAGAAAAGAATATTGAAGAAGGATTAAAGCCAAAACAAATAGATGAGAATTTAATTAAATTAATAGATGAAAAATCTCAATATTCACTTTTTCAATTTAATGCTCGTTTATTAGCTTCTGCTTCTACAAAAGAGAGAGCAGAAGAGTTATTGTCTCACTTAGAATCATCTTTTAGTCCTCTTTCTCATCCTTTAGGTAATGGTTTAGATTCTTTTATAATTAAATCTCAAAAAGGATTAAAGAAATTAGTATATGATTTTTCTTTTAGGCTTTTTAGGCCAAAAGATAATATGTTTTTAAATACAGAAGAAATAGCTACAATATTTCATTTTCCTCACCCCTTTTTAGAAAATTCTAGAGTAAAATGGCTTAAAGCCCGTAGTGCTTCTGCTCCTTCAAACTTGCCAAGTACTGGAGCTGTTTTAGGAACCAATGTTTTTCAAGGAGAGGAAAAAAATATTAGGATTCTTGATGAAGATAGGCGTCGTCATCTTTATATCATTGGGCAAACAGGTACAGGGAAAACTTCTTTAATGAGGAACCTACTTATTCAAGATATGGCTGCTGGTAAAGGTGTTTGCTATATTGATCCTCATGGTGATACGGCAGAGTATTTAATGGGGTTAATTCCAGATTCAAGAATGGATGATGTTATCTATTTCAATCCAGGAGATTTTGAAAGGTCTTTTGGGTTAAATATGCTGGAATGGGATCAAAAATTTCCTTTTCAAAAATCTTTTGTTGTTGATGAACTTTTAGAGATTTTAGACAAGCTTTATGATTTAAAAACAGTTGGAGGTCCTGTTTTTGAACAATATTTTCGCAATGCTTTATTGCTTCTTTTAGATGACTCAGATGAAATTCATACCTTAAATGATCTTCCTCGAATTTTAATAAATCCTGATTTTCGTAGGGCACTTTTAGAAAAAACTCCTAATCCAATGGTTAAAGAGTTTTGGGAAAAAGAAGCAGAGAAAGCAGGTGGAGATTTAGCTTTAGCTAACGTGGCACCATATATTAATTCTAAACTCAATCCTTTTTTGGCAAATGACTTAGTAAGACCTATTATTAGTCAAAAGAAATCATCCGTTGATTTTAGAAAAATAATGGATGAAGAAAAGATTTTAATTATTAATCTATCCAAGGGGTTGCTAGGGGATATTAATAGTTATCTCTTGGGAATGATAATTGTTGGTAAATTAATGATGGCTTCTTTCTCTCGAGTTGATATTTCTGAGGAACAAAGAAAAGACTTTCATTTATATATTGATGAGTTTCAAAATATTACTACTGAAACAATCTCCACTATTTTCTCAGAGGCTAGAAAGTATCGTCTTAATTTAATTGTTGCTAATCAATTTTTAGCTCAGCTTAAAGAACCAATTATTAAATCAGTCTTTGGGAATGTAGGAACAATAGTTTCTTTCAGGGTAGGTAATGATGATGCTGAATTTTTAGCTAAATATTTTGCTCCAGTTTTTAGTGCATATGATCTAATTAATCTAGATAATTTTAATGCCTATATCAAATTAACAATTCAAGGTCAAACTTCTAGAGCTTTTAATATTAAGATTAATAAACCCCCAGAAACTAATAAAGAAAAGGTAGAAAAATTAAAACAAATTTGTTCTTTTAAATATGCTCGACCTCGTAATGAAATTGAAGAGGAACTAAGAAAAACATACTAAAATATTCATCTTTGTGTTTTTTCAGTTTATAAAATTTCTTTGTGTAGGATTAATTAATACTGGAGTTGACTTCGGTGTTTTAAATTTATTAATGTTTTTAACTGGAATTACTGTAGGAGTTGGTTATTCTTTTTTTAAAGCAATCTCTTTTACAGTAGCTGTTATTAATAGTTATTTTTTAAATAAAAGATGGACCTTTAGAAGAGAAGGTAAAATGGAGAAGAAGGAGTTTACTAAATTTTTAATAATTAGTTTAATTGCTTTTGGGATTAATGTGAGTACTGCTTCTCTATTGGTAAATCTCATTGGGCCAATAGGCAATATTTCTTCATATCTTTGGGCCAATATTAGCGCTTTAGCAGCTACGGCATTTACAACTTTGATCAATTTTTTTGGTTATAAATACTTTGTTTTTAAAGATAAATAGGCTTTTAAACCTATAGTTTTTTTGCTATAATATCTTAAGTTATTCTATTATTATCTGTTTAATTATTTTTTATGTCTCAACTTGTATTGTATCGAAAATATCGTCCTCAGCTGTTTGCAGAAGTAATCAATCAAAAAACTATTATCAATACTCTCTCCAACGCCTTATTACAAGGTCAAGTTTCTCATGCATATCTTTTTACTGGACTAAGAGGTGTTGGTAAAACAACAGTTGCTCGGTTGTTGGCTAAAGCTCTTAATTGCCAAGGAAGAAAACCAAATCAATTTGAACCTTGCAATAAATGTGAATCTTGTAAGGCAATAAAGGCAGGAAATTCTTTAGACTTAATAGAAATTGATGCGGCTTCTAATAGGGGAATTGAGGATGTTCGCTCTTTAAAAGAAAATATTAAATTTCCACCAGTAAGCTCAAAATATAAAATTTTTATTATCGATGAGGCTCATCAAATGACAAAAGAAGCTTTTAATGCTTTGCTTAAAACTTTAGAAGAACCTCCTTCGTATGTAGTTTTCATTTTAGCAACAACAGAACCTGATAAGTTACCAGCAACAATTCTTTCGCGTGTAGAGCGCTATGATTTTAAAAAATTAAATCTAGATGATATAATCGGTTGCCTTAAAAATATTTGCAAACAGGAAAAGATAAAATTTGAGGATGAGGCGTTAAGGTTAGTCGCTCTTCATTCTGAAGGTGGTTTACGTGATGCTCAGTCATTATTAGGGCAAATCTCTCTAGTAACTGATAAGAATATTACTAAAAAATCAGTTGAGGAATTAGTTGGTGCTATAAATTTTGAAAAAATAAAAAAATTTATTATTTATTTAGCTAAAAAAGATAAAGAAAAGGCATTAGAGTTTATTAATGATACTTATGATGAAGGTTATGATCTTGAGGTTTTCAATAAAGAAACATTAAATTATTTGAGGAAAATTCTTTTACTTAAAATTTCTCCTTCTTTAGGCAAAATATTAGAAAAAGAAACTACGAATGAAGAAATGGCAGTTTTATTTAAACAAGCTGAATCTTTTGATACCCCTTATTTAGAAAAGCTTTTAAAAAGATTTATTGAAATTCAGATTCAGTTGAGAAGAACGCCAATTCCAACATTGCCCTTTGAATTATGTATTAGTGAAGAGCTATAAAGAAGAAGTGCATTAGTCTATTGCCAGGTGGTGTAGTGGTAGCACGCCGCGCTCTGGACGCGGAAACCGGGGTTCGAGTCCCTGCCTGGCAGCAATTAGATAATTAATAAAAGGAATAGTTTATTTCATTCTAAACATATTGATAAATTCATTAAATTTAGAAAATATAATTTAAAAACATGATACTATCTGATCGTGATATAAAAAAAGTTATTAGAAGTAAAAAGCTTGTCTTTAAGCCAAGCTTAAACAAGAATCAGATTGGCCCAGCTTCGATTGATTTAAAATTGGGTCCAATTTTTAAGAAATTCAATATTTCTAAACGATCGCTTTTAGATACAAAGAAAGAATTACCAGATAAAGATTTTGTTGTTACTAGAAAGATAAAAATGAATGAGCCTTTTATTCTTCATCCTAATGATTTTGTTTTAGCAAGTACCAAAGAATATGTTAAAGTACCTAATGATATGGTTTTGAAAGTTGAAGGTAAAAGTACCTTGGCAAGAATGGGGATTTTAGTACATACAGCTGGATTTGTAGACCCTGGATTTGAAGGTACTTTAACTTTAGAAATTAGTAATCAATCTAATTTACCAGTTGCTTTATATGCAAACATGCATATTTGTCAAATAGCAGTGGAATATGTATCTTCCCCAGTAGAGATTCCTTATAACAAGAGAAAAAAATCTCTTTATTCTAAGTCTCAAGGACCTAAAACTGCTAAAACTAATAATCTATTTGATCATAAATAATGAATGATAAAGAATTTTATCCTTCTTATGAAAAACGTGATTTACCTCAGCCGCCGTCTTTTGGGAAGGCTTTAGGAGTAGGGGTTATTATATTAGCCTTAGCAATTGGAACCGGTGAGTTAATTTTATGGCCTCATTTAATTGCAAAGTTTGGTTTAGGGTTACTTTGGCTGGCTTTAATAGGAATTACTTTTCAATACTTTATTAATCAAGAAGTAGCACGTAATACTTTAGCCACTGGTGAAAGTATTTTTTCTTCTACTGGCCGAATATGGGTTTGGCTGCCATTTTTTTGGTTATTATCTGTTATTGCTCTATATATTTGGCCTGCTTGGGCTGGAACCTTAGGTACTGTTTTGGCTGAAATTTTTGGTTTTGGTGATTACATAATTTGGGCTTTAGTTTCTTTACTTTTTATTTTATTTATCACTTTTAGCGGTCAAAGAGCGTATAAAGTATTAGAAATATCTTTAAAGATAATTGTTCCTATTTTTTTTATCTTGCTTCTTTTTTTCAGTTTTTTAAATTTAAAAGTTTATCATTTTAAAGAAATATTTTTAGGATTAATAAACTTTGGTTGGATTCCAACAGGGATTGATATGCAGGTTCTTTTAGGAGCAATAGTTTTTGCTGGGGCTGGTGGTTTGTTAAATCTTTGTACTTCTTTGTGGTATAGGGATAAAGGATTAGGAATGGCAAAATATGCTGGTCATATTACTAATCCAGTTACTGGTAAAATCGAAGCGGTTGATTATAAAGGATATACTTTTGAAATCAATGCAGAAAATTTAAAAAAATGGAAAAAGTGGATGAAATATGTTTTTATAGATCAAGGTATTATTTTTTGGTTTCTTGGTTTAGTAACCTTAATCCTTTTAAGTGCTAATGCTTATGCTGTTTTATCTCCAAGGGGGTTAGTGCCAGAAGGGCTTCAATTAGCAACTTTGCAAGCGATGATTTTTGAAGAAAGCTGGGGAGTTATTGGTTCAAAATTATTCCTTTTTATGATTTTTTTGATGCTTTTTTCTACAATGTGGACAATAATTGATGTTGCCGCAAGGATTATCAGCGATATAATTTACACTCGTTTACAAATACAACCTTTAAGAAAATTTTCTTCTCAAAAAATACAAAATCTTTCTATACATCATCTGTATTATGGTTTAATTGTAGCTTTTGTAGTTATTAGTGCAGTTTTACTTCCTTTTGAAGAACCTTTTGTTTTTATTATCATTAGTTCAGTTTTAGGTGGTTTTGTAATGGCAGTGTATGTACCAATTCTAATTTACTTAAATAATTTTAGATTGCCAAAACCTCTTAGACCAGGCTTGATTACCAATATTTTTATGATTTCTGCTGCCTTATTCTACATTTATTTTTCTTTTATAATCTTGTTTTCATATTTTTAAGAAGAATTTTTCTTAAAAACTTTGATTATTTGATAAATCAATAAAATTATAGTACAATTAATATATTCCGCGGTAGCTCAATGGTAGAGCGACTGGCTGTAAATAATTAATAAGCCCCATTGTTATGAACAAAAGAAATTATCGACAGCGTGCAGAGTACCTTAAAAAGGCAGTAACAACAAGAAGAAAAAAATTAAAAGCCTTAGCAATCGAGTACAAAGGAGGAAAATGTTTTTTTTGCGGTTATAATAAATGTAATGATGCTTTAGATTTTCATCACATTATTTCGAAAGAAAAAGAATTTGGGCTTTCTGTTAGAGGACTCACTAGATCTTGGGATAAAATTAAAAAAGAATTAGATAAATGTATTCTTGTTTGCGCGAACTGTCATAGGGAATTACATGCTGGAATTTTGCAGCTTCCAAAAGAAATTTTGGAATGTACATCTCGGGATAACGGTGAAAGCTAAGTTAAATAATATGCTAACACCGTGGGAACCAAATATTAAATTAAATATTTGGGCGCCGTAGAGACTAGATACCGAGACACCTAAAATTGTTATTAAAATAATTATGGTGAAGATATAGTCCACCCTTTAAGGAAACTTAGAGACTAGGTGTAACCAGTGGGTTGTAGGTTCGAGTCCTACCCGCGGAGCCAAATAGACGTTAAGCGTAATTTTTTTAGACTAATCAAAAAACCAGATTTATTATTTTGAATCTTTGCTTTATATAGAGCATGGTATAATAACAATAAGATTAATTAAGATAATTTAAACAAATAATAAAAAATGAAAAATATGAAAAATAGAATTTTATTTATAAGTCTTTTAATGTCTGCCTTTGTTTTTGCTTTTAATTCCTATGCTTTAGCTCAAGGCAATAATGTTGAAAATGGAGCACAACAAAATCAACAGCAAGAACAAACTTTTAATCAGGGAGAAGATAGTCAAATTCAAGTGCAAATACAAGAACAAGCTCAAGAACAGATTAACATAGAAGATCATCGTAGCACTGTGGCGAATTTTGTTATGGGGCTTGAAAACATTGCTAATAGAGAGACAGGGATAGGGCAACAGGTTAGAACAATTGCTCAACAGCAAAATCAATCTGCAAGCACGACAATGCAGGTAATGGAAAAAGTTCAGACAAGAAGTAAGGTAAAAACATTCTTTTTTGGTAATGATTATAAGAATTTAGGAACATTAAGAAGTGAAATGGTTCAAACAAGAAATAGATTGGATCAATTAAATCAATTAATTGAGAATGTCCAAAGTGAAGAAGAACAAGTGGAGCTTCAAAATCAAATTCAGATATTAGAACAGGAGCAAGTAAAGATTGAAAATTTTATAGAAGCAGAAGAAAATAAATTTAGTGTGTTTGGCTGGTTGGTAAAAATGCTTCAATAAAACTAAAAGATATTATTTTAAAACCGTCTTTCTAAAGACGGTTTTTTTGTATTATTGTTCTTGACAATTATGTTAGAATAATACAACATAGGAGTAGTTAGAAATAATTAACAATAAAATAAAAATATGAATTTAAAACAATATAAACTTTATAGAGTTATAACAATTGTAATTTTAGGAATGTCTATCAGTGTTTCAATAACATTGGAAAATTATTATTTGCCAATTATTCTTGTAATAATAGGTATGGCTGCAATGTATTATCTTCGTAAACAGCTTAGAACAACAGAAGTTATGGCTGATGAAAGAGATTATAAATTAGCAGGAGGCGCAGCAAGGTATACTATTAGCATTTATGGTTTAATAGGAACTTTTGGTATTTTTATTTTAATGGCTTTATCAGGAGGGAAAGAAGATTTTGTTTATGTCTTAAGCCAATATTTAGCTTTTAGTATTTGTTTCTTGTTTCTTTTGAATGTTGTTGTATTTAAATATTTAAGTCGAAGAAAATAAAATGCAAAA